>ERZ839741.3662-NODE-3662-length-11909-cov-8.187532_pt1 | contig 11909 bp, 8 predicted proteins | sample MGYA00519880_ERZ839741 | MGnify/ENA primary metagenome ERZ839741 (study PRJEB31850, sample SAMEA3708851) | human gut metagenome | biome: human gut; feature: human-associated habitat; material: faeces | place: China | collected 2014 ... | reverse complement strand
CTTCCTCACCCAGAATGTGCTGTCCACCTACCAGAACAAGGTGCTTCTCACCGTGGGCATCAACATCATTCTGGCTGTCTCGCTGAACGTTGCCACCGGTTATCTGGGCCAGCTGCCGCTGGGCCATGCCGGTTTCATGGCCGTGGGTGCTTACACCTGCGCGCTGTTCACCAAGTACAGCCCCCTGCCCAGCGGCATCTCCTTTGCCATTGGTCTGGTGCTGGCCTGCATCATGGCGGGCCTGTTCGGTGTGCTGATCGGCATCCCAGCTCTGCGCCTGACCGGTGACTATCTGGCCATCCTGACGCTTGGCTTTGGCGAGATCATCCGCATCACGCTGAACAACATCGACGATGTGCTGGGTTACAGCCTGTTCTACGGTTCCAAGGGCCTGAAGAACATCCCCAAGTATTCCCATTTCAGCAATGTGTTCCTGTGCGTGGTCATCACCTGCTTCCTGATCCACGCCATGATGAAGAGCCGCCACGGCCGTGCCGTCCTCGCCATCCGCGACAACGAGATCGCGGCCGAGAGCTGCGGCATCCAGACCACCTACTATAAGGTCATGGCCTTTGCCTTCTCTGCTGCCTTCGCCGGTCTGGCCGGTGGTCTGTACGCCTGCTACATCGGCGTTCTGAACCCCTCGACCTTCGGTTTCATGAAGTCCATCGAGATCCTGGTCATGGTCGTTCTGGGCGGCATGGGCTCCATGCTGGGCTCCATCCTCTCGGCAACGGTGCTGACCATCCTGCCCGAAGCGACCCGCAGCTTCGACAGCTACCGCATGGTCATCTACTCGCTGGTGCTGATCCTGATGATGATCTTCCGCCCCGGCGGACTGCTGGGCAGCTACGACTTCTCCATGAGCCGCATCGTGGAGAAGGTCCTGAACGGGGAACTGTTCCGCAAGAAGAACAAGGAGGGTGCAGACCATGAGTGAGTTCCAGACGAGACTGAACAGCGTCCCCTCCGGCGGTTTCCTGACCGACCGCGACAAGGACAAAAAGCCCATCCTCGACGTGCGCGAGCTGGGCATCGACTTCGGCGGCCTGACCGCAGTGGACGGCTTCAACCTGATGATCGGCCGCAACGAGATCACCGGCCTCATCGGCCCCAACGGTGCCGGTAAGACCACCGTTTTCAACCTGCTGACCAACGTGTACCAGCCCACCCGCGGCTCCATCCTGATCGACGGGATGCCCACGGCAGGCAAGAAGACCTATCAGGTCAACCGGATGGGCGTAGCCCGCACCTTCCAGAACATCCGCCTGTTCAAGGAGCTGTCGGTCATCGACAACATCAAGGTCGGCCTGCATGAGTCCATGAAGTACAACCTGGCCTCCTCCCTGATCCGTCTGCCCAACTACTGGAAGGAAGAAAAGAAGTGCACCGAGCGGGCACTGGAGCTGCTGGATATCTTCCACATGGCCGACCTGGCCAACACCCCGGCGGGCAGCCTGCCCTATGGTGCACAGCGCCGGTTGGAGATCATGCGCGCCCTGGCTACCAGCCCGAAGTTGCTGCTTCTGGACGAGCCTGCTGCCGGTATGAACCCCTCCGAGACCGCTGAGCTGACCGAGACCATCCGCCGCATCCGCGACGAATTCGACATTGCCGTGCTGCTGATCGAGCACGACATGAGCCTGGTCATGGGGATCTGCGAGGGCATCGCGGTGCTGAACTTTGGCCGCATCATCGCCAAGGGCACCCCGGATGAGATCCGCAACAACCCGCAGGTCGTTGAGGCCTATCTGGGCAAGAAGGAGGGCTGACCGATGGCAGATTCTATGCTGAAAGTGGAGAACATCAACGTCTATTACGGCAACATCCACGCCGTCAAGGACGTTTCGTTTGAGGTCCACGAAGGGGAGATCGTGACCCTGATCGGTGCCAACGGTGCCGGTAAGTCCACCACCCTGAAGACCATTTCCGGCCTGCTCCACCCGAAGACGGGCGATGTCCTGTACAAGGGCAAGAGCATCAAGGGCGTCCGTGCCCACAAGATCGTGGAGGCCGGTCTGGCCCATGTGCCGGAGGGACGCCACGTCTTCCTGCACATGACCGTGGAGGAAAATCTGGAAATGGGCGGCTACACCCAGCCTGCCTCCACCATCGGCCCCAACAAGGAAAAGGTCTTTGAACTGTTCCCCCGCCTGAAGGAGCGCCGCAAACAGCTGGCGGGCACCATGTCCGGCGGTGAGCAGCAGATGCTGGCCATGGGCCGTGCGCTGATGAGCAACGCCTCCATGCTGATGCTGGATGAGCCGTCCATGGGCCTGTCGCCTCTGCTGGTGCAGGAGATCTTCGACATCATCCGGAACATCCACAAGGAGGGAATGACCATCCTGCTGGTCGAGCAGAACGCGCAGATGGCGCTTTCCGTGGCCGACCGGGCCTATGTTCTGGAGACCGGCCGTGTTGTCATGGAGGGCACCGGTGCCGAGCTGCTGACCAATGAGCGTGTCCGCAGCGCCTATCTGGGCGGCTGAGGCACGGTATATAGAGCAAGCAAAAAAAGGACTGTCGCGAACGCGACAGTCCTTTTTTGCTGTGTCTCACTTGATGCAGGTGGAACAGGGGGTGTAGCCTGCTGCAATGGCCTCGTCATAGCTGGAGAAGAGGATCTGGTTCTTCTCTGCCGGGAGGTTCGGGCAGGTGGGCAGATGGAACTTTTTGGAGTTCATGTTGCCGATGTAGGTCTGCTGTGCCGTGCTGGATGCCGCCGGGGCGGTGGGGTTCAACTCGGCGTCGGTGGCGGTCTTGTCGGTGCGGATGGTGTAGTTCTGGCCGTCCGACCCGATGACGACCGTGCCCAGCAGATCGGTGCGGTAGACGTCCACGCCTGCATCCCGCAGGATGCTCAGGGTCTCCTCATGCGGGTGGCCATATTTGTTGTTCACGCCGCAGGAGATGACGCCCATTTCGGGCAGAACGGCATTCAAAAAGAGGTAGCTCGTCGAGGTGCTGGAACCGTGGTGGCCCACCTGCAAAACATCGGCCTTCAGGTTGGCCCCGCTGTTCACCAGGTCGCGCTCTGCATCCGATTCCATGTCGCCGGTCAGGAGGAAGCTGGTGGCACCATAATCTACCCGCAGGACGATCGAGGTATCATTCGTCTCACTGTATTGTGCCACCGGGCCCAGCATCGTCACCGTTGCACCGCCCAGCTGCCAGACGGTGCCCACGGCGGGCACTTCGACCTGCAGGCCCTGTTGCTGGGTGTACTTCACAAAATCCTGAAAGCACTTGGTGGAGGCCTCCGTCACCGGGCTGTACACATGGTTCGCCGGGAAGAAGGCCAGCGCAGCGGCCAGCCCGCCCACATGGTCTTCATGCGAGTGGGAGCAGAAGACGTATTGCAGCTCTTCCACGCCCTGCTTCTGCAAATAGCTGACCACCATGCTGCCGTCGTCCACGTTGCCGCCGTCGTACAGCATGTACTGGCCATCGCACTCCACCAGGACGCTGAGCGCCTGCCCCACGTCGAGAAAGTGCATCCGGAAGCTGTCGGCGGTCTGCACCCCGCTGGATGCCGGGTTCGGGATCACATCGGCGCTGCCGCCCGGAAGGACGGATGCCCCGTCACAGGCCGCAAGGCCCAGGGCCAGCGCAGCGGCCAACGCCAGTGCGGCCAGCCGCCGGAAAGGCTTTCGCCAGAAACTTACTTTTTCCGATTTGTATTTTTCCACGTCGTATTCTCTTTCTGTTGATCGTTTTTCGGCTTATGGCCGGGTGCAGAGCGGGGCGCGAACCGTGCGCCGGGGCTGGGCTGACGTCCGCCCGCACTGCGGTTCGCCGGAGCGGCATGGCCCTGCGGACGGCCCTTGCCCTTGCCGTTGGGGCGGACGGTGTAGGTGCCGTCGTTGTGGATGGTCACCTCGGCGGCCTCGGCTCTGCGGGCCGAGCGCTGGACGGCGCGGCGGCCCTCGGCGGGCACCAGCAGTGGGATGAGGTCCTCGCGGTGGGTCATTTTGAGCGCCTTGATGACCTTTTCGGCGTTGCGCGGCTCGTAATACTGGAGCAGTGCGCGCTGCAGCGCCTTGCCCTCGGCGGTCTTCTCCACGAACACCGGCTTGAGGGTGTAGGGGTCCAGACCGGTATAGAACATGCAGGTGCTCACGGTGCCGGGCGTGGGATAGAAGTCCTGCACCTGCTCCGGGCGCATGTGATTCTTGTAAAGGTACTCGGCCAGATAGACCGCGTCGCTCAGGGTGCTGCCCGGATGGCTGGACATCAGGTAGGGCACAAGGTACTGCTTTTTGCCCGCCTTTTTGCTCAGCTCGTAGAACTTATCCTTGAACTTGTTGAAGGTCTGGATGGGCGGCTTGCCCATGTAGGCGAGGGTATTGGGGGCGCAGTGCTCCGGGGCAACTTTCAGCTGGCCGGAGACGTGGTATTCCACCAGCTCCTTGAAGAAGGTATCGTCCGGGTCTGCCATCAGATAGTCGAACCGGATGCCGCTGCGGATGAACACCTTCTTGACGCCCGGCAGCTCCCGGACGCGGCGCAGGATCTTCAGATAGTCGCTGTGGTCCACGATCATGTGGGAGCAGGTCGTGGGGGCCAGGCAGTGCTTGCCGCCATTGCACATGCCCCGCAGCATCTGTTCGCGGCAGGACGGGAAGCGGAAGTTTGCCGTGGGGCCACCGATGTCGTGGATGTAGCCCTTGAAATCCGGCTCATGGGTCATCCGCTCGGCCTCGGCCACGATGCTGTCGGCACTGCGGCTGGTCACGCGGCGGCCCTGATGCAGCTGGATGGCGCAGAAGTTGCAGCCGCCGAAGCAGCCGCGGTTCTGGATGATGGAAAACTGCACCTCCCGGATGGCGGGCACACCGCCCATGGCCTCGTAGATGGGGTGATACCGGCGGGTGTAGGGCAGGGCATAGACCCGGTCCAGCTCCCAGCGCACCAGCGGCTTTGCCGGGATGTTCTGGACGAGGTACTTCTCGCTCTGCTTCTGGACGATGATCTGGCCGCTGACGACATCCTGATTGTCCATCTGGATGCGGCAGGCTTTGGCGTAGGCGGTCTTATCGGATGCCACCTTTTTGAAGCCCGCGCACTCGACATATTTTTCGGGCAGGTGGTCGAAGTCGGTCAGGTAGCAGGTGCCGTCCACATCGGTGATGGAGCTTACCGGCTCTCCGGCCGCCAGCCGCCTGGCAATGGCAACGGTCTGGTGTTCGCCCATGCCGAAGCTGATGATGTCTGCGCCGGAGTCCTCCGCGATGCTGGGCAGGACGGTGTCCAGCCAGTAATCGTAGTGGGCGAACCGCCGCAGCGAGGCTTCCAGACCGCCCAGGATCACGGGCAGGTCGGGGTAGGCCTGCTTTGCCAGCCTGGTATACACGGTGGCGCTGCGGTCCGGCCGGGCACCGCCCTTTCCGCCGGGGGAGTATTCGTCCTCGGCGCGGGGGATCTTGGCGACGGAGTAGTGGCTGACCATGCTGTCCACATTGCCGCCGCCGATGAAGAAGCCGTACTTCGGCTTCCCGAACCGCTTGAAGTCCTCGCAGTCGGTATAGCGGGGCTGTGCCAATACGCCCACCTTGTAGCCCTCGGCTTCCAGCAGGCGGCTGATGATGGCAGTGCCAAAGCTGGGGTGGTCCACATAGGCGTCGCCGCCCACGACCACAAAGTCCAGCTGTTCCCATCCCCGCGCCTCCATGTCCGCGCGGCTGATGGGGAGAAATTCGGTGTAGATCTGGGAAGAGTTTTCCATAATGCTCCTTTTATTTTATCGTTCGTTCCGTTTCGCTTCTGGATCGCCGGTTTCCCACTCCGGGGAGAACGGACACGTCAGTGTCTGCGCGGATCATTCATCCGGCTGGTTCATCTGCATTTCCAGCCACTGCTGGCGGCTGATGAGGACAGCGCGGGGCTTGGCACCCTCGTAGGGGCCGATGATGCCTTTCTGTTCCATCTCGTCCATGATGCGGGCAGCGCGGGCATAGCCCAGCTTGCACCGACGCTGGAGCAGGCTGGTGGATGCCTGACCGGCATCAATGACCACCTCGACGGCCTGCTTGAGCATCGGGTCGCTGCCGGTCTCTTCGTCGGCATCGGCAGAGGATGCGCCTTTTTTGCCGTCCAGGATGGCGTGTTTTTCCATGGCCTCGATCATGGCCTCGTCGTACTGGACTGTTGCGCTCTGCTTGATGAAGTCCAGCACACGGCTGATCTCCTCATCCCGCACGAAGGTGCCCTGGATGCGGATGGGCTTGGGGGCACCGACCGGCATGAAGAGCATATCGCCCATGCCCAGCAGCTTTTCGGCACCGGCACCATCCAGGATGGTGCGGCTGTCCACCTGGCTGGACACCGCGAATGCGATGCGGCTGGGGATGTTGGCCTTGATCAGGCCGGTGATGACGTCCACGCTGGGGCGCTGGGTCGCGACGATGAGGTGCATACCGGCCGCACGGGCCTTCTGGGCGATGCGGCAGATAGAGTCCTCGACGTCCTTGCCCACGACCATCATCAGGTCGGCCAGCTCATCAATGATGATGGCGATGTAGGGCATCTTTTCCAGCATGGGGTCGGTGGCGGCCAGCTTGTTGAAGGACTTGATGTCGCGGACGTTGTTCTCCGCAAACAGGTGATACCGGCGCTCCATCTCCTGCACGGCGCTGCTCAGAGCGCCCGCCGCCTTTTTCGGCTCGGTGATGACCGGCATCAGCAGGTGAGGGATGCCGTTGTACTCGGCCAGCTCGACCACCTTGGGGTCAATGAGGATGAGCTTGACATCCTCCGGGCTGGATCGGAACAGCAGGCTCATGATGATGCTGTTGACACAGACGGATTTGCCGCTGCCGGTGCTGCCTGCAATGAGCAGGTGGGGCATCTTGCACAGGTCGGCCACCTGGGCCACGCCGGCGATGTCCTTGCCCAGTGCGATGCCGAGGGGCGAGGTCATCCGCAGGAAGGCCTGGCTCTCGAAGACACTGCGGATATAGACCGGTGTCTTTTTGTGGTTAGGCACCTCGATGCCCACGGCGGGCTTGCCGGGGATGGGGGCCTCCATGCGGACGTCAGCGACGGCCAGGTTCAGTGCGATGTCGTCTGCCAGCGAGGTGATGCGGCTGATCTTGACGCCCGCCATGGGCTGGACTTCATACCGCGTGACCGACGGGCCGCGGGAGATGTCCAGAACACGGGTGCGGACGCCGAAACTTTCCAGCGTGTCCACGAGCTTCTGCGCATTGGCCTTCAGCTCGTCCTGTGCGTTGGGGTCACTCTCCTCCGGGGCCTTTTCGAACAGGTCGATGCCGGGGTACTGGTACTGATAGCTCTCCTCAGCCTCTGGCTCCTCGGCCGGGGCGGTGGCTGCCTGCTGCTCGCCGACGGCGGGCTTTTCCATGGCAGCGGCCACCAGCGTGTTGATGTCTTTTTCCTCCACCGGCTCGCTGGTGATGCTGATCCAGCCGTCCTCGTCCGGGGCAGAGCGCATGGCCATCACGTTGTCGGCCATGACCCGCACCGGCACGGAGGGCTCGTCGGTGGTGGGCAGGGTCGGTGTCTGGAAGGCTCCGCTGCCGTCGAACGCAGGAGCTTCGGCAGGGCCTTCGTCCACCGGCTGGGCCGGGATGCCGGGCGTTACCACCGGGGCCGGTGCTTCGGGGGCCGCCGGGGCTTCCGATTTTGCAAAGAAGTCCTCAGCCGCTGTCTCGATGGCATCGGGCACCACCGGCTTCACGATGGGCCGGGGCGCGGGCTTGTGGAGCGGGTCCTGCCCGAAGGTGCCGCCGGGCCCGACGATGAAGGGCTCGATGGGCTCACTGCCGCCCTCGACCACGGGGGTGCTGTCCGGCCCAAGGTCGATGTCAAACGAGGCGCGGGGATGGGGCGTGCCCACCTGCACCGGCGTAAAGGCCGGGGCCTGCTGCGGCTCTGCCGGGGCAGGTGCGGGGGAGGGAGCAGGTGCTTCGTAGCCGAGAGAGTCGTCCACCGGTTCGGGCACGGCTTCGCCCTCCAGCTCTTTGGTCACCTTGTGGCCCCAGCTGAAAATGCCGGACAGCCAGCCCGGCGCTGCAAAGCCGCCTTCCTCGTCCTCTTCGCCGCAAAGGTCCGGCTCGTCTCCGACTTCCAGCGCGGCCGCTTCCTCCTCGGCCTGGCGGGCGGCCTGCCGCTCGGCACGGCGGGCTGCATTCTGCTCGTAGACGGCCACGCCCTTTTCGTGGGCGCTGCCGCCCAGTTCACACATCCACTGCCACAGTTCGGCGGGGGTGATATCAAAAATGTACAGGCTGGCACAGAGCGCCAGCACCACCATCACGAGATTCGCCGCCGGACGCCCGCAGAGCAGCAGCAGATTGCCGCCCAGCAGGGCACCGATGGCACCGCCGCCCAGCCAGGCATGGACGCCGTTCTGATAGCACTCCGCTACCATGCGGGCCGCCGGGATGTCGGCGGGGATCTCGGAAAAGACGATGACGGTGCCGCTGGCAAACACCAGCCCCAGCATCAGCTTGAACATCTGGCCGATGAGGTCTTCGCCCCGTGTGTAGAGGATGGCCAGATAGCAGATCGCTGCGCCCAGCACGAAGCTGCCGCAGCCGAACAGGCCGAACAATACCTCGTGCAGGGCCTTCCAGACCGAGCTGCCTTCCACAAAGGCCAGCACGATGAGCAGCAGGCCCGCAAACAGGGTGCCCAGCCCTGCGGGCATCCGCTCCTGTGCCCGGCTCTTTCTCCGCGCAGGTGCGCGTCTTGCGGTCGTTTTTCGTTTTTTCTTTGCCATCTTTCGTTGCAACCCTGTCTCTTTCTCCCATAGTATTCGATTCTTTCATTTTATCACGACCTATGGAAAATAGCAACGAAAACCCGCTCAGCGTTCGATCTCCCGATACAGCCACGCCAGCGCATCCGAGATGCCGCCCAGCTCGTCGATGAGCTTTTCGCGCACGGCCCGGCGGCCGTCCAGCATGGTGCCCACATCCATGACCAGCTCGCCGGTGCGGAGCATCAGCTCGGTGTAGCGCTTTTCCGAGATGCCGCTGTGCGCCGCCACGAAGCCGGTGATCCGCTCCTGCATCTGTTCGAACCACCGCATCGTCTGGGGCACACCCAGGATCATCCCGGAGTGCCGCACCGGGTGGACGGTCATGGTGGCTGTGGGCACGATGAAGCTCCGCCGGGCGCTGACGGCCAGCGGGATGCCGATGGAGTGTCCGCCGCCCAGCACCACGGCGGCGCTGGGCTTGGAGATGCTGGCGATCAGCTCCGCCAGCGCCAGCCCGGCCTCTACATCGCCGCCCACGGTGTTCAGGATGACCAGCAGGCCCTCCACCGCCGGGTCCTCCTGCACGGCCACCAGCTGCGGGATGACATGCTCATATTTGGTGGTCTTCTGCCCCTGAGGCGCTTCCACATGGCCCTCGATCTGCCCCACCACGGTCAGGCAGTGGATGGCGTGGGGGCCTTTGGTGCGGTAGACGCTGCCCAGATCCTCGATCTGCTCTTTTTCCAGCCGCTGCTCTTCCACCGGGGTGTTTTTTTCGTTCTGCTCTGCCATAAGCCCCTCCTGCTCTGTTTTTTTCAGGGTTCCCGGCGGGTCAAATGATTATGCGGCGGCTAAGATTTCTTAACTTTTGAAAAAATTGCTCCATTTTATTTGACATTCTCCACATCCGCTGTATACTTTAGATAATGAATAAGATTGACAAAGATGTATCATTATTGTGCAAAACTCTTTGAATCTGCCGGAGCGCCACGGTGGGCGCAGAGGACCGGCATCGGATGGATGAAAGGAGAACCACCTATGAACACCCCTGGTAAAGCATCTCTGCCGGTGATCAAACGCCTGCCCAAGTACTACCGCTATCTGCGGACCTTGAAGAACGACGGCATCACCAGCATCTCTTCCCGCGAACTGGCCGCCCAGATGGGCACCACGGCCTCTCAGGTCCGGCAGGACTTCAACTGCATCGGCGATGTGAACGGCCGTCAGGGAATCGGCTACTCGGTCGAAAATCTGCTCTCCATCCTGGAGAATCTGCTGTTCGGCAACGGCGACCGCCTGCCCACCATCCTCATCGGCTGCGGCCGTCTGGGCAAGGCCGTCAGCCGGTTCATCACCACCGATACCAACGGCTATAAGCTCATTGCCGCCTTCGACAACTCGTCGGACGAAGTGGGCAGGGAGATCAACGGCATCCAGATCCTCCACGTCGACCAGCTGGAGAGCTTCTGCGCCGAGCACAAGCCCGAAGTGGCGGTTCTCTGTGTGCCCCGCAGCGGTGCCGAAGAGCTGAGCGGCCGTCTGGTCAGCCTGGGCATCAAAGGCTTCTGGAACTTCTCCCACTACGACCTGTCCGTCTCGTATCCGGAAGTCGTGGTCGAGAACGTCCACCTGGGCGACAGCCTGATGAGCCTGGGCTACCGCCTGCGCAATCAGGACTGATGTTCCGGTTTGGTCGTTGTTACTATATAGTATAATATGATAAAGCAACCCTCCCATCGCAGCGAAGCCCGCTCGCTTCTCATCGTTTGGGCTTTGCTCATTCCGTAGAAAGCTGACCGGCTTGCCAATGGCTCTCCCTTTGGGAGAGCTGGCATCGCGCAGCGATGGCTGAGAGGGTTGCTTTTTATGAGGAGACCTTCATGGCAAAGCTATATTTCCGTTACGGCGCAATGAACAGCGGCAAGAGCACGGCCCTGATGCAGGTGGCGCACAACTACGAGGAGCAGGGGATGCAGGTGCTCATCCTGAAGCCGCAGGTGGACACCAAGGGCGGCGGCGAACTGGTCAGCCGCCTGGGGGTGCGGCGCAAGGCCGACCTGCTCATCCCGCCGGAGGCGGACGTCTTTGAGGCCGTCCGTGCCGCCAGCCAGACCCAGAAGCTGGCCTGCGTCCTCTGCGACGAGAGCCAGTTCTTCACCCCGGCACAGGCTGAGCAGCTGTTCATGGTCACGGTAGACCTGAATATCCCGGTCATCTGCTACGGTCTGCGGTCGGACTTCTCGCTCAAGGGGTTCCCCGGCTCCACCCGCCTGCTGGAGCTGGCTCACACCATCGAGGAGATGAAGACCATCTGCACCTGCGGCCGCAAGGCCACCTGCAACTGCCGCAAGGTCAACGGCCGCTTCGTCTTTGAGGGCGAACAGGTAGCCATCGACCTTGAGAACGACGTCCAGTACGTCAGCATGTGTCCCCAGTGCTATTTCCGGGAGCGCAGCGCCTTCTACGCCGCCCGCCGGTGACTCTTTTTCCTGATTTTATGCCGTCCGCACGCCGGACGGCATTTTTGTATCTTTTCTGCATCCGTAATATATCAGTCGGGGCCTGATTCGCGCGTTTTTTGCACTATTGATATATCAGCTCATGGTCGGAACTTTCTGTTATCGTCGCTTTTGATGTATACAACGCTCTTTCAACAAATTCTGCCTCGGCTACAAAATTCTTGCAATTCAGGCCAATCTTCTCCTGTTGCATCCCAGTTTTCTATGCAAATCGTTGAAGTATACAAGTTGCACAGTTTTTCGGTCCAAGTTTATTCATTATGGCAATGACGTCAAAAGCGGGCAAAAAATAAGCGCAATATTTGTACGTTTTCTGCCGCTATCACTACAATTTGCATCTTTCTTTTTTTTCTGCCCTTTGGTATTATATTTGTATACAACGGATGCTTTGCAGAGGCGTCCGTGCAAGAAGATGTTTTCTACATAGGAGGAGAACGAAAATGAGCAAGGCAATTTCTCGTCGTGACTTTCTGAAGGTCTCTGGCGCTGTGGGTGCTGCCGGCCTGCTGGCCGCCTGCGGCGGCTCCAGCAACGCTGGTTCTACCGCTACTTCCACCGCTGCTTCTTCCGCCGCAGCTTCCGTGGCCGGCCTGTCTTCCGACCCCGTCACCCTGACCATGAGCTGGTGGGGCGGCGAGTCCCGTCACAACGCTTACCAGGAGGCC
>ERZ839741.3657-NODE-3657-length-11919-cov-2.225303_pt1 | contig 11919 bp, 9 predicted proteins | sample MGYA00519880_ERZ839741 | MGnify/ENA primary metagenome ERZ839741 (study PRJEB31850, sample SAMEA3708851) | human gut metagenome | biome: human gut; feature: human-associated habitat; material: faeces | place: China | collected 2014 ... | reverse complement strand
TATAAAGACTTTGCCGGTTTATAGTGCTAAAGGCCGTTCGGTAAAAGTGGAGCAGGTGATCGATGATTTCTCGCTGGATTATGAGTTTAACGTAGTGAGACGATTCAACCGTGAGCCGTGTATGCTTATGCAGTGTGAGCCGAAGCGTGGCGCCAATACGATGGCTGCTTTCAGTCATTTGTGGAAAGAGGTACAGGAGAAGATTCAGGTGCCGGAAGGATATAAGATGACGTATTTCGGTGAGCAATCCGAGCAAGATAAAGGTAATAAGGCGATCGCCGCTAATATCCCGTTGATGTTCGGTTTGATTTATGTCACCTTGTTATTCTTATTCCCGAAATATTACCGGAAACCGGTATTGATCATGGCGATGCTGCCGTTGATCTTCATTGGTGTGGTATTGGGATTGTTGGTGTTCGGTAAGTCCCTCGACTTCTTTGCTATGCTGGGTCTGTTGGGCTTGATCGGTATGAATATCAAGAATGCGATCGTGCTGGTGGACGAGATCGGTTTACAATTGAATGCAGGCTTGTCTCCGGTGAATGCCGTGAACCAAGACGCGTATCGTTCCGGTGACGATGGCTTCCGGTACGACGATCTTAGGTATGTTGCCGTTGTTGGGTGACGCTATGTTCGCCGGTATGGCGGCTACCATCATGGGTGGTCTGTTCGTATCTACGATCTTGACGATCTTCGTGCTTCCGGTTACTTATTGTGTTTTCTTTAAGATTAAATCAGAGTAAAAGGTATGAGAAATAAAATAATCATAGGTTGTTTATTGTTGGGTGCCTTGTCCGCTAAAGCGCAAGACACCCGGCTATCGGCTGTGGAATATAAGGAACGGGTCCTTGAATACAGCCGTCAGATCAAGCAAAGCTCTGAGGAGCGTATCGCTATGCAGCATGCGATCAAGGCCGCTAAGACCGGTTTCTTCCCTTCGGTGGACTTCTCCGGCAGTTATCAGTACCGTATCAATAAATATGATTTGGATTTCGGACCGGGCATGTCCGTAGAGATGGACCATAATACGTATAGCCTAGGCGCTACGGTGAGCCAGCCCATCTATGCCGGTGGACAGATCTATAATAACTATAAGGCAGCTCAGGTACAAGGCAAGATCACCGAGCAAGCGGAAGAATTGACAACGGATAATATCGTTTATTCCGCCGATTTGAACTATTGGACGGCCGCCGCACGTAAAGGTATGTACGATGTGATGTGCCAGTATGTAGACATTGTCGGGGAGTTGGCGAACGTGTTGACGATCCGTTTCAATGACGGCCAGATCAGCAAGACCGATTTATTGCAAGTGGAGTCCCGCTTGAAAGAAGCGGAATTGAATAAAAGCTCGGCTTATAAGGAATATCAGATCGCGTTACAGAACCTGAACTCATTGATGGGTGTGTCTCCGTTAGACCCGATCGAGGTGGAAGATTCCATTACGACCTATCTGGCTTTGCCGTTGCAAGTAGGAGAGGATGTAGCTCTTCGGAATCGTCCGGACTACGCTATTTCCGAGTTGAACATAGAGTATCAAAAGAGACAGATCAATTTGTCGAAGGCGAAATATAACCCGTCTTTGGCGATCGGTTTTCAAGGTACTTGGGGTACGCCGATGTTGAACGTGAAAGGTTCGGACCAGTTGTGGACTCCGGCCGTCTTCGCTTCCTTGAAGATACCTTTGTTCCGTTGGGGAGCCCGTTTCAAGGAGGTAAATTCCCAGAAGGCTATCCTTCGTAGTAAGGAATACGCCTTGGACAATACGCGTGATAAGATCGCTCAAGAGGTAGCGAACGCATGGACAAGCCTAACCGAGTATACGAAACAAATTACCGTTGCGGAAGAGGCTTGTAAGATTGCCGAGGAGAACCTTGATTTGAATACCTTCAGCTACAACGAGGGTAAACTACCGATCTTGGATGTGCTCTCCGCCCAATTGTCATGGATTCAGTCTTACAGTAGCTTGATCCAGACTTGGTATCAGCAAAAGGCTTCTTTAGCCCAATATAACAAGGCTATAGGTATCCGCCGTTTGCAGTAAAAGAAACATTTTATACTTAGAAGACAAGGTCCCTTATTTTGGAAACGAGATAAGGGACCTTCTCTATGAAATAAAACGTCCTTTATACCGTTAGGTAAACTGAAGATTGCTACATTTGCATACAATCTCGTCTGTTTGGGACACTCCTTGGAACCCGGACTTTTAAGTAGAATGATGAAATAATAAGATGTATACAAAGTTACTAGATAAACAAACGAAACTTGCCCTAATCGGACTAGGATATGTCGGGCTTCCTATCGCGATGGAATTCGCTAAACATGTTTCCGTTATCGGATTTGATATCAACGAGGATCGCTTGGACAAGCTTCGGAACTGTATTGATCCGTGTGGTGAGCTTCCTACTGAGGTATTTGAACATAAAGATATCACATTTACTTCTTCTATAGAAAAGTTGCGGGAGGCTTCCTTTTACGTTATAGCTGTTCCTACCCCGATAGACAGCCATAACGAGCCGGATCTATCCCCTTTGTTGGGTGCGACCCGCACGGTAGGCAAAGTCCTTAAACGAGGCGATTATGTAGTATACGAATCTACCGTATATCCGGGATGTACGGAAGAGGATTGCATCCCGATCTTGGAGGAGGTTTCAGGGTTGAGAGTAGGAGAGGACTTTAAGGTTGGATACTCACCGGAACGAATCAATCCGGGTGATAAGGTACATACCTTGGTAAATACCGTGAAGATCGTTTCCGGCTGCGATGCCGAAGCTTTGGAAACGATATCGGAAGTCTATAAGCTGGTCGTTCAAGCGGGGTTGCACCGTGCGCCTAGTATCAAGGTAGCCGAAGCCGCCAAGATTATCGAGAATACCCAGCGTGACGTGAATATAGCCCTTATGAACGAGCTTTCCATTATTTTCGATCGAATGGGGGTAAATACGTTTGATGTATTGAAAGCCGCCGGAACGAAATGGAATTTCCTGCCTTTCTCTCCCGGATTGGTAGGTGGGCATTGTATAGGGGTAGATCCTTACTATCTGGTGCATAAAGCCAAAGAATTGCAATATCACACGAAGATGATCAACTCCGGTCGCTACGTGAACGATTCCATGGGACGGTATATCGGAAAGAAGGTCGTGAAAAAGATTATCTCGCAGGGGAAAAATATCCTAGGAGCGCATGTGTTGGTGATGGGTATGACTTTTAAGGAAAACGTATCGGATATACGTAACTCGAAAGTAGCCGATATTATCAATGAGTTTAAGGACTTCGGAGCCGAGGTCGATGTGATGGATCCGTTCGCTTCCCCTTTGGAAGTATTGCAAGAGTACGGTATCCGGTTAGTAGAGAGGCCCGGGAAGAAATATGATGCGGTAGTGGTAGCTGTCGCTCATACGACTTATTTGAAGCTGGATGAGTCCTACTTCATGTCGATCACGAATGAACATGCCGTGTTGGCGGACGTGAAAGGAGTCTATCGAGGTAGCATCCATCAGATGATCTATTGGAGTCTGTAATTGTTAAAAAGTAACACAAGCTGCAAAGAAGTTTCGATAAACTTAAAAAAATGTGTTGTACAATATCTTTTTTTATTTGCTCAATTATATTAATTAGCCCATCTTTGCATGCAGATAACCTAAACAATCTTTTTGCCTTAAAGACTAATACCTATTAAAAACCTATAAAGAGAGCCTTTGCGAAAAGGCTCTCTTTATGATTTTCAGGGGATTAGTAGTTCGTTTCCTCTATCTTTGAGGTGATTCTGCTAATAGCCTCATTCAGTTTGTCTTCGGGTAATATTACGTTAAAATCTCCCCAGAAACCCTCGTCGTAGTTGAAGTGAGTATCCGAGAAAACCGTGCGGGTTGGAAGGGATTCAATGCGTGAGAAGCGGTTCACATTGGCTGTATCTATCTTACAGGTAACCATTTCGAACCAAGTATGTAAAATATTTGTGTTAAAAAGTTGTCTTCTTTTTTTAATTTTAAAATGCAGATCTCCCCGGATATGGTTAATGTAGTAGGTGCCATTCCATTGCTTGTAAGATACCGTATAGGCTACTTTCTGGGGCGTGATCCGTAAATTCCGGCTTTTTCTCTCGACGAACATGCCGGCCGCTTGCTCGATATATTGGGGATTGACCTCAAAGTCCACCCTTAATAAGGCATTATTTTCCATGTCGATATATATCTGTCCCCGATAAAGCGGTTCATTGATACTCTTTCGTTGCTCGAAAGAGATGACGTTAGCAAGTCGATCATCCACTACCGTGATGTCGGTATGGGCGTATGTATAGGGTGAATCCGGGCTAGGATCCAGAAACTCCGGTAACTGTTTCATCAAGTCCAAGACAAGGCAGGAGTAGATACCCGACTTCATTTTTGTGATCAATGTGTCCTTTTCCTGCTCGTTACTGATGCGGCGCATCTTTAGTAGTTTCACTTGATCGGCCAAGGCATTGCTGTGGTAAGATGCCTTATATACCTTAAAAACAGCCTCGGTCAGTCCTACGAGTCCTTTTTTACGTTCAACGCCTTCTCTGTAAAATGTGGTAAGGTAAATCGGGTGCTGGGAATAATTGCTTCTTCTCTCGTCCAGCATCTCCTGTAATAAGCGTTTCGGATTGGTTAGACGCACGATAACTTCTTGGATAGAGATTACTTTAGGCTCTAGAGATAAGACGGTATGTTTATCTATTAACTCCCGACTATCTATCTCTTGGGGAAGATAGCCGATATGAGAGAAACGTACCTTGGATAATCGGAGTGAGTCCGGTAATTTCAATCGGAACTCTCCATTCTGGTTGGTGATGGTGCCAATAGCGGCCTCACCGATTCCTACCGATCCGAATGCGATTGGCTCATGGGTATATTGATCCTGTAAAGAACCTTCTATCGAGAAATAGGTTTGTATGGAATCGGGAGTTACGGATACACTTTTGGGAGCGGAGAGACTCTCTGGCATATAAAGTAGGAGATGGTTCTCTATCGCACGGATCGCCAGATTTTTATTACCGGTAATAGCGTATATGGCTTCTTGTATCGTATAATCTCCACCTTTTATTGATGTTGTTTGTTCATTATCGATAATCTTACTGTCGTATATAAAAAGATAGCCGGAACGTTCCGTGACGAGTCCCAGCAATTGGTAGATATTTCCTTTTGATTTAGGCAATCGTATGACCTGTCCCAGTACGTTACCATTCTGGGCATTCATAGGGATGAGAGCTACGAGTAACAGTAACCATCCTACGACCAGCTGTCTCAAGGTTCGGAAATCATCCATATATTATTTTGTTGCGTACATTTTAGTTTTAACGCTGCGCAGATCAGTTCAGCCATCGTCGCGGGTGAGTTATTATAGAAACTAACGGTCAGCCGTCTATTCTCTAAATCAGCCGTTGTCTTCAATGGCATCTTCGGATATTCCAGATTAATTACATGCAAGATATCTCCCAGACGCTCATCCTTAAATTGGATACGGCGGGTGTAATCGGAAAATTGTTCGTTATCTTGAGTCGGAACTACTTGTAAACGGTTGGAGAATAAGGATACGGTTTGACCGGCCTTTACCAGCGTTTGTTCTCCGTTCTTCTTGAGTGTCACTTTCACTAATCCCCGGCGAACGGCCAATTCAAAGGCGCTTTTATCCGAGCTTTTGATATTGAATGAGGTTCCCAATACCTCGATCCGGGCCTGCTCTGTCTCGATTAGGAAAGGACGTTCCTTATTCCCGCTTACATCAAAAAGAGCGTTTCCTAGTAGAGACACCTCTCTTTTTTCTCTTTGGAAATGTTCCGGATAGCTTAACTGGCTGTTATCGGCCAGATAAACTATAGACCCGTCTTCCAAAGTCGTGACCAAGGTGGTGGAAGCCTCGTTATTATGCAGGGTGAGCAGAGTGGTCTCCGGTGTCCGTTCTTGTCCAAGGAAAATAGCTGTAGCTACCGATACACAAAGTATGATGATAGCGGCGGCCCATTTCATAAGTCCGATCCGGTATGGGATTTGTGTACCGGAAATTGGCTTATCCAGCAGCCCGTCTTGCTCCAAGCGAGTGTATAATTGTTCCCATGCTTGGTCTGTCTTCAATTTATTTTTTTCTATTTGATTCATAACTGTTAGGTATAATTCTCGATTTCTTTTCTTAGTGTTTGTAGTGCCTTGGTCATTTCCGCTTCTACTGTCTTTATGGACAATGAGAGGCTGGAGGCTATCTCCGCGTATTTCATTCCTTCGAAACGGTGCATCCGAAAGATCCGGAGGCGTCGTTCGGGCAATTTACCTAATGCCCGGTTGACCAAGGATTGCAATTCTTTGTACTCAAGTTGATCTTGCGGGGTATACGATTCGGATTCCGGATTCTCTCCGGCTAAAACCGTATTCCGGTATCGGTATCGTACTTCCTGATGCTCCAGATATTGTAAGGACCGGTTCCGGGTAGCTCCATAAAGGTAGTTCTTGATGGAACGTAAGATCGGAAGAGATTCTCTTTCTTTCCAGAACACGTAAAACAAGTCCTGGACGATCTCCTCCGCAACTTCCAGCTCTCCTGTTATACTGGTTGCGTACAGGCAAAGAGGGGTATAATAAAGCCTGAAAATACTTTCGAATGCTTTAATATCCCCTTCCTTGATCTTTTTGAGTACGAACAAATCCATAATAATTTGGTTTCAACAGATAATTGATAATGGACAAAGATAATGATTTGTCCATATCATTGTCGATAGTATATTTACACGGTCAATTTTTATGTTGCTTCTTTAATTTATATACCGCATTCTCCAAAGACTCGGTAGGCTCGATAATGTTGTAAGCTCCCCAGAAGTTCTCGTCGGCGAAGTCCGATACCTTGTCGGATAGAGACTGATCCGCTTTAAAAGACATCCGGTAGGGGATGGAGTTATTTTGTTCTTTACCATCGGTAACGACCATCTCGGATACGATCGTGTAGTTGGTAGAGAAGAGTTTTCGTTTCCAGTCGCATTTAAAGCGAACCTCATTGCGGATATAACTCAGATAGCTCATGCCGTCACGTTCTTTGTAAGTTACGAGGAAAGCTACCTCCACGGGTTTAAATCGCAAGCCAAAAGGCTTTTTGCGGAGGATGGCCTCGGTAGCCTTATTCCGGTCATCCATGCTGAGGGCGAATTCCGCACGGCTGAAGGAAAGCCGTTCCTTATCGATATATAATTTGCCGTAATATAAAGCGTAAGGCAAGATCGCTTGAGGTTGGAAACTGATTACGTAATGCGGTCGGTCGTTTAACATCACGCTTTCTTCCATACGGAAGGCGTAATAAGGTAAGATATTCGGGTCGAGCAATAAATCCGGATTCTTCACCACATCCACGTAAACGGATAGGTTAGGGCCTCCCAATAATTTCACGGCTAATGTGTCGCTAGCCTTCTCGCTCAATAATTTACGTCCTTTATAGATCTGTACCCGATCCCGTTCCACGTTCCTGTCCTTATAGGGAGTTTTGTAAACATCGATAACCGCTTCCGATATATTGATATAGCGACGGCCTTTTTGTGCGGTCTCCCGGTAGAACCCGGTAAGCATGCTACCCGTGGTAATGTAATTCTTATTTACTTTCTCAATCGCTTCCTCTACGATATATCGAGGATCTCCGGCCCGGATAATGACTTCGCTGAGCGTATTCATGTTCGGTTCGAGTAATACCGTACATTCTAATATGTCCTTATCGTTTACGGGGATCAAGCCATTCAAATATCCGATATGCGATACTTCTACTTGTCTGGCATGGAGGCCGTTTTTCACTTTGATAGAGAACTCACCGTCATTATTGGTGATCGTTCCCACGTTGGTTCCCGGAATAGAGATATTTACGTATTCCAGTTTTTTTCGTGTTTGCTTGTCTTTTACTACACCGCTGACAGTGATAAACTCATCGTCTGCGCTATCCTGTGCCTTTATAGAGGTTACACCGCAAGCCAACAGTATCATCAGGATAAATCCCATAGTTTGTTTACAGAGCGCTTTCATATTTGTATTGTTTTAATGGTAAATAATCACTTTGTACTTATATGATCGCCCAGGAAAGAAATACCCTATGGGATTTATCAAAAAAATCACACAACCTTTTGTCCGGGCTGCAAAGTCAACATTTCTTTAGGTACCGCTTTCTTGATGCTCTCTATTAAAATACCCGCTACGGTATGCCGGATAAAATCTTTACGGGTGACAAAGACGATCTCCCGTGTCGGCTTGGGAATGGCGAACGGACGTACCAATTCTTTCTGCTCTTTACTTAACTGCAGGGTAGCCAATTCCGGGATGAACGTAATACCGTTACCGCTTTCCACCATACGCATAAATGTCTCTAGGCTACCTAAACGGTAAGCGGCTTGGCGAACCTTTACCTTCTCCATCTGGCAGAAACGCATCAGCTGGTCACGGAAGCAATGTCCCTCGTCCAACAGCCACAACCGCTCGTCGTTGATATCGGCGGTACGGATCAAATCCTTTTTGAATATAGATTCGTTGTGAGCCACGTATCCGAAGAATTGCTCATAATATAATATATCTCCTTGTAAATTGGATTCAGTGGGTTGGTTCGCTATGATAGCGGCGTCGATTTCCCCGTTTTGCAGGGCGGCCATAGTGGGAGCGGTTTTCATTTCCAGCATACGGATGTCAAGATCCGTATGCTTTTCCGATAATTGCTGGAAAAAGCGAGGTAGTAAATAAGGGGCGATAGTCGGTAGCACCGCTAAGCGGAACGTACCTTTCAATGACTGTTCCTCCTCGTTCACGATATCTTTGATAAGAGAAGCCTGATAGAGGACATTTCTCGCTTGCTCAATAACCTTACGTCCGGCAGGTGTGGGGCGAACGGGTTGTAGGTTTCGATCGAACAATTTAATACCTAGTTCGTCTTCCAGCTTTTGGATCATCATACTCAATGTCGGTTGTGTCACCCTACAATGCTCTGCTGCCTTTGCGAAATGACGATAAGTATCCACCGCTAGGATATATTCGAGTTGCTGTATATTCATAGTACTTAATTTTACAAGCGTTAGAAATTAATGAAGACAAACTTACGGAAAAACGCTGGAATAATCGAATAAAAGTGGAAGAATAAATCAGCTTAATTTGAGTATTAGGCATTTAGGGGGAAATCGGAGAAGTTGGGTGAAAAGCCAAAATACATTTGCTTATCATGGAACAGACGAATGGGCTAACTGGATGATAGATTTACACAGAAAAAATATGTAACTTTGGAGAGTAATTTACAAATGGTTTACAGTCGTATATATAATGAGCTAAAAATTAATTGATTAAAGTATATGTCAGACAGTATCGTCATTATTCCTACATACAACGAGAAGGAGAATATTGAGAATATCATTCGTGCCGTGTTCGGGCTGGAGAAAGTGTTTCATATCTTGGTGATCGATGATGGCTCTCCGGATGGGACGGCGGCTATCGTGAAGGGCTTGCAGAAGGAGTTCCCGGAGCGTCTTTTTATCGTGGAGCGTAAAGGGAAGCTGGGATTGGGTACCGCTTATATCCGGGGTTTTAAATGGGCTATCGAGCATAAATATGATTTTATTTTCGAGATGGACGCCGATTTCAGTCATAATCCCAATGACCTGCCGAAGCTATACGCCGCTTGTACCGCACAGGGTGCCGACGTAGCCATCGGGTCGAGGTATTGCAACGGGGTGAATGTGGTGAACTGGCCGTTGGGCCGTGTGTTGATGTCTTATTTCGCCTCGGTGTATGTCCGTATCGTCACGGGTATGAAGATACAGGATACGACGGCGGGCTTTAAATGTTACCGCCGTGAGGTGCTGGAGACGATCGATCTGGACCGTGTCCATTTCAAGGGATACGCCTTTCAGGTGGAGATGAAGTTTACGGCTTATAAGTGCGGCTTCAAGCTCGTGGAGGTGCCGATCATCTTTATCAACCGTGCCTTGGGTGTCTCCAAGATGAACTCTTCGATATTCGGGGAGGCTTTATTCGGCGTCCTTCAGTTGAAATGGTGGAGTTTCTTCAGGAAGTATCCGAGGAAACATGCGAGCCATGCCTAATGAAAACAGAGTTTGACAATTTATAATAGAATAAGAAAGATGAATAAAATATTAATCCAAAATCCGAGAATCATCAACGAGGGCCGTTCTTTTATCGGCTCGGTGTTGGTGGAGGGGGATAAGATCGCGGCGGTGTTCGAGGGGGAGGTTCCCGGGAACGTGCGTGCCGAGGCGAACCAAGTGATCGACGCTACGGGGAAATGGTTGATACCGGGCGTTATCGACGATCAGGTGCATTTCCGGGACCCCGGGCTTACCCATAAGGGGGATATCGGGACCGAGAGCCGTGCGGCCGTGGCCGGTGGCGTGACGACCTTCATGGACATGCCGAACACGAAGCCACAGACCACGACGATCGCCGATCTGGAATGGAAATTCAACCGTGCCGCCGAGGTCTCCCGTGCGAATTACTCCTTCTTCTTCGGTGGGACGAACGATAATATGGACGAGATCCGGAGGCTGGATCGGAGCCGTGTGCCGGGATTGAAACTCTTCCTCGGCTCGTCTACGGGGAATATGCTGGTGGACAAGAAAGACTCGTTGGAGCGTATCTTCGGCGAGGCCGGTATGCTGATCGCCATCCATGCGGAGAAAGAGGAGGTGATCCGGCGTAATATCCAGTATTATACGAACTTGTATGGCGAGGATCTGGATATCTCTTTCCATAGTAAGATCCGTAGCGAGGAGGCCTGCTACCAATGCTCGGCCGAGGCGGTTGAATTGGCTACCCGCCTGGATTCCCGATTGCATATCCTGCATCTCTCCACGGAGAAGGAATTATCGTTGCTCAGTAACCATCTTCCCTTGAGCGAGAAAAAGATAACCGGCGAGGTCTGCGTGCACCATCTGTGGTTTCATGACGGCGACTACGCCCAATTCGGTAATCGTATCAAGTGGAATCCTTCTATCAAGACGATCGAGGATCGCACGGCGCTGCGTGAGGCGGTCAATAACAATACGATCGATATCGTGGCTACCGACCATGCCCCGCATCTACCGGAGGAGAAGCAAGGCTCTTGCTTGAAGGCGGCTTCCGGAGGACCGCTTATCCAGCACTCCTTGATCACGATGTTGGAGCTGGCGATGGAAGGCCGTTTCACGTACGAGAAGGTGGTCGAGAAGATGGCGCATATGCCGGCGGAGCTGTTCCGTATCGATAGGAGGGGATACATCCGTCCCGGATACTACGCCGATATCGTATTGATCGATCCGGAGAGGACTTGGACGGTATCGAAGGAGAATATCTTGTACAAATGCGGCTGGTCTCCTTTCGAGGGTTATACGTTCCACCATGGCGTATGGAAGACTTTCGTGAATGGCGAGTTGGCCTATGGCGATGGAGTGGTGAATGACGCCGTGAGAGGTAAAGAAGTCCGTTATCTATAGTAGTAGAGACGGGGGAGATACCCCGTCTCACCCTATCTATTGGATATCGATCAGTTTATGGGTTTGCAGGCTTAGCCTCCACCGGGGATGCCGGAGGATGTAATCCACTACCTCTTTCGTATTTTGGCAGGAGCAGGGTTGCAGGAAATGGTACCGTGCGGGGATTTCGGCGTATGCGGACAGGTCTTGCCCGGTATAAACCACCTTTATCTCGTCGACTCTTTCCAATACCACCGGGGCGTTCTCCTTGGGCGAGCAAGTCACCCAGTCGATGCCGTCGGGCAGGGGGCGTGTGCCGTTGGTCTCGATACAGATCTGTTTCCCCGCCTCACGTAAGCGGGATATAAGCGCCTTGTCGATCCACAGGCTAGGTTCTCCTCCCGTCAGGATTACCATCCGTGCGGGAAAGGAAGATACCTTCTCCACGATCTCCTCGTCCGTCATCATTACGCCCTCCTCGTGGCGGGTGT
>ERZ839741.3652-NODE-3652-length-11934-cov-4.144372_pt1 | contig 11934 bp, 9 predicted proteins | sample MGYA00519880_ERZ839741 | MGnify/ENA primary metagenome ERZ839741 (study PRJEB31850, sample SAMEA3708851) | human gut metagenome | biome: human gut; feature: human-associated habitat; material: faeces | place: China | collected 2014 ... | reverse complement strand
AGAATATAAAGCCCAGTGGTATGGAAAGGTGATCAAGAAAGTGGATACATTCTATGCGAGCAGTCAGACCTGTCATTGTTGCAGATATAAGAATGAAGAAATAAAAGATTTAAAAGTAAGACAATGGACCTGTCCAAAATGCCACACAGCTCATGACAGAGATGTAAATGCATCCATCAATATATTGATGCAAGGCATATTAGCAAATTAACTAAACACAAAAACAACCGCAGGAACTGCGGGGATAGCTTGGTAAGAAAGGTTTCGATAGAAACCTGTTCCCAAGAATCTCGTCACTTCAGTGATGAGTTGCTCAAATGACTATGTTTTCTATTTAACTAGAAACACAAGATTTAATTTAGAGCATTTAAGAGAAAAATTAATGGAATCACATATTATATCTCAAGAAGATAAATTTGATGTGGACTTTGTGAAGACATTACTGATCGTACGATTTGATGAAATTGATTTTAACGATGCGAAAAAAGATGTTTTACCATTCATTAAAGATACGAGTGTTTTGGATATTTGGAGTAAAGAATTCTTTATCGCAATCACATCCCAATTAACTAATAAATAAAGGACACTCGCTTGAGTGTCTTTGTGTTAATCTAACATTTCTAAATAGTTCACATTTACATATTGACTTGATAAAGGTTCATCATCGATTTTAGCCTTTAAGAAGAATTGGTCTACATCCTCATAGTTTTTATCGTCCATAGAAATATAGAAGTATTCATCCTCATATTTGGCTTCAACAATATGCTCTTGATTATGTATTTCAATTAATATTTTACAAGGAAATTGAAGAGCATAGTATAGATCAAAAAGATCCATATAATCAGGATCAAATTGAATAAGGGAATAAAGATCCTTCACAATGTATTTCATGATAGTAAGATCTCCAAAAAAGTCTGAATAGATCAATCTTTGAGATTGGAATTCTTTGGCAATCAATAATAATTGTATAGCCTGTTCTTCATTGCCTTCTTCAACATAGATTTTGGCTAGACGAGAATAGATTTCGGGAACCGGATCAAATGTGTTGGTCGCACCTTGAATCAATGGATACAAGCCTTTAATAATTTGGACATACTTTGTATAATCCTTCGATACATAATATCCATTCTTATACATATCTGCCAGTTTATAAGCTGCAATAACATCACCTAGATCACTTGCCAGCTTATAATAATGGAATGCTTTTTCATAATCAGGTTGCCCAACTCTTCCATAATAGTAGATATAGCCTAGACATTCATAGGCATCTACATTGCCTTGTTTGGCAGCCATTAAATAATATTCTTCCGCAAGATCAAACTGTTTCTGTTCATAGTACCAGCCACCAAGCTCGACCATATATTCCGTTTCGTTTGTTTCTTTTATTAAAAATTCTAGTGCATCCATAAACGCAATATCATCCTCATATTTAGGATGAACACGATCATAATAATCGTCTAGAATTTGTTTTGCACTTTCAATAGTTAATGCCATAATACACCTCAAATACATTATAAGAAAAAACCGATTTGAGGCAATAAGAAATTTCATTTGTCAAAATCAAAGGAATGCTTATAATTAATATAAACACATTATCAAGGAGGCGTTTAAATGGTACGTATTTTAGAGCATGCGAATCGCTATAGTAAGAAGGATGTATTTGAATATTATAAAAGAACATGTCAAAACGATTATTGGGATTATGATTCGATGACACGAAAAGAAATGTTTGAACGCATGATCGAAACATATACACCTGATTATTTGATTTCTATTTGTACATCATGGGAATTAAAAGCTTTAAGAAGATTATTGCGCAACCAAGACTTAGAAGATGATCGTTATCGCTTTGAAAGACAGGCGTTAAGTACTAAATTTTTATATTTTGATAAAGAAATACCAGAAGAATTTAAAAAGAATGTAAAATTAGCTGTTAATAATATAGATTTGGATCAAAAAGCACTTGACGATGAACCGACGATTGTCATACTTGGGATTATCCGTGCTTTTGGCATTATTGAACCCTCATTGATTCAAGCCGTATGTGCTGCATGTAATTTTGATTATAAATCTATTGTTGAAAGTGAATTATTTAATTTCTGGGCCTATTTAAAAGAAGATTATAGATTGATCGATGATAGCTTTGCGAATGAGTATGTCTATTGGGAATATAAGGATATGTTATTTGATATTCGTGAATCACGTATTCAACACGAAAGATTCGGTCCAAAATTTTTAGATCAAGATAGCTATATTTCTATTTTTTATCATGGTTATGATGCGACAAATCCAGATATTAAGAAATTCTTTACAGCTGTAAAGAAAGAAGTGTCTGACATTACAAGGTTTAAAGAAGACTTATTCAACAATTTACTTCGTGGTACTGTGAATGAAGAAAAAATCGATTTAATTCCATTATTTAATGGCTTCTCAGATTCTTTGACAAAGCGCTACCGCAAAGCTGTCGTACAAATCGCATTGCCAAATTACTATGGACTTAGTATGAAAGGCTACAAAGAAGCACATGAGCATGTGTCGTTTAATGATAAGCTTCGTTCTTTAAATGAGAAACAAACTTACGCTTATTTAGATCAAAAGGATACACGCCTATTCTATAAACTATATTTTAGTATCTTAGATTATGTGAATACCTTGGAAAAAATCATCCCAAATAAGAAAATTGATCCAAATAATTATATTGAACCCGATGAATTGGTCAATCTGATTGAAGTGTTCTGGAATGAAAAAGATCGTTTTATTGATGAGTATATCCAAAAGAATCCTTTGAATTTAACATATCGTAATTTAAATGTTATAAAAGATTTTAAATATGGCATGCGCAAAAACTTCTTGTTGGCTGTCTATGAAAAGAACTATACTGTTTTAAATGATGAAGGCATCAACTACATGGTTAAAGGTTTAAATGAAAATTTAGATCAGTTTATTCCAGCCGAAAAAACACCAATGTTGATACAAACAGCCATTATGCCATTTAATGGAATGATCATCTATGATGGCTTTATTTCAATGGCCAATATGCAATTAAGTCAAGAACTAGTTTCAAAGGCATTTGAAGATTATAGTTATGGACAAAAAATATATTCTTTACTTCCAAAAAAGATGAACTAGAAATATATACAAATATTTCTTTGTATAATGAACAATTAGATTCAAAGACAATGGAATTGTTTAAATGCCAATGTCATATTTAATAGGCATTAGGCTACAGGATTATCCAGCAAAATTAGCTTAGAAATAAAAGTAGAAATCTATAATTTGATTTTTACTTTTTTTATTTGGATTTAAAAAGATAGGGAAGATCCCTATCTAGTGTTGTCGACTACAATCCTTCCAGATTGAATGACTCTGTTGATTTTTCTAACATTTGAAATGTCATCTAAAGGATTTTCATTTAAACAAACTAAATCTGCCTGCTTACCAACTTCAATAGAACCATAATCCTTTTCAACACCCAAACATTTTGCGGAGTTGATAGTCGCAATCTTTATAATATCCATATTAGAAACGTTAAGTTGAGCCATTAACTCCATTTCATAAGCGGTATTCGAATGATAATTAAATGGTGTTCCAGCATCTGTACCTAAGGCAATCTGAATGCCTTTCGCATAAGCCTTTTTCACACTTTCAACATGAGCCTTTGTCACCTTTAAAGTCTTATCTACCGCATACTTGGCTACACCATTTTCTACACCCTTATCTAAAATACATTGTGGAGCACATAGGGTAGGGACTAAGAATGTGTTTTGTTTTTGCATAAGCTCTAAACATTCCTCGTCTAGAAAGCAACCGTGTTCGATCGAATCAATACCTGCATACAATGCATTTTTAATTCCTTGTAAACCTTGCGCATGTGAGGCTGTTTTACGATTTGCCTTATGCGCTTCTTCGACAATGTCCTTCATTTCTTCTACGCTCAATTGAGCATTTCCAGGCTCAACACCCTTTGTCATGACACCACCAGTTGCCATAACCTTAATTAAATCAACTCCCGCCTTTAATTGTTGGCGAGCAGCTTTGCGACAGGCATCCTTACCATCTGCTTCGATTCCTTCTTGCCAGCCATGACCACCTGTCATACAAATGACTTTGCCTGCACAATACATATGAGGTCCTACAATCACTTTATTTTCAATGGCTTCTTTGATTTGTAGATCATAATTATTTTCTGTACCTACAACACGAATAAAGGTAACACCCGATTCTAGATATTGTTCGCAATGTTTCTTGGCATAGAAAGCTTTTTCAATCAAAGTAAATTCTTTCTTCGAATTAAAGCCAACAGGATAAAAAATATGAACGTGACAATTAAAGAAACCAGGTGTTAAAGTGTTAACTTCAATTGCTTCTTCATTTATTTCATGATAATCCTCGATATTTGTGATGACACTATCTTCAATCGTTATAAGCTTTTCATATTTAGGCTGTTCACTTACACCATCAATCAATGTATGTGCATATATATAAAGCTTAGACATAGTCTCATCCTATTCTACGACGATTGTTCCATCTTTAATAACTTTATCGATTTTACGAACATTTGAAATGGCATCCAATGGATTTTCTTTTAAACAAACCAAATCTGCATGTTTACCAACTTCTAAAGTACCATAATCATCTAAAACGCCTAAACAATCGGCTGAATTGTGTGTGGCTATCTTTAAGATGTCCATACGATCTACACCATATTTTTCCATTAATTCAAATTCATACGCTGTATTGTTGTGGTAGTTAAATGGGGTACCACCATCTGTACCTAAGGCAATCTTTACTCCTTGGGCATATGCCTTTTTAAAGCTTTCTACATGCGCATCCTTAACGTAAATTGCCTTTTTAACCATGTAGTCCGCAATACCGGCTTCTACACCATTTTCAACAATACATTGAGGAGCAACTAACGTTGGTACTAAATAGGTACCATGCTTTTTCATATAATCAATACATTCTTGATCTAAGAAGATACCATGTTCAATAGAGTCAATGCCAGCATATAAGGCATTTTTGATACCTTGCGTTCCTTGAGCGTGTGTTGCCGTTTTTCTTCCAGCTTTATGGGCCTCTTCAATAATAACAGCCATTTCTTCTTGGGTAAGCTGTGCACTGCCCGGTTCTACACCTTTAGTCATTACACCACCTGTAGCCATGATTTTTACAAGGTCTACACCTTTCTTTAATAATGTACGAGCAGCTTTTCTACATTCATCTTGTCCATCGGCTTCAATACCACCTTGCCAGCCATGGCCACCTGTCATACAGATGCATCGTCCAGCACATAACATATGTGGACCTTTGACAATTCCAGCATCTACACAGTCACGAATATCCATATCATAATCGTTTTCTGTACCTAGAACACGAATGAAGGTAACACCACTATTGATATAATCTTCAAGGTGTTTTTGGGTATAGAATGTTTTTTCGATAAATGTAAATTCTTTATCTGTTCCAAAACCAACTGGCTCCATAATGTGAACGTGACAGTTAAAGAATCCTGGTGTAACTACATTAGCCTCTACAACTGGTTCATTTGTTTCATGATAATCTTCAATGGCGATGATTTTTCCATCCTCACATGTGATCAACTGATCTGTTTTAGGTGTATCACTCACACCATCAATCAAAGTTTTTGCGTGTACAAATAATTTACTCATAAACTTTACTCCTTTACTCAAACTTATCTAGATTATGTACCAAGATGAAAGAATATGCAAGTGGTTACTGAAAAGAAATGAAAAAAAAGAGAATCACTTGGATTCTCTTAAAGCATAGATCTAAATAAAATGTCATTGTAGTCTGGTAAAGGCCAGTCTTCTTTAGAAACATTGGTTTCAATTGTATCTGTCAACTTACGAATTGTTTCCATTAATGGAAGTAATTCATCTGCCGCATAACGAGCCGCTTGTTTTTCTGTTGTAGTTTCTTTATTGATCAAAGTTTCTAGTGTATCCAAGTGATTTGTTACTAATTCTAATGGTGTGTTGATGTTTTTCAAAATCTTCACTTCCATTGGAGCTTCAATACCACATGATTTCTTTGTTTGAATGATTTGAGCTAATTTAGCTTCATAACTAAAGATAGCAGGTAAGATTTGTTTTCTTAACATATAAGCCATTGTCTTTGCTTCAATTTGAACAACTTGATAGTAGTTTGTTAAAAGGATACTTTCACGAGCATGCAATTCACTTGCTGAATATACGTTGTGTTTTTCAAATAATTGAAGATTCTTTGGATCTGTATAATGAGGAAGAGCGTCGGCTGTGGTTCTCAATTCTAACAAGCCACGTTTTTCTGCTTCTTTTTTCCATTCATCCGAATATCCATTTCCAGAGAAGATGATACGCTTGTGATTCTTTAAAGTCTTTTGAATCAACGCAATCAAGGCTTTTGTCATATCCTCTTGTTTTACACACTCTAATTCATCCGCAAATTGTGTTAATTCTTCTGCAACGATTGTATTTAAGATTGTGTTTGGACAAGAAATGTTAAGGTTAGATCCAAGCATTCTGAATTCGAATTTATTACCTGTAAATGCGAATGGAGAAGTACGGTTACGGTCTGTTGAATCTTTGGCAATTGGAGGAAGGGTACTAACACCTAATTCCAATTTACGATCGATTGTATCTACGTATTCATTTCCAGCTTCGATTGCTTCTAGAATGGCAGTTAATTCTTCTCCTAAATAAATAGAGATGATAGCTGGAGGAGCTTCATCGGCACCTAAACGATGGTCGTTACCTGCGCTCGCAACAGAGATTCTTAATAAATCCTGGTATTCGTCAACACCTTTGATGATGGCAGCTAGTACTGTTAAGAAACGAATATTGTCTTTTGGAGAATCACCAGGTTCTAAGATGTTTTCACCATCTTCAGTTGAGAAAGACCAGTTGTTGTGTTTACCACTACCATTAACACCCTCAAATGGTTTTTCATGAAGTAAACATACCAATCCATGGTGAGAAGCTACTTTTTGTAGAACTTCCATAGTCAATTGGTTTTGGTCATTCGCAATATTTGTTGTCGTAAATACAGGAGCCAATTCAAACTGGCAAGGTGCCACTTCTTTATGTTCTGTCTTGGCATACACACCTAATTTCCATAGCTCTTCATCTACTTCTTCCATATAGGCTTTTACGCGTTCTGACAAGCTACCAAAGTAGTGATCATCTAATTCCTGACCTTTTACTGGTGCAGCACCAAATAAGGTTCTTCCAGTTACTAATAAGTCCAAACGTTCCTTGAACATTTCTTCATCAATTAGGAAATATTCTTGTTCTGGTCCAACTGTTGTTTTGATTTTATGAATATTGTAACCCATAATGTTCAATAAACGAACAGCTGCTTTATTTAAAGCATCATTACTTCTTAATAATGGCGTTTTCTTATCCAAAGCACTACCATCATAAGAACAGAATAATGTAGGAATATATAAAGTTTTTTCTTTGACAAAAGCTAGAGAAGTTGGATCCCAGGCTGTATATCCTCTGGCTTCAAAAGTAGCACGTAATCCACCACTTGGAAAACTTGAAGCATCGGGTTCACCTTTGATCAATTCTTTCCCTCTAAAATCTGAAATAACAGATGTTGGCCCTGTTGGATTGATAAACGCATCATGCTTTTCAGCCGTAATACCTGTCATTGGCTGGAACCAGTGTGTGTAGTGAGTTGCCCCTTTATCCATAGCCCAGTCTTTCATGGCATTTGCGACAACATCTGCGATTTCTTTAGGAAGTTCCTTTCCTTTTTCCATCACATCCATCATTTGTTTGTAGACGGCATGAGGCAAGTATCTTTGCATAGCAGATGTACTGAATACGTCACATCCAAAATATTCATCGACAATTTTCATTTTTCTAGTATCCTCCTGTCTCGTATATAATATCATTATTTTCACAAATTATTTTATAAAAGTTAAAAATTTTTTTCTTTATATGAAAATATTTCATTTTTTTACGTATAAGAGTATGTAGAAAAAAGTACAAGAAAGAAGGTGCTCATGAGAAGCACAAATGTATTAAATGATTTTGCCTTTTAATATGTATTTGGCAAAGATTGTAAAGAAGCGAATGATACCTTAAAATCATAACTTACGATATTCTTAGAAAGAAAGGTCAATCGCGTAGTTGTAAAGAATTTAGAAATGGTAAAAGACTTTAGTAAAATGAAAAGTCCTCGTTTGGATTTGTTGGTTGAATTTGATGATTGTACAACAGTGGATTTAGAAATGTAGTTAAAACAAACCGAAGATAATTTACGCAATCGCTTTACTTATTATCTGGCTAGCTTTCATGGTTCACAAGATATGGAAGGGAAAAGCTACAGTCAATTAAAGGAAACGATTGTCTTGGTGTTCTTCAATGTGAATTTGATTGATAATGATAGAATGTATAACACATTCACATTGAGAAATGAGGACGGCTTGTCCTTTGTGAAGGAAACAGAAGATCGTATGAAGATACGAACGGTTGAAATGGCAAAGTTGGATGTAAACAAGCCACCTGAAGAAATGAATGAACAGGAAAAGATGATTTATTACTTTTTAAATTGCCACTTCGCCTATCTGGTACAATGGAGGTAGATGTAATAACTTCCATATTAAACATGTCCTTGGATGAAATTGAAAAAAAATATATATAAAAAGAAAAGCCACTATTTGTGACTTTCTTTGTTTTCTAGACTTGCCTTTACTAAGCCTACAAATAATGGGTGAGGACGGTTTGGTCTAGACTTAAATTCAGGGTGATATTGTACACCGATATAGAATGGGTGATTTTTATATTCAATAGCTTCAACTAATTGTTTATCTGGACTTGTACCCACAATCATCATGTCATTACGTTCAAAATCACTGCGATAGTCATTGTTGAATTCATAACGATGACGATGTCTTTCATCAATCATGTCCTTTTCATAACAAGACCAAATTTTTGTATCTGCTCTTAATGAACAAGGGTAAGCTCCTAGACGCATTGTTCCACCTTTACGAATGTCATTGCTTTGATCTTCCATAAAGTCAATGATCGTATGTTTACTTTGTGGGTCAAATTCATAAGAGTTCGCATCTTCATAACCTAGAACACTACGTGCGAATGCAATGGCAGCAATCTGCATACCTAGACAAATACCTAAATATGGAATTTGTTTTTCTCTTGCGTATGTAGCTACACTGATCATACCTTCAATTCCACGATCACCAAATCCTCCTGGTAAAATGATTCCATCTGTATCCTTAAATACTTCATCTAAATTGGCATTTTCTAAGTTTTCAGAATCAATCCATTGAATGTTGACTTTGGCATGATTTTTAAAACCACCATGATACAATGCTTCACTTACAGATAAATATGCATCATGTAAGGCAACATATTTACCAACTAATGCAATGTTGACAGGCTTAGTACTTGCCTTAATATTGTCAACAACCTGTTGCCATTCAGTTAAATCAGGTTTACGAATCTCAAGACCTGTTTTTTCACAGACGATATCCGCAAGATTTTGCTCTTCTAACATGAATGGTACTTCATAAAGGGAAGGGAGTGTCTTGTTCTGAATCACACAGCGTTTTTCAACGTTGCAGAATAAAGAAATCTTGTCTAATACAGACTGTGGAATAGTTTCATCACAACGTGCCACAATGATATCTGGATTGATACCATATGACTGTAATTCTTTTACAGAATGCTGTGTTGGCTTTGATTTATATTCTTGGGAACCAGAAATATAAGGAATGTAAGTAACATGGATAAATAAACAGTTTTTACGACCTACTTCTAAGGCAACCTGACGAATGGATTCTAGAAATGGTAAGCTTTCAATGTCTCCAGTTGTACCACCAATTTCTGTGATTACTACATCAGCAGCGGCATGTTCTCCTGCACGAATCACAAAGCTTTTAATTTCATTCGTAATATGAGGAATAACCTGAACGGTTTCACCTAGGTATTTACCATCACGCTCTTTGTTGATGACGTTCCAATATACGCGTCCAGTGGTAAGATTGGAATACGTGTGTAGGTTTTCATCAATGAAACGTTCATAGTGACCTAAGTCTAAGTCGGCTTCTAATCCATCATCAGTGACATAAACTTCACCATGTTGAAAAGGGGACATTGTGCCTGGATCCACATTGATATAGGGATCTAATTTTTGGGAAGTGACTTTATAGCCACGGGACTTTAACAGACGGCCAAGACTTGCTGCACTGATTCCTTTTCCTAAACCAGATACAACACCTCCCGTTACGAAAATGTACTTTGTACTCATTTGTTTCACCTCTTCTTTTTTTCTTTAACTCGGCAATTTTACACCTATGAAAAAAAGATGTAAATAAAAAATTTAAAAAAATGATTTTCAATGTAAAAAATAGTATAATAAATTCGATTTGAGGTGGTTTGAATGGACCTTCATGAAAAAGAAAAAATGTATCAAAGACTTATTGTTTTTACACTCTTAATTGGAATGGTCATCTATTATTTTGAAAAAATCATTGGCTTTTTGGGATGGATCTCAACTATGTGTTTACCATTTCTACTAGGTGCTGGACTTGCCTTTGTGTTTAATATCATATCGAATAATTTAATGCGCTATTTAATTAAATGGTTCAATATCAAAGATACAAAAATTAAAAGAATTATATCCAATGTATTAGCTATTTTCATTGTGTTTGCCGTGTTTGCCGCCTTTGTTGGTATAGTCATTCCAAGAATTCTATTCTCAATTCAGTTGCTGCTGTCAAACTTTCCGCAAATGATTTACGAATTCTATATTTGGCTGTTGGACATTAGTAAGCCTGTAGATGCTATTCATAACTTCTTACAAAATTTAGATATTAATGCCTTTAGCTCCTATGCAATCGATAATGTCAGTAAAAGAATCAGCTCTTGGCTAGTTTCTGGAGGTGCAAATGATATTTTTGGATCTATCTTCAATATTTTATCTACTACCTTCTCATGGTTTGCGCAAGCCTTTATCACTATCGTATTCTCCTTTTTGTTGTTGTTTAATAAAAAACAAGTCAAACGAGAAACGATATCTTTGTTGAAGGCCTATCTTCCTGAAAGGGATTATGAAAAGACGCGCCATGTATTAAAGCTGATCATTCGTATTTTTACAAGCTACGTAGGCGGGACATGCACAGAATGCCTGATTCTTGCAAGTTTAGTAACGACAGGAGCATTGATTTTAAAGATTCCATATGCCTTTTTAGTTGGACTAGTCGTTGGCATTGGTGCTTTAGTACCAATGTTTGGAGCTTTGGTTGCCGCCCTTTTATGTACTTTCTTTATTGCGATGGCATCCCCTGTGCAAGGGCTCACTTTTATTATTATGTTTATTTGTATTCAGCAGGTGGAAGGAAACTTTATCTATCCACATGTTGTTGGTAAATCTGTAGGCTTTCCACCCATGTATATTATTGTGGCCATCACCATTGGTGCCAATGTTGCAGGAATTTTTGGGATTATTATCTTTATTCCAATTTGTTCATGCATCTACCAGCTTGTAAGTGAAGATGTATTGTCTCGGCTTCAAACGGTGAAGGAAGTTTCAGATTAATTGACATAAATAATGTCTATATCAATTGTATTCTTTAGATGTAGAAAGAAAGAAGGATACAATATGAACGCTGAAAGACAAATTGCGATGGATTTATTAGATGCTGTATGGAAAGAAGATGTGCAAGGAGTAAAATATTGTTTACAGATGGGCGCAAGTCCAAGCTGGGTATTTAACGGATATCCTATTTTAATGCATGCCATCAGCATTGGAAACGAAGAAATTGTTAATATTTTAATTGATGCCGGAGCCATCCAACAAGGGGAAGCCTTAGGCTTTGCACTTGAAAGAGGAATTGGACAAATGATACGTCCGCTGGTATTTCGTGGTATTGTTCCTAAACATTTCGAGCCACGCAAAGGCTTT
>ERZ839741.3639-NODE-3639-length-11968-cov-15.238983_pt1 | contig 11968 bp, 8 predicted proteins | sample MGYA00519880_ERZ839741 | MGnify/ENA primary metagenome ERZ839741 (study PRJEB31850, sample SAMEA3708851) | human gut metagenome | biome: human gut; feature: human-associated habitat; material: faeces | place: China | collected 2014 ... | reverse complement strand
TGTTAGGCGCGCCGCCAGCGTTCGTCCTGAGCCAGGATCAAACTCTTTATAAATGATATTTATCACTTAAAAGTGTTAAATCTTGTTTCGCTCAGCACGCAATCGCTTGCGTCCTGTGTGAATTACTTTGTTTGGAATTGTTTACCGTGTTTTTCCAACACGAAAATAGGTTCCGTTACAAGTTCTTTCGATATTGTTCAATTTTCAAGGTCCTGTGCGCCGCAGCCTTGCGGCTGACGACTTGATTATTTTACCACAGAAGCGGTTTTTTGTCAAGCACTTTTTTGAGAAGCTTTTGAAGTTTTGTGAACTTGGAGCGCTTCGTACATCTCAGTGTCAACTGGTGTTTTTCAGCGTCTATTGGTTCTTTTCAAGGGCTTCCTGCTGAGGTTTCAGAAGTCATTCTTTTGTCTCAGCGCTTGGCGCTCAAGTATAATACCACACCCCAGGACAGTTGTCAACACTTTTTGACAAGTTTTTTCCAATTTCTTTGCGGAGGGGGGTGAACTCCCTCAGTCAAAGCCTACGGCTTTGCCAGTTCCCTCGGGGAGGGAGCCTCTGGCGCAGCGGGAAAGTTTTTATTTCACCTGAAACTTTAGCGATAGGGCTAACGGCGTGCGCCCTCTCAGTCAAGCCCTGTCGGGCTTGACAGCTCTCCCAAAGGGAGAGCCAAGTGCACTGCCGGAAGCTTTCTCATTGACCCCAATACTTTAGCATCGAGGCTAACGGCTTGGCTCCCCCTGAGAGGAAAGACTTCCCCCGCTCCGGGGGAAGATGTCACCATAGGTGGCAAAAAGGGGAATCTGGCGCGGGAGCGCCTGAGAGGGTTCAGCCTCTCCACGCCTCCCCCACCAAAAGCCTTGCGTATCGGCGGCGGGTGCGCTATTATATATTATATACATTATAGAGCGCTGCGAAAGGAGCCCTGACCATGATCCTCACCGTCAATATCGGCAACACCCACATCACTGTGGGCGGCTACGAACAAGATACCCTGATCTTCTGCGGGCGGCTGCACTCCGACCCCGCTGCCACGGTGGAGGAATACGCCATCCGGCTGGTGAATCTGTTACAGCTGTACGGAGCATCCCCGGCGCAGATCGAGGGCGGCATTCTGGGCAGCGTGGTGCCCATGCTCAGCGGGCGGGTGCTGGCGGCCTTACAGCTTTTATGCAAGGCGCGTATCCTGACCGTGGGGCCGGGGCTGAAAAGCGGCATCAAGCTGCGGCTGGACAACCCCGCGCAGCTGGGTGCAGAGCTGCTGTGCGGCGCGGTGGCGGCGCTGGCAGAGTGTCCCGGGCCGCTGGTGGTCATCTCGGCAGACACCGCCATCTCCCTGATGGCGGTGAACGCCAAGCAGGAGCTTGTGGGCGGCGTGATCCTGCCCGGGCCGCAGCTTTCCATGAATGCGCTGGTGCAAAAGACCGCCCAGCTGCCCCAGATCGACCCTGCCACCCGCGCCCCGGACTCAGTGCTGGGCAAAAGCACCTCGGCCTGTTTACAAAATGGCTTTGTGCTGGGCACGGCCAGCCTGCTGGACGGTCTGGCCGACCGCTTCTGCGCCGAATTGGGCGCACAGACCGCCTTTTACGCCACCGGCGACCTTCCCCGCTCCATCCGGGAGGCCTGCCGCACCCCCATCCACTACCGCGAGACCCTGATCACCGACGGCCTGCACCGCATCTGGCTGCGAAACCGGAAGGGCTGACGATTTTCGTTTGCATTTTGCATCCCGATGTGTTATACTGTGTTGTACCCACCAAAGGGATACCGTATTTGCGATCGTAGCTCAGCTGGATAGAGCGTTCGGCTCCGACCCGGAAGGCCAGAGGTTCGAATCCTCCCGGTCGCACCAAGGACTGTTGCACAGGTTTTGTGCAGCAGTCCTTTTTATTATTTTATCGAATCCATCTTGCAAAAGCAGCGCAGTGCCTTATAATAGAGGCTGTGCCCCGGTGTGCGCGGGCACGATTTAGGATGTATAGGATAAAGGAAAAAAGAGTATGGCTTCTCAAACGAATACGCTGACGGAAGGCCCTCTGGCCAAGCAGATCTTTCTGGTCAGTCTGCCGCTGGCGCTTTCCAACCTGCTGCAGGTGCTGTTCAATATGTCGGACGTGGCGGTGGTGGGGCGCTTTGCCGGGTCTACGGCGCTGGGTGCTGTTGGCTCCACCAGCACGCTGGTGACCCTGTTCACCGGCTTTCTCATCGGCCTGAGCAACGGCATCAATGTGCTGGTGGCGCGTTTTTACGGCGCGCGCCATCCCAAGGACGTGGAAAAGACCGTCCACTCGGCGGCCATCATCAGCGCCGTTGCCGGTGTGGCGTTGCTGCTCATCGGTCTGCTGGGCTCCCCCGCCATGCTGCGGATGCTGAACACCAAGGAGGATCTGCTGCCCGGCGCGATTTTGTATCTGCGGGTGTATTTTCTGGGCATGCCGGCGCTGGCGCTGTACAACTTCGGCAACGCGGTGTTCAGCTCCATCGGCGACACCAAAAAGCCGCTGCTCTACCTTTCTATTGCCGGTGCGCTGAACATTGCGCTGAACCTGTTCTTTGTCATCGTGTGCGATCTGAGCGTGGTGGGTGTGGCGCTGGCCAGTGCCATCAGCCAGTGCGTTTCGGCATTTCTGATCCTGCGGGCGCTGACCCGGGTGCAGGACTGCTACGCGCTGGACCCGCACAAATTGCAGCTGGACCCGGTGCAGGCCAAGAGCATCCTTGCGCTGGGCGTGCCCGCCGGATTGCAGAATGCTATTTTTGCCATTGCCAACCTGTTCATTCAGGCGGGCGTCAACTCCTTTGACTCTTTGATGGTCAAGGGCAACAGCGCCGCCGCCAACGCGGACGGCCTGATTTATGATTGCATGGCGGCCTTCTACATGGCCTGCGCCAGCTTTATGAGCCAGAACTACGGCGCGGGACGGCCTGACCGGGTGAAGAAGAGCTACTTCATCAGTCTGGGCTACTCCTTCGGCGTGGGGCTTGTGCTGGGCGCGGCGCTGTTCTTCTGCGGGCCGGCCTTCCTTGCGCTGTTCACCACCGAAGCGGCGGTCATTGACGCCGGCATGAAGCGGGTGGCTGTGATGGCCTTTGCCTACTGCGTCTCCGCCTTTATGGACTGCACCATCGCCGCCTCCCGCGGGCTGGGCAAGACGGTGGTGCCCACCATCATCGTGGTGCTGGGCTCCTGCGTATTCCGGGTGATCTGGGTGTACACCATCTTTGCCCACTTCCACACCATCCCGGCGCTGTACCTGCTGTATCCCTGCAGCTGGACGCTGACCGCGCTGGCAGAGATCGCCTATTTTGCCAGCTGCTACAAGCGTGCCATGGCTATTTTCCACAAGCCGGTGAAGGCGTAAGAGAACGATCAATTTAGGAATACCCCTTCAGTCTTTGCTGCGCAAAGCCAGCTCCCCCAAGGGGGCGCCTTTGAGTTATGCCGGAAACTTTATCGCCACCACCAAAAGCCGTCCCCTTGGGGAAGGTGGCTGCGAACGTAGTGAGCAGACGGAAGGGGTCAGGCGACTGAGGGAGTTTTCTTCCACGCAAAAAGGCTGCTGCACGGTTTGTGCAGCAGCCCTTTGTTTATGCTTTTGTCAGGGGGTCAGAGCGCAGCTCAGATCTCCTTTTTCAGGGTCTCGCCCATGATGTAGCCGTAGGTCAGAGCGGCGTCGAAGCCCATGCCGTACTGCTTGGCGTCCTTCTCCTCGATGGAGCCGCAGACGTCGCCGGCAGCGTACAGGCCGGGGATCGCCTTCTTCTCCTCGTTCAGCACATGGCAATCGGTGTCGATGGCCAGACCAGCGGTGGTCAGGTAGAAGGTGGGGTCCACACGGATCGCCCACAGGCCGTCACGAGTCTCGATGTAGGGGCAGTTGCGGCGGCCGAACTCGTCGGGCTCACCAGCCAGAGCAGCGGCGTTGTTGGCCTCGATGGAGTCTGCCAGGTTGGGCAGGTTCAGCTCCTCAGAGGCCTTCTCCACGCTGTCGTAGTGGACAGCCTCGCCCTTCTCGAACATAGCCACATAGCCGTTGAAGCCGTAGGACTCGCTGTCACGCAGCTTCACAGCAGAAGCCTCGTCGAACACATAGTAGAAGGTGTCGCCGTTGTCCTTGTTCAGCTTAGCCTTAGCCATGGTGTAGTGGTTGTCGGAGATGATGTTGCCGATGTTGTCACCACGGACGTTGACCATGATGCCAGGGGCAGACTGGTGGATGAAGGCCAGCTCGAACTTGCTCTTATAGCTGGACAGGAAGGCGGGCAGAGCGCGGTTTTCGCACTCCACATAGCCGCCTGCGTCGATACCCATCTGGATGCCCTCGCCAGTCATGCTGGAAGCGCAGTTGAAGAAGAAGTCGGCGTAGTCGGGGTTGTACTTCTTCAGCATCTCGGGGTTCTTGGCAAAGCCGCCGGATGCCAGGCACACAGCCTTACCACGGAGGGTGTAGCTTGCGCCGTTGTCGCCCTTAGCGTGGAAGCCCACCACACGGCCCTTCTCGTCCTTGATCAGGTCGGTGACGCTGGTGGAGTAGATGATCTTGCCCTTCTCGTACTTCTCCACGCGCTGTGCCATGAACATCATGGCATAGCCTGCGCCGCCCTCGTAGCAGCCGGGTGCCAGATACGGGGTGGAAGCGCCGTACTGGGTAGCGCTTTCGTAGTTGCCCATGGTGTTGAAGCCGATGCCGATGCTGGACATCCAGTCCACCAGATCGCCAGCAACAGTGTACTGCTTGGTCATGTAGGGCATCTCACCGTTGAAGAACTCGGTGCGGTGGTACTGCTCCATGGTCTGCCAGAAGTTCATCATGCCTTCCAGGGTGCCCATGGCAGAGCTGCGGAAGCTGCCGTCCACGTCGTAGTTGTACTGCAGCTGGGAGCCTGCGGTGGCCACGCCGCCGTAGGTCATGGACATGGAGCCGCCGGGAATGTCCCGCTTCTCCACCAGGATGACGCTGTAGCCAGCCTCCAGCAGGCGGCAGGCGCAGGTCAGGCCGGAGGTGCCGGCACCCATGATGACCACATCGGCCTCTTCCTCGATGACCTCGTTGGAGGTCTCCAGGGTGACTTCCTTGGAGAAGTCGTCCACGTTGTAGCCAGCCAGCTCGATGGCCTCCTTCACGGCAGCCTTCACGGCCATGGAGGTGATGGAGGAACCACGCAGGTTGGGCACGTTGATGCTCTGGTGCTCGACGATGGCGGCGGGGATGCGGGAGCAGGCATAGTTGCCGATGCCGATGGTCTCCTCGTGGGACAGCACCTCACAAGCGGTGATCTTGCCCTCAAAGAAGGTGGTGGCCACATGGACCCAGCTCTCGTGGCCCATAGCCTTGGTGACGTACTTGCCGTCCACGGGGGTGGAGGGCTTGGTAACAACAGAAGCAGCCTCAGAGGATGCTGCGCTGGAAGCGGGAGCACTGGTGGTGCTGGAAGCGGTGTTGCCGCAAGCGGTCAGCAGACCGGCAGCAGCTGCGCCCATGGTGCCCATAGCGGCACCGCGCATAAAGTTGCGGCGAGAGATCTTAGCCATAGCAGTTTACCTTTCTTTCTTCTTGTTCTTCTAATAGGTTCTTCTTCGTTTTCTTCTGTTCCATCGTATGTTTTGAACATTGACATGATTATAGCAAAGTTCCGCTCTTCTGTAAAATTGAAAAAAATCCCGGATTTATCAAAAACGTTTATAAATCCATGGCCACTTTACCACAGAAAAGAAATCCGCTATAATAAAAGAAGTACAAGTTTTGCAGGGAGGGGAGCTGTTTCTATGACCATTTACCAGTTGGAGTGCTTTATTGCCGTAGCAGAGGAGCTGAATTTCAGCGCAGCGGCCCAGCGGCTGTTCACCACCCAGCCTGCCGTCACCTACCAGATCAACACCCTGGAAAAGGAGACGGGGCTCCACCTGTTCGACCGCACCACCCGGCGCACCAAGCTCACCGCCGCCGGCCAGTCCTTTTACCTGGACATGGTGCAGATGACCAGTTTTGGCCGCCAGGCCCTGAAAAAGGCCCAGGATATCCAGGCCGCAGACCGGTCCCATCTGGTGGTGGGGCTGCGGCAGCTCTTTGATTACGGCACCTTTGCCAGCATCCTGGCAGAGTACCAGCGGCAGTACCCCAACGCCCAGGTGGAAGTGGTCCCCCAGAGCAACCGCCGCCCTCTGGAGGAACTGCGGTCCGGCCAGCTGGATATCGGCTTTTTTTACGCTACTGAGCATTCCAGCGACCGGGATGTCTCCTTTACGCCCCTGTTCTCCCTGGCCTATTATGTGCTTATGAACCCCAACTGCCCCCTGGCAGACCGCAAGGCCCTGCACCTGGCGGACCTGAAGGGCCAGAGCGTGGTGTCCTCCGGAGCCTTTGACAGCTTCCTTTCTGCCTGTCAGGGCCCCTCCCTGGAGGAGCTGGCCCAGGTGGGGGTGGATTGCAGCAAGATCACCCCCAGCTTTGAGGGGGCTTTGATCATGATCACCATGGGCACCGCCATGTCCATCGTGCCCTGTCTGGACGATGCAGTGATCCCGGGCATCACCAAGGTGCCTTTGCTGGATTACCCCCCGGTGACGGTGGAGATCGCTGCCATGCGCCACACGCCCCGGCTGGAGGTGCAGTCTTTTATCGAGATCGCCAAACGGAAATACAGCCGCTCCTTCCCGGAGCAATCCCAGATGGACGGCATCATGCTGTGAAAAAAAGGAGCCGCCGTGCAGCTGCACGGCGGCTCCTTTGGCAGGGAAGGATTTACAGGATCCGGACCCGGATCACGGCGGGGATTGCGCTCAGCTTTTCGCTCAGGCGGGCATCCACGGCACCGGTGGCGTCCAGCATGGTGTAGGCCATATTCTTTTTGCTCTTGTTCACCATGTTTTCGATGTTCAGGCCGGCCTCGGTGGTCAGGGCGGTGATCTGGCTGATCATGCCGGGCTCGTTTTTGTGGATGATGCAGATGCGCTTGCCGCCGGCACGGGGCTGGTGCACCTCCGGCATGTTCACCGAGTGGGTGATGTTGCCGTTTTTCAGGTAGTCACTGATCTCCTGCGCGGCCATCACGGCGCAGTTATCCTCGGCTTCCGGTGTGGAAGCGCCCAGGTGAGGGGTGCACACGATGCCGGGCTTGCCCAGGATGGCTTCCGACGGGAAGTCGGTCATGTAGCCGGACACCTTGCCGGTATCCATGGCCTCCAGCAGGGCAGCGGTGTTCACCAGCTCACCGCGGGCATAGTTCAGGATCTTGACCCCGTCCTTGCACAGGGCCAGGGTCTGGGCGTTGATGGTGTCCTTGGTAGTGGGCAGGTAGGGCACATGGATGGTGATGTAGTCGCACAGGGGCAGCATGTCGTTCAGGTTCACACAGTGGTGTACCTGGCTGCTCAGGTTCCAGGCTGCCTCAATGGAGATGTAGGGGTCGTAGCCGTACACTTCCATGCCCAGCTCGATGGCGCAGTTGGCCACGCGGGAGCCGATGGCGCCCAGACCGATGACGCCCAGCGTCTTGCCCTTGATCTCGTTGCCCACGAACTTCTTCTTGCCCTTTTCCACGGTCTTGGCCATGGCCGGGTCTCCGGAAAGGCCCTGGCACCACTGGGCGGCGGCGGCCACATTGCGGCTGCCGGCGATCAGCATCCCGATCACCAGTTCAGCCACGGCGTTGGCGTTGGCACCGGGGGTGTTGAACACCACGATGCCCTGCTCACTGCAGCGGTCCAGCGGGATGTTGTTGACCCCGGCACCGGCCCGGGCAATGGCCAGCAGATTGTCGTGGAAGGTGGTGTTCAGCAGGTCGGCGCTGCGCACCAGAATGCCGTCCGGGGCATCGGCGTCCACCGCCACGTCAAACAGGTTCTTGTTCAGCTTAGCCAGGCCCACCGGGCTGATGGCGTTCAAAGTCTTGATGGTATACATATCTTGAATCCCCTCTGTTATGCATTCTCTTTGCGGAACTTCTCCATGAAGTCCACCAGCTTGTCCACACCCTCGGCTGGCATGGCGTTGTAGATGGAAGCGCGCATGCCGCCCACCAGGCGGTGGCCCTTCAGGTTCACAAAGCCTGCCTCGGCGGCCTCGGCGCAGAACTTCTTGTCCAGGTCGGGGTTGGGGCTGGTGAAGGTCACGTTCATGGTGCTGCGGTAACGGTGCTCCACGGGGTTCGTGAAGAAATCCTGCCCGTCCAGATAATCATACAGCACCTTGGCCTTGGCTTCGTTGATCTTCTGCATATTGGCCAGACCGCCGATGTCGTTTTCCAGATACTTGAGCACCAGACCGGTCATGTAGATGCACCAGCACGGCGGGGTGTTGTACATGCTGTCCTTGTTCAGCAGGGTGGTGTAATTCATCATGGTGGGCACATTGTCGGCGGCATGGCCCAGCAGGTCGTCCCGGACGATGGCAATGGCCATGCCGGCGGGGGCCACGTTCTTCTGCACACCGAAGTAGATGCAGCCGTACTTGGTCACATCCACGGGCTTCGAGAGGATCATGGAGCTCATGTCCGCCACCAGCGGCACGCCCTCCACCTGGGGCACCTCGACGTACTGGGTGCCGAAGATGGTGTTGTTCTGGCAGATGTGGATATAGCTTGCATCCTTATTGTAAGGGATGGCGTTCACATCCGGGATGTAGGTGAAGTTCTTGTCCTTGCTGGAGGCCACGATGTTGGCCTCGCCGAACTTGGCGGCTTCCTTGGCGGCCAGGTTGGAGAAGTTGCCGGTGACGATGTAGTCCGCCTTGCCGGTGGTCATAAAGTTCAGCGGCACCATGGCAAACTGCTGGGTGGCACCGCCCTGGAAGAAGCCGACCTTGTAGTTGTCGGGGATGTTCATCACGCGGCGCAGGGTGGCCTCAGTGTCCTTGATGATGGCGTCGAACCACTTGCTGCGGTGGCTCATCTCCATCACGCTCTGGCCGCTGTCACCGTATTCCAGCAGCTCTGCCTGTGCCTGCCGGAGGACCTTCTCGGGCAGCATGCTGGGGCCTGCGCTGAAGTTGTATACTCGTGCCATAATGAACTCTCCCTTTCCTGTATCACGAAGCATCGACTGTTTTGCAATGCTTTCTGGATCATTTCCGTAGCCGTAGTATACCGGTTTTGCGGGCACGAAAACAAGAGCATCTTTGCACAAAGATACTGCCGGAAAAGCCCCTGTGCAGGCACAAAGCACACAAATGTACGCCGAGCAAAGACAAAAACAGAGACAACTGTAAAAACAGGCTGAAATAGCCTGATTTCATCGGGATTTCTGCCGCTTGCCTTTTCCGACAAAACCCGGTATAATGGAATGACAGAGACAAATGTAAAAGAAAAACGCGAAAGGAGGGGCTGCGCAGATGTACGGACTCCCGGACCGGCTGCGGCCGCTGTCGGCGGCCGAGGAGCAGGTCATGCTGGCGGTATGGGCCTGCCGGGAACCCGCCACCCGGCGGGATATTGACGAAAAACTCCGCGGTAAGGGCTGGGCCCCGGCCACGGTGCTCAATTTTCTGTACCGGCTGGAAGAAAAAGGCTGGGTGAAAAGCGGAAAGCAGGGCAACCACAACATTTATGCGGCCACGGTCACCCAGCGTGCCTACGGTGTGTGGAGCATGCGCCAGCGGCTGGACACCCTCTTTGGCGGGGACCTTGCCGCAGCCGTGCGGGCGCTGGTCAGCGAGAGCGGCTGCGGGCAGAGCGAACTGGAACAGGCCATGAAGGTGCTGGAGGAAAAGCACCTGGAAGCGGAAGAATACGATCTGTATGACCCCTACGGGTAAAAAGGAGAGAGAAACATGGATTGCAAGCTGAGAGCCAAGAACTGCGGCGGCTGCCCGCTGCTGGGGCTGGACTATACCGAACAGCTGAAGCAGAAGGAAGCCACCGTGAAAAAGCTGCTGGGCAAATACGGCCCGGTGAACGCCATCCGGGGCATGGAAAACCCTTACCATTACCGCAACAAGGTGATTTCCACCTTCACCACCGGCTGGGGTGGAAAACTCACCTCCGGCATCTACGCAGCGAACAGTCACAAGGTGCTGCCGGTGGAACGCTGCCTGCTGCAGGACGAAGTGCTGGACAAGACCATGGAGGCCGTGCGGGCGGCGGCCAATGCCTGCCGCTACCAGCCCTACGATGAGGACAAGGGCACCGGCCTTGTGCGCCACTGCCTGCTGCGCCGGGGCGTGGCCACCGGGCAGGTGATGGTGGTGCTGGTGACGGCCCAGCCGGTGCTGCCCGGAGCCAAGAACTTCGTGCGGGCCCTGCTGGCAGAAGCCGAGAAGCGGGGCGTGACCGTGACCACTGTGGTGCAGAACGTGAACCCCCGCAAGACCAGCGTCGTGCTGGGTGATGCGGAAAAGGTGCTGTACGGCAAGGGCTTTATCCTGGATACCCTCTGCGGCAAGACCTATGCCCTCAGCCCCCGCAGCTTTTACCAGATCAACCACAGCCAGACCGAGGTGCTGTACGGTCTGGCTGTGGAAGCGGCGCATCTCACCGGGAAAGAAGTGGTGCTGGACGCCTACTGCGGCATCGGTACTATCGGCCTGACGGCTGCCGACCACGCAAAGCAGGTGGTGGGTGTGGAGCTGAACCGCGACGCTGTGCAGGATGCCATCGGCAACGCAAAGCACAACGGCGTGAAGAATGCCCGCTTCTTTGCCGCCGACGCCACCCGCTGGATCAGCGAAGCCGCCGTAGCCGGAGAGCGCGCGGACGTGATCTTCATGGACCCGCCGCGGGAGGGCTCCACCCCGCAGTTCATCGAGAGCGTGGCCCGCATGGCCCCGAAGCGGGTGGTCTATGTCAGCTGCAACCCGGAAACGCTGGCCCGTGACCTCGCCCTGCTGACGAAAAAGGGTTACCGCGTGGAGAGCAGCACCCCGGTGGATATGTTCCCGCAGACGGAGCACATTGAGGTGGTATGTCAGTTGGTTCTGAGAAACCGGTAGCACATATCAACATTGATGCGGATGTTGAGGAACTGGTACAGGATAAACGAGGAATGGCAACCTAGTATATTTGCAGGATGCAGTTTGCGGATGTTGCTTTTGCATTAAAACGCAAACTGCCAGAAAAAACGAAAATACGCAGTTCCCGGTTGAGAAAAGTGCTGCGGAGTGATACAATAATATTGTATCTGCCCTGTCCGGGGTGTCAGTTCACAGAACGGTATCGATTGCAATGGATAGCTATTTTTTTATTTTAACGACCATTGATCTTTTTGTGCTTGGCTTTATGAGCCTTCTTACAAAGCTGAGCGAATCTTTGAACAAAAAGCAGAAGCGCGGGTTCCTTCTGGCTTTTGCGCTCATTGCGTGCATCTCGGTGCTGGAAGTCATCACCATTGTGGTGGACGGCGCACCGACGGGCTGCCGCTGGCTGAACATTTTGTCCAACTATCTGGGCTTTGGGCTGACACCGGCGGTGGCACTGTGTCTGGTATATGTGCTGGACAAAAAATCCATTATCCGGCGCGGGTTCAAGGCGGCGGTCTGCTGCGAGGGTGCGTATCTGCTTTTTCTGGCGGCAACACTGCCCTATGGGCTGGTATTCTCGGTGAGCAGGGAGAACCTCTACGCCCGGGGAGAATACTTCTATATTTATGTGGCGATGTACTATGCCGCCATGTTGTACCTTATGGTGGCTACGGTGCACACGGCAGCGGCTTTTCAGAACCGCAGCCGCACGCTGATCTGCCCGCTGACCCTGTTTCTGGGTGCGGAGACCGTGATCCAGATCGCGCTGCCATCGCTGCACGTCACATGGCTGTGCGTCACCCTGCTGTCGGTGTTGTATTATATCTATTGCAGCGAGATGTGGAACCAGCTGGACGCCCTGACCGGACTTTTGAACCAGAACAGCTACCTGAACCGCACCGCCGAGATGCGCCGCAGCGGCGGGGTGCTGGTGGTGTTCGATGTGGACAGCTTCAAACAGATCAACGACCGCTACGGCCATTTGCAGGGAGATGTCTGCCTTGCCGAGATCG
>ERZ839741.3636-NODE-3636-length-11976-cov-2.545005_pt1 | contig 11976 bp, 8 predicted proteins | sample MGYA00519880_ERZ839741 | MGnify/ENA primary metagenome ERZ839741 (study PRJEB31850, sample SAMEA3708851) | human gut metagenome | biome: human gut; feature: human-associated habitat; material: faeces | place: China | collected 2014 ... | reverse complement strand
TGTATTTCAGCGTCCCCACGACCATCATCGGCGTGGTGGTATCGATCCTCCGCTACCGGGGTGAAAAGAAAAAGTACCGTTCCCAGCAGCAGCTGCGGCTGGATACATACAGCACGTATCTGCAGGAGCAGGTCCGTGAGCTGGAGGCGCTTCGCAGCGAACAGCAGACCGTTCTTGCACATATGTCCCCGTCGACGGATGTGTGCATCCGAAGAGCGGCGGCGGTCGACCGGGAGCTGTGGGGGCGGCTCTCCCGCGACGAGGATTTTCTTTCCCTGCGCGTTGGCAGCGGAACGCTCCCGGCAAGCTTCTCGGTTCAGGCACCGAAGCAGATGCTGCGGCTGGAAAGCGACGTCCTCGCGGAGCAGCCGACGCAGATCGCGGAGCGGTTCGCCATGGTTCCGGACTGCCCGATCTGCGTTCCGCTGGGTGCGCATCTGTCCTGCGGCGTTGTGGGAAAGCGCGCGCGCTGCGTCGCGCTTGGGAAAAACCTGATCGTGCAGGCCGCGGCCCATCACAGCTACTGCGATCTGCGGATCGTCGTGCTCTGCGAGCAGGAGGAGACTGCGCAGTGGGAATTCTGCCGCTGGCTGCCGCATTGCTGGGACGAGGGGCATACGGCGCGCCTGATCGCAAACACGCCCGAAACGATCCGCGCACTGCTTGAACGGCTCGAGCCGGTCTTCTCGGCGCGGGCCGCTGCCGGACAGAACGCCGGGCTCGGCGCAGCGCCGCGTGCAAAGCCGTGGTACCTGTTCGTGTGCGCAGCGCCGGAGACGGTCACGCAGCACGCGTTTATGAAATTTCTGACGGCAAACCGCCGGGAGCTTGGCATCAGCGTGCTGTACCTGTTTGACCGGATCGATCTGCTCCCGGAGGAATGCCACGATATTCTGGACTGCAGGGAAGCAGTGGGCGTGCTGTTTGAGCGCAGGCACGCGTCCCGGAAGCAGCCGTTCCAGCCGGAGCAGGTGCCGCAGGCCCGGTACGAGCAGTTCGCACGCAGCATGGCACCGCTCCGCATGGAGGCGAAGGGCGCTCCGGCGCTGCCGCGCTCGGTGTCGTTCCTGCAGGGCTATCACGTTTCGCGGCCCTCGGAGCTGGCACTGGATAAAAACTGGGCAAACGCAGAGCCGGAGCGCAGCATGGCGGTCCCGATCGGCGTTCGCGGCGACGGCACGCCGTTCCTGTTCGATATTCATGAAAAGCGGCACGGGCCGCACGGCCTTGTCGCGGGCACGACCGGCTCCGGCAAGTCCGAAATGGTGCAGTCCTGGATCCTGTCGATGGCAGTCCGCTTCCCACCGGATGTGGTCAGCTTCGTACTGATCGACTTTAAGGGCACCGGCCTGCTGCTCCCGTTCCAGAATCTGCCGCATCTTGCCGGACGCATATCCGATCTGGATACGAGCATCGGCCGGAACCTCATCGCGCTCGAATACGAGCTGACGCGGCGCAAGGAGCTGCTCGACCGCTGGAAGGTCAGCAATATCTCCGATTACAGACGGCTGCTGCGCGAGGGCAAGGCGGATGAGCAGCTGGGATATCTGTTTATCGTGATCGACGAGTTCGCGGAATTCAAGAACCGGTTCCCGGAATTCATGCAGGCGGTCAATCGCGTGTTCGCGGTTGGCCGGACGCTGGGTGTCCATATGATCCTTCTGACGCAGAAGCCCGCCGGTGTTGTAGACGATAAAATGAACGCGAATACGCGCTTCCGCTGGTGTTTGAAGGTGGCAAACGCCGCAGACAGCCGGGAGATGCTGCACCATACCGACGCGGCGCAGATCACAACGCCGGGCCGCGCCTACGTGCAGGTAGGCGAGGACGAGGTCTATGAGCAGATCCAGTCCTATTGGAGCGGCGCACCCTATCAGCCGTTCCGCGAGGCTGCGGGGCAGACGGGCGGACAGACGGCTGTGGTGGACCTGTACGGGAACCGCCATTGCTACGAACCGGAAAAAACAACGGGATACCGCTCCGAACGAAAGGAGATCAATGCGGTCGTGGACTATCTGGACCGCTATTGCCGGGAGCGCGGCGTGGAAAAGGCGCGGCAGCTCTGGACGGCAAAGCTGCCCGAGCAGCTGCGTCTGCGCGACGTCGTCTGCGCGGCGTTCGACGGCGCGCATTGGGAAACGCAGCAGCAGGGCCTGCGGGCCGTCATCGGCCTTCTGGACGATCCTGCGGCGCAGTCGCAGCGCCCGATGTCGCTGAACTTCTCGGAATCCGGAAGCTATGCAGTCTACGGTGCGCCTGCGACCGGGAAAACGACGCTGCTGCAATCGGCGGTCATGTCCCTTTCCCTCTGCTATTCTCCGGAGCAGGTGCACCTCTATCTGATGGACTTCGGCGGCGGGAGCCTCCGGCTGTTCCGGGAGCTGCCGCACGTCGGCGGCATCGTGGACGGAGACGACGCGCAGAAGCAGAGCAAGCTGACGACCATGCTCATCGACACGCTGGATCGCCGGAAGAAGCTGCTTGCCGGACAGGGCCTCGTCAGCATAGACGCTTACCGGGAAGCCACCGGCGAGCAGCTGCCATGGATCGTGCTTCTGCTGGATCACGTTGCGCCTGCGCTGGAGCTGTACCCGGATATCGACGGCTTTTTGCAGACGCTCGTGCGGGACGGCGCGGCCTGCGGGATGTATCTGCTGGTCAGCGCTGGCGCGGTGAACGCGCTGCCGTACCGGATCAGCCAGCACATCAAGGCGGCTGTCTGCCTGCGGATGACGGACCGCGGCGATTACGCGCAGATCGTCGGCAAAACGAACGGTCTGGAGCCGGAAAATCTGGCCGGACGCGGTCTGGTCAGAAGCACTCCGCCGCTGGAATTCCAGACGGCGCTTCCCGCAGCGGGAAAACGGGAGATCGACCGCGTCAATGAGATCCGGCGGCTTGCCGGGCTGATGCGCGGGGCATGGACAGGCGCCTGCCCGCCGCCGATCCCGGTGCTGCCGGAGGTCGTGGACTGGCGGGAATATCCGTCGGAGCAGATCCTCTGCGGTCTTACGGAGCAGTCCGTGCAGCCGTGCTTCGCCGCGCTTGCGCAGGAGCAGTTTCTGCTGATCTCCTGCGCGCAGGACGGAAGCAGTACCGTTCAGGCCATTTTTGCGCAGGCCGCAGAAAAGCTTGCGCCTGCGGAGCACATTGTATTTCACGGCGCGCAGGCGCAGGCTGCGGCGGCGTTTGACGGTGAGATCGCCGCGCTGATGCCGGAGATGCAGAAAAGAAAGGACGCGAGCGCCGGGAGCACAGACTGGCCGTGGATTCTGATCTGCATTGACGATCTGAAGCGCTGCATCGATTCGATCAACGACCAGACGCTGCGGCGGCTGGCCAGCATTCTGGTCCTTGGCAAAGGGCTGCGCGTCGCGGTGATCGTAAGCGGAAACGCGGCGGACATTACAAAGCTGTCCGCTTCGGGCGAGCGCTTCACCATGGAAATGACCGGAAAAACGACCCTTCTGCTTGGCGGAAGCGCGCAGGCGCATATGTTTGCCCGGACCGATCTGGCGTACAGCGCCGCGTCACAGGATGCAGGCGCCGGCATGGGCTATCTGGTTCAGGATGGCCGTGCGGTCAAGCTGAAGGCAGTGCAAAAATAGAGGAGATAGAGGAGGCAGAGAAAATGGAGCGGAGCAGGCTCTCAATCAGAGCGCTGGTCGTGCTGGCGTCCGAATTGGGCGCGGAGCATCTTTTTGGCGTGCGCGACCCGTTTATGATGATGGATCACGAGGAGATCCGGGCGGCGTATGAAGTCTGCCTGGAGGAGCTGGAGCAGAGCGGCGCGATCACGCGGCAATTTGAAGGCGCGGCGATCGTGCGCGGCGATCTGCGGCGGCTCATTGAAATCTGTGCGGAATGCGACTTGTATCTGACTGTCGATGCGGTCAACTGCGGACAGGCGGAGCCGTCCGTCGTATTGTACCGGCAGGGGAGCTGCTGGGCGCAGCTGACAAAGGATGGCGAGCTGGCAAGCCTGACCGGAGCTGCGGACGGGGAAATAGAAGAGCTGGCGCTTGCAAGGCTGATGGAGTGCTGCAAAGCGCAGGAAGCCCCTGAGGCGCAGACGCACTGGAGCCTTACAAACGAGCTGCTGCAGCACTGTCTGAAGGACACAGACGCAGGCCGGGCAGAGCTGCTGGCAGCCGGAATGCCGGAGGACGCGGCGGCGCTTCTGCTTGCCGGTCTGGAACGGCGGTGCGGCTATTGCTGCGTGAACACGGTCCATTTGCAGACGCGAACGCTGGAAAGCCTTTGTCTTGTGTACGATTCCGATATGCTGCTCCGGCTGGAGCCCGGCGAGGAGGAGACGGAGGACTGGATCGTCCGCAGGAGCACGCCGGAGCAGATCCGGCGCACGCTGCGTGCGCTGGTACGGGAGGGCGCGCCGCAATGAAGGCCTGTCAGAATGTGATCGTGACTCTGACCATCGGAGACGAGCAGCTGGATGTGGAGCTTCCGGCGTTCCTGCCGGTCGCGGAGGTGAATGCGCGTGTTCTGGAAATGCTTCGCACCCTGTATCCGCAGGTTTACGGCAGCTGCACCGCGATCCGCCTGTACGACCAGGGAGCGCCCATTGCGGAGTCCAGAACGCTTGCGTCCTGCGGGATCTGGGACGGCGCAAGCCTGCAGGGCCGCGCTGTGTTGGAGTAATTTGCTGTTTTTAACAAATTGCAGCGCCAGTTTTTGTATATTACAACGTATTTGAATTAACATATTGACAAATTATTTTACATAGTGTAAGATAGAACCATCCTGAAACACACCCTTGGAAAGGAGCTTCAGAAATGAGCCTGATCCGCATAGATTATGAAAATGCGCGTGCGCAGGCAAGACAGCTTGAACAGAGCGAGCAGCAATGCAGTCAGATCGCGCAGAGCATTCAGGCGCTCCGGCAGCAGCTTGCCGGCGTGTGGGCCGGAGAAGCCGCCGATACATACGATCAGGCAGCCGAGCGCCGGCTGCGCGAGATCCGAAAGATCCAGGATGAGCTGTCGCGTCTTGCGCACACGATCCGCAAGGCCGCAGATGAGTTTGAAGCCGCAGAAGCACGAACAAAGGCGTCCATGTCCGCGTCAGGCGGGACGGGTTCCGGCGGAGGCGGCGAATGGTAAGGAGGTTGTGCCGGTGCAGATCAAAATTGAATCCGCAGTCGTCCAGCAGGCGCAGGCACGGCTGAGACAGCAGTCGGGTGCAATGCGCGCGGTCGCCGTGAATGTTTCCAGCGTCCTGAACGGACTGGATATGCAGATCGCGGCGACGCAGCAGATCAGACAGTCGCTGGAGGCGCTTTCCCGCAGATGCACGACAGAGCAGACCCAGCTGGAGGCAATGACGCAGATGCTGCTTGCCGCAAGCGACCGCTTCACGCAGACGGACCAGAAGCTCGGCCACAGAGCAAGAGGGCTTGGCGAAGCCGCCGACGCCATTGGCGCGGGCCTCGCGGCCACAACGCTGCCGGCTGTCGCGCTGCGGGGGATCGACAGGCAGAAATGCGCGGACGAGCTGGGAAAGACGTTTGGCCTTCGGACCTCCGAAACCCTGTGCGACGGCGTCAAGCAGGCGGTGGTCAGCAAAAAGAAGGGGTGGTTCTCCAAGCTCAAGGACGATGTCTCGGACTTTGGCAGCGCGGTCAAAACCTCTGTTTCGAACGACGTCAGCGCGGCAAAGGAAAGCTATCAGAATCACGGAACCGTATATGATATCGTGGAATACGGCAAGGGCGCGGTCAAGATCGGCAAGAGTATTGTCAAAATCGCCGGAGCAGTTGCCGCGTGCAGCACCGTTGCGGGAATTCCGGTTGCACTCTGTATCATTACCAGCGCAGGAAACGATATTGCAAGCGCAAGCGCGGATATAGTCCATGTTGCGCGTGATGAGTACGACGAGGTGGGGAAAACAAATTACCTGAAGGATCTGCTGAAGAAGAATGGCGGAGAGCTGGGCGAAATGCTCGGAAACAAGAAAGCCGGTGAGAAATTCGGCGAGCTGGCCTATACGGGACTGGATATGGTGTCGCTCCTGAAAGGCACGGAGAAAATGCTCAAGTCGTTCGGAAAGCTCAATACGGATCTGACGGGCAAGACCGGATATTCCTTTGTGTGGGGCAAAACCTCGTTTGACGACGTCATCGGGAATGAGTTCAAATGGTACAAGCCGGATGAATGGCTCCGGAGTAAGTTCATGGACGCTGATTCGACGGCGAATTTCGTGATCGAAGCGGCGAAAAATGTGAAGTCTTTCTATAAGCAAAGCAAAAAATATGTGGATGAGATTCTGGAATTTGCGTTCCGGTAAACACCAGTAAGGGAGGATATGTATTATGTATAAGGATCTGCTTCCGATCGGAAGCGTGGTCGCTCTGCAGGGCGCCACACGGAAATTGCTCATTATCGGCACAATCGTTCATGACGAGCAGACAAACACCACGTATGACTATATTGGCGAACCGTTCCCGGAGGGGTATATCGATGCGGAAACGATGTTCCTGTTCCAGCATGAGGATATTGATTCGGTTCATTTTCTGGGCTACATCAACGCAGAGGTGCAGAGCTATCAGGCAAGCGTGAGAGAAGAGCTGGAGAAAAACGCAGAAAAAGCAGACAGCTGAATTTGAAGTTTAAAATTTATAAAATATAAATAGGAGGAAATGATCATGGCATTGATTCAGGTAACACCCGAGGTATTGAATTCCAAGGCGACAGAGGTCCGCAATCTCCGCAGTCAGCACGACGACACGATGGCGCGGCTGCGCTCGCTGATCCTTGCGCTGAACGAGACCTGGAAGGGCGAGGCACAGGCTGCGTTTGTTGCAAAGTTTGAGAGTATGCAGAGCAGCTTCACAAGCTTCTCTGAAATGCTGGAGGGCTACGCAACGCTGATGGATACGGCGGCCCGCGAGCTGCAGAACACGGATCAGGGCCTGAAGGCGACCATGCAGAGCAGCTTCAACTAAGACAGAATTACAAAGGGGCAGTGCTTCCACGCTGCCCCTTTTGTCTGCGTTATAGATATTTGGAAAAAATGGAGAAAAGTATGAAAAGAATAAAGATGATGTGTTTCCTGCTGGCGCTGCTCGGCTTGCTGAGCGCCTGTTCCGCGCATTCCGTTGACGCTGAGGAGCAGTCCGCGCCGACGTGGCAGTCCCGGTACGATCTGGGCGTGCGCTATCTGTCGGACGGAAGGTATGAAGAGGCGATTCTGGCCTTTACCGCAGCCATCGAGATCGACCCGAAGAACGCGCAGGCGTATGAGCAGCGAGGCGACGCGTACTGGGAGCTGGCGCAGAGCGCGCAGGGCAGCGAACAGACGGATGCATACCGCAGCGCTGCGGAGGATTACGAATCGGCAATGCAGTGGGGGAGCGAGACGGACGAGCTGTACCGCCGCGCGGCGGATGCGTACTACGGTGCGCAGGACTATGAAAAGGCGGAGTCCTATTATGAAAAGCTGCTCGAAAAGGACGAGGATGTGCTTGCGCGTCTGATCGAATGCAGCCGGGCGCTTGGAACCGGGAAGGAGCTTGCGAAGCGGCTGCAGGCGCGTTATCTCGAGACGGGTGAAGAACGATATTTGCAGGCGCTCTGCGAGCTTTGGCCGCAGGAGGCGCTGCGCGCCTATGCCGCGCTGCTCGGCACAGACGGCACGATGGGCTTTGCGCTTGTCGATCTGGACGAAGACGGCACGCCGGAGCTGATCTGCGGCGAAATCAATACGGGGGTGCAGTCCGAGCAGATCGTGCTGACTGATTATAGGCTCTATACATGGAAAAACGGCCAGACAGCGGAGCTGTACCACGGCTTTGTCGATGGGTGGTTTTATCCCGACGTCCGCGTCATCACGGCGGGAGCCATTGTCAATGAGGGCCACGGCACGTCTGCCGGTTACGAGCTGCAGTATGTCCGCTGGGACGGCGTGCAGATCGAGCATCATGATTTCTGGAGCTACGCGAAAACCGAGGATGTGTCCGGTGAGCGGGTATGCTACCTCGATGATGTGGAGGTTTCCGAGGCTGTTTTCGACGAGCGCCTTGCAGCCTGCACAGCTGACGACGAATACGTGCTGCACTTCCTTGCCAGCACGCCGGAGAATTGCAGAAAGTACCTGCGCGATTCCATACAGGCCAGCCGGCAGCCGGAACAGCCGCAGCTGAGCGAGCAGGAGCTTCTGGCGCTTTTGCAGGAGAATCTGGCGTGGCTGAACGCGGTCGAGGGTGAGACGTTTTTTGTTGAGGGCCAGGAATCGTATATGGCGATTGTTTCCTATGAAAACGGCCAGTACGGAAGAATCAAGCGCCTTGTGCCGTCTCCGGCGACCACCTCGGAGCTTGAGAGTACACTCGCAGAAGACGAAGCCATCGACCCGACGTTCAGCTCCTATTATCCGATTTCGAACTATTCCAGCAAGGAGCAGATTCTGGATAACCTGAGAGAATATATGGACGTAGACAGTCTGGGCATTATGCAGAACGCTTACGCAACCGTTTCAGACGTACTGAATGATAACGTTCTGGAATTCGATGGCGGTCTGTATCTGGTTCGCGGCGGGCGCGGATACGGCGTATTTACTTACGACCCGCAGACGCTGAAAATCGTCAGCTTCGATGAAACGACCTGCGAGGCGGAATGTGATCTGATGCGTTTTGGAGATTACTTTGATTCCGTTCAGACCATTTCATTTGAGAAACGCAGCGGCCGGTGGATCATCACGCATATAGAAAAAGCCAATAGCGGCGCAGACCCCTATACCATCACCGCAGAAACCAGAGCGGATCGCAGCCTCTATCCCCGCCCGGAGCGCACCTTGGAGCGCGGCAGCCAGGGAGAGGACGTCAAATATGTACAGGCTATGTTGGTTGCCATGAACTATGATGGCGTGGTTGTCGACGGCGATTTCGGCCAGGCTACGGAAGCGGCGCTGATGCGCTGGCAAAAGAATCACGCTCTTACCCAAACGGGCGTTGTCGATGCCGACACGCTGCAGCAGCTTGAGGCTGCCGAGACAGAATGGCTGCTCCGGGAGTAAAGCGGAACGATGTTGTGGTGACGGCTGGAGAATGGGGCGGAAAATCACAGTTACGGCACAAATGGTGCAAGCTTAAATGACGATCTACTTCGTGTCAGAGGTAGCTTCCAAATCGAGAATACATGTATGTCGGACAGAAAATGTGAAACGCGCAGCGGAAAGTTTTATGTGCTTGGTGATGCTTCATCACTGCATGCCGCGCCGCATGGACAGTGAATATGATAAAAGGAGAAATGGAAATGAAACAGTTCACTTGTGTTTTTTTAACAATAATTCTGCTGCTGACGCTTGCCGCATGCAGCAAAGCACCGGAAGCTGATCCGGCAGACGGAGCGCCCGGCTGGCAGACCCAATATGACCTCGGCGTGCGCTATCTGTCCGAGGGGAATTATCAAGAGGCCATTCTGGCCTTTGAAGCCGCGATTGAAATTGACCCCAGGAATGCGGACGCGTATCTCAAGCTGGCGCAGGTCTGCGAGCAGCGGGAGGATTATGCGAAAGCGCTCCAGACGCTGGAGGCTGGTCTGGAACAGACGGACGACCAGCGCCTGCGGGAGTACATATGGCAGTTCAAGGTCAGCCTGCTGGAAAAGCCGGGCGCGATAGAGGGGACTGCGCTCAATGGCACGGCGGAGGAAGTGGTTTATGACCCTTCGCTGGACGACCCTTACTGCGAAGTCGTGCCGGAGGGATATACGCGGAGCGTGCTTCTTGCGCTGGATGACGTGACGCCGGCTGTGTTCCGGTTCGTGCGGTCAGAGTTCACGCTGCACCGCTACTGCGTGCTGCCGGATGGGCAGATCGAGGACACTGCGTATCAAATGGAGCTGGGACTGGACTATTGCAGCTGCGCGGAGCTGATGCTGTATTACAATGAACGTATGGGCGCCTACTGCTGCGCGTATCTGAACGACATTTCGCTGGCGTATACGGGAATAAACGGGTACTATGCAACGACATACATACTGGACGATACCGGGGCAAGGCTGTACCGGCGCTGGGATCAGGTCTGGCTCGAATGGGACGATGAAAAGCACAGAAATGCTGTTTCCGATATGAGCAGTGCGGGGTGGCCTTATCTGAAGGAGGAGATCATGAATCGGGAAACGCTGCCGTATACCTACTGGATGTTCAAATGCGAATCGTGGATCTCCGGCGGCGAAAGCGCGGCGGAGTGGCGCTACAGCCGCCGCTACTGGACCGCGGAGGAGCTGGAAGCTTACGAAAAAGAGATACGCGGCGAACCGCGCACGCCGGATTTTTCAAAGAAAACCGCAGCACAGCCATCTGACGCAGCGGACGACGCAAACACCAAAGCCTTGCTGGCCTATATCGATACGCTGCCATATGACACCATTGCCGACAGTGCGCGGAAGCTTGTAGACGCATACGCGGATATGCTGAACAGCACCGATTCGGGCGAGGGAATTTTCTATCCGGACGAAACAGATGCCAATCGCTTCTGGACGGCAATTTATAACTACGAAATCGATCAGAGGGGATACCTTGATGCCGATGACGTCAATTATTGGATGTACAAAGGTTACCGGATGGATAGCCGTCAAAATGTGCAGGATGTTGCAAATGCGATGTATGGACATGTCGTAGAGCTGCCGCCGCGTGATTATGTGCCTAGCTATTGTCCGAAGGACAGTGATACATGCTATTATTTCGGCATAGGCGACCGTGGCGCGGTACAGGTGGCGCTGGACGGCTTCGAACGCTCGGAGGATGGCAGCGCCGTGCTCAAGCTGTCCTATTCTTACCCCATGGATGGCCTATACATGACCGCGCTGGCAAAGCTGCGGGTCAACCCGAATGTAAATCTCGACGGCGAGATCCCGTTTTATTACATGATAGAATCCGTGGAGATCCGGTACGCGTGATCCTGCGCGGACGGGAAAACGGTATGCAATAGGAGAATCGATATGAAACGCTTCTTTTATATCCTTCTGGCAGCGCTGTTGCTGCTGACGCTTGCCGCGTGCCAGAAAGCCCCGGAAGCCGCCGAACCGGCGGACGAAGCCCCCGGCTGGCAGGCAAAGTATGACCTCGGCGTGCGCTACCTGTCCGAGGGGAAGTATGAAGAGGCCATTCTGGCCTTTACGGCGGCGATTGAGATTGATCCCAAGAACGCCGACGCGTACCGCAAGCTCGCCGAGGCCTATGAGCAGACCGGCGATGAGAATGCCGCGCTTCGCGCTCTGCGTGACGGCGCGGAGGCGACCGGCGACCAGACCCTTGCCGGGCAGGTGCGCGAAAAACAGCAGGAGCTGCTTGAAAGCAGCTTTCCGGGGGCGCTGAGCCCAGACTGCACGGAATATGTGTCCTACGAACCCGGCTCCGGTGCGCGGCAGCAGGAGCAGCCGGACGATCTGCTCCTGTACCGGATCGTGAACGTCGACGGCGTGAACGGCCCGGAGTGGTACGGGCTCTACGGCAGCGCGGAGAGCAGCGGCTGGTGCGGGCTGCTCTATTATGCGCGTCTCGCGTCCGACGGCGAGATGCAGCGGGGCGTACTGACGCTTCCGGCGATGGACGCGTATGACGCGCAGGTGGATGTCGTGCTCTATCCGGGCGCGGAGGGCGAAGTGATGATCTCCGCCCGCTCGATCGGCAGCTGCAACGTGCAGATGGTGCTTGAGCCGCTCGGCGGCGGCGGCAACGCCGCGACCGCCGGAGCCCAGATCCGCGGCAGCACCGTCCGCGATGTGCTGCGCGAGCTGGTCGCCTCCATCGACAAATTCTACGAAACCTGATTTTTTACCCTGAAAGGAGTACAAATACCATGAAAGTAATCTTAACGCAGGATGTCCGCGGCAAAGGCAAGCGCGGCCAGATGATCGAAGTTTCCGACGGTTACGCCCGCAACTTCCTCCTCCCGAAGAAGCTCGCGCAGGAGGCGACCGCCGACAACGTCAACACGATGCGTATGAACGACAAGGC
>ERZ839741.3598-NODE-3598-length-12091-cov-6.150881_pt1 | contig 12091 bp, 9 predicted proteins | sample MGYA00519880_ERZ839741 | MGnify/ENA primary metagenome ERZ839741 (study PRJEB31850, sample SAMEA3708851) | human gut metagenome | biome: human gut; feature: human-associated habitat; material: faeces | place: China | collected 2014 ... | reverse complement strand
TTTTGGTGGGAGCTGGTGGATTCGAACCACCGAAGCATTAAGCAGCAGATTTACAGTCTGTCCCCATTGGCCACTCGGGAAAGCTCCCATATTCAGTTTGTGGCCGCCGTGTCTCCCGGCGACGTATGTTATTATAGCAGAGGGCTTTTCAAAATGCAAGCCTTTTTTTGATTTTTTTTGTGATTTTTTCAAAAAAGCGCGTTTTCATCACAGCATCGAACAAAAACTTTTCTTGACATACAGTTGCAGTAAGCGTACATTTATAATAGTAGTATAAATACAGCATTGGGAGGTTTTTACTATGGCGATTCGTGTTGGCATCCTGACTTCCGGCGGTGACTGCCCTGGCCTGAACGCTACCCTGCGCGGCGTGGCCAAGGCGCTGTATCACCGGATGGGCGATAAAGTTGAGATCGTTGGCATTATGAACGGCTATGACGGCCTGATCAACGGCAACTACCGCGAGATGTCCCCCGACGAGTTCTCCGGCATCCTGACCGTGGGCGGCACCATTCTGGGCACCAAGCGCACCCCCTTTAAAAAGATGCGCGTGGTCGAGGACGACAAGGTGGACAAGGTCGCCGCGATGAAGAAAAACTACCGCGCTGCCAAGCTGGACTGCCTGCTCTGCCTGGGCGGCAACGGCACCCACAAAACCGCAAACCTGCTCAGTCAGGAGGGGCTGAACATCATCGGCCTGCCTAAGACCATCGACAACGACATCTACGGCACCGACGTCACCTTCGGCTTCCACACTGCCGTGGACATTGCCACCGAGGTCATCGACCGCATCCACACCACGGCGGGCAGCCACAGCCGCGTGATGTGCATTGAGATCATGGGCAACAAGGCCGGCTGGCTGACGCTGTACTCCGGCATTGCGGGCGGCGCGGACATCATCCTGCTGCCCGAATTGCCCTACGACATCAAGAAGGTCGCCGCTGCTGTCGAGAACCGTGCCAAGGCGGGCAAGAACTTCTCGATTTTGGCTGTGGCCGAGGGTGCCTTCTCGGTCGAGGAGGCCAAGATGAAGCGCAAGGAGTGGACTGCCAAGCGCGCTGAGGCCGGTTACACCACCGCCACCGCCCGCATTGCAAAGCAGGTCGAGGAATTGACCGGCGCCGAGACCCGCATCTGCGTGCCCGGCCACATGCAGCGCGGCGGCAGCCCCAGCGCCTACGACCGCGTGCTGGCCACCCAGTTTGGCTCCTACGCGGCCGGGCTGGTGGCGGACGAGCATTACGGCGTGACTGTTGCGATGGTCAACCGCCATGTGACCGCCAACCCGCTTGCCGACATTGCGGGCAAGACCCGCGGTGTACCCGGTGACTGCGACATGCTGAATGTCGCCCGCGCCATGGGCATCAGCTTGGGCTGATTCTCTACCCGCACAAACCCTTTTACCGCTCTGCTTTCTGCCCCTGCCCTTGCGGCGGGGGCAGCTTTTGTATATGGCATCCCTGCGCAAAAAAGGCCGCTCCCATTTGAGAGCGGCCTTTGCCATATACAAGTTTATTCTGCGGTGTAGTCCTTTTTGAGCAGGCTTAAAATCACCGCGCCGACAGCGGAACCGGCGGCGAGGGCCACCACATAGAGCAGTGCGTGGTCAACGACCGGGAATACAAAAATACCGCCGTGCGGGGCGCGCATCGCGCAGCCGAACACCATGGACAGTGCGCCGGACAAAGCCGAGCCGATAATGCAGCTGGGCAAAACACGCAGCGGGTCCGTGGCCGCATACGGGATTGCCCCCTCGGAGACGAAGCAGAGGCCCATGACATAGTTGACGATGCCGTTGCGGCGCTCATCGGGGCTCCACTTTTTGGGGCAGAAGGTGGTGGACAGCGCGATTGCGATGGGCGGGACCATGCCGCCGACCATGACCGCCGCCATGACCTCGTAGTTGCCGGAGGCCAGCGCCGCCGTGCCGAACACATAGGCTGCCTTGTTGAAGGGGCCGCCCATATCCACGCTCATCATACCGGCCACGATCGCACCCAGCAGGATCTTGGAGCTGCCGCCCAGCGCGTTCAGCCAGTCGCTCATGGCCGTGTTGATGATGCCCATCAGCGGGTTGATGCCGCACATAACCAGACCAATGACCAGAATACCGCCCAGCGGGTAGATCAGCATCGGGCGGATACCGTTCAGGCTGGTGGGCAGCTTCTCAGTGATGTTCTTGAGGAACTGCACAATGTAGCCCGCCGCAAAACCGGCCAGCAGCGCCGCGAGAAAGCCGCCGGAGACGCCGGTCGTGTCACCGGAAGCAAGGCCCGCAAAGCTTGTGCCGTTCATTGCCAGCACGCCGCCCACAAAACCGACCGCCAGACCCGGACGGTCAGCGATGGACATTGCGATAAAGCCCGCAAGGATCGGCAGCATATAGCCGAACGCCGCACCGCCCACCGTCTTGAAGAAAGCGGCCACCGGGGTGTTCATGCCGAAGTTGGACGGGTTGATGCTGTAATCATCCAGCAGGAAGGCCAGCGCGATCATGATGCCGCCGCCCACCACAAAGGGCAGCATGTGGGAAACACCGTTCATCAGGTGCTTGTACAGGCTGTGCGCCACCGTGTCGCCGGCACCGCCCGTGCTCTGGCCCTGCGCTGCGCCGCCCTTGGCATGGAATATGGGGGCCTCGCCGTGGGCGATCTTCTTGATCAGCTCCTCCGGCTTATGGATGCCGTCATCCACGCGGGCAAACAGCACCGGCTTGCCGTCAAAGCGGGCGGTCTCAACATTTTTGTCCGCCGCAATGATGATGCCGTCACAGGCGGCAATCTCCTCGGCCGTCAAAATATTCTTTGCACCGTCAGAGCCGTTGGTCTCGACCTTGGTGGGCAGACCCAGCTTATCCCCTGTCTTGGTCAGGGCCTCGGCCGCCATGTAGGTGTGGGCAATACCATTGGGGCAGGCCGTCACGGCCAGCACGCGGTAGCCGTTCTGTGGGATCTCCTGCTCGGTAAAGCTCTCCTCGCCGAACTGGGCGTCCTCCTGTGCGTCAATGGCATCAAGGAAGGCGGCAGGTGTCTTGGCGGCGCGCAGCTTCTCAACAAAATCCTCGTTCATGAGCATCTGCATCATCCGGGCCAGCATGTCGATATGCAGGCTGCCGTTTTCCGGTGCGGCAATCGCAAACAGCAGGTCCGTCTTGCCGTCATCGTCCGCATTATACTGCACCGGCTCGCTCAGGCGCAGGGCCGCCAGACTGGGCCGTGTGACACAGGCCGTGCGGGCATGGGGCACCGTGATGCCGTTGTCCACATAGGTGGATGCCTCGGCCTCGCGGGCATAGAGGGCTTTTTTGTAGGCGTCCTTGTCGGTGATGTTGCCGTGGGTCGCCTGCAGATCAACGAGCTTGTCGATGATGGCAGCCTGATCCGGGGCTGCGACATCCAGCGCGATGGACTGCGCAGTGAACAGTTCCGTAATACGCATAAGACAGTTCTCCTTCGCTTGTTTCTATTGAGGTGTAGGGGCCGGGCATATCCGGCCTTCGGCTTTATGGGAAACGCGCGTTTATGGCCAAGTTGCGGGCCGCACATGTGCGGCCCCTACGGTGCGGCGCGTCTTTGCAGGGGGGCGGATACTTGCATCAGTCCCTACAAGTCACGGCCTACTCCATCGTCTTGAGCAGCTTATCAATGTCCGCCTTTGTCGCCAGACCCAGACTAAACGCGGTGGCACTGCCGCAGGCGGTGCCAAGACGCAGCGCAGCCTCATAATCTCCGCCGCTCTGCTGGTAGCCCGCCACAAAGCCGGCCACCATGCTGTCCCCTGCGCCGACACTGTTGACAACCTTGCCCTTGGGGCAGCCGATGCGGTGCACGCCGCCCTGCTCATCCAGCAGCAGGGCGCCGTCCCCTGCCATGCTGACCAGTACATTGCGCGCACCTTTATCCTGCATCATCTTTGCCGCCGCTGCGATCTCCCTGTCGGTGGTCAGCTTTACACCGGTGATCTCGCTCAGCTCATGGTTGTTCGGCTTGATGAGGAACGGACGGTAGCGCAGCACATTCACGAGCAGGTCGCGGGTGGCATCCACGACCGCGCAGACGCCGCGGCCATCGAGCCGGGCCAGAATCCGCTCATAGGTGGTCTGCGCCAGACTTGCGGGAATGCTGCCTGCCAGCACCAGAATATCGTCCTGCTGCAGGCGGTCAAGCTTTTCCTCCAGCGCCCGCATTGCGTCCTCGGGGATGTCGGGGCCGGCACCGTTCAGCTCGGTCTCCTGCCCCGCCTTGATTTTGACATTGATGCGTGTCATCCCCTTTGCAAGGCGGACGAAGTCGGTTTTCAGCCCCTGCGCAGCAAGGCCGCGCTCCAGCCAGGCGCCGGTCTCACCCGCCACAAAGCCGAGCGCCACGCTCTCACAGCCAAGCTGTGCCAGCACGCCGGACACATTGATGCCCTTGCCGCCCAGCACACAGTCCTCTCCGCTGGCGCGGTTCACATCGCCGACCCGCAGCTCTCTGTCAAGCCGCACAACATAGTCAATCGCCGGGTTGAAGGTTACGGTGTAGATCATCGCTCTGTCTCCTTTACAAGTGTCAGTTGGCCGTATTTCGGATCAGGGCAGCGATTGGTCAGGATCGCGGCATCGCCAAGCGCGCTGATAACGGCCGGATAGATACGCCCGAACTTTGAATCATCCGTCAAGAACCAAATCTGCCGGGCGCGGCGGATCGCGGCGGCCTTGACGGCGGCCTCCTCGGGGTCAGGGGTCGTAAAGCCCGCCTCCATCGCCACGCCGTTGGCCCCCATAAATGCCTTGGTAAAATTGAACTGCTGCAGCGCCGTGACAGCTGCTGCGCCGATGATGGCCTCGGTTCTGGGGCGCAGCAGCCCGCCCGGCAGGCAGACATGGCAGCTTTTCTGCGCCAGCAGCCGCGCATGGGCAATGCCGTTGGTCACATAATGCGCCTCGAGCGCAGAGCCGTTCAGCGCCCGGACCATCGCAAGCGTTGAGGTGCCCGCGTCAACATAGACGAAATCCTCGGCAGTGATCAGCGCTGCCGCTGCCTCGGCGATGCTCTGCTTCTGGCTGACGGCCAGCGACTCCTTGGCAGCCATCGTCGGCTCGTCCGCCAAAAACTGGCCGTTCGGCAGCGTTGCGCCGCCGTGGACCTTATTCAGCCGGCCCTGCCGGTCAAGCTCGGTCAAATCGCGGCGGATGGTGGATTCACTGGCGTTCAGCGCCTCACAGAGCTCCTGAACGGTGGCAGTGCGTTTTTCTGTCAGGAGATCTAAAATCAGTGCAAAGCGTTCTTCTGCTAACATAAGCAGCTCCTTTCCCGGTCTTATGCTTGACCGTTTTTGGTGTTTTGTGATGTTTTCTGATTGATTGTATCTGTATTATACCACACATCGCGTCAAAATCAATCAGTTTCGGTCATTTTCGCTCGTCAAAAATCATGGTTGTATTTTGTGCACCCTGCACAAAACAAAAAACCTCCCTCTGTGAGGGAGGCATCGCGTGTTGAAAAGCAGTCTTTCCTGCTGCTGATTCGGCTTACACAAACAGCTCAATGACAAACACCAGCGCGCAGCAGATGACCGACACCGGGAACAGCCCCGCACCGCACCATGCTGCGATGATACCTGCCGCCAGAGCAGCCGCACCCGAGATCGGCGTCTGGGTTGCGCGGATGATGGCCGGGAAGGTCATGACCGCCAGCGTCACATAGGGCACATAGTACAAAAACGACTGGATAAAGCGATTTTTGATAGGCTTGCGGATCAGCGTAAGCGGCAGGATGCGGATGGCATAGGATACCAGTGCCATAACGGCAATGTAAATGTAGTTATTCATTGTCGCCCACCTCCTCCTGTGCCGGCACCGGGAACAGCACCGCCGCTGCGCCGGAGATCAGCACCGTCAGCAGGATCGTGCGGGTGCCGTCAGACAGGGCCGCAACGCCCGGCAGGTAACTGCAGGCGAAGCTGAGCACAAAGCTGAGCAGCACCAGCGCCGCCACAACGCGGTCCTTGCGCGCCGGGGGAATGATGATGGCCAGAAACATACCGTAAAGCGCCACGCTCAGCGCACTGACAACCCGCAGCGGCAGGGCGTTGCCTGCCACGATGCCCAGCGCCGTGCCGATCGCCCACGCCGGGGCTGCCAGCAGGATCGCACCGTAGGTGTAGCAGGGGTTTAAGTATCCGGGCCTCGCGATCGTGATGCCGAACAGCTCATCCGTGACATCGTACCCGATGAGCAGCCGATGAAAAAACGGTGTCTCGGGCGAAAAGCGCTGAGCCAGCGCACAGCTCATCAAAAGATACCGTGCGTTGGCGATCAGGGTGATGATGGCCACCTCCAGATAGGTAGCCTTGGCGGCGATCAGCGTAAAAGCCGCATACTCCCCCGCCGAGGCATTGTTCAAAAGGCTGGCCCAAAAGCCCTGCATCGGCGTCAGGCCCGCATTCCGGGCCGCAATGCCCAGTGAGAACGAAACCGCAAAATATCCCAGCGCAATCGGAAACCCGTCCCGTATACCGTCACAGAATACCCTGCGGCTGAACTGTATGGATTCCTTCATCTTATATACCTTCCTTTCACCGGATTTTATTATAGCGCAGGGCCAAGGGAAAAGAAAGGGCTGCGCAAATTTTTTCTGCTTTGCAATGTTGACCCCTGCTGCCTCGTACTCTACAATGAAAGTGAAGGGGGTCTTTTCCATGAACCGCGACGCCATCAAAATGCTTGCCATGTTCACCATGCTGCTCAATCACATTGCAAACGCCCTTCTGCCCGCCGGGCAGCCGCTGACGAACCTGTTTTTGTTCATCGGCTACTTTACCGCCGTGACGATGTGCTATTTCCTTGTGGAGGGCTACGGCTACACCCGCTCCAAGCGGAACTACGCTGCACGGCTGCTGGTTTTTGCACTTCTTTCGCAGTTCCCCTACCAGCTGGCTTTTCCGGAGTACGGCATGGCGGGGTTTGTGCAGTTCAATATGCTGTTCACGCTGCTGCTCTGCTTTTTGGTGCTGCTGGTGCAGGAGCAGGTACACGACCGCGTGCTGCGCGGCACCTGCATTGTCCTGCTGATCTGCGCCTCGCTTTTCTGTGACTGGGCCTTGCTGGCCCCCATCTTTACGCTGCTGTTCTCGTGGGCAAAGGACACGCCCGCGCGCAAAAAAGCTGCCTTTGCCGCAGCGGCGCTGCTGTACGGCGGCATGGCCGGGCTGGGCAGCGGTTCTTTGGCAGATGCCATCGGCTGCGCGGTGCCGATCTTAGTGTCCGGCTTCGTCATCCTGCACCTTTATAACGGAAGGCGGGCCGTCAGGGGCCGCACCTTTTATAAGTGGTTTTTCTATGCGTTTTATCCCACCCATCTGTTGATTCTGGGGCTTCTCCGCCTCCTTGCGTGATATTTTCCGTATGCGCCGCAGCCTACCGCTGTTGGGGCTTGACGCCTGCCCCCTTCGTGTATTATAATAGGTAAGCTATAAGAACGAGGTGTTGCGCAGTTGGTAGCGCGCGTGGTTTGGGACCACGAGGCCGCAGGTTCGAGTCCTGTCACCTCGATACTAAGAGTGTGAGCCTACAATACACCCCCTGTCTGTAAGCCATGGAAAAGCAACTTCTATGATTTCCAGACGGTCTAAGCCGGTGCTTCACACTCCATTGCCCGTTTTGCATGAAAATGCAGAGCGGGCGTTTTTATTTGCATGGCAGAAAAGCCGTATTTTACCCCTCCCCTCCCTGTGCAGTATTTCCTGTTGTGTTTTCCCTGCAAAAAAGCTATAATAATTTCAAATTTTTCTTTTTTTCGGGAGGGCTTATGGAAAGGATCAAGCGTCATCTTCGCAGTGCCGCCGGGTATCTGCTTGTCTGTGCCAAATGGCTGGCGCTGGCCGCGCTGGTCGGCTGTGTTGTGGGGCCGCTGGGGGCGGCGTTCGGGCTGGCTCTGAACTGGGCCAACGCCACCCGCGCCGCGCAGCCGTGGCTGCTGTATCTGCTGCCTGCGGCGGGCCTTGTCATCGTATTTCTGTACGAGCATCTTGACCCGGACGGCGGCGGCTCGACCAATCAGGTCTTTGTGTCCGTGCGGGAGCATAAGCCCCTGACCCTGCGCACCGCACCGCTGATCTTCGCCTCCACCGTCATGACTCATCTGTTCGGCGGCTCCAGCGGCCGCGAGGGTGCCGCGCTGCTGCTGGGCGGCTCGGTATCCGGGCAGCTCGGCAAGGTGCTGCACCTCGAAAACCGCGACTGCCGCCTGATGACGATGTGCGGCATGGCGGGTGCGTTCTCGGCCATCTTCGGCACGCCGCTGGCTGCCACCATCTTTACGCTTGAGGTCGTGGATGTCGGCTCGATGCAGTACGCCGCACTGCTCCCCTGCCTGCTCTCGGCGCTGCTGGGCGTCTTTATCAGCGGGCAGATGGGCCTTGCGCCCGAGGCCTTTGTGCTGCAGGCCGGGGCCGATGCAACGCCGCTGAATCTTGTGCGTGTCATTGTGCTGGGGGCGTTGCTGGCCGCGCTGAGCATCTTCTTCTGCGAGCTGCTGCATGCAGCGCCCAAGCTCTACAAAAAATTTCTGCCCAACGCCTATCTGCGCGTTGCGGCGGGCGGCGTGCTGGTTCTGGCGCTGACAAAGCTGCTCGGTACGACCGACTACAACGGCACCGGTGCCGCCGTCATCGAGGCCGCCATCGACGGCGAGGCCGTGCCGTATGCGTTCCTGCTAAAAATGCTGTTCACCGCACTGACCTTGGGCGCAGGCTTCAAGGGCGGCGAGATTGTTCCCATCTTCTTCACCGGGGCGACCTTTGGCTGCGTGGCCGCGCCGCTGCTGGGCCTGCCGCCGCAGCTGGGCGCTGCGCTGGGCATGGTTGCGCTGTTCTGCGGCTGCACCAACAGCCCGCTGGCGTCCATCTGTCTGGCGATCGAGGTCTTTGGCGGGCAGTGCATCTCCCTGTTTGCACTGGCCTGTGCCGTTTCCTACATGCTGTCGAGTTATTTCAGCCTTTACCGTGAGCAGCACTTTCTGCACTCCAAGCTGCGCATTGTGGGCGTGCAGCGGGTCCATGGCCGCTGGTCCGAGACGGATGCCAAGCATTTTACCACAAACGATGACGGCGAAAATTAGTTGCGGGAACGCTGTTTCCATGGTATAATTAAGTGTTATGGAGGGATGGGCGTTTATGAGTAGACTTGCACTGGAAAAGCACTGCTGGGCGGAGATCGACCTGACAGCATTGCGCAGCAATTTTGAATATATCCACCGCGCGGTAGGCGGCGATATTTGTGCCGTTGTCAAGGCCGACGCTTACGGCCACGGCGACACGACCATCGCCCACGCCTTGCAGCAGGCCGGTGCGGCGGCGTTTGCCGTCAGCAGCTTGGGCGAGGGACGGCACCTGCGCCGCAGCGGCATCACAAAACCGATTTTGATTCTGGGCTTTGCTGACCCGTCCTATGCGGCAGTGTTGGCAGAAAATGACATAGCCACGGCCTGTTTTTCCACCGAGTACGCGCAGGCACTCTCCGCTGCCGCCGTCAAGGCGGGCGTACAGGCCAAGGTACACCTGAAAATCGACACCGGCATGGGCCGCATTGGCTTTGCGGTGCGTTCCGGGTTTGATGAAACTATCCACGAGCTGGAAGCCCTGTACACCCTGCCGGGACTGGATATCTGCGGCGTGTTCCAGCATTTTGCCGTGGCGGACAGCAACACCCCTGCGGACACCGCCTACACCGACGAGCAGCATGCGCTGTTTGCCAGGGTGGTAGCGCGTTTGCAGGCCGATGGCTTTGCCACCGGCACCGTACACTGTGCCAACTCGGCCGCGCAGCTGCGCCACCCCGAGTGGCGGCACGATATGACCCGCGCGGGCATCATTTTGTACGGGCTTGACCCCAGCGACGACGTCCGCTTTCCTGCCCTGCAGCCGGTCATGTCGCTGAAATGCGTTGTGACCTTTGTCAAGGACTTGCAGCCCGGCCAGAGCGTGAGCTATGGGCGCACTTTCACAGCCGAGCGCCCGATGCGCGTTGCCACGGTCTGCGTGGGCTACGCCGATGGCTACCCCCGCCGTTTGTCCGGCGGGCTTGGCGTCATGAACATACACGGCCACGCTGCCCCCGTGGTGGGCCGCGTCTGCATGGACCAGACTATGCTCGATGTAACGGACATTCCTGATGTCAAGATGGGCGACGAGGTCACAGTCTTTGGCCCGGGCGGCAGCGACACCGCCGACACCATTGCGGCCAAGACCCAGACCATCAACTACGAAATTGTCTGCGGGTTGGCGCGCCGCGTGCCCCGCGTATACAAAGAGAACGGCAAGATCTGCGAGATCTGGAACGATTTGGAGGAAACCTGATGGCCCGCAAAAACATCCGCAACTTCTGTATTATTGCCCACATCGACCACGGCAAATCCACCCTGTCCGACCGTATGCTGGAGCTGACCGACAGTGTTGACAAGCGCACCATGACCGATCAGGTGCTGGACAATATGGACATTGAGAAGGAGCGCGGCATTACGATCAAGGCCCGCGCCGTGACGATGCGCTACAAGGCCGATGACGGCGAGACCTATGAGTTCAACCTCATTGATACCCCGGGCCATGTAGACTTCCAGTACGAGGTCAGCCGCAGTCTGGCCGCCTGCGAGGGCGCCGTGCTGGTCGTGGACGCCAGCCAGGGCGTGGAGGCCCAGACGCTGGCCAACTGCTATCTGGCGCTTGACCATGATCTGGAGGTCGTGCCCATCCTGAACAAGATCGATCTGCCCAGCGCCGACCCGGACGCCGTTGCCAAAGAGGTCGAGGATGTCATCGGCCTGCCCTGCATGGAGGCCCCGCGCGTGTCCGCCAAGCTGGGCATCGGCGTTAAGGATGTTTTGGAGTGCGTTGTGCGGGACGTTCCCGCCCCCACCGGCGACCCGACGCTTCCGCTGAAAGCGCTGATCTTCGACTCGATCTACGACAGCTATAAGGGCGTCATCGTCTATGTGCGCATCTTTGAGGGCACCGTCCGGCCCGGCGATACCATCCGCCTGATGAGCACCGGTGCCGAGTTCCAGCTTGTCGAGGTCGGCCACATGGGTGCGACCAGCCTGACCCCCTGCGACAAGCTGGAGGCTGGCGAGGTCGGTTATCTGACCGCCAGCATCAAGACGGTGCGCGACACTCGCGTCGGCGATACCGTCACGCTGGCGGCCAACCCCACGCCGGAGCCGCTGCCCGGCTTCCGCACCGTGACGCCGATGGTGTTCTGCGGCATCTACCCCGCCGACGGCGCGGACTATCCCGACCTGAAGGACGCGCTGGAGAAGCTGCAGCTCAACGATGCCAGCCTGACCTTTGAGCCGGAGACCAGTGCGGCGCTGGGCTTTGGTTTCCGCTGCGGTTTCCTCGGTCTGCTCCACATGGAGATCATCACCGAGCGTCTTGAGCGCGAGTTCGACCTCGACCTGATCACCACGACCCCCGGCGTTCAGTACCGCCTGACGCTGACCGACGGCACGGTAGAGATCATTGACAACCCCTCCGCCTATCCTGACCCGACCCGCATCGTCAAGCAGGAGGAGCCGTTCGTCAACGCCCATATCTACACCCCCAACGACTATGTCGGCCCGCTGATGGATCTGTGCCAGACCAAGCGCGGCGTGCTGGTGGACATGAAATATATGGACGAGACCCGCGTGGACCTGCACTACCTGATCCCTCTGGGCGAGATCGTCTATGACTTCTTTGACGCGATCAAGTCCCGCAGCCGCGGCTACGCCAGCTACGACTATGAGTGGGAGGACTGGCACGAGAGCAAGCTCGTCCGGCTGGATTTCCTGCTCAACGGCGAGGTTGTGGACGCGCTGTCGATGATCGTATTTGCCGACAATGCCTACGCCAAGGGCCGCCGCATCTGCGAAAAGCTCAAGGAGAATATCCCCCGCGCGCTGTTTGAGATCCCTGTGCAGGCCGCTGTCGGCGGCAAGGTCATTGCCCGCGAGACGGTCAAGGCCATGCGCAAGGATGTTCTGGCCAAGTGCTACGGCGGCGACATCACCCGCAAAAAGAAGCTGCTGGAAAAGCAGAAGGAAGGCAAAAAGAAGATGCGCCAGCTGGGCAGCGT
>ERZ839741.3590-NODE-3590-length-12129-cov-2.770747_pt1 | contig 12129 bp, 7 predicted proteins | sample MGYA00519880_ERZ839741 | MGnify/ENA primary metagenome ERZ839741 (study PRJEB31850, sample SAMEA3708851) | human gut metagenome | biome: human gut; feature: human-associated habitat; material: faeces | place: China | collected 2014 ... | reverse complement strand
CCGAACCTCCAGCAGAAAGGCTCCGGGATGTTCCTTCATGGCATGGATGGCTGTTTCCAGTTCGTCCCGTTTTTCCACGCACCGGTAGGCGATACCGTTTCCTTGGGCGATTGCCCCGAAGTCAGGGTTAGTCATTTCGGTAAATGAGTACCGCTTGTCGAAAAAGAGCTCCTGCCATTGGCGCACCATACCCAGAAAGCTATTGTTCAGCAGGATAATCTTCACCGGTACCCGGGATTGAAAGATGGTACCGAGTTCCTGCAGGTTCATTTGAAAACCACCGTCACCGACAAACAGGCAAACCTCTCTTTGGGGGGCTCCGATTTTTGCTCCGATAGCTGCCGGAAGGCCGAATCCCATGGTGCCTAATCCACCCGAAGTGACGATACTCCGCGTATGTTTGAAGCGGAAATAACGGGAAGCTACCATCTGCTGTTGCCCGACATCGGTGACCAGAATCGCGTCGTGGTAATAGGCTTTCGATACCAGGTCGACTACTTCTCCCATACGGATTTGCTTGCTCGTGGGGTAGAGCGCCGGTTCTATGATTTCCTGATATTCGATGTTGTAACAGGCTTTGAATTCCGCTATCCAGTCGGTATGCCGGTTGGGGACCACTAATTCTGTCAGGGCGGGTAAAGTCTCTTTGACATTTCCCAGGACAGGTACGTCGGCATATATGATTTTATTCACTTCGGCAGGATCGATTTCCAGGTGGATGATCTTGGCGTTGATGCCGAATTGTTCGGGATTTCCGGTTACCCGGTCGTCGAAACGCATGCCTATCGCGATCAGTAAATCGCATTCTTTGTTTTTTATATTGGGGGCATAATTCCCATGCATACCCAACATACCGACGAATTGGGGATGATCGGAAGGAATGGCCGACAGTCCCAATAAAGTGGAAGCTGCAGGGATACCGCTTTTTTCCAGGAAAACACGTAGTTCTTTTTCTGCCCCGCCGAGGATGACGCCCTGGCCGATTAAAGCCAACGGTTTACGGGACAGATTGATCAATTTGGCCGCTTCTGCAATTTTTTCTTTATCGATGGCCGGAGACGGGCAATAACTCCGGATGAAGCTGACCTTTTCATAATGATATTCGGCCATTTCTTGCTGGGCATCTTTGGTAATATCTACCACGACGGGTCCGGGACGTCCCGTGCGGGCGATATAGAATGCCTTGGCGATGGCTGCAGGGATATCGGCGGCATGCCGTACCTGGCAGTTCCATTTGGTTACAGCCTGGGTGATCCCTACGAAGTTGGTTTCCTGAAAAGCATCGGTGCCCAGGAAACCGGAACCTACCTGTCCGCTGATCAGAACGACAGGAGTCGAATCCATCATCGCGTCGGCAAGGCCTGTTACCGTATTGGTAGCTCCGGGACCCGAAGTGACGATACAGACACCGGGACGTCCGCTTACCCGGGCATAGCCCTGGGCGGCATGTAATGCCCCCTGTTCATGACGTACGAGGATGTGGTTGAGACGGTCCCGATAGTCGTATAACGCATCGTATACCGGCATGATTGTTCCTCCGGGATACCCGAAGACGGTATCCACTCCTTCACGTAGAAGGGTTTCGATTACCGCTTTCGAGCCCGAAAAACAAGTTGTCTTTGTTGCTTGCTTTTCCATATAGATAGATTGTGTAGTAGTGTTCATACGAAAAAAGAGATAAAAAGTAAAAACTTATGGGTTATAGAATGCGGACGGCACCCTGGTCGGCTGAACTGACGAACCGGGCGTAAGCCTGCAGGGATTTGGGTACCGTACGTTCGCGTCCGGCCGGTTCGAAGTTTTTTTGAGCGGCTAACCGGGCGGCAATATCGGGATCACTCAGTAACAGGTTGATGGTCCGTGCCGGAATGTCTATTTCGATCAGATCGTCGTCCCGGACGATGGCTAAAGCTCCTCCGGCAGCTGCTTCAGGTGAGATGTGACCGATGGATAAACCCGAAGTCCCTCCTGAAAATCGTCCGTCGGTGATCAGGGCACAGGCTTTGTCCAGATGTTTGGATTTCAGATAAGAAGTGGGGTAAAGCATTTCTTGCATGCCCGGTCCGCCTTTAGGCCCTTCATAACGGATGACGACGACATCTCCGGCTTTTACTTCATCGTTCAGAATACCGTTCATGGCTTGTTCCTGCGATTCGAATACTTTGGCACGTCCCCGGAATACGAACAGTGATTCATCTACTCCGGCTGTTTTTACGATACATCCGTTGCGGGCGATGTTCCCGGTCAGGACAGCCAGTCCCCCGTCTTTGAAATAAGCATGGTTTACATCCCGGATACATCCCATCCGACGGTCGGTATCGAAGCGGGCATAGGTTTTACTTTGAGAACCCAGTTCCCGGCTGAATTTGCCGCCGGGTGCACTGAGATAGAATTTTTGCGCCTTTTGAGTGAGCTTCGGGCTTTTCAGGTTGTATTTCGAGAGGCATTCTGCCAGATTTTTGTATCCGACACGGTTGACCGTGGTATCGATCAAACCGGCTTCCGCCAATTCCCCGAGGATAGACAGGATACCTCCTGCCCGGTTTACATCCTGGATGTGAAAGTGAGAGTTGGGAGCGACCTTGCATAGTACCGGTACTTTTCTCGACAGGCGGTCGATATCCTGCATGGTGAAGTCTACTCCGGCTTCGTGGGCGATGGCCAGCAGGTGGAGTACGGTATTGGTCGGTCCTCCCATGGCGATGTCCAGTGACATGGCATTCCCGAAAGCGGCTTTGGTCGCTATGTTACGGGGTAATACCGAATCGTCCCCTTCGAAATAATACCGTCCGGCCATTTGTACGATTAATGAAGCAGCTTTTTCAAACAAACGCCGCCGGTTAGTGTGGGTGGCTACAATGGTACCGTTGCCGGGAAGCGCCAATCCCAACGCTTCGTTGAGACAGTTCATGGAGTTGGCGGTAAACATGCCCGAGCAGGAACCGCAAGTAGGGCATGCGGCATGTTCTACTCGGCGTACTTGTTCGTCGCTTATGGTTTCGTCGGCCGATTCGACCATGGCATCGATTAAATCGAGTCCTTTCCCATCGAGCTGCCCCGCTTCCATAGGACCTCCCGATACGAAGATGGTAGGAATGTTGAGCCGCATGGCCGCCATGAGCATGCCCGGTGTGATTTTATCGCAATTACTGATACAGATCATGGCATCGGCCTTGTGTGCATTGACCATATATTCGACGCTGTCGGCGATGAGGTCGCGGGAGGGAAGGGAATAAAGCATGCCGTCATGTCCCATAGCTATGCCGTCGTCGATAGCGATCGTGTTGAATTCGGCGGCAAAGCATCTTAATTTCTCGATTTCTTTTTTTCCCGTTTGCCCTATTTCATGCAGATGTACATGGCCGGGAACGAATTGGGTGAACGAATTGACGATTGCGATGATGGGGTTTCCCATCTCCGTTTCTTTCATGCCGTTGGCTCTCCATAGAGCTCTCGCTCCTGCCATTCTCCTTCCGCCAGTGCTTGTCGCACTCCGCAATTGATGTTTCATAATCTGTACTCATTAAAAGAAAAACCTTTCCGCTGTGTGGAAAGGTTTTTACGATTACTCTAATTTAACATTCTATGAGAAGTAACTACATACGCCTTTCCACCTTACCGACTCACGACAAGAAGCTCGCTAATGACCGATAGAGAAATGACGTGTAGTAACATAATTATCACAATAAATATTGTTTATGATGTTGCAAATGTATAACTATTTTGTGATATAAACAAATAATTTGAAAGAAAATATATGTTTACTATTTTAAATTGCTTGTATTTACGGAGTTTAATGTAATAAATGAAAATAAAAAACATCGTATAACTGTGTGATTGAAACCCGGTTAATTTTTGTCTTCTTGCTTCTGCCTAAGGAATGGCTGGAATTGAAAAAAATAAAGTGTATATTTGCAAGGTTTTATCCATCGAGAAAAAATCAAGTTATCGGAGAAGCGTTGAAAATTCGTCGAGTTATAAAGGCAAGTTTAGGAGCGATCGTCGGTATTGTTCTGGTTGCGTGTAGTCCTACCCGCCATGTCCCGGACGGTAGCTATCTGCTCGACCATGTAAAGATAGAGACCGATGATAAGTCGGTGAAACCTTCCGATTTGAAATCCTATTTGCGTCAGGAGCCTAATCACCGTATGTTCGGGTTGTTCCGCTTTACGCTCGGGCTATATAATTTGTCGGGAAACGATTCGACCAAATGGTATAACCGCTGGGTAAGGAATGCCGGTACACCCCCGATAATTTACGACCCGGTTTTGATAGAAAATTCTCGTATGCAAATGGAGAAGGCCATGAATAATAAAGGATATATGGCTGCTCGGGTCGATGTCGATACGGTTTCGAAACGTATGGACGTGTTCTATCGAGTCTCGGCAAATACGCCGCATTACATAGACGATATAGACTATCGTATTTCAAACGATACGATTTCCCGGCTTGTCGAGCGGCAATATGCCTCTCATTCGCTTTTGAAGAAAGGATCGAATTTCGATAGAAATGTGTTGGACGAGGAAAGGCAACGTATTTCCGATATGTTGCGGCGCGATGGCTTTTATGCTTTTAATAAAGAACTGATTACCTATACGGCGGATACCGCCGACCGTTCGAAAGCAGTCGATCTCACTATGAACCTCGTTCCTGAGTCTGTTGCCAATGCTTCGGGGTATCGTCCGTACGAACGGTATTATATGAGGAAAATCTATTTTGTGTTGTCTTATGACCCGACGGCGACCGACCAAATCGATGTTGCCAATGCCGGTACATATAAGAATTATTATTTCGTGGAAGGCGACCACCCTTATATTCGACGGGAAACATTGGTGGAGAATTGTTTCATTCGTCCGGGGTTGTTGTTCAGTAGTCGAGATGTGGACAATACCTATACGGCATTCGGGAGATTGCGTATTGTCAAATATGTCAATATTCGCTTCGAGCCGGCCGGTCGGAACGACGAAGGTGTAAATCAATTGGATTGTTATATCTTGCTCAGCAAGGATAAGCCGCAGTCTGTCTCGCTCGAATTGGAAGGTACTAATTCCGAGGGCGATTTAGGTTTTGCCGTGGGAGCTACTTATCAACATCGTAATATCTTCAAGGGTTCCGAAACTTTTTCGGCTAAGGTACGCGGTGCTTATGAAAGTTTGTCGGGCGATTTGAGCGGACTCATCAATGACCGATATACCGAGTTGGGAGGGGAGATAGGAGTTACTTATCCCAAATTTCTTTTCCCGTTTTTGCGTACCGATTTTCGGCGGCGTATGAAGGCCAGTACCGAATATAGTATAAACCTTAATTTCCAGCAACGTCCCGAGTATACGCGAGTCATTTGGGGAGCAGCTTGGAAATATAAGTGGACGACCAATCGGGGATTCTACCGCCACAACTACGACCTGTTGGATATAAATTATGTCTATTTGCCTCGTAAGACCGACGGATTTCTCGAAAACATAGCCCCCGATAATCCGCTTTTACGATACAGTTACGAGGATCACTTCATCATGCGTATGGGATATACCTTTTATTGCTCCAATCTCAATCCCTCCAATCCGGTGCAGCGTCGCACCAATGTCTATACGTTGAGGGCTGCGGGAGAAATAGCGGGCAACGTGCTCAATGCCTTTTCCAAACTTACCTCGAAGGAGCCCGATGGGGGATACAAGATTTTTGGTATCCGATATTCTCAATATGCTAAATTCGATTTCGATTATAGTTTTACCCATTTGATTGACGAGCGAAACTCTATTGCTTTTCATGTAGGTGGAGGAATAGGCATACCCTATGGGAATTCCGATATTTTACCTTTTGAGAAACGCTACTATTCGGGTGGAGCCAACAGTGTGCGGGGGTGGTCGGTAAGAACGCTCGGTCCCGGTAGTTATAACGGCAATAATTCTGTATCCGAATTTATCAATCAATGTGGAGATATACGCCTCGATATAAATCTTGAATATCGCACCAAACTATTTTGGAAAGTAGAGTTGGGAGCTTTTATCGATGCCGGTAATATTTGGACGATTCGTGATTACGAATCACAGCCCGGCGGTCAGTTCCGACTGGATTCGTTTTATAAGGAAATCGCGTTGGCCTATGGATTGGGAATCCGTCTGGATTTCAGTTATTTCTTACTTCGCTTCGACATGGGAATGAAAGCCTATAATCCGGCGGCCGGACAAGACCATTGGGCAATTGCTTCGCAAAACTTCAAACGAGATTCTGCGTTTCATTTCACGGTAGGGTATCCTTTCTGATACTTCTATTTTATATGAGGTCTACAAAAAATAGGATACATATATTTGGAATATCCCGAAATATCCCTAACTTTGCAGCACTTTTTCATAAAAGGTCGGTTGAGTAGCTCAGCTGGATAGAGCAACAGCCTTCTAAGCTGTGGGTCTTGGGTTCGAATCCCAACTCAATCACTCGAAAGGGAAGCAAATTTTTTGCTTCCCTTTCGTTTTTATACAACTTTATCAATTCTCTCCCTATCCCATCTACTAAAATTTCACACTCCTCCGCTGTCGTGCCCCGTGGCATTACGGGGTGTCGCAAAGCGATATAGGTGCACTTCTCTGCAATGAATAGAGGGTTATTTACCCTCCTCCCTGCTGTGTCCCGTAGTATTACGGGGTGTTTTTGCAACGCAAAAATATAGGGGAGGTGGCACGTAGTGACGGAAGGGTTAATTTAATAGAGGAGGTAGAAAATACCGGCAGTGGAGTTAAGTCTCGTCCACCTTTTGTTTATCATAAATGAGGTGGAGTGTACCACAGGACGAGGGAGAAATAAAACATACAAAAATTCCCCTGCTTAGCAACAAGTCGAGACGGGCTTGGAATAGAAATAAGATTCTTTTTGGAGGCGAATTTTGTAGGGGGATTTAGGCTTAATTCACCGAAAAGGAAGAGCTTTATGGGTTTATGTAGGGTGCTGTATTCAGCAATCGTTGCTGTCGAAACTTTCGACTTTCACCCGTTTGCGCGATTTGAATACCAGCATATCCGCTACGAAATAGTTGAACAATCCCGAAATAAGCAGGGCGGCAAGATTACAATAGATAACGTCCCAACCGAATATCTTTTGGAAAATGAGTAGAAAAAACATTTTCATTAAGAAGCCGGCTCCCGATGAAAGATTGAACATGAGAAAACGAATACAGAAATCAGACGTCGAACGACGGCCGATTCTACTTTTCCATATCCAAAAATAAGAACATAGGAAATTGCTCAATACGGCAAATTCAAAACTGATGATAGGTGAAAGGACATATACCTCCCAGTAGCTGCTGAATATAAAAGTCGAGCATATCCACAGTATCAAGGTATCGACACCTGTGCCCAATAGCCGACTGACTACGAATTGTAGGTAAATACGCAGCTTTAACACCGTATCTTTATTATTTTTTAGGAGAATAGGGTTTCAATGGATCTTGTTTGGACAAAACGCGACGGTCGGTGATGAATTGAACCAACCATGCCACGAACAAGAAGCAGGCAATGAACAATCCGGCTACATCGAATATGCCCAATGTTTGTCCTTCGATGGTCCACTTTATTTCCGAGAGGGAAGTATACATGAACACCGTGTTGATAAGAATGACGATCAATCGGAATTCAGTTGGCCCGAGGCTGCCGTAAGTGAGCAGGAACTTACCGCTTAGGATTGTCGAGATATACGTATAAATAGAAAGAACCAAATAGCCCACTAATACCAACATCGCTACATCGAGCCTGAACATGGGCGAAAGACCGGCTCCGATACACATGATACAAATGGTGACGGCATCGAGCGTATGGTCGATAAAAAATCCATAAACGGGTCTTTGTGCATTCCTTACTCTGGCAAGAGTGCCATCGAGGCTGTCGCCATACCAGTTAATCACCAACCCGAGAGAAGAAATCCACAGGTAGTTTTTATCTATATGAGCCAATATGAATCCCACTGCGCATACGAGAGCTCCTACTACACCGGTGTATGTGAGGAAGTCCGAAGTAACCCATGCCGGTTGTCGTTGAGCCAGCCAAACCAAAACTTTTTTCTCTGCTGCATTGAGCACGGAAGTCTGTATTCTTTCAGATGTTTCTTTTCCCATTTCCTAATTTTTGTACAAAAGTACAGATTATTTAGCAAACCGAGTAAAAAAAGTGTATTAAATTATTCATGTTTTTGAAAGATTCGGGTATTCTGCGGAGAGCAAGGCGGGTAACTAAAACAAGTTCTTGGGTTCTGTTTTTATCCCATGAAGTTGTCGTCATGCCATTGACCGGAGTCATATCGACCGTCCGGATAGTACATGGTTCCATAGCCTTCTTTACAGCCATTGACGAAATCACCTTCGTATCGGTTCCCGTTTTTGTAGAAGAATACACCCTTTCCGGTACATTGCCCGTTTACGAAGTCTCCTTCGTATCGCTCTCCGTCAGTCCATATATAGATCCCTTTTCCATGACTTATCCCTTCTACGAAATCGCCGTAGTAACATTCCCCGCCTTTGTGAATGAAAACACCTTTTCCGGTACGTTTTCCTTCGATAAAATCTCCTTCATAGCGATCTCCGTCGGCCCAGAAAAAGAAACCTCTTCCAGAGGGTAAGCCGTCGACAAAGTCTCCTCTGTAACATTCTCCGTCTCTCTGGGTATAGACCCCTTTCCCGGTCTGTTTCCCGTGATCGTAATCTCCTTCGTAGCAACAGCCGTCCGACCATGTAAAAACGCCTTTCCCATGTTGTTCTCCGTTTACGAAATCACCTTCGTAGCGTTCTCCGTTTGCCCACGTGTAGATACCGCGACCTTCGAATTTGCCGTTTGCAAATTGGCCTTCGTATCGGTTTCCGTTTGGCCAAGTATACATACCGGATCCCTCGAACTTTTCATTGACGAAATCTCCTTCATATCGTTGTCCTTCCGGGAATGTCATTATACCTTTGCCTTGTATTTTTCCGTCTTGAAACTCTCCTTCGTATATAATCCCGCAGAGGTCGGTAAGTGTGCCCCAACTGGGTTTACCATCTTTGAGAACTCCTTTGAATGTACCGTCCGGGAGGCTGATACCCTCTCTCGGTGTTTCGCTGTAATAAGTCATGGTATTCTTTTATTATGATATCTTCAATCGTGTTTTCGAGATAACGATATGCGAATATAGGAAAATACAGTCGATTTTCCAAATGTCTCGGCAGAAAATTATATGGGTCGCGTGACGGAAAAATGGTCGTGGCTTAATTTGTATATGTCTTATAATGAATGTATTGTATTCGTTTTTAACCACGGGACTGTTTATACCGATAACCTTTTGTTATGAATGGTAAAAAAGAATGATAATCAAAATCAGGTTTCGCTTGTTATATTTGTAACGGAATAAAGAAAACTCATCATTTAAATATAACGAATATGGAATTTTTGACGAATGAAAAGCTCACGATCGTGGGTGCTGCCGGTATGATCGGTTCGAATATGGCACAGACTGCATTGATGATGCGTTTGACACCTCATTTATGTTTGTATGACCCTTATGCTCCGGCATTGGAAGGTGTTGCCGAGGAATTACGTCATTGTGCATTTAAAGGGGTAGATATAACCTTCACGAGTGACGTGAAAGAAGCTCTTACGGGAGCCTCGTATATCGTATCTTCCGGAGGGGCTGCTCGCAAAGCAGGAATGACAAGAGAGGATTTATTGAAAGGAAATGCCGAAATTGCCGCTCGATTCGGTAAGGATATACGCAGCTATTGTCCCGATGTGAAACATGTGGTCGTCGTTTTCAATCCGGCCGATATTACGGGGTTGATCGTATTGCTTTATTCGGGTTTGAAACCGTCTCAGGTATCTACGCTTGCGGCGCTCGATAGTACGCGTTTGCAGAGCGAGCTGGCAAAATATTTCCATGCGGTGGCCGATGAAATCGAAAATTGCCGTACCTATGGAGGGCATGGCGAGCAAATGGCGGTTTTTGCTTCGACGACAAAAGTAAAAGGAACTCCGCTCGCCGAGCTTATCGGAACGGAAAAATTACCGGCCGAAGACTGGGAGAAGATACGCCAGCAAGTCGTTCAAGGAGGCAAACACATTATCGATTTGCGAGGACGCTCTTCTTTTCAGAGCCCGGCCTATCTTTCTATCGAGATGATTGCTGCGGCAATGGGTGGAAATCCTTTCACGTGGCCGGCAGGTGTTTATTTGTCTGACGGGAAATTCAACCACATACTTATGGCGATGGAGACGATTCTCGATCGTTCGGGAGTACATTATAACCCGGTGTATGGTACGCCGGAGGAAGATAAAGAATTGGAGCGCAGTTATAAGCATTTGTGCGATTTGCGTGATGAGGTGATATCGATGGGAATCATTCCTCCGGTTTCGGAATGGAATAAACTGAATAAAAATATCGAATAAACAGCGTTGTCGAACCTGTGGAATCCTGTTATAAAAATAGCGACTTCTTACGAGAAGCCGCTATTTTTATCTTTATATTATACGGGAACCGGTAAATCAACGTCCGAAGTTAAATATGTCGGAGTGTATATGCTCCCGATCCATAATGACTTTCAACTCTTCCACTTTGTCGGGATAAGTATTAGCTAAATTATTGTCTTCATGCGGGTCTTCGGCAATGTTGTACAACTCATGAGTCGGGTTTCCGTTTTTGATATTTTGTCGAATCAGTTTCCAATCTCCGGCTCTTACGGCTTGGCGACCGTTTTCCTCGTGGAACTCCCAATACAAGAAGTCATGTTGCCGTTGTTCCCCCTTTCCGGTCAGAGTAGGGAGTATAGACAACCCGTCCATCGCCTCTTCGCGCCAATTCGTATCTTCACCCAACAATTCTACGAAAGTAGGCATCATATCCCAGCCGGCTGCCATCAAGTCGCTTATAGAGCCGGCTTCGATAGTCCCCGGCCAATAGGCGATATAAGGCACGCGCATACCGCCCTCGTACAAAGCTCGTTTCAATCCTCTCAGTCGTTCCTCTGTGTTGAAGAAAGTCGGATCTGCTCCTCCCTCGTTATGAGGGCCGTTATCGCTCGTGAATATAAATAAAGTCTTTTCGGAGATACCCAGCTCTTCCAGTTTATCGATGATTTGTCCCACATACGTGTCCAATCGGGTAATCATAGCCGCAAATTGTGCGCGGGGATTAGTTGCTGTACCATAATCTCCGTTGTCGTACCACGGGTGGGGCTCTTGAAATTTACCTTTATACATATCGACGATACTGTCTTGCGGCTGACACAGTTCGGCATGGGGAATCGTATATGTGAAATAACCGAAAAATGCCTTGTCCTTATTGTCTTCGATGAATTTCATCGCATGTTCGTGTATGGCATCTTGCGAATAACGTCCGTTTTGATACTCTTTTTCTTGGTTGTTCCACAAATACTCCGGGTAGTAAGAGTGCGCTTTACGCTGACAGTTGTATCCGTAAAATACGTCGAATCCCATCTTGTTAGCTTCTCCGCCCGAACCGGGATAACCCATACCCCATTTACCGAAACAACCTGTCACATATCCGTTTTGTTGAAACAGATGTCCCAACGTTTCTACGTTCGGATCGAGAGGCTCTTGTCCTTCAGGTTGTATTTCTTTATTTCCCCGTATTTTGGTATGTCCGGTGTGTTGCCCGGTCATCAACGAAGCTCTTGATGGAGCGCTTACGGCTGTACTTGCATAAAATTGAGTGAAACTCATGCCTTTATTTACGAGCCTGTTCAGATTGGGAGTCGATATCATTTGTTGGCCGTAGGCCTCTATATCGCTGTATCCCATGTCGTCGCAAAGCAAGTAAATGACATTGGGGCGTTCTGTTGTGGCGACAGCATCTCTTTCTTGGGCGAAGCACAAACCCGAAGTAAGGAGCAGGCTGCTTGCAGGGTATATAAATTTATTGGTATTCATACGTTTTATAAAGGTGTTTAAAGTTTGCTATCGAGAAGTTTGAGTGTGGTCGTTTTCCCGTTTTCCGGTTCGATGACTAAGACGATAAATCTTTCGGGATATTTCAATTCCCCTTCGAAGACGGTATCGGCAGAAAAGTAATTTCCTAACAGTTGGCCGGAGAGGCTCACTGCTTTGATCGTGTTGCGTCCGTTCAGTCCGGTTATGCTCAGTCGTCCGTCGTAGAGGTGAG
>ERZ839741.3589-NODE-3589-length-12129-cov-3.130943_pt1 | contig 12129 bp, 10 predicted proteins | sample MGYA00519880_ERZ839741 | MGnify/ENA primary metagenome ERZ839741 (study PRJEB31850, sample SAMEA3708851) | human gut metagenome | biome: human gut; feature: human-associated habitat; material: faeces | place: China | collected 2014 ... | reverse complement strand
ACTTGCCAAGCTGAGTTTGCAGCTCCGCCGCAAACTCCTCCCCATTCGACACCGTGAACTGCACACGGCTCGTGCAGAAGGAATCCGCGCCGACGGTAAAGCGGTGCATGGATATCTGAAACACCGCGATAAGCAGCGTTACGAAAAGCCCGACCCAGTACATTCCGGCACCTACCGCGAGACCTATGGCCGCCGTCGCCCAGATGCCGGCAGCGGTGGTCAGTCCCTTGACGGTGTTGCCGTTTTTGAATATCACGCCCGCGCCGAGAAAGCTGATGCCGCTGACCGCCTGCGCCGCCACGCGCGCGGGGTCAGCGCCGCGCGTTCCATTGTAGACCGCGCCGTCCGCCGCCGTCAGGTCGGCGAAGCCGTATTTTGAGATTATCATAATGAGCGCGGCGGCACAACAGACTATTATGTGCGTGCGTACGCCCGCCTCCTTGAACCGCTTGCTCCGCTCAAAGCCTATGCAGGCGCCGCAGAAGCAGGCCGCAAGTATGCGTATGAAAAAATCAATATTCTGAGCCAGCGAAAACTGGCCGTTAAAGTATTCGCAGAGCGTCATAGCTCTTCACCCTTTCTGTATCTCAGCAAAAGCAGCCTTATCTCGCGCGGCAGCAGGTCTTCCTTATCCAGCCGCAATTCGGCAGTACAGACGCTCTCGTCGTTGCGCAGACCGTACAGGTTCAGCGCGGCGCGCATTGCCGGTGAAGTATATGGACTTTTTGCGTTGTCAGGCTTCACCGGCATCGCCCCCCCTTGATTTGCCTTGACATAAGCTGCTTGGAATGTTACCATTATATTCAGCCGGCTCATAAAGTCAAATTATATTTTTATTTATATCTATAAAATTATCTTATGGTGAATTTGTATGATTGATCAAAAGCTTCTCTCCCTGCTCAAAGTATCGGAGCTAAAAAGCTATACCAAGGCGGCGCAGCAGTTGTCCATCACCCAGCCTGCCGTCAGCCAGCATATAAAGGCGCTGGAGCAGGAACTCGGCGTGCGCATTTTTGAGCGTATAAACGGCCAGCTCGTAGTGACAAAGCAGGGCGAAGAGGTCGTAAAATGCGCGAAGAAAATGCTTGGGCTGTACAATAACCTGCGGCAGGATCTGCGCGACAGCCGCCGCCTGACAACGCATCTCACAATAGGCGTGACGCACACGGCGGAGAGCAACCCCATCGCCGAAGCGCTGGCCAAATACTGCGCCGCAAACGAGGGCATAAGCATTAAAATGATTACTGACACTATAAGCAATCTTTATACTATGCTGAACACCTATGAGCTTGATCTCGCAATCGTCGAGGGGCGGATAGCCGACCCGAACATACATTATCTTTTGCTCGATACGGATTATCTCGTGCTTGCGGTGTCGGTAAACCACCCGTTCGCAAAGCGGAGCATGGTCACGCTCAACGAGCTGAAGAAGGAGCGCATGATCCTGCGTCTGCCGGATTCCAACACGCGTAACCTGTTCGTCGCCCACCTTGAGAGCAACAACATGAGCATAAGCGACTTCAACGTCGTGCTTGAGATAGACAACATGGCGACTATAAAGGATCTTATCCGGCGGGACTTCGGAGTCTCCATCCTCGCCAGAAGCGTGTGTCTGGACGAGCTGAAAAAGGGCAAGATAGCGGTTCTGCCCGTTGAGAATCTGAGCATGATGCGGGAGATAAACATCGCCTACCACAACGATTTCAAGCAGTTTGACGTGCTGCACGATATTATGAAGGTCTATAACGAGACTCTGCGGATATACGCATAACAGAACCGGCTGACGGAGAAAATTCCTCCGTCAGCCGGTTTTGATCTTATCTTCTATTTTACGACGACGTTGCCGTCGCCCAGCATGTCGCGCAGCTCCTGCACGAGGGCGCGGTGGATAACGCAGTGGGCGGCGAGCCGCTTCTGCTCCCGCTCGCAGAATATCACCATCTGCTGTTCGCCGGGGAACATCGTCAGCAGCAGCTCTATCCGGTGCAGCCGCGGATCGTCCCTTGCGGGGAGCCTTACCCACAGCTTCTGATCCTTCCTGATCTCTTCGCGCGGCGCACTCCGCTCCCGCGGCATGTACGCCATGTCGCCGATATTATAGAGCGTGTCCGCCATGAGCTGCGGCTCCTTCTCGTCGCGCACGGAGATGCGCCCGCGCACGATGACGGCGTTATTCTCCCGCAGCAGCGAGCCGCAGGTGTCGATGACCTTCTGGAAGGCGATCATCTCGATCGTGCCGGTGTCGTCCTCAAGCTGGACATAGCTCATGAGCGAATTATTGCGCGTGGTGCGCGTCCTCATCGTGGAGATGACGCCCGCCACGGTGACGTACTGGTTGTCGGCAAAGCGCTGCGGCCCGTCATCGGCGGCAAAGTCACCGAGTATCGCGCCGATCGGCACCGCGCCGACCTTGCGCACAGCGTCGCGGTATTCGTCCATCGGGTGGCCGGTCAGGTACAGACCGGTCACTTCCTTTTCCATCATCATCTTGTCGCGCGCGCTGAATTCCTCGACGTCCGGTATCGGTATCGTCTGCGGCGACGCCTCGGACTGCGCCTCGAAATCGCCGAAGAGATCGTACTGTCCGGCAATATTGTCGCGCGCGGCCTGGCTTATGCTGTCGATGACCGCGCCCGCGATCTGAAGCAGCGCCTTGCGCTTATAGCCCATGCCGTCGAATGCGCCCGCACGGATGAGATTTTCCACCGCGCGGCGGTTCAGCTCCTTGCCGGACATGCGCTTGCAGAAATCCTCAAAACTTGTGAACAGCCCGTTCTCGTGCCGCTCGGCGACGAGCTCCTCGATCGCGCCCCAGCCGATGCCCTTGATGGCAACGAGGCCGAAGCGGATGTTCTCCCCCGCGACAGTGAAGTTCGCGTCGGATTCGTTCACGTCCGGCGGCAGCAGCTTTATGCCCAGCTCGCGGCACTCCGCGATATACTCCGCGACCTTCGTGCTGCTTTCAAGCACGGACGTCAGCAGCGCCGCCATATACTGCTGCGGATAGTGTCGCTTCATATATGCCGTGCGGTAGGCGACGATGGCGTAGCTCACCGCGTGCGCCTTGTTGAAGGCGTAACTCGCGAAGTCCAGTATCTCGTCATAGATGCTGTTGGCGACGCTCTCCGGCACGCCGTTTGCGATAGCGCCCGCAATGCCGCGGCTCGGGTCGCCATGAATGAACGCGACGCGCTCCGCATCGATGACCTTGTGCTTCTTTTTGCTCATCGCGCGGCGGATCATATCGGCCTGACCGAGCGAGAAGCCCGCTAGGCGGCGGAAAATTTCTATGACCTGCTCCTGATACACGATGCAGCCGTAGGTGACGGAGAGGATAGGGCGCAGCAGCTCATGCTTGTAGCTGACTTTTTCCGGATGCACGGAGCACTCGAGAAAGCGCGGTATCGAGTCCATCGGGCCGGGGCGGTAGAGCGCTATAAGCGCGGTGATGTCCTCAATGCTCTTGGGCTTGAGACCCACGCAGACGCCGGTCATGCCCGTGCTTTCAAGCTGGAACACGCCGCTCGTGCGTCCGGCGGCGAGCATCTCATAGGTCGCCTTATCGTCCTCCGGCGCGTCCTCTATGCGGAAATCCGGAACGGTCTTCTGCACGAGCCTGACCGCGTCGTCAAGCACGGTGAGGTTTCTTAGCCCTAGGAAGTCCATCTTGAGAAGCCCCAGCTCCTCAAGCGTCGTCATCTGGTACTGGCACACGGGGTTGCCGTCGTTCGTCGAGAGCGGTACATACTCATACACCGGCTTCTCCGTGATGACTACGCCGGCGGCGTGCGTGGACGCGTGCCGTGGCATACCCTCCAGCGCCTTGGCGACGTCGATAAGGTGCTTGAGCGTCGGGTCGCTCTGGTACATTTCCTTGAGCGGCTTTGAAAGGCTGATCGCCTCATCGAGCGTGATGTTCAGCGCGCTGGGGCCGGACGGCACCTGCTTTGCAACGGCGTCCGTCTCCGCGTAGCTGACGGACAGGGCGCGCCCGACGTCGCGTATCGCGCCGCGCGCGGCCATGGTGCCGAAGGTCACGATCTGCGCGACATGATCATGCCCGTAGACGCGGTTGACGTAGTCGATGACCTCGCCGCGGCGGTTGACGCAGAAATCAACGTCGATATCCGGCATTGACACACGCTCCGGATTCAGGAAGCGTTCGAAGAAGAGGCTGTATTTTATCGGGTCTACCTCGGTTATATGCAGGCAGTAGGACACGACGCTGCCCGCGGCGCTCCCGCGGCCGGGGCCGACCGGAATGCCGCTGCGCTTGGCATAGCCGATAAAGTCGGAGACGATGAGGAAATAGTCCACAAAGCCCATCTTGTTTATCATGCTCAGCTCATAGTCGAGCTGCTTATGCACCTCCGGCTTGTCAGGGTAGCGCTCCGCGAAGCCCTGCTCGCAGAGCTTTTTCAGATATTCATAGCTGTCGCTCTCACCCTCCGGCAGCTTGAAGCGCGGCAGGTGATAGTGACCGAATTCAAAGTCATAGTTACAGCGTTCGGCGATGCTGACGGTGTTGTCGGCGGCCTCCTGCCAATCGGGGAAGAGCTTTCGCATCTCCTCCTCGCTCTTCAGATACAGCTCCTGCGACTCAAAGCGCATACGGTTCGGATCATCGACCGTTTTGCCCATCTGGATGCACATGAGCACGTCCTGATAATAGGCGTCGGCCTTCTCGATATAGTGCGCGTCGTTCGTCAGCGCAAGCGGGATGCCGGTCTCCTTATGGATCTGTATAAGCCCCTGCGCAGCCTGCCGCTCCTCTGGGATGTTGTGATCCTGTATCTCAAGATAAAAGTTATCCTCGCCAAACAGATCGCGCAGCTCGAGCGCCTTCGCCTTCGCGGCCTCGTAATCGCCATGGATGCTCTTCTGCGGTATCTCGCCCGCAAGGCAGCCGGAGAGGCAGATAAGCCCCTCGGAATGCTGATGCAGGATCGCCCAGTCGATGCGTGGCTTGATGTAGAAGCCCTCAGTGAAAGCCATGCTGACGAGGTAGCAGAGATTCTTGTAGCCCTGCTCGTTTCTGCACAGTAGGATAAGGTGCGAATAGTTGTTGTCTATGCCGTGCTCCTTGTCGGACATGTTCCGCGGCGCGACATACACCTCGCAGCCGATTATGGGCTTGATGCCCTCGGCCTGGCAGGCCTTATAGAACGCGACCGCGCCGTACATGACGCCGTGGTCGGTTATCGCAAGCGCCGTCTGCCCCAGCTCCTTCGCCTTGCTTACAAGCTTTTCGACGCGGCAGGCTCCGTCCAGCAGGGAATACTCGGTATGCACATGTAAATGAACGAAAGCCATGCTTACTCCTCCGGCTTGAACGACATTATTTTTTTCAGCCTGTGCGAAAGGCAGCTCTTGGTCACCGGCGGATAGGACAGCGTCGCAAGATCGGCGAGGCTCGCCTCGGGATTCGCTATGCGCAGCAGCGCGGCGTCCTTCAGCGGCTCCGGCAGCGCGTCGATGCCGTACTCGCGCACGATGCGGCGTATCGCGTCGATCTGCTCCTGCGCCGCGGCGACGACCTTGTCCGCGTTCGCGGAGTCGCAGTTGACGCGGCGGGTTATGGTGTTGCGCATTTCCTTTTCGACCTTGGCGGTCATTATATTCATCGCCGTACCCGGTGCTCCGATTGCGGTGAAGAAGTCGGCGATGAAATCTGCCTGCTTGAAGTACAGCAGCCAGTTCCCGCCGCGCTGCGTCTCCTTCGGGGTGAATCCAAGCTCCAGCAGGACGGAATATGCCTCGCGGCTGACACTGTGGTGCGGCGTCGCAAGCTCAAGATGGTAGCGCTTTTCGGGATCGGTCACGCTGCCTCCGGCCAGAAATGCGCCGCGGATAAACGAGGCGCGGCAGCAGTCGTCCTCTATCACGCCGAAATTGATATGGTGGGACACGGTTCCGTCTATCTCCGCGCCGAACGCGTCAAATATTTTTTTCAGCTTGTCCCTGTCGGTTATTTTGAAGCTGCTTTTTCCGGCAGTTCCCTCCTTCGGCAGAACGTCAAAGCCCAGGCCGAAGGCTCTTTTGAACAGGCGCGGCAGCCGCGCGGCAAACTCCGGACTTGCAGTGATGATGCGGATCTCCTGAGCCGAAAATGTGTTGCAGTAGAGCAGCACACCGTAGCTCTCCGCCAGCGCGCAGCATTTTTTGTCCGGCCGCTGCTGGCAAAGCTCCGCCTTGGCTTCGGAAGAAAAAGACATCGTTTACCTCACTTGTCCACGTCTCTGTTTATGTTGGTCGAATCCAGCCCCTTGGAGAGCAGATGGTCGTTGAGCGCGGCGGCAATGGCGACGCTGCGGTGCCGTCCGCCGGTGCAGCCGATGGCAATGGTGAGTCCAAGCTTGCCCTCCTCTATGTACAGCGGCAGCAGGAACTCTATCATGTGCTCAAGCATCTCCATGAACTCGCGCGTCTGCTGATAGCTGAACACGAAATCGCGCACGGGTCTGTCCATCCCGCACATCGGGCGCAGGTCCTCAACGTAATATGGGTTCGGCAGAAATCTTGCGTCGAACACGAGGTCGGCATCCATCGGCAGGCCGTGCTTATAGCCGAAGGACATCACCGTGATGTCGAGATCGCGCTTGCGCCCGTCCTGCACGAATATCGAAAACAGGCGGTTCTGCAGCATGCCGAGGGTGAGGTTCGAGGTGTTGACGATATAATCCGCGCGCTCGCGGATAGGCGCGAGGAGCTTCTCCTCCTTGCGTATCGCGTCCTCCACGGTAAGCCCCGGCGCCGACAGTGGATGCGGGCGGCGGGATTCCTTATAGCGGCGCACCAGCGTGCGTATGTCGCAGTCCATGTAGAGGATGCGGCAGCCGCAGTCCATGTCGTTTAGCTGGTCGAGCGTTTTCAGCAGCTCGCCGAAGCCGTCCTTCTCGCGCACGTCGGTCACGAGCGCGACCTTTTCATAGCGGCCGCCGGTCGCGATGCACAGCTCCGCGAAGCGCGGCATGAGCGCCACGGGCATATTGTCAACGCAGTAGTAGTCAAGATCCTCCAGAATATCCGCCGCGCGGCTCTTGCCCGCGCCGGAAAGTCCGGTGATTATCAGAAATTGCATCTCAGCCCTCCTTCGGCGGCTCCGGCGGCCGGCTCATATCGTTCACCTGAACGCTGTTGAGCTTGAGGTCGGGTCCATCATCGACCAGCGCGTACTCCGGCGGCAGAATGATTATCTCCGGCTCGAGGAACACTCCCCGCTCTTTGTAAACCGTGTTGCGCACATGCATCATCAGGTCGTACACATCGTGGCTCGTGGCGCCGCCGGTGTTCACGACGAAGCCCGAATGCTTCTCGGAGACCTGCGCCCCGCCCACGGAATAGCCCTTCAGCCCCACTTCCTCGATGAGCGCGGCGGCATAGTGCCCCTCAGGACGCTTGAACGCGCTGCCCGCCGAGGGCATATCGAGCGGCTGCTTGTCGCGGCGGCGCTCGTTCAACTCGCGCATTTTCGCGGATATCTCGGCCTTGTCGCCGGGCTGGAGGCAGAACACGGCGCTGAGTATGGCCGCGTTCATCTGTTGGAATATGCTGCTGCGGTAGGCGAACTTGCAGTTTTCGTTCGCCATCTCGTAAAGCCCCTGATCGGGCAGGAAGTAGAACACGACGCTTTCCACCGCATCCTTCAGTTCTCCGCCGTAGGCGCCCGCGTTCATACGCACGCCGCCGCCGACCGTGCCTGGGATGCCCGACGCAAACTCAAGCCCTGCCAGTCCGTTCTGCTGCGCGAAGGACGCGAGCTTCGCCAGCGACACTCCGGCCTCCGCGTATATGGCTCCGTCCGGCAGGAGGAACATCTTCGTGAGATTCTCGGTGCTGATTATGAACAGATCCTTCAGCCCCTCGTCCGGAAACAGGATATTCGTGCCGTTGCCGAGCAGCAGCGGGGAGATGTGATGCGTTTTCAGCAGGTGGCAGAGCTTTGAAAGCCCCGTCACGTCCTTCGGCGCTGCGAGCGCCCGCACGGGGCCGCCGATGCGGAACGAGCAGTGCGAGCTCATCGGCTCGTTTTCGAGCAGCTTCAGGCCGGGCATCTTTTCTTTTATTTCTACTATGGCGTTTTCAAGATTTTCCATATTTAAGTTCTCCGATTATTTTATATTTCGCTTCTCACAGCGTTCCGGCATCTATTGCGCGGTCATGCTCCGCGGCCAGCGCCTCAGCGGCGTTGTAGCCCATCTTCTTCTGCCTGTTGTTCATCGCCGCAAGTTCCAGTATGACAGCGAGGTTTCTGCCTGGGCGCACGGGGATGGTCACGAGCGGGAGCTTTACGCCGAGGATGCTCTCGTTCTCGTCGGTGAGGCCAAGCCGGTCATAGGCCTTGCCGTCCTCCCACGGCTCCATCTTCACGACGAGGTCGATGCCGGACTCCGGCTTCACCGCGCCCACGCCGTAGATATGCCGCACGTTTATAACGCCGATGCCGCGCAGCTCCATGTAGTAGCGGATAAGCTCCGGCGCGCTGCCCACGAGCGTATCCTTGCCGATGCGTTTTATCTCGACCGCGTCGTCGGCGATGAGTCGGTGGCCGCGCTTGATAAGCTCCAGCGCCGTCTCGCTCTTACCGATGCCGCTGTCGCCCATCAGCAGCACGCCCTCGCCGTAGACCTCGACGAGCACGCCGTGCGTCGTTATGCGCGGAGCGAGATAGTTGTGCAGGGTGCTGATGACGTCGGCCTGAAACTCCGAGGTGTCCTCCGTTGTCATGAACACGTTCCTGTCGAATTTCTCCGCCATCTCAAGGCATTCCGGAAACGGCTGCATCCCGTGGCATATCACGAGGCAGGAGATGTCGTACTGCATAAAGCGCTCGAACGCGGCGAGGCGCTCCTCATGGCTCAGCGTGTCAAGATATGTACTCTCGACCCGCCCCATGATCTGCAGGCGGTGCGGATCGAAATAGTTATAAAACCCCGTGAGCTGCATGGCCGGGCGGTTCACATCCGCCGTGATTATCAGAGCCTGCTCATAATCAGCGGAGGTATGCAGCGGGGTAAGCTCCATCTCCTCGGCAATGGTCTTGAGTTTTACGGAATATTTGCTGCGCATAGGCTTTTATCCTCCGTTTGCCCGCGGGCACGTTATATACTATTATATTAACCAATCCCGCCCCATTTGGCAACAACTTTCACACGCATCCGGGCGTAAAATATTCCGCGGCAGGGTTTTAACAAAAAAATCCCGCGCAGATTTAAAATTCCTCTTGCATTTGACGCTGTCATCTGGTATTATATAAAAGCTGTTTATCAGCAAACACAAGCAAGGAGGTGCTTCAATCCATGGCAAAGTGTCAGTTCTGTGAGAAGGATGTCGCTTTCGGCATCAAGGTGTCTCACTCCCACAGACGCTCCAACCGTACTTGGAAGCCGAACGTGAAGCGCGTCAAGGCCATAGTAGACGGATCCCCCAAGCATGTTTACGTCTGCACTCGCTGCCTCCGCAGCGGCAAGGTCACCCGCGCTGTGTGATTTAATATTTAAATTACCCGAAACAAGCCTGTCGAGCAAACGACGGGCTTTTTTCGGTTTCACCTGTCGGCGCCGATAATTCCGGCGTCCGCGCAGGCAGCTTCTCCACATAAGAAACAAATAAAGACCAGGAGGACTTTGAAATGGAACTGTTGGAACAGCGCATACTGCGCGACGGCAAGGTGAAGCCCGGCGGGATTCTCAAGGTTGACAGCTTTCTCAACCACCAGCTCGACCCCATGCTGATGCACGAAATGGCAAAAGAACTGCACCGGCTGTTTGACGGGCAGGGCGTCAACAAGATCCTGACCATCGAAGCCTCCGGCATCGCGCTCGCGATCATGACCGGCCTTGAATTCGGCTGCCCCGTGGTCTTCGCCAAGAAAAGCAAGTCCAGGAACATTTCCGACAGCGTCTATTCCGTCGAGGTCGAGTCCTTTACCCACGGCAACACAAACACCGTCATCGTCTCCAAGGAATATCTCAAGCCCTCCGACCGCATCCTGATAACCGACGATTTCCTCGCAACGGGCGCGGCGCTCGTCGGTCTGCGCGCGCTGGCCGAGCAGGCGGGCGCGAGCGTCGTCGGCGCAGGCATTGCGATAGAGAAGGCATTCCAGGGCGGCGGCGACCGTATGCGCGCCGAGGGGATGCGCGTGGAATCGCTTGCCAAAATCGCTTCCATGAGCGATGACGGGCTGGTATTTTGTAGGTGATTTGTGAATAGTTCACAAAATTTCGCATTAAAAAATGTGAAAAAAGTCGAAAAAGGGCACTTGACTTTTCCCTCCTCGGCTGGTACGATAAAACAGTAAATTGAATAACGTTTTCGATATATAGCAAATGATATGGATTTGAAGTTTCTACCCGGACGCCGTAAATGACCGGACTATCGGAAAATGTACTATACAGGGGGCATGATTTTTTGTCCCTTTTCGATGCATTGACCGTGGTTCCGTTCAGACCGCGGTCAATGCATTTTTCAGTATCTTCACTGCAATGCAGTTTAGATAAAAATAACAAAACATTATGAGGAGATCGAAGAATGAAAAAGTTTGTTGCACTTCTGCTTGCTCTCGCTATGGTGTTTGCGCTGTGCGCCTGCGGCAATTCCAACTCTGCCGCCCCCAAGCAGGACGACGCTGCCGAAAGCAGCCAGCCCTCTGACAACGCCTCCGAGAACCAGTCCGCCGCGGATCTTTCCGCTCTCAAGGTCGGCTTTATCTTCCTGCACGACGAGAACTCCACCTATGACCTCAACTTCATGAACGCTGCCAAGGAAGCCTGCGAGACCCTCGGCGTTGAGTCCGTTTTCAAGACCAACATTCCTGAGGATCAGTCCTGCTACGAGGCCGCCGCTGAGCTGGCCGACGCCGGCTGCAACATCGTCTTTGCCGACAGCTTCGGTCACGAAGACTATATCATCCAGGCCGCCAAGGAGTTCCCCGAAGTTCAGTTCTGCCACTCCACCGGTACCAAGGCTCACACCGAGGGTCTTGACAACTACCACAATGCATTCGCTTCCATCTATGAAGGCCGTTACCTCGCCGGCGTTGCTGCCGGTCTCAAGCTCAACGAGATGATCGACAACGGCGACTTCGCCGCTGAAGATGCCAAGATCGGCTACGTCGGCGCATTCACCTACGCTGAAGTCGTTTCCGGTTACACCTCCTTCTTCCTCGGCGCTCGCTCCGTCTGCCCCACCGCTACCATGGAAGTGACCTTCACCGGTTCCTGGTACGATGAGACCGCTGAGAAGGAAGCAGCTAACAAGCTGATCGAGGGCGGATGTGTACTGATCAGCCAGCATGCAGACTCCATGGGAGCTCCGACCGCATGCGAGACTGCTGGTGTACCGAACGTATCCTATAACGGAAGCACTGAGGCAGCCTGCCCCAATACCTTCCTGGTATCTTCCAGAGTTAACTGGGAGCCTTACTTTGAGTATGCTATTAAATGTGTAGCAGATGGAACTCCTATCGATACCGATTGGTGTGGTACTCTGGAGACCGGCTCTGTAGAGCTGAGCGATCTTGGTGCTGCTGTAGCAGACGGTACTGCAGAAGCAGTAGAAGCTGCAAAGGCTGATCTGATCGCAGGCAAGACTCACGTATATGATATCACTACCTTCACTGTAGACGGCAAGACACTGGACAGCTATGAAGCTGATATCGATACCGATCCTGATTATACTCCCGACCATGAGGTAGTAAGTGACGGATACTTCCATGAGTCCGATGTTGCATTCCGTTCCGCTCCTTACTTTAATGTAAGAATTGATGGAATCAACCTGTTGGATGAGCAGTATTAATTGACTTATTGAAATAGCCCGGACGGCGCAGCGTTTATCGCCGCGCCGCCCTTTTTCTACCTTATGGATCTTTTGTTTGTTGTGGATGGATGAGGTAGAAAAGGGGCGGCCAGTGTGCTTATGCCAGGTATTAGAAGACCTGAAAATTGCAGGTCGTGGATAAATTGGAAAGGTGACTAGGATGGAAAAAGAGACAAAAGTAGCTGCGGTTTCGATGAAAAACATTACCAAGACTTTTGGATCCGTGATTGCCAATGATAAGGTAAATCTGGATATCTATAAGGGTGAGATATTATCACTGCTTGGGGAAAACGGCAGCGGTAAGACGAC
>ERZ839741.3586-NODE-3586-length-12132-cov-6.983274_pt1 | contig 12132 bp, 11 predicted proteins | sample MGYA00519880_ERZ839741 | MGnify/ENA primary metagenome ERZ839741 (study PRJEB31850, sample SAMEA3708851) | human gut metagenome | biome: human gut; feature: human-associated habitat; material: faeces | place: China | collected 2014 ... | reverse complement strand
CAGGACTTTCTGGTTGCGGAGACAGGACTCGAACCTGCGACCTCCGGGTTATGAGTTCCAAATAAAGTGTTTGCCATCGTAACGCAATGTCCCGTAAAGTGTTGATATTACTGCATTTTTTGAATTCCTCATTTTATATCGTCGAGTAAAATAGTTGAACTTTTTGTAATGGAGTTGAATTTTTGTTGAACTCAAAGCAAGCATTGCTTCAACGCGAGATTATATTAAACTCGAAAAATGAGACCTTTTTCTTGCGCATAGGGATGACCAATGCTATCATGAGTGTGGCAAATTGAAGGATTGAAGAATTTTTATATTGGTTGATGTTGAACCATAATGAACAGGAATATATGTAATTGGCTTGAACTTTTCACGGCATAATGCTAAAATGCAAATATCACTATTGCAGATGCAAGGAGGACGACTATTGTGGCTATTCACGCAACAATTATGATTGATGATGACAGATGGGCAAAGCATCCATATGGCGTAAGGTTTGATGATGAAGAATGCAACGGCAAGTACTACACTAATGGCGTTGATAGTCGGGAGAGATGCTATAGTGTTATTGAAAGAGCAAAAGCTGATGGATATGATATTGATGATGACGTATCTGAAGAATTCTACTAAATGAGTTGACAATGTAATACGCTATTTATAATAGTCCCTTTTTAAGATAATTGTGTCTGGTTAAATCCTCGGATAATATGCAGAATACTTGATATTTCTGCAAAAAGCACCCACAAGGGTGCTTTTTCATTTGTTTGGCCATAGTAGCTAACTTGACCATCTGGATTTTGTGCATAGAGATGAAATTGAAATATCAATTTTGAAGGAATGTAAAAAAACCGTTAGAACGTCCCACTTGCTGCGCCTAATCATTGATTTCCGTTCATACTCATTGCCAAGTAATGATATCTTTTCTTTTCCTATTGGCATAATTCGCTAAACATGGTATACTCCTAACAGGTGACAAGCCTAAATCGGCTAATATATCACCAATGAGGAGATACAGTCATGAAAAAGACGGGCATTATTGTCTTGTCATTGTTTATGGTACTCCTATCTGGTTGTGGGAGCACCGCACAAGAGACACCTAAAAATGATACACCATCTACCGTTTCAGACTATGATATCACCGTTACTATGGTAGAGGGAACGGACACTTATGATATTGACGGAAAATACACTGGAGAAGTTGTCAATGGCAAGCCACAAGGCATTGGAACATTCAAAGCAGATGGAGAAAACGGGTCTACATATATGTATGAAGGCAATTTCTCTGATGGAGCCTATAACGGCTATGGAGTGACAACCATCATAAATGATGGCGAAACATTGGAGATGTCAGGAACATACACAAATGGAGAGTTTACACCGACTACAGGTGAGTCTTTCAACTATATTGGTCAGTTAGACCTATTTGGCAAATTTGCAGTTTCAGATGCAGTGATTGACTATATCGACACAAATAAAAACCTATTTCCTACTGCAACAAACGAAGCAATACAGTCCTCTGGCATACAAGATTTTTCAAGTAAACAGTTCAATAAGACACGCAGACAAGATCAGATTGGCTTAGTAAAGTTAGACCTCTACGCCGTGCAGGTGTTTGAGGATGACTACTTGGGAGGTAAGCTAACATACCTTTTGGCCGCTGATGACGATAACAACTATTATGCTCTGTACTATTTGGACAGCACAGAGGTTTACAATGAAGATGCATTTACAGCCTACGCCATTCCATGTTCAACATCTTCGTTTGATAACATAAGCGGTGGGACTACCAACGTCATCGTCTTAGCTGCTTGCTATATCGAGTAATAGCTTTGAAGAGGCTCCATCCGATAAGGATGGAGCCTCATTTTATGTCCCCTGATGAATAAATCTACATCGGGGTCAGCCAATTATGCCTTAGCCACAAATAACTTAAATGGGAGTCATAATAAAAACAGTACCACCTTCACAGGGGGCTGCTTTTATTATACTTATGCAGATAAATATGCTTGGAAAACCTGCTCAATTCCGCCGCCGTCCCGGATGATGAAGCGTCCGGGGATGGAGGGCAGCCTTGCTGCATCGGCAGTATCAAGGACAACCATGGAGGAAGTATTGTCGGCAGTGTGTCCGGCAATGCGCCCATCCAGATTTGCCTTGATGGAGCCGGGAATGGAATTAACATCTGGGCGCTGGGTGCAGATGATAAGATGAACTCCATAGGCGCGACCAATGCGCCCAATTTCGTTGACTTTCTCAATGATGGCAGCAATCATAGCCTTGTCCTCTTTGCTGCGTCCGCTTGCATCAAAAATCATAGATGCCTCGTCTATCAACAATACATGATGCTCCAATGCCACCTTTGCAATTTTGTTGTAGGTTTCCAAATTGTTGCAAGTAATGTTTTCATCCTCGTGACGCTGTATTTCTAAGTTGTATAGCTGTCTGCGGGTAGAAATCATGTGGGAATAGTCATCTAATGCAGTTGAAAGAGCATCGTAGTCTGTGATGAAACGGCATTGCTCCTTCACTCTTTGGTCGAAATCAATTCCGCCCTTCCAGTCGGCTATGGTGACTTCCATGCCTTTTGCAATACATTGCTCCACAATCAGCAAGACCAACTGTGTTTTGCCCATGCCTGTTGTCGCAGCAATCAACCAATGAGGCGTTTTCAACAGGTTTATGGTAACGGTGCCGACTTTGGACTTGCCAATGACAAGGGTATGCGCGTCAGGGCTGGAAAGAGATTTGTTCCACAAGTGCTTTTCGGGGAGGACACCCGTTGGATGTACGCCGAGGATAACAACCTGCCTCATTTTGAAACCATCGGTTATCTTGAGTACAACGAGGTTTAGCGCGGATTCTATGGCGGATTTTTGCTCCATCCAATCTGCAACCTGATAACCGTTCAGCTCAACGGTGATTCTTACGAGCCGGTTATCCGGATAGGACACATCAACGATGGATGGCGCTTCTCCAATTCGGTTGACAATTCCTGCCCGCTCCAAATTGTTCTGCATTTCCCGCGAGTGCGGGATATAGCCCATTAAGTACAATGCAGCAAGAACGGCGACTACTCCGACAATAGCATAACCAAAGGCTTCAATTTGACGCGTATCAATTATGCCGGAAATGGGGCGGTGTGCGGTGTGATAGATAAAGGTGGCGATTGCCGCCACCAAAGCTGCGAAGTATCCGGCACGCACTGGCTTTTTGAGGGATTGCATCCCGCGTCGGAGATTGCGATAAATCTCCCGGCGCTTGGTTTGCTGGATAAGTGCAAATTCATGGTCAGTCATACTTTTTTCCTTTCCACTTGCTATTGTATATTTCCCAACTTAAAATGCACGAAAAGTCGGAATCTGGGGCTTCTAACCTTTTTGTCCGCTTGTAGGTCAGAGCAGCAGTACCTAAACTTGATTTTGCATTTGCATACGTGTCATAGTGAGTTATGGGCTTAGCAATCCCAGCCGAGCAGCGGAACAAATGACATCCAGCCGGATAGAGCGACAGTCTTCCACCTTTAATGTACCTTTTGGGTACGGTCTTGCCATCTTTGTCGATTATATCAATGATTTTGATTTCACCTATATGTTTCGTATCTGGATGCAATACTTGATAATCTTCGATAGATATATCTGTGAGATATGCTGTCAAATAGGCACCAACATTATCTATATTTTCCAATTTTTTGACACTGACAAAACCTTGACGCCACAGTTCTCTGACATCTGCATTATCCATGTATGGGGCATGGTGAGGGTAAATCAATACCACATGTATATGCCATGCGCCTCTACCTTGCGGCTCAATAACGGCTATATACTCGTATCTGCCATACTTCTTCCGACAACGCCTGTTGAAAGTTGCGAAATCCTTCCGCAATCTATTTGTGTCCTGCATATTATCGGCATATGTTAGAGTTAACCAGCGGCAATTTTGGGGGATTGTAACATTTGTATTTAGCACGTCACGCAGCTTAACGATTGATTTTTGAACACTCTCGATGTCATCGTTTCTCGTTTCAGCGTGGCAAAATGTCCTGATTTCGCCCGTGCGATTATCAACAAATTCATCTTTAGAAATTTTGGTTATGTAGCCGCCTTTGGAACGTTTTGATGCATATAATAACTCGGTGATATTGCCCATTTCTTTGATGCGAACAACACCGTTTAGAGGTATCTCTACATCCGAAATATATCGCTTGATTGACATTACTTTGCTTACTTATTGCCTCATAATCAAGTTAAAGCCGCTACGCGGCGCGCTTGCAGCGGAGTGACTATGCATACATAGATCACCCCGCCGCAAGCCTGATTACTTAACCTTTAGTCTGCTGCCCACCTGTAGCGGTTCCTTTATCGGTTACCTTGGTCATCTCAATGATGTTGCCATCTTCGTCATGTGTAATTGCGTAATATGCCCCGATGGTAATATCGTCATACACAATAACCTCTGCACCGACAGATTTGCTGACTGCCGCAAGTCCCTCGACACCCCTACGGCGTCCGAGGTAGTGAACCTCGGTAAAATCGTAGGGCTTGCCGCTGACCTTGCCCACACCCTTGCGGTGCGCTTTACCAACAATTTCCGTTGTCATAATATCGCGTTATCCTTTCTGTTTAATGGGGTATTAACACAGCCCAAATTATCGAGTTGTGCTAATAATTTGTCATAGTTAACCAGACACCTATTGCCGACATATAGGCATGGTAATCTACCCTGCTTTTGAAGCAGCCGTAGCGCGTGTTCCGACAGTACCCCCGTTGCAGCAACCTGCCGGATAGTCAGTATTTTAGGGGGCATGCGTGTAACTCCTTTCTTGACTTTTCCCGAATTCGGTTATATTATAAGAACGAAATAAAACATTTTGTTCTTATAATTTATATAATAAAGCGATATATACAACAACGCAAGACAATTTCCTATGAAAATATTTTAAGAACTTAATTATAAAAAAATTATTTTAAAGAACGGAGCTTGCTATGAAAGCACGTAAATCAAAAACGGAAGTTACAGCAATATTTGCAAAAAGGTTAAATGAGTTAGTAAAAGCGCGGATGGAACAAGAAAATATAAATAAGACCCAGATAGCCAAAGATATAGGAATTGAGCGGCCATCTCTTACAAAGTACCTAAGTGATGATACTGAAATAGGAATAAATGCACTTGTTAAAATTGCAAAGCATCTTAATGTTTCGACAGACTATCTTTTAGGATTAACAGATACTCCTTCTATTGACCCGTCAGAACGTATTGCCTGCGAAGCAACGGGATTGACAAGTGCAGCGATTAAAAATTGCAAGTATGCTTCAAAGAAATATACGAATAGTCCTGTTCGTTGGTATAGAGGGGAAAAGAGGCCGTGTGGATGCCGCTATGAAAATAATACTATTTGTCAGGTTATTGAAGCCCCAGAATTCATAGAGGTAATCGAATTTATATTTGAGTATATGCGTTTTGCGTTTGCCAAAGAGATGAGAAAGAAAACTAACTATGAATTAGCTGCGTGCGATAAGACTTATCCGCTTGATTTGGGTGTAGAAGAATATTCGAGAAATTGCGATGTGGCATTATATCGTGCGTCTCGACAGTTGGAAACGATTGCAGCTAATATTGCTGAAAGATATAAAAAGACACATCATGAAAAAATGAATGCTTTAGCCAAAGATACAGCGGAGTACATAATGGCTGAAAGAGAAGCGAGGTATAGTTAATGGCTAATATTCAAGAACGCCGGAATAAAGAGGGAAAATTGATTTCTTATTCTATCCGTGTTCACCGTGGGCGAGGGTTGGACGGGAAGCAGCTTAAACCGTGGACAGTGACCTTTGAGGTTGCCCCGACATGGACGGAAAAGAGCGCAAGAAAAAAAGCCGAGGCATTTGCCGCGACCTTTGAAAAGGAGTGCCGGGAGGGGGTAACTTCCGACAGTCGTTTGAAGTTTGAGGAATACTGCAATTATGTGATTGATCTGAAAGAGCAGCGTGGCGTAAAGCATTCTACCATCGTTCGGTACAAAGAATTAGCAGAGCGTATCTATCCCGCCATCGGACATATCAAGCTAAAGGACTTGCGGGCTGACCATCTGAACAGTTTTTACACAGAGCTTTCTAAGCCCGGTGCCGGAAAAGGGAACAGCCGCGCAACATCAAAAACTGATATTGCGGCAATACTAAAAGAAAAAGCCCTCACCCGTGCAGAAATTTCCGAGCAGGGCAATATATCTCTCCGGGCGGTATATGATGCTGCCAAAGGTAAGACTATCAGCAAGGATGCTGCAAAAGGGATTGCAGCTGTTTTGAAGATGGAGTTTGATAAATTATTTGTTTTGCAAGAAGAAAATTCTACGTTGTCGGCAAAGACCATCCTTGAACACCATCGCTTGATTTCCACGGTTTTAGATCAAGCAGAGAAAGAAGGTCTTGTTCCGTTCAATGTAGCGGCAAAGGCTACCCTGCCGAAAGTAACTCGGAAAGAGGTCAATTACTTCCAGCCCGAGCAGGTTGCAGCAATCCGTGACGCGCTGGAAACAGAGCCGGTGAAGTGGAAAATGCTCATGCACCTATTCCTTATCACGGGCGCACGGCGTGGTGAGGTACTGGGGCTAAAATGGAACGCCGTTGACTTTGCGGGAAATCGCGTCCATATCTGCAACAATATTCTCTATTCGCCGGATGTGGGCATTTACGAGGACACGCCGAAAACGGCAACCTCTGACCGCTGGATTACGCTACCGGGTGAAACGATGCAGCTTCTCCGAAAATATCAGGTATGGCAAAATACAGAGCGGCTACGGTTCGGAGAGTATTATCAAAATCAGGGCTATTTGTTTGCACAGGATAACGGCAACCCCATGCACCCGGATAGCGTGACGGATTGGATGAACAAATTCAGCAAACGTCATGAATTGCCCCATATCAACCCACACGCATTTCGACATACAATGGCATCTATGCTTTATTTCAATGGCGTGGATAGTGTATCTATCTCTAAGCGGCTGGGACATGCTCAGGTCAGTACAACCGCAAATATCTATGCTCATGTGATGGAAGCCGCAGACCAGAAGAACGCTGATATTTTGGCAGATATGTTTTTGAAGAACGCTTGAACTTTTGAAGCGAGTTGAACTAAAGTTGAATTATTAGGACAGGGCTAAAATCAAAAATGCTCAAAAAGTTAAGAAAAACACCGTATTTCATTTGAAATACGGTGTTTTTGTGGTTGCGGAGACAGGACTCGAACCTGCGACCTCCGGGTTATGAGGCAGTCTCAAGCACAAATCGGAGTCATTTCGGCTCCGATTTGTGCTTTTTACCACCGTTCACTCGGCGGATTTTCCATTGTTTCCGTCCAGCCCTGCCCGCTTTTTTCGGATTCTGGGTCAAAACTGGGTCAGGATCGCTTCACAGGCAATTTTCAAAGCAGGAATGTCATTTATCAGTGTATCCCACACAGAGGGGATGTCGATTGCACCATAAGCGTGGACATAGAAATTCCGGGTGTCCTTAATGATACGCCACGGAATTGCTTTGTTTTGTGCCTTAGTTTCGTCGGAAAGCTGCGATACTAATTCGCCAATTTGGACAACGCACATACAACAAGCGTCCTGAAAGAGATAGTCCTGCTCAAAAGCGGAAAAGTCATGATGGTAGCGCTCCAAATTGTCAGCAACACGCTGGCAATAGAGAACGATTTTTTGCAAAATAAGTCGGTCACGCGTTTCGATAGAGCACCACCTCGTCTTTCTGGATCATGTCTAAGAATGATTTATCGGAGGAGTCGCTTGTCACCAGATCCACCGGTAGCTTTAAGGCATCCTCAATGGCCAGCCGAAACCCGCAGAGTTGGAACAGGGAGCGCAGAGCACCCTTGTCGATTTTAAGATCAACATCGCTGCCAGCATCCGCCAAGCCCTTGGCGTAAGAGCCGAAAAGGGATACGCTTGCCACACCGTGGGCCCGCGCGATGGGGGAAACAATATTACGGAGTTCTTCAATGCTGTATGGCGCCATAAAACCACCCCTTTGCTAACATAAATATACCATGAAATCAGAGAAAGTAAAAGAAAATTTTCCTGAAACGCGGTGTGTGATATGATTAAGGGAGAGTGAGACGGACAATTCGTTCCGTTTCTTCGCTGCTTACGATGGTCGCGGTCAGCACTGTGCCGTCCTGTGAATAGGAAAGACCATAGACGTACTCATTTTCCGCAAGGTCCAATTCGGCAAGTGTGCGCCCATCAATCGAGAGAATGTTGCTGCCATCAACGTAGGCGGCGGTGGAAAGATCATCGTACTGCCAGACGAGGTGGGTGCCGATGAAAGCGTTGGAGAAGCTGCGGCTTTCCGTATCAAAAATGAAGTAAAGGGCGTTTTTCGGTCCACCGTGGCCAGTAATTACCACGTACTGCCCTACTGCGTCACAGTTGAGGAGAGAAGTGATGGCGGGACTTTGCTCCGCAAGATCCCAGCTTTCATCCCCATAGGAAAAAACGGTGCCGCTGATACTAAAGTCATCCGATGCCGTATCGCCGTGCAGATTGTCGATCTCATCCTGGCTGGGAAGGGTGAGACGGTCAATTTGTGACAAGTCAAGCCGGATTAGACAATCTTGCGGTTGCAACCCACTTCCTATACTCGCTTGATATGCAACTGGTATTACCGCTTCACGCCTTTGATTGCTATATAATATGTCACCATTTACAGTAGCTACATTATCAACATAAGTCCATCCACTATTCTTTTCCGCCTTTACCGAGTCAATACTAACAATAGAATATCCTCCGTTGTCATTACTTTCATAGGTAAAATACACAGTAATTATAGTGCTAATTGGGACTTTAGTCTTGTCAGTAACAATAAAGGTCTTCGAATAATTTCCTTGCCATTTTTCGGCATCAAGCACAATGCTGTCTTGATACTGCTCGATAGCATTATAGCTGCCGATGAGGGCATCTGCCGCACTGCTTTCGTTTTCAGGACGGAATCCTTCGCCCGTCGTGCGAAGCTGCTGAATCTCTAACGTTTCAAGATCGCAGAAGCAGCTCAGAGCGTATGTGAAGTCTTCACTTCGAACCGGTTGGCCGTCTCCGTCATAGTAAGCGACAACACTAATCTCCAATTTCAGGAACACGTCCGCGCTGACTGCGTCCGTGGCATATGTGATCACATTTTGATAGCGGGGGGACGCAGGCATCTCCATCAGAGTAAAATAGCTTTCCTCTGCCAAACCTTCACCCGGTATTACGGCGAAGTAGATGTTTGCGTCAATGGGAAGTTCGTTGTTATATCCGGCATCGCGCACAGAGATCCGATAGTAGTCCGCGGTTCCTCGTTCCGGGCAGACAGGAGAACTGTTCTTTCCATCCCACATTGCGGAAGGCTTTTCCTCGGCTAAGGCGTTCCGGTAGGCGGTTTCTGAGATTTTTTGGATAGACACGGATGACGCGGTGAGCGCCGCATCGCTTGCGCCAATGCATCCAAGCAGATAGTTTCTCAACTCCGTACTTCCGGAACGCAGCTCATAGAGCCGCGCTGTCTTTCCGCCTGTGATGGGGTTGACCAGCATTTCACGTTCAGAGAGCATGACCTCGCAGCGTTCGCCCGCGGCGCTGATAAAATAGAGCCTTGCATAGCAGTCCTGCATTGCTGACGCAGCACCAAGGCGTTTATATTGCATGGCATCCAGCAGAGCGTAGACGGCGTCCGTTTCCTCCGCCGTTAATTGGACGCTGGATGGCTGCGCGCCGCTTGCGTCCGTTACATCGGCATAAGTGACCTGTTCCCGATGGAAACCGACCAGTCCGGCGGCGTCGGTATCCGTAGGCGGATTCGTCAGAAAGCACACCGCTACAACGACGCACACGGCGACCGACGCCGCGACCACCCAGAACGCGGGCTTTTTGTAGTGAAGCGCATTCCGCACACGCTCCTTGACGCCAACTTCACCGAACGCCAGCGGGCAGGTGATGACCGCCTTGCGCGGCATACTGCACGCAAGCAGCACCGTGGAATAGGTCTTGACGGCGCTCTCGTCCATCGTGCGGATCACCCGCTCATCGCAGGCCAGTTCAATGTCGCGGCAGAGCAGTGTATAGGCGAGCCACAGCACGGGGTTGAACCAGTAAACCGCAAGCAGCGCGAAGCCCAGCGGCTTCCACCAGTGGTCACGCCGCGCGAGATGCGCCTGCTCATGCGCCAGTACATTCTGCCGCTGCACCTCGTCCAGACCGGAGGGCAGATAGATGCGTGGTTTTACAACGCCGAGGATAAACGGCGAGGAAATGGCATCGCAAAGATAAATGTGATCCTGAATGGGGAGCGATACACTCACGCGCCGACGCAACCGAAGATAACTCACGAGCGCATAGAGCAGCATGGCTCCAAGGCCGATGAGCCACACCCAGCCTGCGATCTCCGTCCAGACATAGAGCGGGTTGACGCTGGCTGTTGGCACGGCGGCAAAATGCTCGCTGAGCGAGGGATTCACAGCGTTGTCGATGACGCTCACGCCGCTCGTGATGGTCGGCGCGGGGGCAAACTGCACGGCTGCAGGACTGACCGTTTCGGCACTGGGGATCAGGCTCAACGCGCTCTCTATGGAGAATGGCAGAACCAGCCGCAGCGCGACGATGCCCCAAAGCAGAACATTCATCCACTTGGGCGAACGCTTTGATATCAGGCGCAGTACCAGCACGGCCAGCACCAGCCAGCTTGCGGAAATGCTTAGATTCAAGAGCTTCAAAAAGACGGCGGCCATTGGCTCACTCCTTTCCGCAGCGGTCGATCATGCGCTGAATTTCCGCAATGTCCTTCTCCGAAAGAGATTTCCGTGTGGTAAAGGCGGCAAGAAATGCGGGAAGGGAACCGTCGAAGGTGTCCTCCACAAATTTCTCGCTCTGTACGGCGTTATAACCCTCCTGTGAGAGAAGAGAAGTGACCGTGCCGTTTTCGTTCTGAAAGATACCGTGTTCGCAGAGTTTTTTCAAAACTGTGTAGGTCGTGGATTTTTTCCATTGCAGCTCCTGTTCGCACAGTTTCACCAGTTCACCGGAGGTCAGCGGCTCGTGCTGCCAGATGAGTTCTGCAAAATGCGTCTCAACAACGCCCAGTTTGTAACCGTCCATATGTGCCACTCCTTTTTTGACAGTCTACTTGCGATAGACTCCTGATGTTTGAAGTCTATCACAAGTAGACTGTACCTGTCAAGCACATTTTGCACCGCTGAAGTCAATGATGACCATCCGACCTCAGAAAACGGCATATTAGCCACTTTGACAAGCGGTCGTCCGGCGTTTCAACAACACGCAAAGCACACTGAGGGTAGTGATACCCCCCAGCCTTGCACGTTCAGAAAGTACTGCGCACAGAGTGAAAAAACAGCAACATCACCAAATTGCAAACAGATCACGCAGCCCAGCGGGGCCGCGGCGCCTCGGAACAGCGACGCGCATGAGCGCATCGCTGTTCCGCAGGCTCTTTGTGTTCTTCGGGAGTACACCCGGCCAAGCCCCCAAAGCGGCAAAGTTTGCCGTTTTAAGCCCCGGCCACGCAGGGTTTCCGAAACGTGTGAAACGCTCCGAGGGTAGTGAAACCACCCCCATCCGAAACACCCCTGTTTCGCCGTGTGTGCCCTTGTGTGCGATTTTTCTCAGAGAGCCGAGTGTGTACCCACTTTCGGCTGTGAAAACAAACGTGGGCCGTTTGTGGGAGAAGCTGAAAAGCACGACGAGAGGTGGTCTGAGATAGAACTGTGACGGCAACTTTGCCGGATTTTCTCCCCCTGCTGATATAGTGGGGGTTCACAGGGAACCGGGAAATGTATGTATATAAAAGCACGGTGGAATCGAGTGGTATAACAGAGCAATTTCACCGGCAACTCAAGACCGTGCTGTGGCTGAGGGCGGGAAGGCCCGTGTTTCGCCGTGTGGGCCGTTGTGTGCGATCCTTCTCCGAAAGCCGAGTGTGTACCCGCTTTCAGCCGTGAAAGCGAACGTGGGGCGTTTGTGCGAGAGGCTGAAAAATGCGATGAAAAGCGGTTTGGGACGGAGTTGTGGCGGTAACTTTTTGGCGATATTTGCGGGAACGGTTTTGAGCGAAAAATCGAACTTTACAGGAAGGTTTTTCGAGCGGT
>ERZ839741.3581-NODE-3581-length-12140-cov-7.073149_pt1 | contig 12140 bp, 14 predicted proteins | sample MGYA00519880_ERZ839741 | MGnify/ENA primary metagenome ERZ839741 (study PRJEB31850, sample SAMEA3708851) | human gut metagenome | biome: human gut; feature: human-associated habitat; material: faeces | place: China | collected 2014 ... | reverse complement strand
CCGGCAAACTGACTGACGGCCTGTTCTCGGCTCTCGGCGACCTCATCGTCAAGGCCAACGAGCTGGTGGTCTCCATCACGGAGGATGACCAGAAGCTGGCCAAACTGAAAGACACCATTGGTCGGGTCATCACCGTTGTCACCTTTGTCGGTGCTGCATTTCTGACCTACAAAGGTTACCTGACCGCCACCTCTGCCGCTACGGTGGTACAAACAGCTGCGACTACTGCCCTTGCTGCCGCCCATAAAGCTGCCGAAGGCGGGGCGACCGGTCTGGCTGTTGCTCAAGCGGCACTCAATGCCGTGATGAAAGCAAACACGGTCGGAATCGCCGTCTCTGTGGTGGCTGCTCTTGCAGCGGCCCTTGTGACTGCTTACCAGACAAGCGAGACCTTCCGCAACTTCGTGAGTGGGGTATTTCAGTTCGTCGCCAATATCGCCCAAAGCACCATTGGGGCGGCCATCGGATGGCTGGACAAGCTCAGTTACAAGCTGAACAGCTTCCTCGGGAAGGATGGTTATACCGGCTTTTCCAGCTACGATGACTACAAAGCAGACAAGGATGCACAGGCTGCAGCGGCCACTTCCAAAGCTAACCGGGAGGCACGGCACAAGGCAGCCCAGGCCGGGCAAGGCATCAGCACCAAGAGCTGGACGGAACTGCAAGAGGAGGCCAAAGCTGCACAAAAGACCACTGAGCAAGCGGCCAGTGCTGTTTCTGCGTCCTCGAAAAAGGCCAGTTCTTCCGCCAAAAAGGCTGCATCTGAGGTAGTGAACTCCATTACCTCCACCAGCACGCAGATTGAGAACGGGGTCACCCGTACCACCGAAACGGTCCATGAGACCCTGAAAAACGGCACGAAACAGCAGAAGCAGACCGTCACCGAAACCAGCCGTCAGATGGTGGACGGGGTCCTCTCGGACGTTAAGACCATCACCACTACAGCGGCAGATGGCACAAAGAAGGTCACGCAGAGCATCGAAGCCGTCCGTGATGTGGTTTCCACGGTCACCGCGACCCAGACGGCCCTCGTGGACGGGGCCAAGGTCACCACCCAGACCACCACCGAGACACTGGCAGACGGCAGCGAGCAGGTCAAGCGTGTCATCACCAGCACCGGCACTGAGGTCATCGAGGGCGTGCAGCACACGGTCAAGACCGTGACCACCATCGCCGCCGACGGCACCCAGACCGTGGTCAGGACGATCGAGGATGCCGGGCCCCAGTACGGCAGCATGGGTGAGCTGCTCACGGAGCAGTTCCGCACCAAGCTCACCGAGGGCTGGGCGCAGATTCAGTCCGACATCCAGACGGATGCGCTGGGGGCCATCGAGACGCTGGCTACGGCCCTCAAGGATGGTGACCTCGAGAGCCTGGGCCTGTGGGCCGCTTCCTACTTCTGGCAGGCCTGCACCAAGGAGCAGCAGGCGCAGATCCAGAGCGTGGCCATGGGGGCGCTGAACCAGCTCGGTTCCGCCCTCTCCGGCGTGTTTGGGAACCTCGCCAATCTGGCCATGGGTCTGGTGGCGCAGTTCGTCCCGGCAGCGGCCAGCGCCACCGGCGCACAGCTGACCCTGAACACCGCCATGGATGCCAACCCAATCCTCTTTGTCATCTCCCTCATCGGGATGCTGGTGGGTGCCCTGCTGAACTTCTCCGGCAAAAACAAGGACGTGGCCAACGCTTTCCAGAATGTCTGGGCGGGCGTTGAGGACTTTATGAGCTACATCTTCGAGGGCCTGATGCGCATCGTGGCGGCGGGCATCGAGGGCTTTGTCATCCTCATCAACGGCCTCATTGGCATGTATAACTCCGTGGCGTGGCACTGGGGCGGCCATATGGATTACATCAGCAATCCAGCCTGGAACTTTGCCAACCAAATTGCCGCCGACCGCAAAGCCCGGCAGGCCGAGCGAAAAAAGCAGCAGGAGGCCATCAACAACCCCAGCAGCTCCGGCAGCTCCGGCAGCTCCGGCACTTCCACCAACTCCCAGAAGGTCATCGAGAACATGACCGACACCAGCAAGACCACCAGAGCAGACGGCAGCACCGTGACCACCAAAGTGCTCACCGAGAAGCTGCAGGATGAGACCGGCAAGATCACCCAGCGGGTGACCAAGACTGTCACCGAGGCGGGTACCAAGCTGGTGGACGGCGTGGAGCGCTCCTACAAGACCGTGACCACCTATGTGGATGGCATCCAGACAAAGATTGAGCGCAGCCTGAATGACATCACCAAGACCAGCAGCTCCACCACACCGACGGCCCCCACCACGCCGACAGCCCCCACCCCGGACAAAGACCTGACCGACGCTGTGGAGGCCAACACCGAGGCCCTGCTGGCCGCAAACAGCAAGCTGGCCGAGATGGTGCGGCAAGCCGATTCTCTGGTGCTATCGGACAACATGGCCATCAGCCGGTCTGTAGCCGCTTCCGGCACGGCACAGGTGGCCGCAGCCGCCAACAACTACCACCGGGAGGGCGACACCACGGTCAACCAGTATATCTACTCCAAGGCCCAGACGGCGGCAGACCTCCAGCGGGAAGCACGCTGGGAAGCCGACCGGGCCAAGGCCCAGAAACGATGAAAGGAGGGCTCCACAATGCCATTCAGAAAAGACCATTTGCAGCTGGTCACGGATGCCGGGGCCACTCTCGACATCGGGTGGGCTTACGGCACGCCCTACTCCCTCGACCCCATCAATGGCGTAGACGTGGACGTGCAGACCGCACAGGGCGTGAACCAGGTGGGCGTGAGCGTGGAGCGCCAGAGCGTGGCCGGGGTGAGCCGTGAGCTCATCATCCACTGCCACAGCTCCCACGGCGATGCGGATGCGGAATTACTGCTGGAAAAGCTGCCCTATTTCACCAGCGGCACAATGTATCTTGTGGATAAATTCTTCTGCCGTTTTGTGCTTTCCAAGACCCCCTACACAAAGAGCATCCACCCCTACCCGGTGTTGGATTTCATGCTCTTCTGCCCGAAACCCTTCTGGTACAACTTGCAGGCTCAGAGCTTCTGCATCAACGGCTTTGTGCCCAGCTTCAGGCTACCCATCAATTACAGCACACCCCACCGTTTCGGCGTGCGCACCTCCATCGGCTGGCTGAATGCCTATAACCCCGGGGCGCTGGCAGTGCCCTTCACGGCCACCCTCAAGAGCGACGGCGCTGTGGTCAACCCCACCGTGCTGAACATCGTCACCGGCCAGAGCATCCGCATCCTGACCACCCTGACCCCGGGGCAGGTCATCGAGATCTACCGCACCACCACCGACAAGCTGGCTGTCAAGCGGACAGAGGACGGCACGGAGGAGAACATCTTCTCCCTGCTGGATGAGGACAGCGACTTGCTGGAGCTGGCCCCGGGCGACAACTTACTCAAAGCCACCGCCGACAGCGGCGAGACCAGCCTGCAGGTGACGGTGCGCTTTTATCCCATGGTGAGCGGTATTCTGCCGGAGGTGATCTCGTGACACTGGATGTTTTGGATGAACTGACCCTCGCCCGGCTGGGCCGGGTGGAGGTGTGGGTAAGCCTTTACTGGGACGAGCCCTACAACACCGAGGGCGAGTTCACGTTGGAGGTGCGCCCCACCGAGGAGAACCTGTCCCTGCTCCGGGAGGGCCGCTGGCTGCGCCGCAATGACAGCGATGTGCCCATGCGCATCTGCCACCGGAGCAACGAGAATCAGGACAGCAACTTAGTGGTCACCGGCTTCCCGGGGACGTGGATCTTCACCAAGCGGGCCGGTACCAGCATCGTGAAGAACGAGAACGCGGAACAGGCCATGCGCAGACTGGTCAATGCAATGCAGCCGTGGCCCAAGCTGGAGCTGGGTGCTGCTGTGGGCTTTGACACCACCTACACCGCCCAGACCTCCGGCGGCAGCATCATGGACTACCTGATGACCATCGGCGCGGCTTGTGATCTGGGCTTCCGGGTGCGGCTGGCAGGCAAGAACGCAGACAAGAAGCTGCTGTTTGAGGTCTACCGGCCAACCGCCGATCCAAACAACCGTTTTTCCACCAAGTGGGGCAACCTGCAGCAGGCCGCGTGGGCCTTCGGGGATTCCGACTACGCCAACGTCGCCGTGGTGCAGGGCGCTGGCGAGGGCGAGAACCGGGCCACCGTCACCGTGGGCTTGACGGATGCCACCGGTGCCGACCGGCGGGAGCTTTACGTCGATGCCCGGGACGTGCAGCCGGACGAGGAAAAGGGTGAGACCAGCAAGAGCCAAGCCTACCTCGAGCGGCTCATGGCCCGGGGCACCAACAAATTATTGGAACAGCTCCGCACCGGCTCCATTGAGTTGACCATCGATGCCGAAGGGCTCTCCCCCGGGGATGTGGCCTACTGCACCATCCCGGAGCTGGGCTACAAGGCCACCGTCCGGGTGGCCGATGTCATTACCCAAAGCCAGAGCGACAGCACCACCCGCACCGTGCGGCTAGGCACGCCGGTCTGGCGCAAGCTAAGGAGATGATCTTTTGAGCAAAATCGTTTTATATCCCGCCAACGGCTACGACTTCGATGCCGCAGACGTGGCGGCCTACCTTGCGGGCCTCACCTCGGGTGTGTTTAGCGGAGCTGAGGACTTCCCGGTGACAGCCGCAGACGGGCTGACAGTCATCGTGGGGGCGGGCCGTGGCTGGGTGCACCCCAGCCGATTCACCGGCTACTCCATCACCAAGCGGGAGGCCGACACCCTGACCATGCCGCTGGCCGACCCGTCTCTCCCCCGCATCGATCGAATCGTCATGCGCTATGATGCCGGTGCCAGAGCCGCCAGCCTGCAGGTGCTGCAGGGCACGGCATCCAGCACACCCACGGCCCCGGCCATCTCCCGCACCGAGCTGATCTACGACCTCTGCCTTGCCGAGATCACCCGCCCGGCAGGCTCCACCAGCATCACCACGGGCCAGATCACCGACACCCGGCTGGACGAGGCGCTCTGCGGCATCGTGCGGGACGGTGTGACCGGCATCCCCACCGACGAGCTGCTGGCCGCTGCCCGGGAGCGCATCGCCACGCTGGAGGAGAAAGCCACCACCAGTGCCGCTGCCGCCAAGGACAGCGCGGAGGCAGCCAAGAGCAGCGAGACCAAGTCCGCCGCCAGCGAGGAGCGCGCCAAGACCAGTGAGACCGCCGCCAAGCAGGCCCTGCAGGACACGGAGACGGAGCACACCGCCGCCTTGCAGGATATCGCACGGGCCCGCACCACGGCCCTGAACGATGTGGCAGCTTCCACCAAAACGGCCACCGCTGCGGCAAACGTTGCCACCCAGCAGGCCACCGCCGCTGCGGGAAACGCTTCCACCGCCACCGCCAAGGCCGGGGAGGCAGCCACCAGTGCGGGAGCGGCAAAGGCCGATGCTGACCGGGCAGAGAAAGCCAGCACCAACGCGGCCAATGCGGCCACCGATGCCGTGAAGCAGGCCAAGGAAGCCGGAACCTTTGATGGTCAGTCGGCCTATGCGCTGGCTGTTCAGCTGGGGTTCACCGGCAGTGAAGCCGCATGGATTGCCAGCCTGAAAGGCGCAAAGGGCGACAAAGGAAATACCGGTGCGCAGGGCCCCAGGGGTGCTACCGGCCCGCAGGGGCCGCAAGGGCCCACCGGTGCAACGGGAGCCAGAGGCGCAACAGGTGCTACCGGCCCACAAGGCCCAGCGGGTGCTTCGGCGGTAGCAGCAAGCGGCAGTAACTGGGCAAGATTTTCAGACGGAACACAGATCTGCTGGTACTCCATCAATTCAGACGGAAGCGATTATACATGGTCATTTCCGGTGGCATTTTCTAACACGGAATATTCTGTTGTTGCTTGCCCTATCTCATTTCTTTCGTTTGTTTGTAAGGACAAAAGAACGACATCATGCACACTACCTGGAACAAATGATACACTATGTCATGGCATTGCTGTTGGCCGCTGGAAGTGAGGTGAATGTAAATGGAGATCAGACCCGGAACCAAAATCCCGAAGCCGGTTATTACGCAGGAAGAGTGCGATGCCTATTCTGCCGTTGTGGATGCCATTACCGCCCACAATGCAGCGGCTGCCGTGGGCGAGACCCTGTGGAGCATGGACGACCAGCCGGGGGCCTACGTTGTGGTGGAGGCTGGCACGCAGCCAGACCCTGCCGCTGCACCGAAGCCGACCCCTACACTGGAGGAGCGGCTTGCTACGATGGAGAGCACCCAAGCAGATGCCGATGCGCTGAACGTTGACCAGGCCTACCGGCTGACCCTGCTGGAGCTGGGGATCACTGAGTAAAACCCTCTGCCAAGAGGACGATAACATTTTTAAGATGGGGCACTGCCCCGGAAAGGACAAACCTATGTTGTACCGTACCTGTAAACGCATGATCGAACGCGGCAATCTGGAGGGCATGAGCACCAAGCTGGACGTTTTCTATGCCGCAAGCAAGTTGACTGATGACGAGTACAAGGAGCTGACCGAGCTGCTGGCCGAGAAGGAGGCGCAGAATGCCCAAAACAATTCTTGACGTTTCCCGCTGGCAAGGCAGCATTGACTGGGACAAGGTCAAGGCAAGCGGCCTTGTCTCCGGCGTGATGATCCGGGCCATGGGCAACAGCAAAGAGGGCAAGCCCAGCAAGCCATACATCGACCCCTTCTTTGCCCGCAACTACGCCGAGTGCACCCGCGTAGGGCTGCCGGTGGGCGTGTACGGCTACTTCAAGGCCACCACCAAGGCACAGGCCGACAAGGAGCTGGCCCTGTTCAAGCAGGCGCTGGGCGGCAGAACGTTCCAGCTGCCGGTTGCCGTGGACATTGAGGACAAGCTGCAGGAAGCCCTGAGCAAGGCCGCCCTGACCGACATCGTGGCCCACTGCCTGAGCGTGGTGGAGAGCTGGGGCGTGTACGCCATGCTCTACACCGGCCTGAACTTCGGGCAGACTAACCTTTACATGGGTGGCGCGGCCCTCAAGCCCTACGACGTATGGCTGGCGGCCTACCGCACCAAGAAGCCCGCTCCCGGCTGGCCCTTCGGCATGTGGCAGTACACCAGCAGCGGCAAGATTCCCGGCATTGCCAAAGGCGCAGACCTGAGCGTGGCCTACAAGGACTACGCGGGCATCATCCAGCGGGCCGGACTGACGAAAGTGAGAGGAGCATAAGTGATGAGCAAGAAGCTTTTTATCAGCCAGCCTATGAACGGCCTATCGGACGAGCAGGTGCTCCAGGAGCGTGCCGCAGTGATCGGGAAGGCAAAGGCCGTGTTTGGTGACGATGCGGTTCCTCTGGAAACGTTCTTTGAGGACTTTGGCCCCGATGCGAAGCCGCTGGATTATCTGGCACGCAGCATCGAGTTTCTGGCTAAGGCTGACGTGGCGGTTTTCGCCCCGGGCTGGGAGTACGCACGCGGCTGCCGCATTGAGCGGCAGTGCGCCGAGGAATACGGTATTCCGGTAATGGAGGTGTGAGACCGATGGCAAGTTGTCTGATTTCAGATGCACCATACGCACCCTGGCTCTCAGAGGTTCTAGCTACACTGGAAGAGCACAAGATCGACCGCATCGCCATAGCAGCGCCTCTGGCAGACGGTGAGGTGTTCACGGGGTACTACAACATGAATACCCAAGACAAGGCCCTGCTGGCATCCAATATCCAAGCAGATGCCGTTCTGGATGCGGTGTGTCACAACGGACAGCGCATCCAGCAGGCGTGGGAAGATGATGAGGAGGGGTGAGACCGATGTGGCAGTTTATCACGGAGTATTGGGCCGGGTGGCTCTGTGCTCTGATCGGCGGCGCGATCCTTGCCGCCATCCCCAAGATCAAGGCCCTGTGGGACGCGGTGCTGGCCCTGCTGCACGACCGCATCTATACCGAGTGCTACCGTTTTATGGAGCTGGGGTACATCACCCGCGACGGCCTGCGCAACCTGAATTACCTCTACAAGACCTATCATGTGATGGGCGGCAACGGCACCGGTACGGAATTGTACAAGAGAGCCTGCGCTTTACCCATCCACGACTGAAGAAAGGAACTGACAATATGAACGCACACATCACTGGGAACAACACCCCCGCCATCCCCGCCGCGACCATCGCCCGCACTGTTGTGCTGGCACTGGCCCTCGTCAATCAGCTGCTGAGTGCAGCAGGCAAGCCGGTGCTGCCCATCGACAGCGCCAGCGTGGAGCAGTGGGTGACGGCTGGCCTGACCACCGCTGCCGCCATCTGGGCATGGTGGGAGAACAACAGCTTTACTCCCGAGGCCATCCGCGCCGATGAGCTGCTGGATCAGATGCAGGGGAAGATCAAGTAAGAGTACATAGCAACAGCCCCGAGGAACCATCTGGCTCCCCGGGGCTGTTTTCTTTTGGCATATTTCGGCATATTCCGACGCATTCCGCATTATCCGGCACATTCTGACATTTTCCGGTTAAAGTTGGATGGAAAGGATGTGCAAACTATGCCTGACATGAAAATTTCGGACTCCCCTGCCCAGCTGGATCAAATCCTCCGGCCACTGGGAATCACCCGGAGCTCAAAGAATTACCGTGTTCTCTGCGACTGCGTGGCTCTGATCTGTGAACAGGAGGACCGGCTGGAAGCCGTACAAAAGGAGATCTATACCCCCATCTCAGACCAGCGGCGCTGCAAGTGGTCCGCCATTCAAAGTGCCGTCCGGCGTGCAGCAGAGAAAGCCTGGGCGCTGAACCCCGAGGGCGTTCAGCAACTGGCTGGCTACCCACTGACCGGTGCACCCAGCGCGGTGCAGTTCCTGGAGATGCTTTACAATGCCGTGGTGAGAGCATAAACATAGGCCGTAGTTTCATCATAGAAACTACGGCCTATGTTGTATCATCGCCTATCGAGATATAAGAGCACTGCTAAGCTAATAATCGCTAAAATATTAAAGCAGTAAACTCCCGGGTATCTATACCAAGTGGAAGTTATCCACCACTTACCCTTCTTAATCTTTCGATCAATTGAGTGCCCGGACATTTTAGCGATAAAGCAAATCAGCATAAAAAGCGTGTCGAATATTATAATTCCCACAGCTATTGAATAAAAAGTTATCGTGTACAGGTTTTCATAACTAAGTTTGTCAAATCCTGATGTAAACATCGAGATTTCTGCCATGAATCCGATAACAACCGCTGAAAAGATTCCTAGGATTGTAATTGATTGTCCATGGAAATCTGTTACTCGATCATTAAGCTTTCCTACTGCCTCTTCAGTCTGTTTGTTAAGTATCTGAGACTGTTCTTGTGCGCTCCGCGCTTCGTCTGCCAAATACTCAATTTGACTCATTCGATTCAACCGGATACATTCAAGCTCGACATGATCCAATAACTTTGTTAATGCTTTAGTTATCCGATGTATATCTTCTGGCTCTGTTTGCATTTCTGAAAACAGTACGATCCTGTCGAGATATACTTTAAGGGAATCTCTTTGTTCTGGATCGTATTCCTGCAACTGACTAGACAACATAGAATATGAATGTCTAAATTCCGGATCTTCATACACACCACATAGATGTTCCCAATATTGCTTTACATTGTCACTGATTGGAGACGAGTCCGTTTCATCAACATATTCATATTTCACAATATTATCTAGTGTTTGAATCAGTGTCGTCATTCGCTCTTCGGACGTTTTCTTCTGCATACCAAGTCCTCATCATTTTAGCTTCAACGGATCATTTGATTCAAAGAAATTCTTTATGTCCGAGAACTCAATCACTTGATTTCGAGAAGTATTCTTCCAAGGCGTTTCTAAATGTGTCTTTTCCACTAGTTGTCCTGCACTAAATTGCAAGCAAGCATCTATCACCTTATAGACCACTTTGGCTTGTTCTTCTGTCAACTCATCAAGAACAGATTTGATTTTTTCCGGAACTATTACTGACGCACCGTATGAACAATATTGATAGTATACCGCTGGAACAACCGGACCATATGCCCAATTTACAATATGTTCTTCAAATAAGGGACTGTCATACTCTGCAGAAAAATATCCCTGCGTGTAATACAATGTTTTTTGAAGTTTCAAATTCGTCATTTGATGATGTTTTGTTCCTGCGTAAAAAACAATATTCCGTGCAAGATCGATAGCCGTCATTACAGTCGCCCCCTTCTTAATTTATATTTAAAGTCAGCAAAAGTCCTTTTCTCTTATATGCATATACCAAGTATAGTATAGCAAAAAAATGTTCGTCGTTTTTCACAAACATCTTCTTTCACCTTTGGATGGTTTTCAATAAAAATGTGATTTACCAGCTATTATGCGCAGTTTTCCTATGGCAGTTTACTTTCTAATCTTCAAAAGTGGGTTACAATGCGGGTTTGCAAAAGAGAAAAACACCCAGAAACTTACGTCTCTAGGTGTTTTATCTTGGTGGGCGCGGGTGGATTCGAACCACCGAAGCTGAAAAGCAGCAGATTTACAGTCTGTCCCCATTGGCCACTCGGGAACACGCCCAGATTCTGTTCACGTCCGTTGCCGGACGACTTGTTTATTTTATCAGACTGCGGGCGATTTGTCAACTACTTTTTTCGGATTTTTGCAGCTTTTCTGCGGAAACTGTCGGCAGGGTCAGTTTTGGGTCAGATGTTTCCGGCGCTCGTAATCCCGCAAGGCGGCAATGGCTTCGCCGGACATGGGGTAGAGGGCAATGAGATTGAATATGGTCATCAGGCCGATGCCCACATCCCCCAGATCCCACACCACGGTATAGGCCTCCAGGCCGCCCACCATCAGCATGACAAGGGCCAGCACCTTATAGGCTGTCTGCCAGCCCCAGCGGTCACCAAAGAGGTACGCCACATTGGAGCGGGCATAGAACAGGATGCCGATGAAGGTGGAGAAGCTGAACAGCGCCAGCGTGACGGCAATGAACACCACGCCAAAGCTGCCCAGATGGTACTGCGCCGCTGCCTGCAGCAGGTCCATGCCGGTCAGCCCAGTGGTGATATTTGCGGGAGCCAGCAGCATCATAAAGGCAGTGCAGCTGCAGATGACCACCGTGTCGATCAGGACACCCAGTGCCTGCACAAAGCCCATCTTCACAGGATCATCGCAGGAGGCAGCCGCTGCCGCACAGGGGGCCGAACCGCTGCCCGCTTCATTGGAGAACAGGCCGCGCTTGACACCGTTCATCAGCACCGCGCCAAAGCCGCCCGCGGCCACCTGCCGCAGGCCGAAGGCTTCCGAGAAGATGCGGCCCAGCACAGCGGGCAGCTGGTGGAAATTCACCGCGATGATGATGACCGTCATCACGAAATAGCAGACCGCCATGATCGGCACGATAACATCCAGGCTTTTCACGGTGGCATCTTTGCGCAGGACAATGACCGCCGAGAGCACCACCAGCACCACCGTGGTCACAATGGGCGGGATGGAGAACGCATTGGCAAAGGCAGAGCTGACCGAGTTGCTGATGACCTGGCTGATGCCGCACCAGCAGATGAGGCCCGAAATGGCAAACAGCACCGCGATGATAGAATGACGCAGCTTTTTGCCCCGCTTGCGCTCGGCCAGCACATGGATGTAGTAGGCCGGGCCGCCGCGCTGCCCGCCATAGAGCGGGTCGGGCTGCCGGTACTTCTGGGCCAGTGTGGATTCCACAAAGGAGGTGGAGGCCCCCAGCAGGGCTGTGACCCACATCCAGAACACCGCACCGGCACCACCGGCAGACACTGCCGCCACCACGCCCACCAGATTGCCCATGCCTACCCGGGTGGCTGTGGAGACGATGAGCGTCTGAAAAGAGGAAAGGCTGTCCATGCTCTGGTTCTTTTCGCAGACAGCGGCGATCATATCCCGGAACAGCCGCACGGGCAGCAGCCGGGTGCGCAGGGTGAAGAACACGCCCGCCGTGAGCAGCAGCACCGCCATCAGCGAAATTCCGATGCCGCCGCCCACCGGCAGGGTGAACAAATCACCCCAGAGCAGGTTGTATACCGTTTCGATCAAATGGGACATTCTGAGGAGCCTCCTGTTGTGTGATTACTTTATTATAATACAGCACTTCAGGTTTGTAAATCAGAAAATCCCAGCGCAAGGAAAACAAAAAATCCGAACCCTTCTCTTTCGAGAAAAGGTTCGGATTTTCATTGTTTGGTGCGGATAAGAGGACTTGAACCTCCACCGAGTTGCCCCGATTAGAAC
>ERZ839741.3560-NODE-3560-length-12211-cov-4.151859_pt1 | contig 12211 bp, 10 predicted proteins | sample MGYA00519880_ERZ839741 | MGnify/ENA primary metagenome ERZ839741 (study PRJEB31850, sample SAMEA3708851) | human gut metagenome | biome: human gut; feature: human-associated habitat; material: faeces | place: China | collected 2014 ... | reverse complement strand
CTGTAGGCCTGTTTTCCCGTGCAGAGGCCGGTTATCAGGTCTATAAAAGCCTCCGCTACGCGCACCATGGGTACGCATGTCGGCGTCTGCGCAGGCAGGATAGGCTGCAAATAGGCCAGGTCCGAGAGCTGGCGCTGTGTCAGATGGTCGCTCCAGGTGATCTGATTACTTTGGCAAAGCGCCTTCAGCACCTGGGACATCCAGCCGCCGGGGAGGGACGGAATGGTGCAAACCTCCAAATGCAGCACATTTTCCTCCACATCCCTGTTTTTCTGCAAGCGGAACTGCTTGCTCAGCTCCTGCAGCTCCGGAGAGGGCTCGGCCCCCACATCCCGCAGCAGCCGGCTATAGAACATCTGATAGTACTGCACGGCATCCCGCCAGGCGCTCCGCCGGATCAGTATCTCCAAACGGATTTTTGCAATATCCTCGTTATAAGGGTCGATCTCCTCGCAGGCGGACATGAACTGCAGGCAATCATCATCCAGTGCGTTTTCATAGGTCAGCCGGATCAAGCGGTGATAGACCACCAGCTTTCGGTTTTCCAGATAGTACCGGCGCTGGATGATATACTCCAAAAAGTTCTCGCAATTGTGCAGACTGCAGTTTTCAAAAAAGTCACCCCGGAACAGGGATAGCAGATGCTTTAGCTCTGCGATGGAGTTGATATCCTCGAGAGCGGCCTGCTCGATCTCAGATATATCGCACAGGAAGCTAAAGTTGGGATTGACTTTGATATCATCCTTGGACACCAGCAGAAGCGACTCGCCGTCCGCCTGCACGAGGGCCTTTTTGATCTGCCAAAGGTTGAAGCGCAGGTTGTATTTGGCGGCATCATCGCTGCTTTCGCTCCAAAGATAGCTGATGATGTCGCTGCGGCGCATTTGCCGGGTCGCCCTCATCAGGACCAGGGCGATGATAGCGGCAGCCTTGCTGCTGATCTGATCGCTGACATCCGCACCGTCCAGCAAAAATCGGGGCCCGCCCATAAATGTAATATACAACATACTCATACATTCCGGTCAAATACGACCCGCCCGTCTTTGATGGTCATATCCACTTGAACGTCCTTCAGCTGCCGCAGATCCATCTGCGTTATATCCCGGTCCAGGATCACAATATCGGCGTCCTTCCCCTCCCGGAGGCTCCCCTTTTTCTTTTCCAAAAAGAGGGCATAAGCCCCAAGGCTTGTATACATCTCCAGTGCCTCCTGCAGCGTTACGCTATTGGCGGCAACGGGATGGTTGACGGCGTAGTGGATGCCCTGGAAGGGATTGGGGTCGGTGATGGGTGGATCCGAACCGCCGCAGATGGTAATGCCGCTGTCGATAATCCGGCGAAATTGGTTGGTAGTGCCGTAACGATCGCCCAGGCGCTGCTGATACATACCGCCAGGATAGCCCCACAGCCCCTCATAGGCGGGCTGCATGCACAAAATGACGCCCAGGCGGGCAGCCCGCTGCATCTGGGAGGGTGTTATAAGCTCCGCATGCTCGATGCGGTGGCGCATGGAGCGCACGTCATAGTGTTTCGCGGCGGCCTCCAGCGCCTGGAGCACGGTCTCGATGGCGGCGTCGCCAATGGCGTCAAAGCCAATCTGCAAATTGTTCTGGCAGCACTCCATGGTAAAATGTGTCAGCGCATCCTGGGTCATATAGATCCACCCCTTCCGATGGGGCTCATCGGCATAGTCAAAGGAAAGGGCCGCTGTCCGACCGCCCATGGTGCCGTCAATATACAGGGCGCCGCCGATATGCTTGAGGCCGTGCTGCAGGGCACGCTTATACTCGGTGGTCTGATAGAAAATCTCTATGCTCAGAGGATAGCGGTCCTTATAGCGCACCAAGAACTCACTGGTGCGCAGAGGGCTCTGCTCTGCCTTGGCGCCCCGGCACTCCATGGCGGCCACGGTGGTAAGGCCATGGGAAAAGGCTATGCCCACCGTGCGGGCGGCAGCGGAATCAAATTCATCATAGGAATAGGCGTCCAGCACGTTGCCCTCCAGTCGGTTTTCCGCCTGATTGGTGAAGACACCTGTGGGAATACCGCTGTCATCCATATGGATGCCCGGCAGGGTAAAGGGAATCTTATTATACAGGATGCCCACGGTATTGAGAATAATGGTGTGATGGTCTAAGGAGAAGATCAGAACCGGCTTATCGGCGCAGTAATGGTCCAGGACCTTGCGGTCCGGAAGGGCCTTTTCCTCCAGGCGGCTGCTGTCCAGCCGGCAGGCAGTGACAACGCTGCGGCTGGCCGCCTCACGCCGGATAATCTGACCGATCTCATCATAATTGCGCACATGGGACAGATCTACATACCCGCACTCCAAGCCGGTACGCACCACCTGAAAGTGGTTGTCAATAAATCCCGGCAATACCGTCCGGCCCCCGGCATCAATGATCTGCACGGTGCCGGAGATATACTCCGGGTCGCACTTTCCCACACCCAGGCGGGCAATCTTGCCGCCCTGGGTCAAAAGCCAATCGGCGCGCACATCTCCATCCATACAGAGGATCTTCCCGTTTTTGATGAGCAGGTCTCGTTGATCCATGGCATTTGCTCCCATCCTACAGTGTTCTTTACAGAAAGAAGTATAGCAGACTCCGCCCGAAAAGGGAAGCCTCTATTCCGCTGTTTCTATGAAGGCAGCCATAGCTGCCAGGAAATCTGCGTCCGTCAGCTCTGCCGCCAGGTCATAGCACAGGGAGAGACCATTATCGCTGTTGGTGGTGACCACAAGGCCATCCCCCGTCTGCTGATCCCACAGGGCCAGAGACTTGAAGCCATCGTTATCGCCCCAGTGCCACCGGACGGAGGGTTCCTTTCGTATGAGGCCCACACCCAGGCCCCAGGCAATGTCATCATCGGCGATGCTCTGCACGGAGCCCATCTGGTGATAAGTGTCCTCCCGCAGCCCACCCCGGCTGCAGAGCAGGCCGGAAATAAACCGGGCGTAATCCGCAGCGTTGGAATACAGGGACCAGGCAGCATTGGGCTCCGGGGCGTTGCCGGTTAGATCCACACAATCCCGCACGCGGCAGGGATTGCCCTCCGCATCAAAGCCCGGAGAAATGGCGCTGCCCACCCCCGGCGTCCAAAGCACGGCGGAGCGGTGCATTTGAAAGGGCGTGAAAACATGGCCCGCAAACAGCTCCGGGAGAGATTTTCCCGTAATTTTTTCCGCCAAGTGCTGCAGCAGATAATAGCCCTGGCCGGAATAGCTATAGGCCGTACCCGGGGCAAAGAGCATGGGCATAGGGCGGCTGTGCCAATCCGGCAAGCCGGAGCTGTGGCTGAGGATGTGGCGGGGGGGGATCTTTGCAAAATCCGGGTCCTGGGACCAGGGCTCGCCCCCCAGCTGGGCGGGCACCGACTCATCCAGGGCCAGCAGCCCCTCATCAGCTAATTGCAGGGCCAGCACGGCAAACAGGGGCTTTGTCAGGGACGCGCACTCAAAGAGGGTACCCTCCGTCACCGGAGCGGCGCCGGCAGCGCCGCTGACAGCGGAATGGGTCACCTGTCCCCCCTGCAGCAGGGCCACGCTGCACCCCGGTACACCCCGGCAGGTCATCCGGCGGGCCAAAAGCTCCGGATCCCCGCAGAAATGCTTCGCTTTTTCCGTTACAATATGCATAGAGTCCCCCTTACATTTTTTTCACGGGATAGCCTGCGAAGGAAACAGCAGCCTCGGCCAGGATCTGCGTGGGATCCGCCACGGGATAGGGCAGCTCGCATTGGGCAAACACAATGGGAAGCTCCGTGCAGCCCAGGACAAAGCACTCCGCCCCCTGGGCTATCATGGCATCCAGGGTGCAGCGCAGGGCTGCCACGTCAATGGCGCCTAAGTTTCCGGCCTTGACGCCATCGTAGATGGCGGACATGACCCGGCGCTGACCGGGAGCATCGGGCTTGATGACCCGTATGCCACGACCGGAGAGGAGGTTTTCATAAATGCCGGTTTGAATGGTTCCGTCGGTGGCCAAAAGGCCCACGGCGTTCACGCCCGTCCGCTCCAGATGGTCCGCCGTCAGGCGCAGCATGTGCAGCACCGGCAAGTGGATCCGGAGGCAGAGGTCATCGTAGAACCAGTGGGCAGTGTTGCAGGGCATGATCAGGACGTCGGCCCCGGCAGCCGCCAGGGTGTTAGCCGAGCGCACCAGCTGGGGTACCGGATCCTCGCCGCCCATGAGGATGGCTGCGGTGCGGTCGGGAATATCCGTGTTGCAGTCCACGATCACATGGGGAAAGTCCTGATCCCGGGCGGCGTCGGTAGCGCGGATAATTTTTTCAAACAGGTCCGCAGTGGCCAGAGGGCCCATGCCGCCGATAATGCCGATAATCTTTTTCACAGCCAGTCCCCTTCTTACTTTTCGGATTTTTTCTCGGGCATATAGAGGTCTGCCAGGCTCTTATAATGGTTGCCCGCCCGGCCTGTTACGGCTTTGGCGTGGAGCATGGAGCTGATAATAGCCTCGTCCACGCTCTCGATAGCCGCCCGGAACACCTCGTCAATATCCTCCTCGTACACCAGGCGGATGGATTCCAGCCGATCGCTGCTGTAATGGGCCAGCTTGTTTCCGGTGGTGAAGGCCAGGGCAATTTCGCCGCTGCCGTTGCCGGAAATGCCGCCGGTACGGGCAATGCCGGACTGGGCACGCTTGGCCACACGCTCCAGCTGGCGGGAGGACAGGGGAACATCCGTGGCGATGATGACGATAATGCTGCCCTTATCCTTCAGCTCCGATTGCTCCTGCCAGAACAGCCGCTCACCTACAGAGTCCCCCGCGACCTTGAGGTCCCGGAGGGTGCCGAAATTGGTCATGACCAAGGCGCCCACGGTATAGGTCTCGCCATAGAGCCGGCACAGCCGGGAGGCGGAACCGATGCCGCCCTTGAGGGAGTAGCACACCATGCCGGCGCCGGCGCCTACATCACCCTCGGCAAAGGTATCCGCCGCTGCATCCAGAGCCGCCCGAGCGTGCTCTTTGGTAATGTGCAGGCCGCGGATATCGCTGAGGCGGGCGTCGTTGCACTCCATGACCAGGGAGTTCACAGTACCGGCGTCCAGGCCGATGTCATCATTCCGCTCCAGCATATACTCCACCAGCGCCGTGGACACGGTGCCCACGGACAGGGTATTGGTCAGCAAAATGGGGGTTTCCAGCGTACCCAGCTCCTGCACCTGGACCAGGCCGATGCTCTTTCCAAAGCCGTTGATCACATGGGCTCCGGCCAGGCATTTTTCGTGAAATACATCACCCGTGTGGGGGATGATGGCGGTGACGCCGGTGTGTACCTCTCCGTCGTGGAGCGTCACATGGCCCACACGCACACCCGGCACATCCGTAATCAGGTTGCGGGGGCCATGATCCATGTAACCAAACTTCAGACCGTATCTGCTCTCTACACCCATAATTAAATTCCTCCCTATTCGTCCGGAGCAGCTGCACTCCGGTCGGTATTTTTGTGAAAAAAGGCCGCCCGCTCAGCTCGTCTAATCAGACGTGCTGAAACGAGCAGCCTATATGTTATGTTTCGCGCTTTAACGCTGATAGACTACCTTGCCGCCCACAATGGTCATTACCGGCAGGATATCCTTGATCTCCATGGGATCCACGGTGAAGATATCCCGATCCAGCAGGACCATATCTGCATAATAGCCGGGCTTCAGGCGACCCTTGACGTCCTCCTGGAACTCCGCGTAGGCGCTCTCCATGGTGTAGGCGTCAATAGCCGTTTCCACATCCACGCACTCGCCGGGATAGAAGCCGCCGGCGGGACGGCCCTGTCTATCCTTGCGGGTAACAGCTATGTAGATATTGGGGAAGGGGTTGCAATCCTCCACAGGGCAATCGGTGCCGTAGGACAGATGCACGCCCATGCGCAGAAGGGTGCCGAAGGCGTAGGAGGTGGAAGCCAGCTCCTTGCCGCACAGCTTTTCCACGATATTCATATCGTAATCCAGGAAAATGGGCTGGGCAAACACCAGAATATCGTCCTTGGCGATGCGCTCCAGCAGGGCACGGTCGGTAATCTGGCAGTGAACAACGGCGTGGCGGAGCTTGTTCTTGCCATCCACGAAGGCCCGCTCATAGCACTCCACAGTGCGGCGCACGGCCTCGTCACCGATGCAGTGGGTAATCACCTGCAGATTATGCTCCTTTGCCAGCTGGCAGTAGCGGTCCATATCCTCCACGTTGATCCACTCCAGGCCGTGGTTTTCCGGATCGCTCACGTAGCCGTGGGACATAAGACCCGTGCGGGCGCCCAGACTGCCGTCCTTAAACAGCTTCAGGGGGCCCAGGGTAAGCCAGGAACCCTTCTTATACTCGCCCACGGCGTACTCGCCCCGGGTCAGGTATTCCTCGAAATCCTCCAGGTTGTTGAAGCAGACCTGGTGGCGATAGCGAACCTTGCCCTCTCCATTGTCGTACATCTCGTGCAGCAGGCGGAAAGCAGCGGGGGTATCCAGGAAGGTGGTGCCCACATCGTTGCTCTGGACGCTGGTGAGGCCGTGGGAAACCGCATAGTCCATGGCATCCTTCATGAACTCATGGCGCTCCTCCAGGGTGAACTCCGGGATGAGACGCTTGGCGATATTGCAGCCGTTGCCGGTGAAGATGCCGTTGGGCACGCCATTTTCATCAGTGAGGCAATCCTCGCCCTTGCACTTGTCTATCTCGCCGGTGCTTTGCAGGATCTCCAGGAGCTTGCTGTTGACGGAGACAATGTGCCCGCAGACCCGCTCCAGCACGATGGGATAGTCGGTACTGATCTTGTCCAGGTCATGCCGGTCGGGCAGGCGGCTGCCGTCGGTGAAATAGTCCTGGTTCCAGCCGATGGCATGGAGACCGTTTTTCACCCGCTGGGGATGCTCCTGGGCAAACTTGCGGCACACCTCGATCAGCTCCGCAATGGACTTTACATCGGCGATATGGGCCTGGTTCAGCGTCTCGCTGAACTGGGCAAAGTGCATATGAGAATCATTGAGACCGGGGATCAGGGTCCGACCGCCGCAATCCACCCGGGTGACGTCAGCCGGGGCATCGGCCAGCAGGGCATCGCTGCTGCCTATGCGGCGGATGATGCCGTCCTCAACCAAAACTGCCTGCTCATAATGACCCTTTTCTACATAGACCTTGGCATTATAATACAGCTCAGCCATCATTAGCCTCCTTATTCTCCCCCGCTTCCTTCTTCAGCTTACGGTCAAAGATCCAATAAACAACGGCACCGAGGGCGGGCACGGTGAAGCCGATGGAGCCCAGGATGGGATTCTCAATGGCGGAGTTGACGAACAGGGCCACGAACACGATGGCGGTGAAGATGATGGACACGGGATAGAGCCACACCTTGTAGGGGCGCTCGATATTGGGGAACTTCTTGCGCAGGATGGGCACAGCCATAACGATCAAGACATTGAAGAGCAGGTTGCTCAGCACCACCATGTCGGTCAGCTCGCTCAGGTTACGCAGCAGCACCAGGGCGCTGGAGATGACAGCCTGGACAATGACGGGCACATAGGGGATCTTCTGCTTATTCAGCTTGGTGAAGCTCTTGAAGAAGTGGCCCTCCTTGGCCATGGCATAGTACATTCTGGGCTGGGCCAGGATGAGGCCGTTCATGCTGCCGAACATGGCCAGAACCATGCCCACGGTAACCACCACGGCACCTGCGCTGCCCAGCAGCTTCTTGGCAACCGCCGTACCCAGATACAGGTCACCGGCGTCGATCATGGAGGCGATCTCCTCGTGGGGCAGAACCTTCATGATGGCAAAGTTGAAGAGGGTGTAGAGAATCGTAACGCCGCCGATGCCGATGATAAGGGCCAGGGGCAGATTCTTGCGGGGGTTCTTCATTTCCTCGGCCACGGTGTTCAGGTTGGTCCAGCCCTCATAGGCCCAGAGGGAGGCCACCACGGCCAGAGCGATCATGCTGAAAACGCTGGTGTTGTTCTCGGCGGCATAGACGCTGGCAGAGCCAAAGGACAGGTCGGGGGTAACACGGCCGACAAACAGGGCGGCCAGCAGAATGATGGCAACGGGCACCATCTTGGCAATCATGGAGACATTCTGCACCACGGAGGCCAGCTTAACGCCCACCATGTTATAGGCGGTGATACCGAAGATGAGTACAACGGCGGCAATCTTACAGCCGAAGTCGCTGAGGTGGAAAATGGGCTGGAACACGCCCATCAGAGCCAGGGCCAGAGCAGCCACGGAGCCGGGGCCGCCAATGAGCCAATCCACAAAGCCGTTCATGAAGCCCACGATGGGATGATAGGCCTCATTCAGGTAGACCACACGGCCACCGGACTGGGGCATGGCCGCGCCCATTTCCGCATAGGCCAGACCGCCAAACAGGGAAATGACACCGCCGATGAGCCAGCACAGCAGAGCCAGACCGCTGTTCATACCCACGCGCTGCAGCACATAGGCGCCCAGGTAGAAGATACCGGAGCCGATCATGATACCAGCAATAATGCTAACACCACCAAAAGCGCCTATTTCTCGTTTAAGTTCTGTTTTTTCTGTTGTCAAATCGTTGATAGTTTCTTTTTTCATGGGATGCGCCTCCTTTTCCAGCTATAAAAATAGCCTGAATGTAAATTTATTGTAAAGTATTCCCGTTCCCAAAGGTGTTTATAAAAAAACTTTTCTTCATTTTTGATCTAAACGGTTTATTAAACTCAAATAAAGCATATCGGATTTTCTATATGCCCCCAAGCAAAAAGCTTGCCCGAGGGCGGAAGGGTCTATCTCACTCGCTCGGAACATATCGGTGTATTTCCTGGTGTTGGCGGCGGCGTACCCCATCTCCGAGGGCGTTGAGATAGCATCCGCACCCCGTGGTGCAGGGAGATACCAGCCACGCGCAATCCTGTATGATAACAGATCTGTACGCCCATAGCAGCAACGAGGAGCGCCGCTGATTGGGCAGCGACGGTGGAGACGGATTTCTTCCAGAAATGGGCTGATGTGACGCAGAAAAAGCCACTGAACAACTCCGGGGAACAATCATGCCGTCTATAGTGGGAATATTTCGGCATTGCCAAATGAATTATTGCGGCGCTGCAGAAAGACGCAGCAACACACTGTCCGGCAATGATGTCGGCTTCGGCAGACTCCTTGAATAACTTTCAGGTCAATCGCCAGGCCTTTCTGGCAAGGGAAACAAGCAGATATCATCCAGCGGAACAAAGAAGTCTGCAGTGCAATGGATAAAAGTGTTTTAAATTATAAGGAATGCAGGAATAGATGCCATCTATCCGGGGCTTTTGGCAGCAATGGGTTTTCACAGATTTACCTTTATATTTTAATATAACAAAATTTCATCGTTCTTTCAATGCTCGACGTCAGACAACCCTGTGTATGCTCTGCACCGCAGAAGTTAATATGGCTTTTCCCAAAGCGTATTCTGTTGGAAACGACTTATTACATCAGAACGGACATGACAGCCAAAAGAATCGCCAGAAATGCAAAGCTGATCCCGGAAAACAGGAGAAGAAAACTCTTTCCGCCATTGGGAACACGGCGCGTATATTCCCGAAACGTGATGAGGCTTGCAAAAGAAGCCACCAGTGTCCCTGCACCGCCCACATTGACGCCAACCAGAAGAGCGCGGGCATCCTGCGTGAAGCGACTGAGCAGAATGGCGGCAGGGACATTACTGATGATCTGACAGGTGAGCGCGGAGATCAGCATCGTTCCGTGGGACAAAAGGCGGGCGAACAGCACCCGGACCGATTCCATCCGGGCAAGATTGCCGGAAAAGGTGAAGAAAGCGGCGAAGGTAGCCAGCAGTCCCCAGTCTACAGTCTTCAATGCGTGCCGATCCAGAAACCAGAGTACCAGAACAATGACAGTCAGGCCACGAACACATCTGTGGCCGCCGGCCAACGCAGATTGCACAATGAAGTTCTATTAATCCGGCAAACACCAAGCGGCAACGCAAATTGGCACATATTTTGCGCCGCTGGAAACAATAAAAAGATCATTTCAAAAACGGCAGCTTTCCGCGCAAAGTTATGGTATTTGTGCTTGCTGCCAAGAAAGGAGCTGATTTAATGGCCAAGAAACGAGCCGTAAAAGAGCGCTTGATCCTCCGCAATCCTACCGAGGATTGCATCGCACCGAAAGTGCAGAAATTTGAAATGCAGATCCTCCAGCCGGAATACGTCAAGACCTACCTCGACGCCGCGGATAAGAGGGGACTATTGCCCATGTTCTATCTGGAACTGGTCAGCGGACTGCGCAAGGGTGAGATCACGGCGCTTCTCTAGAGCGACCTCGACATCCAAAGCAAAACCATCTCCGTCAGCAAGCAGTACGTCAAGAACCCCAATGGGGAGTTGACACTCTCGCGCCCCAAAACGGAGACATCGGTCAGAAAGGTCAGTATTCCACAGGAGGCTGTTGACCTGCTGGTTGCCGAACACAAGAAGCATCCCGGCAACCCATATATGTTCCCATCGCCCGTCACAGGAGAGATGTACTATCCCGATTCCATTGTGAACCTGCATAAGAAAATTCTGAAGGGCGCAGAACTGCCGCACATACGCTTTCACGACCTCAGATATACATTCTCTACGTTAGCCCTGCAAAACGGCGTGGACGTGAAAACCGTCAGCAGTATGTTGGGTCACTACGATGTGGGGTTCACTCTCCGCACCTACACCCACGCCACCCGTCAAAAGCAGGACGAAGCCGCACAGACCATGGGCAGCTTCATGGCACAGGTGATGTGAGCTGATCAAACTGCACCACAATAACAAACTAGAGCTCCTGCCCATGGGGCAGGAGCTCTAGTTTACTCATTTCACCGCATCCAGAGTGTCATGGCTACCAACAGGACGCCTAGAAAACCGAAGCTGATGGCGGAGAACAGCACCATGAACCGCCCCGTCTGCCCCTTGACATGCTTTGTGTATTCCCGGAAAGTGATCAGGCTGGCCAGTGACGCCACCAGCGTCCCCGCGCCGCCGATATTCACGCCCACCAACAGTCCTCGATAGTCGTCGGTGAACCGGCTCAGCAGGATGGCTGCCGGTACGTTGCTGATGACCTGACTGGTCAGTGCCGCCACCGGCATGGCCCCGTGGGTGAGCAGCTTCCGGAACAGCTCACGCACCGGCTCAATCCGCGCCATGTTGCCCGAAAAGGTAAAAAACGCCGCAAATGTCACCAGCAGTCCCCAGTCCACGCCCAGCAGCGCACGGCGATCCAGCACCAGCAGAGCCATCACGATAACGAGCAGTCCCAGCCAGTAGGGGATTCCCCGCAGCACCATAGCCACCGCCACGCAGAACAGTACGCCGTATACCGCAGTACGACGCTTGTCCGGCAGTGTCTCCTGCCGGGGGACAGTCAGCCCTTCACGGGGCAGAAACAGACAGCACAGCAGGATCAGCGCCGTGGACAGCAGGAACGGCGGCTGCATAATGGACAGGAATTCCCCGTTAGGGATGTTGTAGTGGTTGAACAGATACAGGTTCTGGGGATTGCCGAAGGGCGTCAGCATACCACCCAAGTTGGCGGCGCAGTTCTGCAGAATGAACGTCAGCTCCGTCCATTTCGTCTGGCCGGTGCGCTCCAGCACAAACCAGCTGAGGGGCAGGAACGTCAGCAGTGCTGTGTCGTTGGTCAGCAGCATGGAGCCCACCAGCGTGATACCTACCAGCGCCGTCACCGCGCCGCGGGTGGTGTGGAACACCTGCACCAGCCTCTGCGCCAGCAGAGGAAACAGTCCCACGCGGCGCAGCGCACCCACCACCGCCAGCACGCACAGCAGGCAAGATAGCGTTTTCACATCGTAGTAGCCAAGATAGGCCGCGTCAGGCGGCACGAACACCGCCGTCACCGCCGCGGCCAGCACCGCAATCACCGGCATGGCGTTGGCCTTACACCATCGTAACAGCTTCATAAATACCTCGCACAGCCTCGTAAGAGGCAGAAAGAATCAACGACAGGTACTGTAGCATATCCTGCCGCAAAATACAAGAACGCAGCGAAACAAAGAAAAGGCCTTTCAGAATAACAGCTTTTCCGTCCGCTCCTCTTTCAACCTTTCCGCGCATTTCCGCGTGTGGGTCACGGTGTGGGTCAGGCGGTTGACCCGCATTTTGACCCACACCTAAAAGTGTATTTTGCAACAAAAAAGCACCGAAAACCGAAGTTTTCGATGCTTTTTGGAGCTGCTGGGCAGATTC
>ERZ839741.3542-NODE-3542-length-12261-cov-6.459200_pt1 | contig 12261 bp, 9 predicted proteins | sample MGYA00519880_ERZ839741 | MGnify/ENA primary metagenome ERZ839741 (study PRJEB31850, sample SAMEA3708851) | human gut metagenome | biome: human gut; feature: human-associated habitat; material: faeces | place: China | collected 2014 ... | reverse complement strand
AAGACGGCCACGCGGGAAGAGGTCGTCCAGGCGATCGAGAAATATTGCGGCGCACCTGCATACGTCATCGAAACTCCGAATGCGGATTATTACCAATTTTATGATAAAAAGCCTACGGTAGCTAATCCGGCACATTGGACAAATATCAAAATAGAGATCACGATTTCCAAAATGAAAGACACGTATAATGAAAAAATGATAGGATTCGACTTCCAACATGCAGGTGACTTTTACCGTAAACCGGAACCGAAATGATAAACCGTGCCGAACCTCTATTTTTCGCTTAACCTGAAAGCGGCCGTGATGTTCACGGCCGCTTTTTTATGATTCCACGTTCGGGGAAGAATGGCATATCAGACATCCACCACCGTCACCTCGATTCCGCGTTCGCGCAGGCGCTCCAGATAGAGGGGCTGCACGCCGCTGTCGGTGATGATGCGGTCCACCGCCTCCAGGTCGCAGATCTTGCTGAATCCGCGGCGCCCGAACTTCGAACTGTCGGCCAGCACCACGACCTTCTGCGCGGCGTTGATCATCGCGCCGTTCAGCGATGCCTCGAGCATGTTGGTCGTCGTCAGCCCGAACTCGGTATCGATGCCGTCGACACCGACAAACAGCTTGCTGCAGTTGAAATTGCGGAGCATCGACTCGGCAAAGGGTCCCACGACCGAAACCGAACTGCTCCGGGTGATGCCGCCCAGCTGGATGACGTCCACATCGGCGTGCTGCGAGAGAATCTGCGTCACGGGAACCGCCGCCGTGATGACCGTCAGGCGGCCTACGGGTTTGATCTCCCGGGCCAGAAAGGCCATCGTCGTGCCCGAAGCGATGATGATCGAATCGTCCTGCGACACGAGGGCCGCGGCGGCGGCACCGATCGCCCGCTTCTCGGCGACGTTCTTCTTCTCTTTCTCGTTGACGTGGCGATCGCTGATATAAGGGCTTATAAGAATGGCGCTGCCATGCGTCCGGTAGAGTTTCTTCTGCTGTTCGAGGTAGGACAGGTCCTTGCGGATGGTCACTTCCGAAACCTTGAAAAGTTCGGAGAGCTGTGTCACCGAAATCGAGCCGTTCTGCTGCAACAGCGACAAAATACGGCTGTGCCGTTCCGGAAGGCTCAAAAGTGGTTCTTCACCTGGTTTGTTCATGCGCAATTAAAATTTTAAAGTTTTGAGAGACTAATATACGAAAAATATTCGAAACACGAACATTCCGCCGCGATTATTTTCCCTCCCGCAAGAAATTGCATGCCCGATCAGAATATTTCAAATTAAAAGGTTTTTTATTTTGAAATCGCCGAAATGATTTGTACTTTTGTTCCGAAACGAAATCAATCATCAAACCGATATTTATGGAAAGAGCATCACAAATCAAAAAGTTGTCCGACAAGGGCAAAATCTGGGACATGGTAGTCGTAGGCGGCGGTGCGACCGGACTCGGCGTCGCGGTGGATGCAGCCACGCGCGGCATGAGCGTAGCCTGCCTGGAGAAGACCGACTTTGCGAAATGTACGTCGAGCCGTTCGACCAAACTCGTGCACGGCGGCGTGCGCTACCTGCAAAAGGGCGACGTGATGCTGGTGCTTGAAGCGTTGCGCGAGCGCGGCCGCATGAAGGCCAACGCCCCGCATCTGGTGAAGGACCAGGCGTTCGTCATTTCGAACTACCGCTACTGGGACAATTTCCTTTACTTCTGCGGCCTGACCTTCTACGATCTGCTCTCGTTCGGCTTCGGCTACGGACGTTCGAAGTACATCTCCGCCAAGAAAGTGATGAAATACATCCCCACCTCGGTCGAAAAGGGGCTGAAGGGCGGCGTGGTCTACCACGACGGACAGTTCGACGACTCGCGCATGGCCATCAACCTCGCCCAGACCTGCGTCGAGAACGGCGGCACGGTCGTCAACGAGGCCACCGTGACGGGCATCCTGCACAATGAGGCGGGCAAGGTCGCCGGCGTGAAGTTCGTCGACAACACCACCGGCGAGGAGTATTCGATCAAGGCGCGCAGCGTCGTGAACGCCGCCGGCTGCTTCGTCGACGACATCATGCACATGGACAGCCCCGAACACCGCAAGATGGTCACCCCGAGCCAGGGCGTGCACCTCGTGCTGGACATGAAATTCCTGCAGAGCGACTATGCGATCATGGTTCCCAAGACCTCGGACGGCCGCGTGCTGTTCGCCGTGCCCTGGCACGACAAGGTCGTGGTCGGAACGACCGACATCGTGCGCCCCACCCCGGAGGAGGAGCCGCGTCCGCTGAAGGAGGAGATCGACTTCATCCTCGGCACCGCGGGACTCTACATGAACCCGGCGCCCACCTACAAGGACATCCTCTCGGTATTCGCGGGTCAGCGTCCGCTGGCGGCGCCCAAGAAGGAGGGCAAGAACACGAAGGAGATTTCGCGCAGCCACAAGGTCATCACCTCGGACAACGGTCTGGTGACGATCACCGGCGGCAAGTGGACCTCCTACCGCCTGATGGCCGAGGACACGGTGGACAAGGCCATCGAAGTAGCGGGACTTCCCCGGCGCAAGTGCGTGACCAAGAAATTCCACATCCACGGCTACCGCAAGAATCCCAACCTCGCCGACCATATGTACGTTTACGGTTCGGACGAGCCGAAGATCCTGAATCTGATCAAGGAAAACCCGGCGCTGGGCGAAAAGCTCTCTCCGAAGTTCGGCTACACGCTTGCCGAGGTGGTTTGGGCCGTGCGCGAGGAGATGGCCCTCACGGTCGAGGACGTGCTGGCGCGCCGCGTGCGGCTGCTGTTCGTCGACGCCCGCGAGGCGATGGCCGCCGCCCCGAAGGTCGCCGAAACGATGGCCCGCGAACTGGGCCGCGACCAGGCATGGATCGATGCGCAGGTCGAAAGTTTCACGAAGATGGCGAAAAATTATATCTTTGAAGCTTAAACGGACTTTAACCCAAGCTTAAAATGTTCAATTTTTTTAATCCTCCGGCTCCCAAACCGAGGCTCTCCCAGGACAAAATCCCGGCCAAATACGCGCAGATGCGTCTGCGCGTATTTTTGGGTGCATTTCTGGGATACGCAGCCTACTATCTGGTGCGCAAGAATCTTTCGCTCGCAGCGCCAGGCATGATCGAGTCGGGACTCCTCGACAAGGCCAGCGTAGGACTCGCGGGTTCGGCGATCTCGATCGCCTATGCCTTCAGCAAGTTCATCATGGGCAGCCTTTCCGACCGTTCCGACGCACGCAAATTCCTTGTCGTAGGACTTATTCTCTCATCGTTGCTGATGATTTGCACGGGACTGATCCCTTACAGCCACACAAATCCCGGCATCAACGTAGGCATTATCTTCGGTCTGATGCTGCTGGTGGGCTGGCTTTCGGGCATGGGATGGCCTCCCTGCGGGCGTATCATGGCCCACTGGTTCTCCCAGAACGAACGCAGTTTCAAAATGTCGGTATGGAATACGTCGCACACGATCGGCAGCGGCTCGCTGGGACTGCTCGTAACCGCCGGAATCGCCATCTTCGCCACGCTGGGATGGGGCGACACGTGGCGTGCAGCCTTCATCTTCCCGAGTTGCGTGGCGCTTCTTCTGGCCGTTTTCTGCTGGTGGGCGCTGCGCGACACGCCCCAGGCCTGCGGGCTGCCTCCCATCGACGAATACCGCAACGATTACTCGGCGGTAAAGGCCGCCAAGGGAGAAGAACAGAAAATCCCCTTCAAAAAACTCTTCGTCGACTACATTTTCAAGAACAAGATTCTCTGGCTCATCGCCCTGGCCAACGCTTTCGTCTATCTGGTGCGTTACGGCATCAGCGACTGGGCGCCGGTCTACCTGCAGGAGATGAATATCATGGATGCCTCGCAGAGCAACCTGGCCTTCTCGCTGCACAACTACGCGGGCGTCCCCGGAACGATCATCTGCGGATGGATCTCGGCCAAATTCTTCAAGGGACGCTGCGCCCCGGCCAACGTGATCTACATGGTGTTGGTGCTGATCGGCATTCTGGTCTATTGGAAAGCCGCTCCCATTGCCCAGTCGCTGGCTGAAATCTTCGGCGGCGACCCTGCCGCCATCGGCCGCACGGTCGTCTACACGGCGCTCTGCGAAATCGGGTTCTGCATCTACGGTCCCGTGGCGCTGATCGGCATTCAGGCGCTGAACCTCGTGCCGAAGAATGCAGCCGGAACGGCCGCAGGATTCGTCGGGTTGTTCGGCTACCTGTTCGGCGACGCCGTGCTGGCGAAAATCGTCATGGGTTCGGTCGCCAACGACAACTCGCTGGGATGGAACGCCACCTTCTGGATGTTCATTGTCGCCAGCCTGCTTGCCACGGCATTCTGTGCCACAACCTGGAAACGCGAGAAACAGGCTCTCTCCCGATAGAAAATTCCCGCTAACGAATCGTGAAAGCCCTTAACTCCCGGTTAAGGGCTTTTTCACGCCCTCCGACCAGACGGTCGACCAAGGCATGGAAACGGGGCGAATGGTCGTGGTGAACCGTGTGGCAGAGTTCGTGGACGATCACATAGTCGCGCAGGTGCTCCGGAAGAGTTATCAGAAAGAGGCTCAACGAGATGTGGTTGCGCCCCGAGCAACTCCCCCACTTCGTGCGCGAGGCGCGGATCGAAAGTTTTTCGCACTTCAGGCCCGTCGCCTCCGACAGCCGCCCGATGCGGCCCGGCAGGTCGGCTTTCGCCGCACGGCGCAGCTCCTCGATACGGGCTTTCCGCTCCTCGGGCGGCAACTGCGGAGGCAGGGATGCCCGCTTGCGGGCGAGCCGTTCGCGCGCCGCCCCGATCCATTCCGCTTTTTGCTCCAGAAAATCCAAAGCCCGTTTTTGCGGCACCCCGCAGGGGAACGAAAGCCGCACGGCACCCGTGGCACGCACCGAAATCGAAATGCGGCGGGCGCGCACGGTCTGCGAGAGGGTCACCTCGCCCAGCCGGGGATGCACATAGAGGGAGGTCATCGCATCAGCACAGCATTGATCGCCATTCCCTGTATTACAACGGCAGAATCCGTACGTTCCAACTTAATATTTTCGAACAGAATCCGGCAACGGTCATCGCGGTAATCCAACAGCCGCAGCAACTGCTCCGGCGCAGGCTCGCACGCTTCGGCCGGATCGAATCCACTCCTTTCCAGCTGGCGTTCCAGCAAATCCCGACAGGAAATCCGGTACACGGCACACTCCTCCCCCAAAAACAGACGAAGCGTATCGTTACTGACATCATAACTATGATCGTTGTGCCAGTTCCGGAGATTCGTATAATAATGCGGATATTCCGCATTTACCTCGAACCGGACATTAACGGGCGCCTCCAGTTCAATAATATTGGTATCGACACATGTATCGACACAGCTCCAATCATAGCCCCACCTCACGTAATCGCGCATCGCTTCGGGGAAAATCGCGGCCAGATCGTCGAGGTCCTTCACGCCGAAACGGGCGAAAGCCGCGCTGTCGCGGCGGATATAGTCGAGCGACTCGTAGAGTTTCCGGTACTCCTTCTTATAAACGGTATCGGCCAGCGGCATCGGCGTCAGCAGCAGCCGTCCGTCCCCGCCGAGGCGTCCGAGCCGCTCCGCCACCCGCTCCGCGCGCTGCGTCTGCGACTGCACGGCGATACGCTCCGGCTCGAGGAAGGAAACGTAAGCCAGCGCGGCGAAGCTCACCCATGCCGCAAGACACACCCACAGGTAACGGCCCGTACGCTGCGAAAGGAACAACAGCACGCAGAGGGTCATCAGACCGCCGCACACCACGAGGTAGACGCGCGGTTCGGTCAGGCCGTATTCGTTCGTGCGGCGCACCACGCCGATCCAGAACAGCGTCAGCACGGGCAGCGACACAAGGCTGAAACGGTCGAAAAACCAGTCGTAAATCCGTTTTTCAAGCAGCTGCCCCAGCGCCTTCACGGCCAGCGCCGTCATCGTGAACCCGAAGACCAGATAGGCCACGCCGCCCTCGGGCAGCGTCCACGTGACGAGGATTTTGGCCATGTAGAGGTAGAGGATTGCGGCGTAGATCAGCAGCGCGGGGGTCACGATGTAGTTCAGCAGCATTTCGAGGATGCGGCTGCCGCGCAGTTCGGCGTCCCGCCAGCGGTCGGCCATCATCAGGAACAGCAGCGGCACGGCCAGCGTCTCGCAGATCGTCACGGCCCACACCGCGACGTGTTCGATCCACGCTCCGTCGAGGCCGAAGATATAGGTCGCCGAATAGAGTATCGCATAGAACAGCCCCAGCGCGACATTGGCGAACAGCAGGGCCAGCGCACCCGAGCGCAGCCAGACGAGCGCGCCGTTGACGAACCGGTCGTTGCGCACGGCCCGCAGGCTCAACAGCAACAGCAGCGGCGCCAGTATGCCGAGCGAAATGCGGAAAGACGCGCTTTCGATCCAGTCGCCGAGACCGCTCCAAAGCGTCAGCGGCACGATCGGCGCCCACACGACCCAATAGACTTTCCGCCACGGTCCGCGCCCCGCCAGGTTGTTGACGGCAAGCGCCAGAGCGAAGAACAGCGGCACGAGGCCAAGTCTATTAAACAATTCCTCCTCGCTCCAGTCGAGTTCGTAGGTGAGCAGGCACCGGATGCAGGCGTAGAGCGCCAGGAGCGTTTCGACCGGGTACGACCGCACGACCCGCACGGCCCCTTCGCGGAGCCAGCGCAGGCAGTATTCGAGTTTGGCTTTCACAGAATTATGATTTTGATTATCGGCTTTGCATATTCGTTCGTCATGGCGAGGCGTCGTCAGATGCCGCGGCCATCTGCGGAGAGTGTCGTAACGCCGCAAGGATTGCCGCGTCGCTGCGCTCCTCGCAATGACGGGACTCCGTCTCCTCCTTTCAGTTCTCCGGCCCGATGCGCTGGCGCACGACCTCGAACAGCATCACGGCCGCCGCGGCCGAGACGTTGAGCGACTCGATGTGGCCGATCAGCGGAATGGCCAGCTGCTCGTCACAGAGTTTGAGCACCTCTTTCGAGATACCCGTATCCTCGGCGCCCATCACGATCACCGTAGGACGGCGGAAATCGGCATCGTAGAGCAGTTTGCGGCTCTTCTCCGTGGCGGCCACGACCTGAAAGCCCTCCGCCTGCAATGCCTTGAGCGTATTGCGGACCGAACCGACGCGGCACACCGGAATCGTCGTCAGCGCACCGGCCGACGAGCGGATCGCCTCGGCGTTCACGGGCGCCGAGTTCTTCAGCGGCGTGATCAGCCCGTGCGCCCCGGCACACTCGGCCGAGCGGGCGATGGCCCCGAAATTCCGCACGTCGGTCACCCCGTCGAACAACACCACGAGCGGCGTCTCGTCTTCGGGCACGCGTTCCAGAATGTCGGTCAGCTGCACATACTCGATGGCCGCGGTCTGCGCCACGACGCCCTGGTGGTTGCCGCGCGTCAGGCGGTTGAGCTTCTCGACCGGAACCTCCTGATAATGCAGACGGTGGCGCATGCAAAGATCTTTCAGCTCCTGCATCAGCTGCCCTTCGGCTCCCTTGCGGATGTAGAGTTTCTCGATCTGCTTTCCGGCCTCGATCGCTTCGGCCACGGGACGAATCCCGAAAATAAGGTTGCTATCCATCGTGTAAATTGTTATATTTGTCATTCTGAGCACAGCGAAGAATCTAAAAATCAGCGGCAAGATCCACTCTGCCCGGATTCATCGTTTCTATCAATCGCTCTTTTCGTTCCCGCAACCATCCTTTGATCTGCTTCTCTCTGGCTATTGCATCTCGAACGTCCGAATAAGGCTCGTAATAAAGTAAGGCATAACACCGATAACGGCTTGTAAATCCTGCTGTTTCTCCATTTTTATGTTCCAGAACCCGACGTTGGAGATCATTTGTTACTCCAACGTACAAAGCCCTGCCGCTGGCACTGCCCATCATATATACGTAATAATGTCCCTGCATATTATCTTCCAAAAGATCCTTCGCTTCGCTCAGGATGACATTATGCATTATTCATTCTGCATTCCATTCCCCGCATCCCGATTTTTGATTTCAAGCGGGCTAATCCGCTAGGATTTCCAGTTCGTACGACGCCTTCTCCCACTCGTGCATCTGGTGGTCGTAACGGGTTTTCAGTTCGTTGTAAGCCTTGTAGTCGGCCTCGTTGTATTCGGTCGCGGCGGCGAACCGCGCATCGTACTCCGCGATCCGCTTCTCGATGTCGGCCAGCTCCGCCTCGATCGTCTCCACGACCTTTTTCGCTTTGCGCAGCTGCTTCTCCTGCTCCTTCCTCTGCTCGTAGGAGAGCTTTCCGGATACGGCCGGCTTCGGTTCGTCGCCTTTCGCAGGCATTTTGGCCGGAGCGTCGCGCCGCTCGATCTCCTGCAACGACTCCAGCTTGCGCTTTTCGAGGAAATAGTAGATGCCGCCCAGATACTCCTTCACCCCGCCGTCGCGGAACTCGTAGACCTTCTCGACCATGCCGTCGAGGAATTCGCGGTCGTGCGACACCACGACCACCGTGCCGTCGTACTTCATAATGGCGTTCTTGAGGATGTCCTTCGAGCGCATGTCCATGTGGTTCGTCGGCTCGTCCAGCACCAGCAGGTTGCGCGGTTCGAGCATCATGCGGGCCATCGCCAGACGCGCCCGCTCGCCGCCCGAGAGGACCTTGACCTTCTTGTCGATGTCCTCGCCGCGGAACAGGAACGCCCCCAGAATGTCGCGCAGGCGGGTCCGGATGTCGCCCACGGCCACACGGTCCAGCGTGTCGTAGACCGTGAAATCGCCGTCCATCAGATCGTCCTGATTCTGGGCGTAATAGCCGATATTGACGTTCGCCCCGAGGCGCACCGACCCTTCGGTGGGCGTCAGCTGGCCGATCAGCATGCGTGCGAGGGTCGTCTTGCCCTCGCCGTTGCGGCCTACCAACGCGATCCTGTCGCCCTTCTCGATGACGAAATTCGCGCCGCTGAAGACATGTTTCTCGCCGAACGACATGCCGGCCTCGCTGATCTCCGCGACGATCTGCCCCGAGCGGGGCGCGGGCGGAAACTTGATGTTGAGCGTGGCGAGGTCCTCTTCCTCGATCTCGAGACGGTCCAGCCGCTCCAGCTGCTTGATGCGCGACTGCACCTGGTTCGACTTGGTGGGTTTGTAACGGAATTTCTCGATGAACTCCTCGGTCTTCTCGATCATCCGCTGCTGGTTCTCGTAGGCCGCCATCTGCTGCGCCCGGCGCTCGGCGCGCAGGACGACGTATTTCGAATAGGAGACCTTGTAATCGGTGATCTTGCCCAGCGACAGTTCGACCGTGCGGTTGGTGACGTTGTCCAGAAAGGCGCGGTCGTGCGAAATGAGCAGCACCGCGCCGTTGTAATTCCGGAGATACTCTTCGAGCCACTGAATCGACTCGATGTCGAGGTGGTTCGTCGGTTCGTCCAGCAGGAAGATCGAGGGCCGCCTGAGCAGCAGTTTCGCCAGCTCGATACGCATGCGCCAGCCGCCCGAGAACTCGCTCGTGGCGCGCCCGAAATCCGACCGTTTGAACCCGAGGCCCAGCAGCGTCTTCTCGATGTCCGCGTCGCGGGTCTCGCCGCCGAGGATATGATAGTGGTCCTGCGCGTCGTTCAGACGGTGCAGGAGCTGTTCGTATTCGGGGCTTTCGTAGTCGGTGCGCTCGGCGATCTCGCGCGTCAGGGCCTCGATCTCGGCCTCGAGCCGCAACACCTCCTCGAAGGCCTTGGCGGTCTCCTCCGCGAGCGTCGTGGTGTCCGCCACGCGCATCGTCTGCGGCAGGTATCCGATCGTGCAGTCGCCGTTGAGCGTCACGGCGCCCGACGTGGGCTGCTGTTCGCCCGTGATGATGCGCAGGAGCGTGGTTTTGCCCGCTCCGTTCTTGCCCACCAGTCCGATGCGGTCCTTCGGGTTGATCAGGAACGAAATATTGTCGAAAAGGGTCCAGCCCCCATAACTGACGGTAAGGTTGTCTAATGAAATCATGGCGAATCTAAAAACACCGCAAAGTTAGCGATTTAATCCGACATATCGTATCTTTACGGTCCCGAAACAGAATCCCGGAGATGGAAAAACTGGAACGATACCTGCAATTCATGCGCGAAGCCGAACGGCTGAAAAACGTCCTGCGCTCGGCCCGCACCTCGACCGGACGGCACGAAAGCACCGCCGAGCACACGTGGCGGCTGGCCCTGCTGGCCCTCGTCCTTGCGGACGAAAAACCGGAACTCGACCTGCCCCGGGTCCTTGCGATGTGCCTGGTCCACGACCTCGGGGAGGCTTACGAAGGCGACATCCCGGCCGTTGCGCAGTGCGACCCCGCCTCCAAGGCCGCGGCGGAACTTGCGGCCATGGAGCGGCTCACGCCCCTGCTGCCCGCAGAAGCCGCAGCACGCATCCGGACGCTTTGGGAGGAGTACGAAGCCTGCGCCACGCCCGAAGCCCGCTGGGTCAAGGCGCTCGACAAGGCCGAGACCATCCTCCAGCACAATCAGGGAGCCAATCCCGCCGATTTCGATTACGAATTCAACCTGACCTACGGCGCGGAGTGGTTCCGCGACGATGCGCTCCTGCGCCGACTGCGCCGCCTGCTCGACGCCGAGACGGCCCAGCACGCCGGACGCTGACGGAGTGTTTTTTCCAAAATGAAATCCCCTGCGCTCTTCCGGACGGACCCTCCGGTCAGGCGTTGAGCATCTTCACGACCTCGGCCTGCGGATCTTCGGCTCCGAAAACGCTGCTGCCGGCCACCAGCACGTCGGCGCCCGCCCCGTAAACCGCTCCGGCGTTGCGGGCCGAGATGCCTCCGTCGACCTCGATGATCGTTTCGAGACCCATCTCCCGGGCCATCGCCCGCAGCTGCGCGATCTTCTCCAGCGACCCCGGGATGAACGACTGTCCGCCGAACCCCGGCTCGACGCTCATCACCAGCACCAGGTCCACCAGCGGCAGCACCTCGCGCAGCGCCTCCACCGGCGTCGCCGGCTTGATCGACACGCCCGCTTTGGCTCCGGCCCGGCGGATCAGCGCGACGCACCCCGCGGGGTCGTCCGTCGCTTCGAGGTGGAAGGTCACCAGATCGGCCCCCGCCTCGGCGAAGCGCGCGACGTATTTTTCCGGGCTGACGATCATCAGGTGCACGTCGAGAAATTTCGCCGTCGCCTTGCGGATGGCTTTCAGCACGGGAAACCCGAATGAAATGTTGGGGACGAAAACGCCGTCCATCACGTCGATATGGACCCATTCGGCCGCACTGGCGTCGACCATCCGGGTATCGCGCTCCAGATGGCCGAAGTCGGCCGAGAGCATCGAAGGGGCTACTATACGTTGCATGAATCAAAGAGTTTGTCGGTCAAAGATACGAAAAATTCCACGGAAAATTCTACCTTTGTCAGTATGAACACCGCATTCATTCTTGCAATCATCGTGCTCGGCGCCCTCTCGGCGGCGCTCGGGGCCATGCTCGCCGCCGCCCGCCGCGAAGCCGGCCACCTGCGTGCCGACAAGACCGCCGCCGAGCAGGCCCGCCTGCAAGCCGAAGCGGACATCCGCGTGCAGATCGAAACGCGGCTGCGCACCGAAACCGAACTGGCCGCCCTGCGCGCCTCGTCCCAGACGGAAATCGCCGGCCTGAAACAAAAGAACGCCGAGGAGCGCGCCGCCGAGAAAGCCGAACGCGAACAGCTCGAAGAGCGTTTCCGCCTGCAATTCAAAAACCTCGCGACGGAGATTCTGGGCGAGCAGTCGCAGCGGTTCAAGGAGACCAGCAGGGAGTCGATCGACATCCTTCTGAAACCGTTCAAGGAGAACATCGTCGACTTCCGCAAGCGCGTCGAGGAGATCTACACCACGCAGACCTCCCAGCGGGGCGAGCTGAAATCGGAACTCAAACGCCTGATGGAACTCAACCAGACGATCTCCACCGAGGCCCGGAACCTGACCGACGCCCTGAAAGGCAATTCGAAGGTGCAGGGCGACTGGGGCGAGATGCTGCTCGAAACGATCCTCGACAGTTCGGCCCTCTCGAAGGGCATCCACTACCAGACGCAGTGCAACATCAAGGACGAGGAGGGGCGCAACCTGCGGCCCGACGTGGTGCTGCACCTGCCCGAGAAGAAGGACATCGTCATCGACTCGAAAGTCTCGCTCACGGCCTTCGTGGGTTACTCCTCGGCCGACACGGAGGAGGAGCGGCGGCGTTATCTCGCGGCGCACATCGCCTCGGTGCGGCAGCACGTCACCGAACTGGGCCGCAAGGAGTACCAGCGGCGGCTCAATTCGCCCGACTTCGTCATCATGT
>ERZ839741.3540-NODE-3540-length-12264-cov-6.709804_pt1 | contig 12264 bp, 10 predicted proteins | sample MGYA00519880_ERZ839741 | MGnify/ENA primary metagenome ERZ839741 (study PRJEB31850, sample SAMEA3708851) | human gut metagenome | biome: human gut; feature: human-associated habitat; material: faeces | place: China | collected 2014 ... | reverse complement strand
TAATAGACATAAGTTTGGATTTTGCGTCGAAAAGGAGTGCGTACAATGCTGATCTACGAGGCCGAGCGCTCAGACCGGCGGGGGTATCTCTACTGCCAGCGTGACCACAATTTCAGTTTCCCCGCGCATCTGCACCACAGCTATGAATTTTTGACCGTGCAGGCCGGGACGCTGGTCTGTACGCTGGAGACGGATACCTTTGAGATCCACCCCGGCGAGGCCCTGCTGGTGCTGCCGGATCAGATCCACAGCTACCACACAAACGGGGCCTCCCAAAGTGTGCTGTGGATATTTTCTGACGATTGGGTGCCGGAATTTTCGGCCCAGCTGGGGCAGCGGGCCTTTGCAAACCCGGTGTTCCGCATTGAGGCTGCGCCCCTGATGGAGCTGCTTTGGCAGGGCAACAACCGGTGCAAAAAGCTCGCGGGGCTGTACATGATCTGCGGTGCTGCGCTGGAGCAGTGCCCCCTGCGCCCGCGCCCCCAGCAGGATGCGGACGCCCATCTGTCGGCCCGCATCATCAACTATGTGCAGCAGAACTATACCGGCAGCCTGACGCTGGAGCAGATGGCGCGCGACCTTGGTTATAATTATACCTATCTGTCGGCGTATTTCAACCAGCGGCTGCACACGGGCTTTCAGGATTTTGTAAACCAGTACCGGGTCAGCCATGCGGCCATGCTGCTGCAGGGCAGCAGCATCCCGGTCACCCAGGTGGCGGAGCAATGCGGCTTTGGCACGATCCGCAGCTTCAACCGCGTATTTTTAAAGTCGTTGGGCATGTCGCCAACCGCCTTCCGCAAGCAGAACCGATGAAAAAGGCCCTCCCCGGGTGGGGAGGGCCTTGGTGCTGCAGGCGGGTCACGGCTGCAGGTATTTTGCAAGGGTACGCAGGAGGGTGTCCGGCTCGAGCGGCTTGGTCAGATGCTCATTCATGCCGGACTCATAGGCGCGGCGGCGGTCCTCGGTAAAAGCGTTGGCCGTCATCGCAAAAATGGGGATCGCTGCGGCATCGGGCCGGTCAAGGGCGCGGATGGCGCGGGTTGCCTCGTAGCCGTCCAGCAGCGGCATCATGACATCCATCAAAATGGCATCGAAGGTGCCGGGGGCGGACGCGGCAAAAATCGTCACCGCCTCCTGCCCGTTGCGGGCGGCGGTCGTGCGCAGGCCGGCGTTTTGCAGCAGGAACTCGGCGATCTCAAGGTTCAGGTCGTTGTCCTCGGCCAGCAGGATATGCTTGCCCTGCAGTGCCGAAAGGTCAGCCGGTGCGCCGGGCAGCGGCTGCGGTGCCGCTGCGTGGTCGACCTCAAAGGGCAGCGTGATATAGAAGGTCGTGCCCTCGCCCTGACGGCTGGTGAAGTCGATGGTGCCGCCCATTGCATCAATAAGGCCCTTGGCAATCGGCATGCCCAGCCCTGTGCCGGCGTAGGTGGAGCGGGCGTCCAGCAGCTCCTGCGTGAACGGCTCAAACAGATGCTTCTGGTATTCCTCACTCATGCCGATGCCGGTATCGGCGCAGGTAAAGCGAATCCAGACTTTGTCGCCCTCGCTGCGCAGCTCATGCAGGATCAGGGTGATGCTGCCGTTGTCCGTATTGTACTTAATGGCGTTGGAGATGATGTTCATCACAAGCCGCTTTACATGCAGCGGGCTGCCGATAAGATCGGGGTGGGGCAGTGCGATGTCCTCGCAGCGGATGGTGATGCCGCGCTCGGCAGCCGGCTTTTCCAGCACATCGCACAGGCCGGTCAGCAGCGTGACCATATTGAAGGGGCGGTGCTCCAGCACGACCTCGCCGGACTCCAGCTTGCCCATGTCCAATACCTCGTTGACCAGCTCAAGCAGCAGGCCGGAGGCCTCCCAGATCTTTTCACGGCATTCGGCCTGCTTGGCCATGTCGGTGCTGTAGTGGTTGCCGATCTCGATCATGCCGCGTATGCCGTTGATGGGGGTGCGGATGTCATGGCTCATCCGCTGCAGAAACTCGGTCTTGGCGATGTTGGCAGCCTCGGCCCGGTGGGCGGCCTGCTCGAGCGAGGCCTGATAGGCATGCTCCTGCCGGGCTTTTTCCTCCTGATAGTTCTGCAGTGTGCGGTGGCGCACCAGCTCGATCATCAGCACGATGAGCAGATAAGCCACCGAGGTAAACATCAGGTTTTTGACGGTCGTGGTGTAGATCGTGCCCTCGGGCAGGTAGGCGTAGACATAGAAGTCGCGCCCCTGCGTGGCATAGCCGAAATACCCCCGGAAGTGTATGTCAGCATCCCGCACATAGACCATCTGGTCAAAGCGGCCGCGCTCACGCAAAAGCTGCAGCGGCAGCACAGCATCGGGGGCAAGCCCGAGCAGGCTTTCGTCATTGGAGGCGATGATCGAATCGCCGCGGGCCACAACAAGGGTACCGTCGCCGGGGGTCGTGAAGCCCGCCAAAAGATGCTGGCAGTTGAGGTTATAGCTGTGTACATAGTCGGTCGGGGTGTGGTAGAACGCCGCTACGATGCCGTCCGCATCGGTCCGGGCCGATGCGGCAAGGTCAAGGTAGGAGTCATCGTCACAGACCAGCCGGACGGAGTAGGTCTTTTTCGGGTGGTCGGCCACATCCAGCAGCGGCGCGGTGGCCAGCTCCTGCAGCAGTTGCTGCGGCAGCGCCCCCTCCTTGCTGAAGTACTGCACCACATTGCCGTCCCGGTCCAGCACGGCTACGCCGGTCAGGTAGTGGTTTTCCGCACAGCGGGACAGCACCTCCGCCTCAACCGCATCGGTGCCGGTTTGAATATCGCGCGCACACTGCTCGCAGGCCTCGGCAATGCGCAGCATGCTCTTGGACTCGGCGGCCAGCGACAGGCTGGTGTAGTCATCGCACTGATCCTTTATATAGTCCACACGGCTGGCAAAATTCTGCTCACCCTCAAAGTTGTCGGTCTGGATCGAATACAGGCCGATGATCAGCAGAAGCAGCAGACCGATCACAACGGTCAGCAGGCGAAAGCCGAGGATGGTGCGGCGGGGTTTAGTCTGCATAGCCGTCTGCCTCCAGATATTTGTCGGGATCTGCAAGGTGGCCTGCCAGAATGCTGCGGGTGGTGCCATCGGTGTGCATCTCCTCCAGCGTGGCGGAAAGCGCCTGCGCAATGCCGCGGTCATCGCTGCGGGAGAAGGCAACGCCCAGCTCCACGGCTTCAAGCGGCTCCTCAAGGATGCGGAACTCGACGCCGTAGTCCTTCATAAACTGCAGGATCGAGGTCTCGCGCGCGGCCACGGCATCGGCGTAGCCCTTGGAAAGGTAGCTGTAGATCAGCTCCCGTTTCTGCAGCGAGTGGAGCGCGCGTATCTCGGGGATGCGGGGGTCATTGCCATCGAGAAACAGGCTCTCGGGCTTGGTGGTGGCCTGCACGACCACCGTCTTGCCCGCCAGATCGGCAAGCGTCTGAATGTCGCTGTCCGGCATGACGGCTACGACCTGATGGCTGTACATATACGGCCCGGCCCAGGTGTATTCGTCCGCGCGGCCGCTCATCGAAAAGCTGCTCCAGATGCAGTCGATGACGCCGTTTTCAAGCAGCGTGTTTTTTTCGGCCCAGTTGATCGTGACAAATTCGGGGCGGTAGCCCATGCGGCGGAACGCCTCGTCGGCCAGCTCCACATCAATGCCGACAGGCTTTCCATCGGAGTCTACATAAGTAAAGGGCGGGTAGTTATCGCAGCCGACGGTGATGACCGGCAGGTCAGCATTTGTGTCGGCGGTGTCTGCGGCACAGCCTGCCAGCAGCACGCCGGTAAGCCAGAGAGCCAGAAGCAGACAGAGAAGATGCTTGCGCGGTTGTTTCATAGGGCGGCCCCTCGTTCTCAAAGCTACTGTGTTATAAGACATACTATATAATAGTAGCACTGCAGTAAAACTGCGTCAAGGCCAAAGTTGTGCGATTTAACAAAAGGTTCGGCAAACGCTGCCTTACCCGAGGTACTGTGTTAAAAACCGGACTGTGGTCTGCCGCAGGGCCTTGTCAAGGGCGGCGGCCGTGGCGGGGTCATCGCTGAGATAGTTGTGGTTGCCGGCCGCAAAGGGGTCCAGCACGACCTGACCGTCCGGCAGGCTCTGCACGGCGGCAATCGTTTCGGCCTGGGTGGTGCTGCTTAAAATGCCCTCGCTGCCGCTGTAGGTCAGCAGGGTGGGCAGGGCGCTTTCCCGCAGGGCGGCGTTCGGGTCAGAGGTGCGCATCTCGTCCATATAGGCTGCGCTCAGCTCGACCCCCCAGGCAGTAACGCTGCCGTTGGCCTCGGCCTCGGCGGCCATGGCCTCCACTGCGGAGAAATCGTCGATGTTCAAAAATTCAAGGCCGTTCAGCCCGGCACCGTTGGCGGGGCTCCAAAGCACAAGCGCGGCGATGCCGCCCTTTTGCTGCGGGTACAGGCTGGCCAGCCGCCCGCCCATGCTGTGGCCGACCAGCGCGGTCGGGCCGGTGCCGTAGGTGCTTTGCATGTACAGGATCGCACTTTCAACATCATCGGCCATGTGGGAAAGCGTATAGGCGGTGAACGGCTCGGTGCTGTCGCCGCAGCCGGGGAAATCCAGCCGCACCGTGGCGATGCCCTGCGCAGCCAGATCCTGCGCCAGCGGGGCAAAGTGGCCGTCACCCGCGCGGCTGCCCGTAAAGCCGTGGCAAAGCACGGCCAGCGGCATATCCCCGCTGCGGGCCAGCTTGCCCGGCAGCTGCACCGTGGCGTAAATGGTGCCCCGCACGCCGGGGATGCAGACATCCTGCGCGGCAGGGGTGCGGCACAGCAGCGCCAGCGCCGCCGCAATGCAGAGCGCCAGCGCGGCAATGCAGCCGGTCAATACATAAAACGCGCGTTTCTTCGTTTGATTTTTCATGGGCGAGCACCTCCGTTTGCTCCTATTAAACCGTATGCGCACACAGATGTCAAGGGGGCTTTTGGGATACAAAATGCGGGACGGACGCCGCCTGTGTTTGCGTATTTGTCGGACTTATGGTAAAATACAGATAAAATTCTATAAGTGAGGAACTTTACCATGGGTATTGTCGTGATCGGTGCTGTTTTTGTGGATATTAAGGGGTATCCGCTGTCCACCTACATACCGGGCGGGCGCAACGCAGGCCGGGTCGAGCAGGTACATGGCGGCGTCTGCCGCAATGTGGCCGAGGATATTGCCAATGTGGAACTGCGCCCCACCTTTGTCAGCCTTGTGGATGAAACCGGCTCCGGTCAGGATGTCATCGACAAGCTGGCCAGACACAAGGTCAATACCCGGTACATCCGGCGCGTGCCGGACGGCATGGGCACATGGCTGGCCGTGTTTGACAATGACGGCGATGTCTGCGCCGCCATCTCCAAGCGGCCCGACACCACACCGCTGACCCGGCTGCTGCAGGAGCAGGGCGATGAGATCTTTGCGGACTGTGACGGCATCGCCATTGAGCTGGACCTTGAGAAGGAGACCGTCAAGCAGGTGCTGCACTTTGCCAAAAAGTACCGCAAAAAGGTCTATGCGGCAGTGTCCAACATGAGCATTGCGATGGAGCGCCGCGACTTTTTGCAGCAGATCGACTGCTTTGTCTGCAACCAGCAGGAGGCCGGGCTGATGTTCTCAGACAATTATGAGGAGCTGGACGCGGACGAGATGTGCCGCACGCTGGCTGGCAATGTACACAGCGCCAACATCCCCTGCATGGTGGTCACGATGGGGGACAAGGGCGCCGTCTACGCCCGCAGCGGCGGCGAGTGCGGCAGGGTCCCGGCCAAAAAGGTCGATGTCATCGACACGACCGGCGCGGGCGATGCCTTTTTTGCCGGCACGGTCATCGGCCTGACCTACGGCAAGACGCTGGCGCAGGCCTGTGAGATCGGCAGCCGGCTGGCGGCCTCGGTCATCTGCATATCGGAGAATGTCTGCCCGCGCTTCCGCCCGCTGGAGTTCGGCCTCGATGTGCCGGTCACGGACTAAAAATCGGCGCTTACGGCGTAAAATGTCAGAAAATGCCAATTTTCCGATTTCGCACATTTTACCCTTTTAGCAATACATAAGGCGGATAATTCTTTGAATATAAGCTGGATTGTCCCTTTTGGCATTGCGTTTTGAAAAGCACATTTTGCTGAATTTTAAATTACTTGTTATAATGTAACTATGGAAACACAACAAAAGGCGGCCCCGCAGGGGCTGCATACGCTGGCCGGGGGGATCTGGCTCAGCTTTACCCGGCTGGACAGCCACCTTGCGCCGCTGCCTGTGCAGGCTGCGCGGCTGCTGGTCTTTGATTTCTGCCGCGCCGGGCGGCGGGCCATCCCCGACGGGCCGGAGGAATACGCCATCGTGACGGAGGCACACGCCGCCGTCAGCTTTGCTGCGCCGGATGAGCCGTTCTACCTGCCGGGCGGCCAGTATGAGGGGCTGCAGCTTTTCATCGACCCGGACGCCGTGCAGGCGGACAGCTTTTTGACCGTGATGGGCCTTGAAATCGGCGGTATTGCGGACTACTTCTGCCGGGACGGCGTCCACTGCTGCCCGGTCAGCGAGGCCATCACCGACATTTTGGACGAACAGTGGAGCGATGCCGAGTACGCCACACCGGGCGAGCTGCGCTACACGGCGGTGCGGCTGCTGTATGAGCTGCTGCGCCTGCCCGATGACGCCGAGGCCGCCCGCTGCCCGGCGCGGCAGGTCGAGCTGGTGCGCGAAACTGAAACGCTTGTGCTGCGCGATCTCTCGGTGCGGCATACGGCCAAGGCGCTGGCCGATGGCTTCGGCTTGAGCGAGAGCGGCTTCAAGCTGTACTGCCAGAATGTGCTGGGCGAGGGGTATCTTGCCTATTTCCGCCGCCGCAGGCTGGAAAAGGCCGCCGAGCTGCTGCGCACGACAACGCTGCGGGTGCAGGACATAGCGGCCGGTGTCGGCTATGAGAGTCAGGGTAAATTTGCCAAGGCGTTTTACGACCAGTTCCGCCTGATGCCGATGGAATACCGCCGCTTGGCAAAATGAAGCACAAAGCCCCGTCACCCGGGAAATCGGGCGGCGGGGCTTTTTGGGCGGCGTTACCGCCAGGTAAAGGTCGCCATGCCGTACACATAGATAAAGGCGATGGCGCAGGGAACAAAAAATTGAAAGACAGGCTTCATCCACGGCCGGAGCTTGAGGCCCTTGCCGGTGTTGGCCTCGGCCACAAAGCGGTCCCAGCCCCAGCCGAGGCGGCTGCAGCAGAAGAGCGCCAGCACCAGAGAGCCGAGCGGCAGCACATTGTTGCTGACGATGAAATCCCAGAAGTCCAGCCACGCGCTGCCCGGCGCAAACGGCTGAAAGTGCAGCACGCTGTAGCCCAGCGCCGTGGTCAGCGCCAGCAGAAAGATGCCGACACCGCAGACAAGGCAGCCCTTGGGGCGGCTCCAGCCGGTCAGCTCCCGGATCATGGCAAGGATGTTCTCGCAGACGCCCAGCACGGTGGAGAGCGCGGCAAACACCATGAACAGGAAGAAAAGGGTGCCCCACCAACGGCCGCCCGCCATGTGGTTGAATACGCCGGCCATCGTGTCAAACAGCAGGCTTGGCCCGGCAGTGACCTCCAGCCCGTAGGTGAAGCAGGCCGGGAAGATGATGATGCCGGCCAGCACCGCGACAAAGGTGTCCAGCAGGATGACATGGACCGATTCGCCCATCAGCGCGCGGTCCTTGCCGATATAGCTGCCGAAGATCGCCATGCCGCCCATACCGACCGACAAGGAGAAGAATGCCTGATTCATGGCCGCCACGATGACCGTGCCGTTGATCTTGGAGAAGTCCGGCACCAGATAGAACCGCAGCCCCTCCGCTGCGCCGGAAAAGGTCAGGCTGTGCAGCGCCAGCACCAGCATCAGCACCAGCAAGGCGGTCATCATCGCCTTGGTCAGCCGCTCCAGCCCGCCCTGCAGGTGGAAGCTCAGGATCACAAAGGACGCCGCCACCGTGACAAACAGGTAGGTCACATTCACCTTCGGGTCGGCCAGCATCTGCGCAAAGCCGAAGTCGGCGTTCTGCCCGGTGAGGAACTTGACGAAATAGTAGAGAATCCAGCCTGTGACAACGGTGTAAAAGGCCATCAGCGCAATGTTGCCGATCAGGCTGATTACGCCGAAAAGCCCCCACCTCTGACCGGGCTTTTCAAGGCGCTGGTACATATAGATGGGGCTGGCCTGCGCTGCGCGGCCCACGGCAAACTCCATGACCATGACGGGCAGGCCCAGCACCAAAAGACAGAGGATGTAGAGCAGCATAAAGCTGCCGCCGCCGTTCTGGCCGCACATCCAAGGGAATTTCCAGACATTGCCGCAGCCGATGGCGCACCCGGCGGACAGCATGATAAAGCCAAGGCGGCTGCCAAGGCGTTCGCGTTCCTGCATAGTTTTTACATTTCCTTTTCGGTAGTGATTTCAACACAGACGATCTCTGTGCGGCCCTGGGTGCGGAATTTGTAGCCCCAGGTGCCGGTGCCGCCGCTGACAATGGCGGCGCAATGGTCGTTGATGACCTTTTTGCCGTAGTTTCGCTCGTTTTTGGCAACCATGCCCACGGCGCCCGCAGGCCATACCTGCCCGCCGTGGGTGTGGCCGCTCAGGATCAGATCGGCCCCTGCCGCCGCCGCAGCCTTGAAGTCCCGCGGCTCATGGTCAAGCCAGATTGTGTAGCGGTCATCCGGGCCGCCGGGCATCAGCTGCGCAGCCGTAAAACGGCTGCCGTTGGTGTACAGGTAGTCCTTGCGGCCCACGATGCGCACCCCGCAGGGCAGCAGGACGGAGGTATCCTCCAGAATACGCACCCCGGCGGCAGCAAGGCCGCGCTCCAGCTCGGCGCGGCCAAAGCTCGGCTCCCGCCAGTGGTGGAACAGGTCATGGTTGCCCAGCACATAGTATTTGCCCAGCGGCGCGCGCAGCGCACCGAACAGGGCGCAGAAGGCTTTCAGCTCCTCCGGCTCGGTAAATTCGTCAAAAATATCGCCGGTCAGCACCAGCAGGTCGGGGCGGCAGGCCTCGATCTTCTCGCGCAGCTCAGGGATGCGGGTGTGATCCATCGCTGCGCAGCTTCGGGGGTGAATATCGCTGATCTGCACGATGCGCAGCTGGCCGCCCGGCAGCTTTTTGCGGGTCGTAAGGCGGTAGCGGGTCGTACAGAGGTGCAGCGCCTTGCGCCTGCCCCACCACATAATCAGCGCCGTCAGCAGCCACGGCGTTATGCCGCCCAGCCAAAAAATATGCCAAACTGCCAGCGGTGTGCCGCCGACACGCCGCAGCACCAGCCCAATGCCGGTGCCGATGCAGTAAAAGGTCACCAGATGCCCGACAAAGACGATGCCAAGGCCCAGCGGGTCCCGGCTGATATAGGCCAGCAGTGCCATCAGCACCAGCGGCAGGCCGTAGTACAAAACCGGCCACTGTGCCGCAAGCTGCAGCGGCGGCAGCTGTAAAAAATTGAGATACAGCAAAATATCCAGCGCCGCCTGCCCGAGGCGCGGAAGGACAAATTGGAAAAATGGATGATACATGGTGTCAACCTTTTTAAGATAATAGATAAGAGATAAAAGATAAAAAATATGGTGGAGTTTTCTCCCTGTGGTCGAAAACAATTTTTTATATGCCGCCGTAGGCGGCACTCCTTTTTTATTATCTATTATCTTTTATCTATTATCTAACAAAAATTCCCCCGCACCTCGCGGCACGGGGGCTGAAATTTGATTTTTACTGTTCCTTTGCCTTAATCGCTGCGTCAATCGCGCGGGCAGCCTCTTTACCGGCACCCATCGCCAGAATAACCGTGGCAGCACCGGTAACGGCGTCACCGCCGGCGTAGACCATCGGGCGGGTGGTCAGGCCGTCAGGGCCGTTGGTGATCAGGCAGCCGTGCTTGTCGGCGTCCAGACCGGGGGTGGTCGAGCGGATCAGCGGGTTGGGGCTGGTGCCCAGCGCCATGATCATCGTATCGACATCGAGGACAAACTCGCTGCCCTCCTTGACGATGGGGCGGCGGCGGCCGGAGGCGTCCGGCTCACCCAGCTCCATCTCCACGCAGGTCATACCCTTGACCCAGCCGTTCTCGTCGCCCAGCACCTCGGTGGGGTTCGTCAGCGTCTTAAAGACGATGCCCTCCTCCTCGGCGTGCTCGACCTCCTCCTTACGGGCAGGCAGCTCGGCCATGCCGCGGCGGTAGACGATGTAGACATTCTCGGCACCCAGACGCTTGGCGCAGCGGGCCGCGTCCATAGCCACGTTGCCGCCGCCGACAACGGCCACGGACTTACTCTTCATGATGGGCGTGCGGGAATCCTCCTTGTACGCCTTCATCAGGTTCACGCGGGTCAGGTACTCATTGGCGGAGTAAACGCCGTTCAGGCTCTCGCCGGGGATACCCATAAAGCGGGGCAGGCCGGCACCGGACGCGACATAGACAGCCTCAAAGCCGTAGTCGTTCATCAGCTCGTCAATCGTCAGCACCTTGCCGATGACCATATTGGTTTCGATGTCCACGCCCAGCTCCTTCAGGCCCTCGACCTCGTGCTGGACGATGTCCTTGGGCAGACGGAACTCGGGGATGCCGTACATCAACACGCCGCCCGCAACATGCAGGGCCTCATAGACGGTGACCTTATAGCCCAGCTTGGCCAGATCACCCGCAACGGTCAGGCCGGAGGGGCCGGCGCCGATGACAGCGACCTTGTGGCCGTTGGGCGCGGGGGCAACGGGCTTGGTGTGGACATTGTTGCGGTACCAGTCGGCAACAAAGCGCTCAAGACGGCCGATGCCGACGGATTCGCCCTTGATGCCGCGGACGCACTTGCCCTCGCACTGATGCTCCTGCGGGCAGACACGGCCGCAGACGGCGGGCAGCGCGCTGGACTGCGCGATCACATGGTAAGCAGCCTCAAAATCACCCTCGGCCACATGCTTGATGAAGCCGGGAATATCAATTTCCACGGGGCAGCCGCTGCGGCAGGGGTGGTTCTTGCACTGCAGGCAGCGCTTGGCCTCGTTCACGGCCATCTCCTCGGTGTAGCCGAGGGCGACCTCCTTGAAGTTTTTGTTGCGGACATTCGGCTCCTGGCTGGGCATGGGGCACTTTTTCGGGTCCATATTCGGCATGATCACTGCACCTCCTGTTTCAGCAAGTTGCACTCGGCCTCGCGGGCGTGTGCCTCAAAGGGCTTGTACATCGTGCCGCGGTGCATAGCCTCGTCAAAATCGACCTCAAAGCCGTCAAAGTCGGGGCCGTCCACGCAGGCGAACTTCGTCTGGCCGCCCACGGTCAGGCGGCAGCCGCCGCACATGCCGGTGCCATCGACCATGATGGGGTTCATCGACACAACGGTCTTGACATTGTGGGGCTTGGTCGTCTTGACGACAAATTTCATCATGATCAGCGGTCCGATCGTGATGACCTCGTCAAAGTTCGCACCCTCGACGATTTTCTTGTCCAGCGGCGCGGTGACAACGCCCTTCTCGCCGTAGGAGCCGTCATCGGTCATGATGATGAACTCATCACAGCAGGCGCGGAACTCGTCCTCCAGAATGACCAGATCCTTGTTGCGGAAGCCGACAATGCCGGTGACCTTGGTGCCCTGCTCGTGCAGTGCCTGAGCCACGGGCAGCGCAATGGCGCAGCCAACGCCGCCGCCGACCACGCAGACATTTTTCAGGCCCTCGATCTCGGTGGCCTTGCCCAGCGGGCCGACAAAGTCATGCACAGCCTCGCTCTCCTTGAGGGAGTTGAGCTGCATCGTACCGGCGCCGACGACCTGAAAGATGATGGAGACAGTGCCCGCCTCGCGGTCAAACCCGGCGATGGTCAGGGGGATGCGCTCGGAATCCTCCTTCGCACGGACAATGATGAACTGGCCGGCCTTCGCCTTTTTGGCGATGAGCGGCGCATGGATCCAGAGCTCGGTCACGGTGGGGTTGAGCTCCCGCCGTTTGATGATAGTAAACAAAGCGATCTCTCCTTCTCCTTGTTATTCTATAAAGTAGGTGCTTATATTGTAGCGTATTTCCCAGGGAATGTAAAGAAGAAAGTTAAGACGAACAAACAGGAAAATAAGGGGAGAGGGAGGGGGCGGCAAAAGGGGAACGGGATATGTCGGCAGGTTTTTCGGCGGGGGGAGGGCACCCCGCCCTACGTACGGATTTGATGTGGGGTTGTAGGGCGGCCAGTCCTCTGGCCGCCGTGGCCGTTTGCGGCGGCGGAAAGTGCCCGGGAGGGATGAATCCCTCCCCTACGGATTGAACCGGGGG
>ERZ839741.3522-NODE-3522-length-12317-cov-3.150873_pt1 | contig 12317 bp, 8 predicted proteins | sample MGYA00519880_ERZ839741 | MGnify/ENA primary metagenome ERZ839741 (study PRJEB31850, sample SAMEA3708851) | human gut metagenome | biome: human gut; feature: human-associated habitat; material: faeces | place: China | collected 2014 ... | reverse complement strand
TGAGATTGAGGCGCGCATTACCAAATTGAAAAAGAATTATGGTTATGCGAGAGTGGAGCAGATCGTAAAGCCGTCCGGCTTCCGCACGGAGCCGAAATGTGAACTGCACAGACGCTGTGGAGGCTGCCAGATTCAGGCGATGGATTATGCAAAGCAGTTAGAGTTCAAGGAGAACAAGGTAAAAAATAATCTGGTACGCCTCGGGGGATTTGATGCAGACTTTGTGGATTCTGTGACGGAGCCAATCGTTGGCATGGAGGAGCCATATCGTTACCGCAATAAGGCACAGTTTCCAATCGGAAAAGATAAAGATGGAAATATCATTGCAGGGTTTTACGCCTCGCGCACGCACAGCATTATTCCGGTCAAAGACTGCATGCTTGGCGTGGCAGAGAACCGTGAGATTTTAGATGCAATCCTTTCCTATATGCGTGAATGCCACATAGAACCCTACGATGAGACAACCGGAAGAGGGCTTGTACGCCACGCGCTGATCCGCTATGGTTTTACGACAAAAGAAATCATGGTATGCCTTGTCGTTAACGGCAGGAAACTTCCGGCACAGAATGTGCTTGTGGAGAAGTTGCAGGTAATTTCCGGCATGACAAGTATTTCCATTAATATTAATCAGAAGAATACGAATGTGATCCTCGGTGAGCAGACCGAGACCATCTGGGGACAGTCTTACATTACGGATTACATTCATTTAAGGGACTGCACAAATTTTGAGCGGACAGGAAAAGCAATCTCCTATCATATCTCACCACAGTCTTTTTATCAGGTGAACCCGGAACAGACCGAGAAGCTTTACAGCCTTGCGTTAGAGTATGCAGGACTTACCGGAAAGGAGTCCGTCTGGGATCTGTACTGCGGAATCGGAACGATTTCGCTATTCCTTGCCGGAAAAGCCGGGCATGTGTATGGAGTGGAGATTGTACCACAGGCGATTGCCGATGCAAAAGACAATGCAAAGCGGAATGGATTTTCCAATACCGAGTTTTTCGTTGGAAAAGCAGAGGAAGTATTGCCGGAATTTTATGCGAAGCATAAGAATGAAAAGACAGATATGCTGCACCCGGATGTGATCGTGGTTGATCCTCCGAGAAAAGGCTGCGATGAGAAATGTTTAGAGACAATGCTTCTGATGAAGCCGGAACGCATTGTTTATGTGAGCTGTGATTCTGCGACACTGGCGAGAGATCTTAAGGTGCTGGCGGAAGGCGGATATGAGGTGAAACGTGTCCGGGCTGTGGATCAGTTTGCGCACACGACACATGTGGAGTGCGTGACATTACTCCAAAGGAAAGATATCTAAAAATCCTTGAATTTAGGCACTTTGTAGAGTTTTTCAGCTTCAACAGGATTGCTGAAAATCACAAGGCACTTTGCTATTGTAGGTAGAAGAATAGCGGTAGCGAGTGGGTAGTCAGTTGCAATGGCTGGCTACCTGCTTTTTTATATTCCGGTAACTTTATTCAGCAAAACAAAACCAAAGGTCGGTCTGTTAATGATTCCAAAGACCTGTGCATATATGTGGTTGACTGCAATCAGGTTGACCGTTTTATATTTTACAGAAATCTCCCTGACTTTTTAGTAAAAAAGACACTTCATAAACAGTTGACATTCGATAAAAAGTATGTATGCTTTAAAATAACAAATAGTGCAAGATATGAGTGGGGAAGCCGGTATGGGAAGAGAAAAGAGAGGGAAACAGACACTTAGGAAAAAGATGATGGTTGTTATGCTGATCAGTGCGATGTCAAGTATCCTTGCAGTGGTGATTGTGTCATATATGACAATCCGAATGATACGGAATGACAGTATTCAGGAAAGCATGCAGATATATCTGGAACAGATAACGCGGGAGACGGATAGTGCTTATTATGACATGATCAGTATTGTCAACCAGATGAGTCCTAGCGGACTTATAGGAAACGTGGTAGAGTCTTATTTAAGTGCTGAGGATAATTTTGACAAGTATACGGGACAGAAATCACTCAGAGAAGAGCTGGTAAAGCTGGGATATGTGAATACAAAGCTGCTCGGTGTTACTTATTATGACCTGGAAGAGCAAAGTGAACTGATCAGAAATATCAATGTCAGGAATCTGGATCAAGTATATCAGACTATCCCCAATGTAACTGAAAATATTGGAAATACAATCCAGGCTATGCATTCATCCTGCCTGGGAATCAGGGAAAGACCGGTGATATCGGTAAAGCGGAGGGTTTCCTTCAGCAACAGGCAGAAATTGGATATTTATGCAGAGATAGAGCCGGATATGAGTGTTGCGGAAAGGCTAAACAAAGAAAACTGGACATATACTTATATGGAACTGGATGAGAATGGTATTGTGCAGTACAGTAATAACCCTGCGATTATCCGGGGGCAGCAGCTCCTGTCCAAATTGCCGGAAAAAGAAGAGTATGCGGTGACAAGCCAGGAAGGATATAAGGTCATGGTATACCGCAGTGAGATAGGATATGCGAATGCCATTGCGCTGCAGGAGAATACATATCAGAAAGAAATGAATATGTGGAGGCTGAAGCTGCTGGTTATCATCCTTGTGTCGTTCTGTGTTTTCTCAGGCTCTGTCATTTACCTCTACCGGTTAATATGTAAGCCGCTCAATCAGTTTCAGGAACAGCTGCTTCAGATTGGAGGAGGCTCCCTACAGATGGTAAAGCAGGAGTATGGTATCAAGGAATTCGATGACCTGATGCATGAAGTGGAGAAGATGAAGGACCAGATCAGGAATCTTATTGATAACGTTGTGGAAAAAGAAAAAAATATCCAGCGGATAGAATATGAGAAGCTCCTGTTCCAGATTAATCCACATTTTCTGCTCAATACTTTAAACTCTATCCAGTGGATGGCAAGGATGAGCCATCAGGATAATATTACGGAATTTGTGCAGAGATTAAAGAAGCTGCTGTCGTACAATCTGGGAAAAGAGGGGATGCAGACAACACTTCGGACAGAGATTGATATTGTGAAAGAATATATCGCACTCCAGCAGATGCGATATGATTTTGTGATAGAAATGAATGTGGAGGAAGGCAGTTATCTGGAACAGCCAACGGTGCGGATGCTGCTTCAGCCGCTGGTGGAAAATGCGATACAGTATGGACTTGGAAAGGATGAGAAAATAACAATGCGGATCTTTGAAGATAATAGACGGGGATTAGCAGCAATCACCATAGCAGACAGCGGTAACGGACTGACCATAGAGGAGATTAATCAGATTAATGCACCTTTTGATTATAATCTGCAGAAAATGCAGAATGGGAACAGAGGGATTGGTCTGCGGTATGTAAAGGCAATGCTGGATTCATTCTATGAAGGACAGACGAATCTGTTTGTAAATTGCAAAAAAGGACATGGAACCAAGATTACAATTCTGATCCCGGTTCAGGAAGAGTTACGGGATAAAGCTAAAGTGACAGATACCGGTATAGAATAAGAGGGTATGAGGGAATGAGAGTATTAGTTGTTGATGATGATAAACTGGCTAGGAAAGGTCTGATATCCATAATGAACTGGGAAAAATATGGATTTGAAGTTGTGGGCGATGTCCAGAATGGGAGTAAAGCACTGGAATTTCTGAAGGATAACATGGTAGATGTTGTGTTCACGGACATAGATATGCCGGAGATAGATGGGATTGAGCTGATGGAAAGATGCAGAACAGAATATCCGGATGTGAAATTTGTGATTTTTTCAGTACATGAAGATTTCCGTTATGCACAGAAAGCCATGAGGCTGGGAGCACTGGATTACATATCTAAGATAAGCTTTGATGGGGATGACTGTGACCAGATACTGGAGCGGGTGGATAGAAAATATAAGGATAATCTGTTAAAAAAGGAAAAAAGGCAGGAGGATCACGGATTACGCAAAAAGCTGGAAAATGCATGGATGAACACCAGATGGATATATGATGATAACGAGTTTGGCAGGTTGTGTGAAATGACAGGGGAAGTGGAGCTTCGCACTGCCGAAAGGATTTTTGTAAAGAGCCTCCACCGCATTCAGGAGATCACAGGGGAAGAGTATGAATTTCCGGCGCTATCCTCCGTAAATGATATGCTGGCATGGGTAAAAAAATGGAAGGATGAGCTGTACCGGACGTGCCTGCAGACAGAAAAAGCAAATGATATCTATAGCTTTGCAAGGATCATCCTATACATAGAAGAACATGTAGAAGAAAACCTGAAGTCGGAAGATGCTGCGGCGGAGATTGGAATGAGCAGAAGCTATTTCAGCACGAGATTTAAAGAAATGACCGGTGATACATTTCATAACTATGTGATCAGCAGAAAAATGAATGCGGCAGCATGTAAAATGGAAAAAGGAACTGAAAATATCACACAGATTGCATCAGATCTGGGATATGACAATTATTATTATTTTACAAAAGTGTTTACAAAAGAATATGGATGCACACCAACAGAATATGCAAACAGGGTTAAAAAATGTTCGATTTGATTCGGACATTTTTTTAAATTTAAAAAAAAGACTGTAAAATCAGAAACAATATCGTCTAGTGAAAAATATGATTACAAGATAAACTGTCTATAAAAGAAAGGAGGTTTACTCATGTACATTAAAAGGTTTGTGAAACATTATTACATAATGCTGGTACCGGCTTTCCTGTGGCTACTCTTTTTCAGTATCGTGCCTATGTTTGGAATCGTGATGGCTTTTCAGGATTATAATCCGGGACAGGGCATCCTGCATTCCAAATTTGTTGGTCTGGCTAATTTTGAGTATATGTTTCAGATGAGTGACATTGCACAGGTTTTGCGTAATACAGTCACTATTGCTGTGGGTAAGATCATTGGAAATATTATTTTCCCACTGATCTTTGCATTATTATTAAATGAACTGGCATTGAAAAGACTGAAGCGTCCGATTCAGACAATCGTATACTTACCGTATTTTCTGTCCTGGGTTATTCTTGCAAAGATCGTGCTGAACATTTTCGGTTATACAGGACCGATAAATCAGCTGATACAGCTGTTTGGTGGTGACCCGATTAATTTCTTCGGGGAAGCAAAGCTGTTCCAGCCGCTGGTGATTGGTACGGACATCTGGAAAGGGTTCGGTTATAATACAGTAGTTTATCTTGCTGCTATTCTGGGTGTTGATAAATCATTGTATGAAGCGGCAGCAGCAGATGGTGCCGGCAGGTTTAAGAGGATATGGCATGTGACGCTGCCGGGTATAAGGACGACAGTAGCACTTCTGGCTATCCTGTCTCTTGGCAATATATTAAATGCAGGATTTGACCAGATATATAATCTGTATAACCCATTGGTATATTCAACAGGAGATGTTATTGATACATGGGTATACAGGGCTGGTTTACAGAATCTGCAGTATTCTCTGGCAACAGCAGTCGGATTATTCAAGTCTGTGATTAGTGTCATATTGATTGCCCTGGGTTACCGGCTTGCAGATAAATTTACCGGTTATAAACTGTTTTAGGAGGTGATATCTATGATTGAGAATAAAAGCCTCGGATCCAAGATTTTCGATGTTTTGAATGTGGTGTTCCTTGTTATAGTTATGTTGATCTGTATTATGCCTGTATGGTATGTCCTCTGTGTATCCTTGAGCAGCAGGGAAGCCGTTAATGCAGGAAAAGTTGCTTTCTGGCCGGTTGGCTTCAATCTGCTCTCCTACCAGAAGATTTTGGGAGAAGGTGAATTTTTTGGTTCGTTCCTGATATCTATAAAAAGAGTAGTACTGGGTACTGCTGTCAGCATGGTATGTGTTCTTATGGCAGCGTTCCCGTTGTCAAGAACGAAAAAGCAGTTCCCCCATAAAGGAATCTTCATGTGGATTCTTGTATTTTGTATGTTATTCAACGGTGGTACTGTTCCATGGTATATCACTATGAGAAACTACCATCTGATGGACAGTATCTGGGGACTGGTGCTGGGAACAGGACTACAGGTGTTTAATGTAATCCTTGCAGTGAACTTTTTTAAAAATCTTCCATCAGAGCTGGAAGAAGCATGTTTTATTGATGGCGGCGGACCGTGGAGGAATCTGATATCCATATACATACCGCTGGCAAAACCGATGGTGGCAACCATTGCACTTTTTACCATGGTTATGTACTGGAATGAATTCTTCCAGGGAATGGTCCTGAGTACAAGACAAAGCAGTTATCCACTGCAGACCTATATCCAGCAGATGGTTGTAACACTGGATTATTCTACAATGAACGTAGAACAGATTGCACAGGCGATGAAATTAAATAATCTCTCATTGGATTCAGCAAAGATATTTATAGCTATGATACCGGTACTGATTGTATATCCATTCCTGCAAAGATATTTTGTAGATGGTATTACACTTGGATCAGTAAAAGGATAAAAAAGGAGGAAAAGTATGAAACAGAAACAGATTATCGCACTTGTAAGTGCAACGGCACTGGCTGCAACTGCGCTGGCAGGCTGCGGCAAAACATCAGAAGAAAACCCACAGACAACAGCAGTAAAAGAGGCAGAAGGAACAGCCAAAGAAGATCTCCCACTGTCAAAATATCCGGAGACAGTAACGATCCATCTGGGTGGTTCATTGAATCCAAATGCGAAGATTCCTGAAGGAATGAGCTATGAGGATAACTCCTATACACGCTTCTTGAAGGATGATCTTAATATCGAGGTCGTATACGACTGGGTTGCATCCTCATCTGACTTTGGTGAGAAAATGAACCTGTGTATCGGAAGCGGTACGATACCTGAGCTGATGAATGTCAATGCGACACAGTACAGGGCACTTCTGAAATATGATATGATCCAGCCACTTGATCAGTATTTTGATGACTATGCTTCTGATGCACTGAAAGGATATGTGGAATCCGGTGGAGAAGAGCTGAAAAAATGTATCTCCAATGATAAGGGAGAGATGATGGCAATCCCAGCCCCGAATATCACTGCTGGCGGTATCAATGAAATGTGGATCCGTCAGGACTGGCTGGATAATCTTGGACTGGAGGTTCCAAGAACCTGGGATGAAATGGCAGCAGTAGCAGAGGCATTCGTGACCCAGGATCCGGATGGTAACGGAGAAGCTGATACCATTGGAATCCTAGGACCGGGTAATTCAGATCATATGAATGCAATTGGAGGAAACCAGTTTGGACTGGATCCATTGTTCAGCAGCTTCCAGTCTTATCCACAGTACTGGCTGCAGGATGAGGATGGAACTGTAAAGTATGGTTCAATTCAGCCGGAGACCAGAACAGCCCTGGAAAAAATCCAGAAATTGTATACAGATAAACTGATTGATCCAGAAATGCTTGTCAGAAGCAATTGCCAGGAAGCTGTTTTGTCCGGAAAGGTAGGAATTTTCTTTGGACCATGGTGGTGTGGCTATACAGTGGGAGATGCCACACTGGCAGGCGAAGCAGACTGGAGAGCATATTTTACACCATTGGCTGAGGACGGAGGCTATTATACGCATATGGCAGAGCCTACAACACAATATGTAGTAGCAAGCAAGAGCTGCAAGAACCCGGAAGCTGCATTTAAGATTATTAACTATCTGATTGCTAGTCAACAACAGTGGGTAGCAGATGGCATTACCTCCGCCTCAGGAATGGTTACTTCAGATTTTTATCCTTTGTTTAATGTCTATGACAACGCAGATGAGATTGAAACATCTTATGACGCCCTGACAAAATATCTTGCAGGCGAGATTACAATGGATGATGTTGACTTCTCAAGACATAAACTGTTAAAGAATGATATGGAAGCAGTTACTGAACTGAAAAAAGAACCTTATGATGATTTCAGCCTGGATAAATGGAATCTGGACAGTGACCTTGCAAAAAATAATCTTCCGAGACTTGTGTCAATTCTGGTTGGTGAGGCTCCTAGTGTAAATGATAAATATATACCGGTTTACAATGCATATAATGGTCAGACAGAAACCATGCAGACCAAATGGGCAAACCTGAAAAAAATGGAAGAAGAAACATTTGCAAAAATTGTTATGGGAAAAGCAGATATCAGCGAATTCGATACTTTCGTTGAAAACTGGAAGAATCAGGGCGGTGACCAGATTCTCAAAGAAATCAACGATGAATTAGGTAAGTAAAAGAGACAGCGGCTGATGGTGTTCATTAGCCGCTGTTCCTTAATTGGAGGTATAAAATGCGGGAAAACAAAGTAATCTACGGACTGATAGGATATGGTGGAATGGGCAGATGGCATACAGAAATCCTGTCAAATGTACCGGAAATTGAAATTGGTGGTATCTATGATATCAAGGAAGAAAAGAGAATAGAAGCAAAAGAAAAAGGTTTTTCTGTGTATGGCTCGGAAGAGGAAATGTTATCAGACCCGGATATTGATGTCGTGCTGATTGCCACGCCAAATGACTGCCATAAGCCGATTGCAATCCGTGCTATGCATGCGGGGAAAAACGTGATCTCGGAGAAACCGGTGACTCTGTCATCTTCTGATCTTCAGGAGATGGTAAATGTTGCCAAAGAAACAGGAAAGTTCCTGACAGTACACCAGAACAGGCGCTGGGATGATGATTTCCTGATCATACGAAAGCTTGTAGAGGAGCAGAAGCTGGGGCATGTCTTCCGCATAGAAAGCCGTGTGCATGGTTCCAGGGGTATTCCGGGCGACTGGAGAAAAGAAAAAATACATGGTGGCGGAATGGTTCTTGACTGGGGTGTACATTTGCTGGATCAGATTCTGTATCTTTACGGAGATAGAAAAATTGAAACGGTATATGCATCACTTACCCATATTACCAATCAGGAAGTGGATGATGGGTTCACCACAATCCTGACATTTGAAGGTGGAACGGAAGTCCTGGTTGAAGTAGGAACTAACAATTATATTTCCCTGCCAAGATGGTATGTACTGGGTGAAGACGGTACTGCGGTTATCAGGGACTGGCAGTTAAATGGTGAGATCATACGGAAAACAGGCATAACCGAAGAGAAAGTAGTGCCGGTAAAGACAGCAGCAGGTCTGACCAAAACCATGGCTCCAAGACGGGAAGATACAATCGTGAAAGAAGAGCTGCCACATGTGTCCGGAGATATTGCGGATTTCCATAGGAATGTAGCAGCAGTTATAAGAGATGGGGCAGAGCCGGAGATTAAGCTCTTCCAGGTGATGCGTGTAATGAAACTAATGGAAGCTATTTTCCAATCAGCAGAAACAAACCAGGTGATTGATTATAGACAGTATGAATCATAAGTATTTATGAAGGAACAGGAGAGAATAAGTATGAAACAGATAAAAATAGGAACATGCGTTCCTGGAACTAAGGCAGAAGAATGGTTAAAGGGATTTATTGGAAAAGGATTTGAGACATTTTCCCTTAATTTCCATATGTCACTGGAAGGGACCGACCTTGATAAGCTGGCATTGAGCACGGAGAAACTGTTGGCAGGTACGGATTCCAAAATCACGACAGTTGGATACTATTGCAATCCTATCCAGTATGCAGAGCATAGGAAAACACTGGAAAATGTAATCTGCACTGCCGGAAAATTCGGAGCTACACATGTGAGTACTTTTGCAGGAGCGTGGGAAGGGAAGCCGGTAGAATCCGCATATGAAGAGTTTGGCAAGGTATTCCGGGAACTGGCTGATCTTGCAGAAGAAAAGGGAGTGAAGCTTGGAATTGAGAATTGCCTTATGGATGGAACATGGGAACATGCGACATGTAATATCGGTTTTAACCCTAAAGCATGGGAAGTAATGTTTGAGGAAGTAAAGAATGATAACTTCGGACTGGAATGGGAGCCGACACATCAGATGGTACAGCTTATCGATCCGGTAACAGAGCTGAGAAAATGGTGCAAAAAAATAGTACATATACATGGAAAAGACGCAACAATAGACTGGGATGCAGTAAGACATAGCGGCATATCAGGCGCAGTCCCATTTGTATGGCATCGTATGCCGGGCTTTGGTGACACGAACTGGAGAGATATCATTTCTATTTTAAGAAGTAACGGATATGAGGACGATATCTGCATTGAGGGATACCATGATCCTGTATATTCCGGAGAACTGGAGATGACCGGACAGCTTCATGCACTGAATTATCTGAAATGGTGCAGGGGTGGAGAATTTACACCAACTCCATGGGCAAAATAGGGAAAACAGATACAGGAGGATTTTTCTATGAAACTTGGGTTTATTACATCAATCCTTGACGGATGGACTTATGAACAAATGATGGATTTTGCTTCAGAGCAGGGATTTGAATGTGTGGAAGTGGCATGCTGGCCAGAAGAAAAAGCAGAAAGAAGATATGCGGGTGTAAGCCATATAGATGCAGAACGGGTAAACCAGGATGATGAATATGCAGCCCATATTATGGCATATGCAGAAAAAGTGGGAGTAGAAATCTCCGCACTGGCATATTATCCTAACGTAATGACGGCAGATAAAGAGAAAAGAAATGCTGCTATTGAACATCTGAAGAATGTCATACGTGCAAGTAAAAAGTTAGGTGTTGGCATGGTCACAACATTTATCGGAAGGGATCAGACCAAAAATGTACGGGAAAATCTTGAACTTGTAAAAGAAATATGGCCGCCAATCATAAAACTGGCAGAGGTATGTGATGTAAAAATAGCAATTGAAAACTGCCCGATGCTTTTTGGTGAGGAACAGTGGCCCGGAGGACAGAATCTGATGACAACTCCACCAATCTGGAGAGAGGTCTTCAAGATCCTGGACAGTGATAATCTTGGCATTAATTACGATCCATCCCACTTTATCTGGCAGATGATCGACTATATCCGCCCGCTTTATGAATTTAAGGATAAAATATTCCATGTTCATTACAAGGATATCAAGATATACAGGGATAAATTAGAGTCCTGTGGCATCATGGCTTATCCGCTGGAATATATGTCACCTAAGATTCCGGGACTTGGCGATGTGGACTGGGGAAAATACGTGTCAGCACTTACTGATATAGGATATGATGGGTGTACATGTATCGAAATAGAAGATAAAGCATTTGAGGATTCCAAGGAAAAGGTGGAAAAGTCTTTAATTCTCAGTAAAAGATATCTGGAGAAATATGTTATATAACACAGGAAAGTGCAAATAAGGAGGAAATACCATGAGAAAATTAAGAGCAGGAATCGTAGGCTGTGGAGGGATTGCTAACGGAAAACATCTCCCGGCTATGCAGAAAAGTGGTCTCTATGAGGTGGTGGCTTTTTGTGACATCATCATAGAGCGTGCGCAGGAGACAAAAGAAAAATTTGGCACAGAAGATGCAAAAGTATTTGAAGATTACCGTGAACTTCTAAAAGAAGATCTGGATGTTGTATATGTAACTACCCCAAACCGTTCCCATGCAGAAATCTCTATAGCAGCAATGGAGGCAGGAAGAGATGTCATGTGTGAGAAGCCAATGGCAAAAAATTATGCAGAAGCACAGAAGATGGTCGAAACTGCTGAAAGAACACACAGAGTTCTCAACATAGCATATCAGAACCGTTATCGTACAGATTCACTGTATCTGAAGGAAATGTGCAAAAGTGATGAATTGGGAGAAATCTATTTTGCCAAAGCACATGCACTCAGAAGAAGAGCTGTTCCGACCTGGGGTGTGTTCCTGAATGAAGAAGAACAGGGCGGCGGTCCTCTGATTGATATTGGTACACATGCACTGGATCTGACATTATGGATGATGGATAATTATGAAGTGCAGTCTGTTACGGGAGCTTCCTTCCACAAGCTGTCTGATCAGACAGACCAGGGAAATGCATTTGGTAACTGGGATCCGGATAAGTTCTGTGTAGAAGATTCTGCTTTTGGATTTATCCGTATGAAAAATGGGGCAGTGATCGAACTGGAATCAGCCTGGGCACTGAACACACTGGAGGTTGATGAGGCAAAAACAAGCCTGTGTGGTACCAAAGCCGGAGCTGATATGAAAGATGGCCTTAGGATCAATTACATCCACCATAATACACAGGTAGTAGAGAAACCGGAATTATCAAGCGGTGGAGTAGCATTTTTCTCAGGAAAAGAAAAGTCAGCAGCAGACTATGAACAGGAATTGTTTTACCACATCGTTGTTGATGGGGCAGAACAGGTTGTGAAGCCTGCACAGGCTGCAGTTGTCACACGTATTCTGGAAGCAATCTACCAGTCCGCAGAAAGTGGCAAGACAATCTACTTTGAGTAAGATACGGTCTTAGATGCTTCGGGTTGATCTATGGAGAAATGAACATTAGAAATAAACGGATTGAACATAAGGAGTATTTATGGAAATACATGAATTACAGCAATTGCTGTCAG
>ERZ839741.3521-NODE-3521-length-12318-cov-6.096469_pt1 | contig 12318 bp, 10 predicted proteins | sample MGYA00519880_ERZ839741 | MGnify/ENA primary metagenome ERZ839741 (study PRJEB31850, sample SAMEA3708851) | human gut metagenome | biome: human gut; feature: human-associated habitat; material: faeces | place: China | collected 2014 ... | reverse complement strand
CCGCATCTATGTTGCTCTGGGCATCTCCGGTGCCATCCAGCACGTTGCCGGTATGCAGGACTCCGAGAACATCATCGCCATCAACAAGAACGAGAACGCCCCGATCTTCGACGTCGCCACCTACGGCATCGTCGGCGATCTGTACAAGGTCGTTCCCGAGCTGATCAAGGAGATCAAGGCTGCCAAGGCCTGATTCCGCCTGTAAACAACAAGAGCCGTGCCCCGCAAAGGGCACGGCTCTTTGTTTTTTTGTATCGCTTAGTCTGCCACAGCCGGGGCAGTCAGCAGCTCCGGGGGCAGGTCACTCTCGTCCTCATTGACGAGGGAATCATCGACATCGAAGGTCGCATCAAAGGCTTTTGCGGCGGCATCCGCCAGCAGATCGACATCGACCAGCTCACTGTCTGCCATGACATACAGCAGCTTATCATCAAAGCTGACCACGCGGGCCTTATCTGCCTCCACGCAGACCCACTTGCGCATGCTGATGTTTTCCTCCATCGAATCGGCGATCTCGCGGGCATCGACCTTGTCCTTGAGGCGCAGCAGCACCAGGCTGTACGCCTGACTGCCGGTCATCGGCTCGCTGACTACGGCGGCGTCCACCTTGCCCACATTGTCCGGGGTCAGGCCGGCCAGATAGCCGTACCAGCTCTCATCGGTCAGGTCAACAGCCACCGTCTCGATGCCCATCGCTTCAACAGGCTGAAGCTTGTAGATCGCGTCTACCATACCGCTTAGCTCCGCGTCCGGCTGCGGCTCGGCGGTCTCACCGGTATCCTCATCGTCAACGCTGAACTCCGGGTCCAGCTCCGCGCCTTCCTCGGGTCTTGTGGCAGGTTGGTTCGCCAGATCATCGCTGTCAGCCTTCTGGCTGCCGCAGGCAGACAGGAGCAGAGAGGTCAGCAGGGCTGTTGCAAAAAGCAGCTTTTTCATCGTAAAATTCCTTTCTCGGTCAAAATTTCGTCAGGGGCAAAGCGGGCATCCCAGTCATCGGCAGGTAAGTCCGCCAGCAGGGCCGCCGCCGGGCAGAGCAGCAGTCTTTCCCCCTTATATTGTGCCAGAAAACGGTCATAATACCCACCGCCGCGGCCCAGCCGCACGCCGTCCGTCCCGGCCGCCAAACAAGGGATCAGCGCCAGTGTGGCGGCGTCCCCGCCGGGGTCGGCGGCAGGCAGATCTGCGGGCGGCTCCGGGATGCCGTAGACACCGGGCTGCAGCAGAGACAGGCTCGGTATCTCCACCCAGTCCATCTCGGTGCGGCTCCGCACACGGGGCAGCAGCAGCCGTTTGCCGTCCGCCAGCGCTTGGCGCAAAATGGCCGCTGTGTCCGGCTCGTCCGGCATGGCTGCAAACGCCAGCACTGTGTCGGCCGCCGCCCAGCAGGGCAGGGCAAACAGCGCCCTTGCCATACCGCAGCCGACAGCCTGCATACCCAGCTCGGCGCGCCGGGCCTTTGCCAGCGCGCGTGCCTCCCGTTTTGTCATTGTGCATCCCACCTTTTGAGGTATCATACCATATCTGCCCTCACCCTACAAGACGGAAAATGGCCGCTGTTGTTACAGCAGCGACAAAATTTTTCCGCCATCTTGCCCGCAGAGGCAGAATAGAGTATAATATAAGCTGTATCGCTATGTATATGCTGACATTTATATAAAAAGGAGATTCAACCTCATGGGCAAGTTTACTTTTATCAAGACCGACATTCCCGAAGTGCAGATCATTGAGCCGACTGTTTTTGGTGATGACCGCGGCTATTTTATGGAGACCTACCAGATCGACGATTTTGCCGCCGCCGGCATCGACAAGCCTTTTGTGCAGGACAACCAGAGCCGCTCCACCAAGGGCGTACTGCGCGGTCTGCACTTCCAGACCAAGCACACGCAGGGCAAGCTGGTCCGTGTGACGCTGGGCGAGGTGTTTGATGTGGCCGTTGACTGCCGCCCCAACAGCGCGACCTTCGGCAAGTGGGTCGGCGTGACCCTCTCGGCTGAGAACAAGAAGATGCTCTGGATCCCCGAGGGCTTTGCCCACGGCTTTGTCGTGCTGTCCGATGTGGCGGAGTTCTGCTACAAATGCACCGATGTCTACGACCCCACCGCCGAGGGCGGCATCCCCTACGATGACCCGACCGTCAATGTCCAGTGGCCGGACTGCGGCTGCGAGCACAAGACCAGCGCCAAGGACAAGGAGCACACCCCCTTTGCCGACCAGAAGTTCGAGTATTTTGAGAAGTATTGAGGATACACCGTGGAGAAACTGAAAAACACCTTTGCCGGTTTCTGGAAGTACCGCTATCTGCTGCAAAACCTGATCTCCCGCGATTTTAAGCTCAAATACCGCCGCAGCGTGCTGGGCGTGGCGTGGAGCGTGCTGAACCCCCTGCTGACCTGTCTGGTCATGTGGGCCGTGTTCGGGGCGCTGTTCAATGTGCGCGGGCAGGGGATTGAGGATTTCCCGCTGTTTCTGATCATCGGCCAGCTGATGTTCAACTTCTTCCGCGAGAGCACGACCATGGCCATGGAGAGCGTGCTGAAAAACGGTCCGCTGCTGCGCAAGGTCTATATCCCCAAATATATCTTCCCGCTGGAGAAATGCTGCTTCGCGCTGGTGAATTTCTTCTTCAGTCTGGTGGCGCTCTTCATTGTGGCGCTGCTGACATGGTCGCATATTTCGCTCGGGACGGTGCTGCTGGCCATTTACCCCATCGTCATGCTGTTTATTTTCAGCCTCGGCATCGGGCTGATCCTCTCCACGATGTATGTCTTTGTGCGCGACATCATGCACATCTGGGAAGTGTTCTGCACGCTGCTCGTCTACGGCAGTGCCATTTTCTATGACCCGCGCCAGATGGAAAGCTGGATGCAGTTCGTCATCAACCTGAACCCCATCTACTGGTACATCACCTCGGTGCGTTCCTGCGTCATGTGGGGCGAGGGCCTGACCGCAAACATGCTGCTGATCCCGTTCCTCTGCGCTGCACTCAGCCTGGGACTGGGCATCTTTGTCTTTAAAAAATATCAGGACAAATTTGTCCTGTACATGTAAGGGGGGCATCGAAATGGCAGAGCAGAAACCCATTATCTCGATCGACCATGTTTCGATGCGCTTCAACCTCGCCAAGGAAAAGCACGAGAGTCTCAAGGAATACTTTGTGGCGCTGCTGCACGGCGGTGTCCGGTTTGATGAATTCTTTGCCTTGGACGATGTATCGTTTGATATTATGCCCGGTGACTTCTACGGTCTGATTGGGCTGAACGGCAGCGGCAAGTCCACGCTGCTGAAAGTCATTTCCGGCGTGTATAAGCCCAGCGCGGGCAGCGTCACAGTCAACGGCACCATCGCACCGCTTATCGAGCTGGGGGCAGGCTTTGACATGGATCTGACCGCGCGGGAGAACATCTATCTGAACGGCACGGTCCTCGGCTACACGCCGAAGTACATCGACTCAAAGTTTGATGAGATCGTTGATTTCAGCGAGCTGCAGGATTTCCTCGATGTACCGCTAAAGAACTACTCCTCCGGCATGGTAGCGCGGCTGGCCTTTGCCGTGGCCACCATGACAAAGCCCGACATTCTGATTGCCGATGAGATCCTGTCAGTGGGCGATTTTCTGTTTCAGGAAAAGTGCGAAAAGCGGATGGCAGAGCTGCTGTCCGGCGGCACCACGGTCATTTTGGTCAGCCACTCGATCGACCAGATCGAACGTATGTGCAACAAGGTTGCCTGGCTCGACCACGGCCATCTGCGCCGCCTCGGCCCCACAAAGGAGATCACAGCCGAGTACCGCAAATTCGAGAAAAAGGACGCCATGCCGGCGAAAGTCACCGAGGAATAAACCATGCCTGAAACTTCCCATAAGAAACCTGACAACGAGCGCCCTGCCGATCTGGCCGTACAGGACAGTGTGGGCGGCATGGCGCGCCGCCTTTTGAATCCCGCCCATCTGCAGGATCTGGCCGGCCGCAGCGTCAAGACCCTGCGGGAGCAGGGCGCCGAACAGCTGTGGCGGGATGTGAAATTCCGCGTTGGACTGGCCCTGCACCACGATGACTGGCGGCACCGGGCGGACCTCCCGCTGCGCCGCGAGCTGAAGGCCCAGCGCGCTGCCGCCCTGCAGGGGCCGCAGATCAGCATCATCGTGCCGCTCTACAACACCCCGGCAAAATTTTTCGATGAGATGCTGAACAGCGTTGTCAGGCAGACCTACACCAACTGGGAGCTGGTGCTGCTGGACGCAAGCGATGCCGACAAACGGCTGGAGCGCCGGCTGCCCAAGCAGGTGCCGGGCACCATCGTGTATGAGTGCATCGAGAACGGCGGCATCGCCGCCAACACGACCCGCGGCTTTGCACTGGCCCACGGTGATTTTATTGCCCTGCTGGATCATGACGATGTACTGTATCCCAACGCCCTCTTTGAGGTTGTGCAGGCCCTCCAAAGCACCGGGGCAGATTTTGTCTACAGTGACGAAATTGTTCTCTCGGCTGATTTGAAGCAGCTGGGCGGGTATCACTTCAAGCCGGATTTTGCCCCGGACTATCTGCGCGGCGTAAACTTCATCACCCATCTGGCGGTGTTCAGCCGCCCGCTGCTGGATGCGGCCGGAGCCTATGAGTCGAAGGAGTTTGACGGCGCGCAGGACCACGACCTGATCCTGCGGCTGACTGAAAAAGCGCATCGCATCGAGCATATCAAGAAGGTGCTCTACATCTGGCGCGGCCATGCAGGCTCAACGGCAGCCGGCATGGAGGCCAAGCCCTATGCCATCGCGGCGGGGGAGCTGGCCATCGACGCCCAGCTGCAGCGCCTCGGCCTGCCGGGGCGCGCCATGGCGGTGCCCGATGCGCCCGGTGCGTTTCAAGTGCGGTATGAGCTGACAGGCCACCCAAAAATCAGCGTGCTGATCCCGAACAAGGACCACACCGATGATCTGGACCGCTGCCTGACGAGCCTGTACAAAAACGCCGGGTATGACAATTTTGAGGTCATTGTCATTGAGAATAACTCGACTGACCCGGCGACCTTTGCCTATTACAAGACGCTGCATGACAAATTCCCGACCTGTTGGGTGGTTACGTTTGAGGGGCATGGGCCGTTCAATTTCTCGGCCATCAACAATTTTGGCGCTTCCTTTGCCGAGGGCGAGCATCTGTTGCTTCTCAACAATGACATTGAGATTCTCTCGCACGACTTCCTGCGCGAGCTGCTCAGCTACAGCCAGCGCCCCGATGTGGGTGCAGTGGGCGCCAAGCTCTACTACCCGGACGATACGATCCAGCATGCAGGCGTGCTGATGGGCATCAACGGCAGTGCGGGCCACAGCCACAAGAGCTACCCCCGCACCGCTGTGGGCGATATGTACCGCCTTGTCACAACGCAGGATTACATGGCCGTGACTGGCGCCTGCCTGATGACAAAAGCATCGCTGTACCGCGAATGCGGCGGTCTGGACGAGGAGAAGTTCGCTGTTGCCTACAACGATGTGGATTACTGCCTGAAGCTGTGGCAGAAGGGCCTTTTGAATGTTTACACCCCGCGCGCCGAGGCATACCATTATGAAAGCAAGAGCCGGGGCCTTGACACATTAAGTGAGAACGCCCGCCGTTACGAGCGCGAGAAAGCGAATTTCTACGCAAAATATCAGCAGTATATCGACAATTACGACCCCTATTACAACCCCCATTTCAACAATTTGTTTGAAAATTTTGGGTTGAAGTGATGGGAAACGAACTGCCAAAGCGTCGCCTGCATCGTCTGCAGAATTACGATTACAGCCAGAACGGTGCCTATTTCATCACCATTTGCACACAGGGACGCAAAATGTTCTTCGGTCCAAACCGGGAAGATGTAGGGGCGGATTCTATATCCGCCCGCATGGTTGCGCGTACCTTCCGGGCCGTTATCGGCCAATATCCTGCGGTTCATTGCCGTTATTTTGTGGTTATGCCCAATCATTTTCATGCCTTGGTGGAGATTGCACGGGCGGATATGGAATCCGCCCCTACGGTCATACAAATTGTGCAGGCTTTCAAACGATATTCTACCATCGAATATGTCCACCTTGTCCGCGCCGGACAGGCCATTCCGTTTGAGAAACATCTGTGGCAGCGTTCCTTTCACGACCACATCATCCGCAATGAAACCGATTACCGCATGATTGCGGAATACATTCAATCCAACCCCCGCCTTTGGCACAAAGATTGCTTTTATGAGGAGCCACCCCATGAGCCTTGAAACAAAACGCATCAAAGAGCTGTTCGGCTATGCGCGGACGCTGACAAAGGAACAGGGTGTCGGCGTCATGGCCGGGCGGGCCGTTGGCTTTTTTAAGCGGCGGTTCTTCGGTAAAAAGGCGCGGTATCTGCCGTCTGCCCGGACGCTGGACGCCCAGCGCGCCGATGCCGCCGCAAATGCCGCAGGCTGGCCGACCATCAGCATCCTGACCCCGCTGTACAACACGCCGCCGCAGTTTCTGCAGCAGCTTCTGGACAGCGTGCAGGCGCAGACCGCGCCGAACTGGCAGCTCGTTCTGGTGGACGCCTCCGACGACGCGCACGCTGATGTGGGCGAGACCGTCCGCGCCCGCGCCGCGCAGGACAACCGCATCGTCTACGCCAAAATCGAGAACAAGGGCATCGCCGCCAACACGAACGAGGCTGCCAAGCTCGCTACCGGCGACTATTTAGCGCTGGCCGATCACGATGACATGCTGGCCCCCCACGCAGTGTACTGCATGAGCAAGGCCCTTGCCGAAAGCGGTGCGCCCTTTGCCTACAGCGATGAGGCCCTGTTTGAGAAAACGCCCGAGCATCCGCGTGTCGGCCACTTCAAGCCCGACTACGCCCCCGAATACCTGATGGCGGTCAACTACATCTGCCATCTGGCCGTATTCAAAAAATCTCTGTTTGACGCAGTCGGCGGCGAGCGCCCTGCGTGTGACGGCGCACAGGATCACGATCTCTTTCTGCGCCTTGTGGATGAGATGCAGCGCAGTGACCCTGCCGCCAAACCGCTGCACATCCCGCAGGTGCTGTACTATTGGCGCGTGCATGCGGCATCCACCAGCGGCGGCACGGCAGCCAAGCCCTATGTTGAGCAGGCCGCGCAGCGGGCCGTAGCCGACCATCTGACCGCCACCGGGCGGCAGGGCAGGGTGGAGGCCGGGCTTTTCCCCGGCACCTGCCATGTGGTGTGGGATATTCCCGAGCCGGAGCCGCTCGTTTCGATCCTGATCCCGAACAAGGATCACACCGATGATCTGGAAAAGTGCCTGCACAGCATCTACGCCAAAACGACCTATGAAAGCTTCGAGGTCATCGTCATTGAGAACAACTCGACCGACCCGGCCACGGCAGACTACTACAAGCGCCTGCCCGACCGGTACGACCATGCCCGCGTTGTGACCTACAAGGGCGGGTTCAACTTCAGTCGCATCAACAATTTCGGCCGTAAGTACGCGGCGGGTAAATACCTGCTGCTGCTCAACAACGATGTCGAGGTCATCAACGGCGACTGGCTCACCCAGATGGTGGGGGAGTGCAGCCAGCCCGGTGTCGGCATCTGTGGCGCGATGCTCTACTATCCCGATGACACGATCCAGCACGCCGGCATCATCACAGGGCTGGGCGGCTATGCAGGCCACAGCCACAAGTACCACAAGCGCGGCGGCAGTGGGTACATGTTCCGGCTGGCCACCGTGCAGGATTTCTCCGCCGTGACCGCCGCCTGCCTGCTGGTGCGCACTGCTGTCTACGATGCCGCCCATGGTCTGGACGAGGAGTTCACCGTTGCCTACAACGATGTGGACTTCTGCCTGCGGGTGCGGGACGCCGGCTGGCGCATCGTCTGGACCCCTTATGCACAGCTGTATCACTATGAGAGCAAGTCCCGCGGCTCCGATGAAAATGACCCGGCCAAAAAGGCCCGCTTTGACGCCGAGCATGACCGCCTGTATGCAGTCCACGGGCGGGAAAACATCCTGCATGACCCCTACTACAGCCCCTCCCTCTCCCTCGATTACGAGGATTTCCGCGAAAGCGGCGATTTGAGGAATCTGAAATGAGTTGATTGCCTTCCCCCGTGGGGGAAGGTGCCCGAGGCCCCGACCGAGGGCGGATGAGGGGCGGGTTTGCCCTATTGCCCGTCAGTGGGAAATTCCCGGTAAGTTTGCCCCTCATCAGTCAGCGGGCGGGGCCGCTGACAGCTTCCCCCCTCTGGGGAAGCCATACTGACAAAAAACGCACGCCGTAAATTTCACGGCGTGCGTTTTTATTATTCTTTTTTATCCGGCGGGAACTCACCCTGCTTTTCGGCCTCGAGGCGGCTCAGGCGGGCCTCCAGCTCGGAGATGCGCTGGTTGACGATATCCGGCAGATCCTGCTGGTCGAGGTCGTCCGCCGGGCAGCACTTAATATTGCCCACACGCACGATCTCCGCCGGGACGCCGACCGCCGTTGCGTTGGCGGGCAGGTTTTTCAGTACCACGCTGCCTGCACCCACGCGGACATTATCGCCGATGTAGACCGGGCCCAGCACCTTGGCCCCGGCACCGATCAGCACATTGTTGCCCAGGGTCGGGTGGCGCTTGCCGGTATCCTTGCCGGTGCCGCCCAGCGTTACACCGTGATAGATCGTGCAGTTATCGCCGATTTCTGTCGTCTCACCAAAGACGATGCCCATGCCGTGGTCGATAAAAAGCTTGCGGCCGATTTTGGCACCGGGGTGGATCTCGATGCCGGTCAGATGCCGCGCCAGCTGGCTGACAAGGCGGGCCAGAAAAAAGCAGCGGTGACGGTACAGAAAATGGGCGATCTTATGCGTTACCAGCACATGAAAGCCCGGATACAGAATGATGACCTCCGCGACATTGCGCGCCGCAGGGTCCTTATCGCGGATGTTTTTTGCGTCTTCCCAAAGCCCCATAATTCTTTTCCTCTTTGCTTTACGATACTTGTTTATTAGTATATCACAATCCCGGGCAGAGTGCAACGCGGGATCGTTGCGGTTCCTTCAACTTTTCCCGCAGCACCGCCCTTGCAAAATGCCGCGCTGCTTTGTATACTGATGGTATCATAAAAGAAAAGAGGCTGCATGGTCATGGATCATCAGAACATCCGCTTTCACAATGTCGAGGAGCTGGAGCCGGTCGAGGGCGGCTGGCTGCTCCGCCGCGTCGGTGCCGCAGCACGCGCCCGCATCAGCCCCGGTGTGCAGGAAAACTACTTTGCCACCGGCATTGAGCTGCGCTTCACGATGCCGGACGGCGCAGTCGATCTGCTGCTGAAAACCATCCCTCAGGCCGAGGCCGCCACCGCCCACATCTTCTTCGGCTCATTTCAGGGCGGGTGGGAGTACTCCTCCAAAAACATTGGCGCGGATGTGACCCGCATCCACATCGAATACCCGGCCAAGCTCGCCACGCTGCGCCGCATCACAGCGGAAAAGCAGCTTGCCTTTGCGCCCGAGGTCGTGCGGGTCGTGCTGCCCTATGTGCCGGTGATCTTTGCAGGGGTCGAGAGCCGGACTGCCCTGCCCGCCGCCGACCAGCTGCCGCAGAAAACCTATCTGGCCTACGGCTCGTCCATCACGCACGGCAGCCTCTCGCTGATCCAGCCGGATTGCTATGTGTTCCGCAATGCGCAGGCGCTCGGGGTCGATTATCTCAACCTCGGCTTTGCCGGCAACGCCCTGATGGAGGAGGAGATGGCAAACTACCTCGTATCGCGCAGGGATTGGGACTTTGCCTCAGTGGAAATGGGCATCAACACCACCGAGCGGGTGAAGGAGTTCCCGCTCGAGGTGTTTGAGGAGCGGATCGACCGCTTCACCGCCGTGCTGGCCCGCGATCCGCGGCCGGTGTTCGCCACCTCGTTCTTCGGCTATCTGGATGAGGACACTGACCGCACCGACAAGATGCGCCGGATCGTGCGGCGCTACGCCGCCGAGCGGCTCATCTTTACCGATGGCCTGCAGCTGCTGGACGATGAGACCCTTATCTCGGCAGACGGCACCCACCCCGATGCCCGCGGGCAGGAGCAGATCGCCGCACGCTGGAGCCGCATCATGGCGGAAACGCTTGCCAACCGCACGGCGCGGTGAGTTTTTTGGGCGTTTATCATTTTGTACAAAACTCGGCGTAAAAATCCATAAAATCCTTACTTTCGCAATCCGGGCGTTTGCATTGACACTGCCGTCCCTACATGGTACAATTAAGTAAAATCCATGTAAGAATTCGGGGAAGGAGTGTGCCGCAATGATGATGCAGTTTGTTTCTTGCTTCAAAATTCACGGTGCCGTGTTTTTCCCCGTTTTCAAAACCGGTGCTTCTTTTTGACTTTTCCCGTCTGGGAAAAGTTTTTTTTTGCCCAAAAGCACGCCCGCAGGGGCGTGCCGCAAATCTGGTAGAGTATATCACAGGAGGTTCCCACTATGCTGATCCGCAACGCAAGGGACTGTGCAGGCAAGCCGATCGAGGTCTGGCTGCGCGACGGAAAAATCGCCGCTGTCGGTCTGGGCCTGCTTGTCCCGGAGGGGGAGGAGCTGCTCGATGCCAAGGGCCGCACGATCCTGCCCGCCTTCCTCGACACACACTGCCATTGGCGCACCCCCGGCTTTGAGTATAAGGAGGATATTTCCACCGGCTCTGCCGCAGCCGCTGCCGGCGGGTATACCTTTGTGAACCTGATGCCCAACACAAAGCCGGTCTGCTCCAGCGCTGAGATCGTCCACGCTGTTGAGGCGGAGGCCGCCCGCGTAGGGCTGTGCGATGCCAACCAGACCGTCTCGATCACGAAGGACTTTGACGGCAAAACACTCGACCACCTGATGACGCTGCCCGAGGATGTCAAATTCATCACCGAGGACGGCAACGGCGTCATGAACAACGCCGTCATGGCGCGGGCGTTCGCCATCGCCACCGAGCGCGGCCTGACCATCATGTCCCACGCTGAGGACCGCGAGATCAGCCCGTGGGACTACCGTCTGGCGGAAAACATTGAGACCGTGCGCAACTGCCATCTGGCCGAATACTACGGCACCCGGCTGCACATGTGCCATGTTTCCACCAAGGAGTCCGTGGACGCCATCCGGATGAGCCGCCTGCGCGGTGCGCGTGTCAGCTGCGAGGTGACCCCCCATCACCTCTGGTTTGACGACAGCCGCCTGCAGTACAAGGTCAACCCGCCCATCCGCAAGGCGGAGGATGTGACCGCCCTCATTGAAGCCATCAAGGACGGCACCGTGACCTGCATCGGCACCGACCACGCCCCCCACACCGCCGAGGAGAAGGAGAAGGGCGCTGCCGGCATGGTGGGCCTTGAGACTGCCTTCGGCGTCTGCTACACCAAGCTCTGCCGCGAGCAGCGCCTGCCGCTCGAACTGCTCAGTTTCCTGATGAGCGCCGGCCCTGCCGCCGTGCTGGGGCTGGCCGACCGCAAGGGCATGCTGGAGCCGGGCTATGATGCCGATGTCGTGCTGGCGGATCTTGACCACATGTATGAGGTCAAGGCCGATGAGCTGCACAGCAAGAGCAAGAACTGCCCTTATGATGGTGCGCTGCTCTACGGCAAGATCGTGACAACGATCAAGGGCGGAAAGGTTACGTTTCAGATCGAAGAATAATACCGCTTTACGTGTAAAACACCCGTAGGGGCGCATTCCATATGCGCCCGTGCAAGGCTGCCGCTGGCACAGCCCCGCGGGCGGATATAGAATCCGCCCCTACGATTTCCAACATTATATACATTATATTGTAGAGCCACAATTTGTATACATCAAACGGAGGAATCAGCATGCTTACCAACATGGACAAACTGTACGAGAGCGTTGCCGCGAACGGCCCTGTCTGCGTGGGTCTGGATACCGAGATCAGCTACCTGCCCACGACCGACACCGCCAAGACGGCGGGGGAGAATGTGGTCGAATTCAACCGTGCCCTGATCAACGCCACCAAGGGCGTGGCCGGCTGCTACAAGGTGCAGATCGCCTACTATGAATCCCTCGGTCTGGACGGCATGCGCGCCTACGCCGAGACACTGAAGCTTGCACGCGCCACCGGCCTGCCGGTCATTGCCGACATCAAGCGCGGCGACATTGCCAAGACCGCCGAGATGTACGCCATGGGCCACTTCACCGGCGACTTCGAGGCCGACTTTGTGACGCTGGCTCCCTACATGGGTCTGGACTCCATCAGCCCCTATCTGCCCTACGCCGAAAAGCAGGGCAAGGGCCTGTTCGTGCTCTGCCGCACCTCCAACGGCGGTGCCAAGGACTTTGAGTACGAGAAGCTGGCCGATGGCCGCCACGTCTACGATCTGG
>ERZ839741.3510-NODE-3510-length-12344-cov-38.482708_pt1 | contig 12344 bp, 7 predicted proteins | sample MGYA00519880_ERZ839741 | MGnify/ENA primary metagenome ERZ839741 (study PRJEB31850, sample SAMEA3708851) | human gut metagenome | biome: human gut; feature: human-associated habitat; material: faeces | place: China | collected 2014 ... | reverse complement strand
ATGCCATTAGATTTACAAAAAGGATTCAACAAAAAACGTATTGACCACCGCCATCATGCCATGGATGCCATTGTCATAGCCTGCGCCAATCGGAATATAGTCAATTATTTAAATAATGAATCAGCCAGCAAGAATGCAAAGATTTCACGTCAAGACCTGCGACAAATATTATGCAAGAAAACAAAAACCGACAATTTGGGAAACTATCAATGGCTCATTGACAAACCTTGGGACACATTTACCCAAGATATGTACTCCATTTTAAGCAACATCATTGTAAGCTTCAAACAAAATCTGCGTATTATCAATAAAACAACTAACCATTATATCCATTATGAAAACGGCAAGAAAGTAAACTGCTCACAAAAACAAAGTGATAGTTGGGCTATCCGTAAGCCAATGCATAAAGAAACCGTATATGGAGAAATCAACCTGCGCAGAACAACCACTGCTACATTGAAAGCCGCTCTTGAGAATCCTCAAAGAATTATTGAAAAAGACTTAAAGAAAAAAATAAAGGAACTTTTAACGCAGGGACTCAATGAAAAACAAATCAAAAAATACTTTGAAGACAATAAAGATATTTGGCAAGAAATAAATCTAAAGAAGATACCAGTATACTATTTCACCAAAGAAACTGCCAACAGATTCTTTGCTTGCCGTGAATCAATAAATACAACTTTCAATAAAAAGAAAATAGAAGAAAAAGTTGCAGATACAGGAATCCAACAAATTTTACTGCGTCATTTAGAACAGAATGGTAATAATCCGGAACAAGCCTTCTCACCTGAAGGTATTGAACAAATGAATAAAAATATTATGTCCCTAAATAATGGAAAATTTCATCAACCAATTTATAAAGTCAGAACATACGAACAAGCCGATAAATTCGCTGTTGGACAAACAGGAAATAAATCTACTAAGTTCGTAGAAGCCGCAAAAGGTACTAATCTGTTCTTTGCAATATATGAAACTGCCCATAAACGCAGTTTCGCCTCTATTCCATTAAATGTGGTCATTGAACGACTGAAAAAAGGCTTGTCACCAGCACCCGAAAACGAAAAGGGTAATCTGCCTAAATTTATATTATCACCTAATGATTTAGTATATGTACCAACAAAAGAAGAAATAGAAAATGGACATATTAACCAACCAATACAAAAAGATAGAATTTATAAAATGGTAAGTTGTACAGGAAATCAATGTTTCTTTATCAAATCCAATGTAGCCAATACAATTATTGATAAATATGAATTTTCTCCACTGAATAAAATGGAAAGAGCTATCACAGGAGAAATGATAAAAGAAACATGCATCCCTATCCAAACAGATAGATTAGGAAACATTATAACGCCAATCAGCCTATGATAAAGAAAACATTATATTTTGGTAACCCAGCATACCTATCATTACGTAATGCCCAACTTGTCATAAAACTTCCGGAAGTAGAGAAATGTTCTTCACTTCCGGAAGCGATGAAACGTCAATCTGAAATAACCAAACCTATTGAAGATATAGGTGTTGTTATTTTGGATAATAAACAAATCACCATTACGTCCGGAGCTATTGAAGCATTGCTTGAAAATAATTGTGCACTTATTACTTGTGACAGTAAAAGTATGCCTGTAGGATTAATGCTCCCTCTCTATGGAAACACTACCCAAAATGAGCGTTTTCGGAAACAACTGGATGCTTCTTTGCCTTTAAAGAAACAACTATGGCAACAAACCATTCAAGCAAAAATCAACAATCAAGCATCTTCCTTATCCATATGTATAAACGAAGATATAAAATGCATGCGTATATGGGCTAACGATGTACGAAGTGGAGACCCCGACAATCTGGAAGCACGTGCTGCAGCTTTCTACTGGAAAACACTTTTTCATGACATTGAAAATTTTACAAGAGACCGAGATGGCATACCCCCTAATAATCTTTTAAATTATGGTTATGCCATTCTCCGTGCAGTTATCGCACGTTCTCTTGTAACAAGCGGATTATTACCCACATTAGGCATTCACCATCATAACCGATACAATGCCTATTGCTTAGCAGACGATATTATGGAACCATATCGCCCCTTCATAGACCAGCTAGTCTATCAACTATACTCTGAAAACAAAATGGAACTTACAAAAGAAGTAAAAGCCAGTTTATTATCCATCCCCACAATAGATGTCAGAATCAGTGGGAAAAGAAGTCCTCTTATGATAGCAGCAAGCCAAACAACGGCATCACTATATAAATGCTTTTCTGGAGAATCACGAAAAATCATTTATCCTGAATTCTAATGGAACGTTTCAGCGAATATAGAGTTATGTGGATTTTAGTTCTTTTTGACCTACCAACAGAAACAAAGAAAGATAAAAAAGCTTATACTGATTTTCGCAAAAATCTACAAAAAGATGGATTCACAATGTTTCAATTCTCTATCTATGTACGCCATTGTGCAAGCAGTGAAAATGCAGCAGTGCATATAAAAAGAGTAAAATCCTTTCTACCTGAATATGGTCAAGTTGGAATTATATGTATCACAGACAAACAGTTTGGAGAAATTGAGCTATTTTATGGCAAGAAAGCAAGTGGGGTAAAAACACCAGGACAACAATTAGAACTCTTTTAAAATAATAAATCCCATGGTTAATATGGGATTTATTATTTCAAGAAACAACTTTTTCTTTTTCTAAATTTACTTATAACCTACTGATAGACAACAAGAAACAATCAATGAGTTGTTTCTAATGGTTCAAAGATACTAAAATGAAAGCAAATCACAACGAACGAACAGAAGTTAACGATGAAGAAGATGTTGTTTCTAATGGTTCAAAGATACTAAAATGAAAGCAAATCACAACACTTCGACCAGCTTATATTTTACCCATCGAGTTGTTTCTAATGGTTCAAAGATACTAAAATGAAAGCAAATCACAACAATTCTTCGGACAGTCGCACATACCATTCTGTTGTTTCTAATGGTTCAAAGATACTAAAATGAAAGCAAATCACAACACCATCTCCCGGCATCTCTGTTCTATTGTTGTTGTTTCTAATGGTTCAAAGATACTAAAATGAAAGCAAATCACAACATTACATTACGGGTAAAGGTGATTTACAAGTTGTTTCTAATGGTTCAAAGATACTAAAATGAAAGCAAATCACAACAACTGAAAGCGGTTTAACCGTAACTTTAAAGTTGTTTCTAATGGTTCAAAGATACTAAAATGAAAGCAAATCACAACATGCAAATATACTACGCTTATTTGATGTATGTTGTTTCTAATGGTTCAAAGATACTAAAATGAAAGCAAATCACAACACGAAGTTTCCGCACAGATTGATTCTTTCGGTTGTTTCTAATGGTTCAAAGATACTAAAATGAAAGCAAATCACAACATGTTTTAAATGGAAGATACTCTCATATAGGTTGTTTCTAATGGTTCAAAGATACTAAAATGAAAGCAAATCACAACACATTCGTGTGCCGTCGCTGAATGTTGGAGTTGTTTCTAATGGTTCAAAGATACTAAAATGAAAGCAAATCACAACCGTACACATGAGCAGAAACAAATCAGGCTGTTGTTTCTAATGGTTCAAAGATACTAAAATGAAAGCAAATCACAACACTTCTGCCGGAGGTCCTGGTAAGACTTGGGTTGTTTCTAATGGTTCAAAGATACTAAAATGAAAGCAAATCACAACAGTGTTGAAAGAAAAGATATTCACTTAAAGTTGTTTCTAATGGTTCAAAGATACTAAAATGAAAGCAAATCACAACGACATTATTCGGATTGTAGTCGATGCGGTTGTTGTTTCTAATGGTTCAAAGATACTAAAATGAAAGCAAATCACAACGACTTCGACCATGAGAGAACGTACGAACATGTTGTTTCTAATGGTTCAAAGATACTAAAATGAAAGCAAATCACAACATATGTCTGCTAAATTGCCAATCCCGCGAAGTTGTTTCTAATGGTTCAAAGATACTAAAATGAAAGCAAATCACAACACGTCGCTGGCTGGAAAGAAACTTCTTCAAGTTGTTTCTAATGGTTCAAAGATACTAAAATGAAAGCAAATCACAACTTTTTTTCGTAAAGTTGAGGAGCGTGTTGCGTTGTTTCTAATGGTTCAAAGATACTAAAATGAAAGCAAATCACAACAAAGCTTGCAATGTAGCGTTTATCTTAGGTTGTTTCTAATGGTTCAAAGATACTAAAATGAAAGCAAATCACAACAGAAGATGGCTAATATTATGTCTTTGGCGGTTGTTTCTAATGGTTCAAAGATACTAAAATGAAAGCAAATCACAACGATGATAGCCCTAATCCTATGTCGTTCACCGTTGTTTCTAATGGTTCAAAGATACTAAAATGAAAGCAAATCACAACTCGATTTCCATGGTGTCCTTATTCATTTTGTTGTTTCTAATGGTTCAAAGATACTAAAATGAAAGCAAATCACAACAAGAGGAGCAGAAAACCGTGCTTATTTGCGTTGTTTCTAATGGTTCAAAGATACTAAAATGAAAGCAAATCACAACATTGGTTAGTAAATTGAGTTTCTTAAATTGTTGTTTCTAATGGTTCAAAGATACTAAAATGAAAGCAAATCACAACACAAGAAGACGGGAGCTCTTGGAGTGATAGTTGTTTCCCGTTGTTTAAAGATACTAAAAGTTTTTCTATATTTAAATATCATTTGTCCCTATAATAACACATAAAAAGCTGCCTCCACACCAGAGTGTTGGAGACAGCCTTTCTTCATTAATAAAACCTATAATTAATCAACCAAAGGGAACATAAAGCCTTTTCCGTCATTATCATCAAACTTAGCTTTTGAAGGAAGAGGCAGATGTTTGGCATTGTTGCTGAAATCCCAAAGCATGGTTTCGTCCTCGGTGATTTCTCCTGTGTCAAGGTTCCGCTTCTTTCCGTTTAGTGGATAATACAGCACCAGATTCTCATCACTTCCGTCTACCGTTTTCCACATGAACTGCTTCAACTGCTGAGGTGTGCGGGCCGTCTTCCAGAAACGGATTTCACGAACCAGCTCGTTCGCACCGCCAATCCAAAAACCTACCAGACCGTAAGGCCCTGTACGGATTTCACGGTCGGCCACCAATTCCCCATTCACATATACATAGTTTTTCTTACCGTCGTACACGAAAGCTAGCATGTACCAGGTGTCGGCCTGTGCCGCAAAGACATCCGCCGGTACGTCAATCTGAGAACCTCCAGTCTTAAACTGAAGCTGGTCGGGACGGATGGTCACGTCGCCGAAGCGAGGATAGATTTCATCGAGTGCACCGGCTCCAGATACGAGTTTGGTACCACAGATCGAGCGGTTGTTGCTCTGGTATGCACTACGGTTCACCATAACCTCCATCGTCCACTGGTCCACCTTGAAATCGTCCGGGAACATCTTGGCATCTTCACTGCCGTATCCGTCAATGCGAAGACACTTCGTATTGATGCGCTGCTCCAGTACAATCAGTGATTCAGATTCACTGTCAATCACGGGTACCGTACCGCCACTCAGTTTCACCGGCAAAGCATAGCTTCCCTGCAGGGAGAATTTCACATCCTTGAACTTTACCGGCAGAAATTGCTGCGTCTGCCTAGAACTGAACACCACTTCCTTGCCTACTTCATACATTTCGGGCGGCAGCATCAGGTAGTCCGTTCCATGCTTCTTGTTGTATGCTTCCAGCTGTTCCTTGCTGCCGGCTTCTACCGTCACCGTCTTGGCATCGTTTTCCTGCTGCACCAGCGATACGGTGATAGACTTCACATCGACTTCCTTTCCTTCTTCCACGAATACCTGCGAAGATTCACCAGTCTTGATGTAAGCCCCCTGTGCCGACTGGTATTCACTGGTTGCATCCTTGTATAATTCATTCTGGCAGGAACAAGCCAGCAAGGCTCCTGCGAATATGCTGAAATATAATTTCTTTTTCATAATTCAATTTTTAATCTAACTTACCCGGATAAACCACATTTCCTAAGTGCAAGGCTTCTCTGAGCCATTTGTAAGGAGGAGTATTCGCATAGTCGTATTCCATGTGATACGTACCGATGCCACCGATGCGTCTGCCGTCGGGAAGGTCCAGCGTGGCATAATCAAAAATCTGACGTCCTTCCGGATAAACATTGATTTCCGGACGTACGCTGGTGTACTCATCTACTCCACCTGTCTGCCAGCCTTGCTCAAACTCTACGGTGATAATGGTCTTCCGCTCCCAGTTTTCAAGGTGAGGCTGATTGATTTTCCTAAGGACCTGTGCGGTGGAACGTTCCCAGTATGCCTGATAAATATAGTGGTCGATGTACTTGGAAGCCTCGGTAGAAAGTTTCTCAGGCTGACCGTCCATTACCAGCATTCTGCCGGCCGGACGCAAACGGTCTGAAAGGGTTTTGATAAATACGAACATGTCCGTATTGCCCGAATTTTCGCTGATCATCTCACCGTTAGCCATCGAACCTGAATGACCATAGCCGGGCTCATAGTCAATGTCGAAACCGTCCAGGTTGTACTTCTCAATGGTATCGCAGATGGCATTTGCATAGGCCTTCACGCCTTCCACAAAGTTACCCCCTCCTTTTTCTTCAATCCAGTATTTCTTCGGTTCCTGTCCCGGAGGAGTCATCTGGTCGCCCAGGTCCTGTACAATCCAGCACAACAGCGCTTTTCCGCCCTTGATTTCCTGAAAGAACTTCAAGTCTTTTTTCTGTTCTTCCGAAAGGTTTCCACGCGTACCCCACAAGGATACGAAGTCCACGCTATCGGGCAGCATCTTCAGGTAGTTCTGCGCATTGCTGCCTCGTCCGGTCCAGTTGCCGAACCAGCCGAATCCCTTCACATGAGGCGTCTGACGGTATTCTCTCAGTTTGGCAAAATAGTCACGCATGGAGGGAGTCAGGTCGGCTTCACTTTCCGCCTCCAGCAAGGGAATGTATTTTTCCAGGTTCTCCTGGTTTTCGAACGTTTCTCTTTCAGGCACGGTCCATTCGGAACAGGCCACGAAGCCTGCCGCCAGCAGCAGGGCTCCTGCATATCTTATGATTTTTTTCATCGCTTCATTTGTTACACTTTTCCGTAAAACTCATTTCTCATTTCGGCTGTTTGGGACGGTTGTTGCGCACCCACCACAGCTTGGTTGCTCCCTGGTCTTCCCCACCCAGCAGCGCCGGCACTTCCGACATGTTGGGGTTTGTACCATATTCTGCCGGAGCAAAGCGGAATCTTTCGGGCGTAATGGCATCTTCTTCACCTCCTATGCTCACGTAAGCTTTGTCATAAGCCGGTTTGAGCAGATAAGGATAGCCTGTTCGGCGATATTCGGTCCAGGCTTCCACGGCATTGGGATAGAGTGCCAGGTATTTCTGGGTAATGATTTTCTGCAACTTCACTTCATCCGAATCGGCATCGTTCCACTTGGGAGCCACATTTCCGGGAGAAAGCTTGCAGGAATATTCACGGTTATAAGGCAACACAGAACGGTTGATGTCATAAGGAAGATCGTCAGTCTGCAGATAAGCTGCAACTCCATTTGCGCCGCTTTCCTCGAACGACTTGGTAACACCTTCTTCATACAAATCTTTCGGATTGCCTCCTGTCAGTTTGTAAAGAGCAGCCTCTGCTTTCAGGAAAGACACCTCCGAGGCACGCATCCAGAACAAAGGAGAAGCGGCATCGACCTTCGGTTTGGAAGCCCCATTCTTGGCCTCCGTACTAAGGGGATTGTAGTTTGTAGGAGGAATAGGTACGAAATAGCCATTCGAAGTAGCCGTAAAATAAGCAAGCAAGCGAGGATCTTTATATCCCTGCATGTAGGCCCAGATGGTGGCACCCAGGCGACATTCTCCGTAGTCCTCTACAGTCGGCAGCATGGAGTTCATCAGCGGCAACTTGTCCGTACTCCGTATTTTGGCCTCCTGTGCCACGGTTTCAATGACACCTCCGTGAGAAGGGTCAAGGGCAAACGTGATGTATTCCTTTGCCAGTGCCTCATCCTTGAAATGCACGCGGACGGCTATGCGCAACATGAGCGAGTTAGCCAGTCGCACCCAGTTGGAAGCGTTTCCGTTATAAATTACATCGTACGACGGAAGCACTTTCGATGCGGTATTGACCAGCAGCAGCGAAGCATCCTTCAAATCGGCCAGCATCGCCTTGTACACGGTCTCCTGAGAATCCAGTTTCGGGGCAATGTCTCCGTTGCCGGCATTGGTATATACAATCGGGCCGAACACATCCGTCGCACGGAGCCAGGCAGTCACCTTGACAATGTTGGCTACAGCCTGCACTTCCTTGTCGGCAGGGTCTTCCGAATTCTTCGTATGCTTGTAGATGTCATTCCATGCACGGAACAGTTTCGAATAGAAATTCTGGTAGGCATAGCTCATACGGGCATCCGTAAAGTTCCACGTAGCCTCCGTATTGAAATTCCAGTTGTTGTTCATGCCCCAGTAACCGATGTAGTTGCCGGCCGACATGATGTCCGTATTGGCCAGGTCGTTACCCGGTCCTGTCGATTCAGTGGGCGAACCGATGGGAATAACCAGCTTCTGCATGTCCATGAAAGGAGCCCCATACAGCAGTCCGCCCGTCTTCATTCCTTCTTCCGTCACACCATAGATATTTGTATTGATCTGCTCATAGTTGCAAGATGCAAGTGCCAATACGGAAAATACAGGTATCAAATAGTTTCTTATCTTCATATTATACGTTGTTTTTCATGATTTGTTAGAATCCAAATTTAAGGCTCACTCCATACGTGCGCTGGCTGGGCAACATAAAGTAATCATATCCTTGTCCGAAGGTGCCGGTAGAAGCCGTCAGTTCCGGATCAAAAGGAGCTTTGTTGTAAATCATCCAGAGGTTGGTGCCATACACGGACAGGTTCACACTATGGAACGGAGTACCCTTGAACCAGGAATTGGGGAAGGTGTATCCCAGACTGGCTTCCTGCAGGCGGACGTTGGTAGCAGAGTACACATTATACGCATCCAGGTTCACCACCGATTCATAATAGTCTTTTGGCTGAACTGCCACATTACCCACCATGACTTTTCCGGCATCACGCGCATCAGCCGAGGCCTGCGACACACCGAACTGGTCGAGCACAGCCTGTGTCTTGGAAATCACGATACCTCCCAAACGGGCAGTCACAAGGAAGTTCAGGTTAAAGCCTTTGTAGGTAAAGCCATTTCTCCAGCCCAGGTTCCACTTGGCATTGACACTGCCCAGCTTGTAGGGCTCCGTAGATTCCGTGGTAATGGTCTGACCTTCGTTGTACACGATGTAACCGTCCTGATCACGTTTCAGGCGTTCTTCCGCATATATCGTGCCCACTTCTTCTCCTTCGCGCAGGCGGAAACGTCCCACCTTGATGTCGCTCAGGTCGAGTGCCTCTCCGGTCACGGGATTCTTCACGTTCGAAGCCAGTGCGATGATTTTATTGCGGTTGGCAGTAGCTGTCAGCGAGGTACTGTATGAGAAATTGCCAAAGGTCTGGTCGTATCCCAGCGTCAGTTCGATACCCCGGTTTTCCACGTTACCGGCCTGCACGAACATATAGTCATAACCCGACGTTTCCGACAGCTTGGCTTCGAGCAACTGGTCGTAGGTATTCGATTTATACAACGTCACACCCAGCGACACGGTATTGTTCAGCCACTTGGAGTCGATACCTACTTCATAAGAGCGGGTTCTTTCCGGCTTCAGCTCCGGCAGCGGATAATACTTGAAAGGTTTGATTACACCACCTTCAATGGTGTGCGTTATGGTTCCGGGAGTCAGTCCGGTGTAAGGAATAGGCGAACCCACCTCCGTATAGGAAGCACGCACTTTCAGGAAGCCCAGCACCGGTGAAATGGACTGGCGCATGGTTTCGGGCAACAAGTCCGTCACAATAGCCGAAAGTCCGACAGAAGGATAGAATATCCAGGGCGACTTGCTGTTGACCAGCTGAGAAGGCTTGTCGGCACGACCGGTCAGTGTGAGATACACGGCCGATTTCCACGAGATTTCCGCAGAACCGAACACACCGAGATTCATCTTACGGTTGTCACCACCCGTCTGTGAAGGTACACCGGTAGAAGGGTCTACATTGTCATAAGCAAACAGATTCGGCACCAGAAGCAACTGTCCGCCGTATCCCCTTCCCTTCGTGTCGTATTCCTCGAAAGAAGCACCCACGTTGACATTGGCATAAAAGTCTCCGGCAAAAGGTTTCGAAAGGTTGGCCATAATGTCTGCATATTTCTGGCGGAAAGTCTCATTCGAATAAGCATAGCGTCCCAGCGGCTTGGCAAACGTACCGTGCGTAGAGGCATAACGCTTGTCTTCCTTCTCCGTGTAGGTATTATCCAGACGGCCTCGTGCACTCACGTTCAGGTAATCGGTAATTTCATATTTCAACGATGCATACAGCATGTAGCGGTCTTTCACCTCAGGACGCAAATTGCGGTAAGCCACCCAGTAAGGGTTCTGCACAGCCATACCGAAGTCGCCCGGTGTCCACGACTGCACATTGTAGCCCAGCTCGGCATCATAGCGTTCGAAATACGTTTCCTTCTCAAAATTCTCTCCGCGCGGATACAGATAAGCTCCCAGAAGGGGGTTGAAATACGTACCGTAGGACAGCATGTTGTTGTAATACTCACGCACGTAGCTGGCAGACAAGTCCATGGTCAGCTTATCGTTGAAGAACTTGGTGGTATTTCGCACCATGGCATTGTAGCGGTGGTATTTGTTGTTGGGCACGATACCCTTGGCATTGACCGCCGAACCGGACACATACGTCTGGTTCTTGTCATTTCCCACAGACAGATTAAAAGAGTTGGTAAAAGTGGTTCCGGTATTGAAGAAGTCGGCCGGATTATATGAAGAAGGTACCGGCAGTTTTTCTCCCCACGAGGCAGCCTCCCCACTCACGTTTCCGTAGGTGTTCTGAAAGCGTGGCAGCACGAAAGGATTCGAGAATTCAGCCGATGACGACACGTTGACACTCACCTTTCCGGCAGCACCTTTCTTCGTGGTAATCAGGATGACACCGTTGGCCGCATTGGCTCCGTAGAGTGCAGCAGCCGAGGGACCTGTCAGCACCGACAGACTTTCAATATCTTCAGGGTTGAAGCTGGCAATACCTTCACTTGACGTGCGTCCTGCACCGAAGCCCGTACCGTCGCCTGTGCGGTCGGCCTGATTACCCATGGGCACACCGTCAATCACATACAGCACGTTGTTGTCTCCCTTGATAGACTTGTTTCCACGCATCACGACGCGGGTACCTCCACCCACACCCGAAGCACTGCGCTGAATGCTCACACCGGCTACTTTTCCGTTCAGGCTGTTCACGAAGTTGGCATCCTTTACCTTTGTCAGCACATCATTCTTCACCTCCTGCACGTTGTAGCTCAAAGCCTTCTGTGAGCGCTTGATACCCAATGCCGTTACCACTACTTCATCCAGCTGTTCCGTGTCTTCCTTCATGACCAGAACACCCAGTGTTTCCTTGGCAGAAACCGTCAGGTTCTGATACCCCACGTAAGAGATTTCGAGTGCGGCCCCTTCGCCTGCTGACATAGTGAAGTTTCCGTCTATGTCGGTAATCGTACCGTTTCCGGTACCCTTTTCCAGCACGCTCACCCCTACCAGAGGTTCTCCGTTGACGTCAACGACTGTTCCACTCACTGTGATTTTGTTTGCTTGCGCCGACACCTGTACGGGAGACGCACTGGCTCCTCGCGGAAGGTTGGCATAGGCCGCATTTCCTCCCTGACTTATCAGCAAAAGGAATAGCAGCTGAGTAGCTCTTTCTATTTTCATAGATGATTAAAGATTTTGTTGGACAATTAAGTTTAGTTATCGCGGTTTAGTGGTAGCCTGAGGAGGACATTTCTCCCCCTCAGGTACCGGTTGTAAAAAAGTCTAGTTTGGTTTTGGTTAAAAAATGGGTATGACAATCCTGCACAGGTACCTCCCTCAACTGCGAAAACAGTCTGCGGGCAGTATCTGTCCTTCTTGTCAGTTTTATTCTTCGATTTTAGAAGAACGCTTTCTCTATCCTTTCAAATGATATAATACAGGCTCGTTTGTAATCGGCCTTACGAAGTGATTTTTTTCTGTAGTTTAGCTTAAGCTCGTTCTGTTTGTGTCCGTAAAAACAAGGTCGGTAGTTTTATCGGGGTGCAAATATATGCAATTTTAATAAACTTACAAACATTTATAAAAGAAAAAGAGAAAACCAACGATATTTTCACCGCTTGATTTTCTCTTATTTTCCGTGATTCCGCTGCGATTCGAACGCAGGACCCACGCCTTAGAAGGGCGTTGCTCTA
>ERZ839741.3507-NODE-3507-length-12356-cov-13.887164_pt1 | contig 12356 bp, 8 predicted proteins | sample MGYA00519880_ERZ839741 | MGnify/ENA primary metagenome ERZ839741 (study PRJEB31850, sample SAMEA3708851) | human gut metagenome | biome: human gut; feature: human-associated habitat; material: faeces | place: China | collected 2014 ... | reverse complement strand
AGATGCCCGGCGCAAAGGTGAACCGCTATAAGGGCCTTGGTGAGATGAACCCCGAACAGCTGTGGGAGACCACCATGAACCCCGATAACCGCGTTATCGTTCAGATCACCATTGAGGATGCCGAGAAGGCCGATGAAGCCTTTACCATCCTGATGGGTGACCAGGTGGAGCCCCGCCGCCGCTTTATCGAGACCAACGCCCAGTACGCGAAGCTGGATGTGTAATTGGAGGAAACAATGGAAGAAGATTATGTGATGATACCGGGCAGCGGTACCAAAAAGATCATCCGCGATGTCAAGAAGGAGATCGAGACCGCGTTCCTGGACTACTCCATGTCAGTCATCGTGTCCCGCGCCCTGCCCGATGTGCGCGACGGCCTGAAGCCTGTCCACCGCCGCATCCTGTACACCATGCATGAGCGCGGCAACGACCCCAGCCATGCATACCGCAAATCCGCCGACACCGTTGGTGCGGTGCTGGGCTCCTACCACCCCCACGGCGACGCATCCGTTTACGATGCCATGGTCCGTCTGGCACAGGATTTCTCCCTGCGCTATCCGCTGGTGGATGGTCAGGGTAACTTTGGTTCTGTGGACGGCGACCCCCCGGCTGCTTACCGTTACACCGAGGCCCGCATGAGCCGCATGGCCGTGGAGATGCTGACCGATATCGACAAGGATACCATCGACTGGGACCCCAACTTTGATGAGACCAAGAAGGAGCCCAGCGTTCTGCCCTGCCGTTTCCCGAACCTGCTGGTCAACGGCAGTCAGGGCATCGCCGTTGGTATGGCTACCAACATCCCGCCCCACAACCTGAGTGAGGTCATTGACGGCTGTGTGGCCTATATCGAGGACCCGGACATCGACCTGCCCGGCCTGATGGAGCACATCAAGGGCCCCGATTTTCCCACCGCCGGCATCATCATGGGCCGCAGCGGCATCCGTGCCGCCTATGCCACCGGCCGCGGCAAGATCACCCTGCGCGGCCGTGCCACCATTGAGGAAAAGAAGAACGGCCGCGCCCAGATCATCGTGACCGAGATCCCCTACATGGTCAACAAGGCACGCCTCATTGAGAACATTGCCGACCTGGTCAAGGAAAAGCGGATCGAGGGCATCAGCGATCTGAACGATGAGACCAACCGCAAGGGAATGCGCATCGTGATCGATGTGCGCAAGGATGCCAACCCCCAGGTCGTCCTGAATCAGCTGTACCAGTACACCCAGCTGCAGGATACCGTGGGTGTCATCATGCTGGCCATCGACCACAAGGTGCCCAAGGTGATGACCCTGAAGCAGATGATCCAGAAGTATGTGGAGTTCCAGGATGAGGTGGTGCGCCGCCGCACCCAGTATGACCTGAAAAAGGCCCGGGAACGCGCCCATATTCTGGAAGGCCTGAAGAAGGCCACCGACATCGTGGATGAGCTGATCGCCACCATCCGTGCCTGCAAGGGCGGCATGGCCGAAGCCAAGGCTGCCATCATGGAGCAGTTCGGTTTCGATGATCCGCAGGCAGATGCCATCGTCAAACTGCAGCTGGGCCGTCTGGCCGGTCTGGAGATCCTCAAGATCGAGGAAGAGCTGGCCGGTCTGCACGCCAAGATCGAGAACTGGGAGGCCATTCTGGCCGATGACGCCCGGGTGCTGGCCATCGTCAAGGAAGAGCTGCTGGACATGAAAAAACGCTTTGGCGACGAGCGCCGCACCGAGATCCAGTCGGTGACCGGTGAGGTGGACATCGAGGATCTGATCGCCGAGGAGCAGTGTGTGTACACCCTGACCGAGGCCGGTTATATCAAGCGCCAGCTCAAGGCTACCTATCAGGCCCAGCGCCGCGGCGGCCGCGGCATCTCCGGCATGACCCGCAAGGAAGAGGACATCGTGCAGGAAATGTTCGTAGGTTCCACCCACGACTATGTGCTCTTTGTCACCGACAAGGGCCGCCTGTTCCGCATCAAGGGCTACACCATTGCCGAGGGCAGCCGCACCAGCAAGGGCAGCAACATCGTCAACCTGCTGCAGCTGGCCGAGGGCGAAAAGGTCACCAACATGATCTGCCAGAGCAAGGACGCCGACACCGAGGGCGGCTTTGTGACCATGGTCACAAAGCAAGGCCTCATCAAGCGCACCCCGCTGGAGCAGTACGCCAACATCCGCAAGACCGGCCTGATCGGCATTGCCCTGAACGAGGGCGACGCGCTGGCATGGACCCGCCTGACCTCCGGCCACGATATGCTCATCGTTGCCACCCGCAACGGTCAGGCCATCCGCTTCAACGAGGAGGATGCCCGCCCGATGGGCCGTAACGGCCACGGCGTGCGCGCCATCCGTCTGGCGGAGGGTGATGAAGTCGTGGGCGTGTGCATCTGCCGCGAGGGCGGCACAGTGCTGACCGTGACCGAGAACGGCAAGGGACGCCGCTCGGATATCGACACCTACCGCATCACCGCCCGCGGCGGCAAGGGCATCCGCAACTACGATGTGAGCCGCGACAAGGTTGCCGCCGTGAAGATCGTGGACGACGTGGACGATGTGCTGCTGAGCAGTCAGGAGGGCATCATCATCCGCCTGCACGTCAACGAGATCCCGCTGCAGAGCCGCTACGGCTCCGGCGTGCGGGTGATGCGTCTGGGCGAAAACGACAAGGTGATGGTGCTGGCACGCACCGACCACGACGATGAGGCACAGACTGAGAAGATCGACGCTTCTGAGGCCGATGCCGAGCCCACCGCCGAGCAGCTTGCCGAGATGGAAGCCGCCGATGCTGCCGCCGCCACCGAAGCCCCGGAGGCAGACCCGGAAGAGAAGGAATGATGTGCCCTGCGGGCATGAGGCTTCTGCTGCGCAGAAATGATGTGCCTGCGCAATGATGTTTGCGCTGCGCGCAAAATGATTTTATAAGTCCGGGATAGCGGAACACCTGCGGGCGTTCCGCTATCCCATTTTCATGGGAGAAAATCGTGTTCCGCAGCGCCGCGCTTTCGCAGAAAGCGGCGCTGCAAATGCCGCTTGCCGTTACGACCCCTCCGGTGAAAATGCGTTTGGAGCGCTCCGCAGAGCGCGACAAACGCGAAATTATAAATAATTCTTTCCGCTGAATATGTGCACAGCGCAGCGGAGCACATTAAAAATCGTTTCACCGTCAGGTTTGTCTGGACTTCCCCTTGAAACTGTGCTAGAATAAACGAAATCACAATACCCGTGGGGGAGTAGCAGGCGCTTTGCAGAGCGCAGCAAGTCAACACAATGACCGCTTTCCGGTCTGGCTTGCTTTCATTTGCGAGACTCATGTGTTTTGGTGCGTGTTTGCTGCGCCCGTGCACATGGAGTGGATTTCAAAAAATCACCCGGTCCCGGACGTACAACGCGCCCGGGACCGGGTTTTTGTATTGTTTGGAATACGGTCAACAAACAGGAGGCAGACAATATGGAATGGAGTTTTGTGTTTTTCCTCAACAGTGCCCTGCTAGGCGTAGGTCTGGCGATGGATGCGTTTTCGGTGTCCCTGGCAAACGGTCTGCATGACCCCAAAATGGGCAAAGACACCATGTGCAGGATCGCGGGCACCTTCGGCGTGTTCCAGGCCGTGATGCCCATGACCGGCTGGATCTGTGTGCACACCATCGTGGAGCTGTTCTCGTCCTTTGAAACGTTCATCCCGTGGATCGCGCTGGCCCTGCTGGGCTACATCGGCGGCAAGATGCTGGTGGACGGCATCAAGGGTGAAGAGGCCGAGGAGGCCACCGAGCTCAGTGCCGGTGCCCTGTTCATGCAGGGCGTAGCCACCAGCATCGACGCGCTTTCGGTGGGCTTTACCATCTCGGAGTACGGCTGGATGATGGCGCTGGCAGCATCCATCATCATTGCGGTGGTCACCTTCTTCCTCTGCATGGCGGGCCTGAACATCGGCAAGAAGTTCGGCACCGAGCTCTCCGGCAAGGCATCCATCCTGGGCGGCGTCATCCTCATCGGCATCGGCCTGGAGATTTTCATCTCCGGGGTGTTCTGCGCATAAAGCCAAAAGGGCAGCTGCACAAGTTCGTGCAGCTGCCCTTTTCCTTTATAACAACCCTGCCTTACCGTTGAAGAAAAACGCTTAGTGCTTCAGTTCCAGCAACGCATCGCCCTGCTTTACGGTGCCACTGGCTTTAGCCGCGACAGCGGCATAGTCATCGGTATTGCAGACAATAAGCGGCGTGGTCACGGGATAGCCTTCGGCCTTAATGGCTTCCAGTTCAAAGCGGATCAACGGCTGACCTTTCTTCACCTTATCACCCTCGTTGACGAGGTAGGTAAAGTGCTTGCCACCCAGCTTGACCGTATCGATGCCGATGTGCATCAGCAGTTCGGCACCGTCAGCCGTGGTCATGCCCACGGCATGGTGGGTCTCAAAGGTGGAGGAGATCTCACCGTCAGCAGGTGCCACCAGTTCACCATCGGTGGGCTCAATGGCAATGCCGTCGCCCAGCGCACCGCTGGCAAAGGCTTCATCCTTCACATCGGCCAGCGGCACTACAGTACCGTTCAGGCAGGCAGACAGCACGGTATCCTTTGCTGCGGGGGCCGCCGGGGCGGGTGTTGCGGTCGCCGCCGGGGTCTTAGGTGCATTTTCCAGATAATCTTCCAGCTTTGCCTTGATGACGGCCACCTTGGGGCCGTATACCACCTGCACACCGTTGCCCTTGCAGATCACGCCGGAGGCACCGGAGGCTTTGAGCACATCCTGCCGGACCAGCGCAGCGTCCTTGACGGTGCAGCGCAGGCGGGTGGCGCAGCAGTCCACGTCGGACAGGTTGTCGGCACCTCCCAGACCTTCTACGATCAGGGCGCTGACCGGATCATCCCCTGCGGGGGTGGTGCTGCCGGAAGCGGCGCTGCGGGCGTTCACGTCCGCACGGGTGTACAGCTTGACTTCCTCGGCATCATCGCGACCCGGGGTCTTGTAGTCAAACTTGGAGATCATAAAGCGGAAAATGATGTAGTACAGTACAAAGTACACCGCACCGACCACGACCACCCACATCCAGTGGGTCTTGTCGTTGCCCTGCATCACACCGAACAGCACCAGGTCGATGAGACCGCCGGAGAAGGTCATGCCCACGCCCACATTCAGGATGTGCATCAGCATGAAGGACAGACCGGCCAGCACGCAGTGCACGGCGTACATGGGCAGAGCCACAAAGATAAAGGTAAATTCCAGCGGCTCGGTGATGCCGGTGAGGAAAGCCGTCAAGGCGGCAGACAGCAGCAGGCCACCTGCAACCTTTTTCTTTTCCGGCTTGGCGCACTGGTACATCGCCAGCGCCGCGCCGGGCAGACCGAACATCATAAAGGGGAACTTACCGGCCATGAAACGGGTAGCGCTGACCGAGAACACCGTGGTAGACTTGGAAGCCAGCTCGGCAAAGAAGATGTTCTGTGCGCCGGTCACGGTGACGCCATCGATGATGGCGGTGCCGCCCACAGCGGTCTGCCAGAACGGCATATAGAACACATGATGCAGCCCAAAGGGGATCAGCGCACGCTCCAGCAGGCCGTAAATAAAGGTGCCTGCGTAGCCGGAAGCCAGCACCAGTGCACCCAGCGCGGCAATACCGCTCTGCACCACCGGCCAGATATAGAACATGGCAATGCCGACCACCAAATACACGATGGAGCTGACGATGGGCACAAAGCGTGTACCGCCAAAGAAGGCCAGCACCTGCGGCAGCTCGATCTTATAGAACTTGTTGTGCAGCGCCGCCACGCCCAGACCGACCACGATGCCGCCGAACACACCCATTTGCAGGGTTGTGATGCCCAGCATGGTGGTGGTGGAGTTGGCAGGCATCGCTTCTACGCCGCCTGCCGCATTGATCATGGCCTGAATGGCTGTATTCATAATGATATAGGCCACTGCGCCGGACAGGGCGGCCACCTCTTTTTCCTTGCGGGCCATGCCGATGGCCACGCCCATGGCGAACAGCAGCGCCAGATTGTTGAACACGGCGCTGCCGGTCTGGCTCATCACGTCCAGAATGGTGTAGATCAGGGTACCGGGGTGGATGACGCTGTTCAGGCCATAGGCCGCCAGCATGGTTTCGTTGGTGAACGAGCTGCCGATACCCAGCAGCAGGCCCGCTACAGGCAGCAGTGCAATGGGCAGCATAAAGCTGCGTCCCACGCGCTGCAGCACGCCAAAGATCTTGTCTTTCATCTTCAGTTCTCCTTTTCTCAAGTTCGTATCCAGCATATATATCCACACAGGAAAGACCTGTGGAGAATCAAAGGTAAAGCAAAAGAGCTTATTTTCCCATCCGGATCCGTTTCAGATGGATCGTAAGGAACACCAGTTCCTCGTCCGAAAGCTCCTTGTGCCAGGTGTTGCGGACATACTCCGCAATGCAGCAGGCGCATTTGTAGTGTTCGCTGCAATTGCGGGCGATCAGGGCGCGGAACACTTCGTCGTGGGTATCGTTTTCCTGCTCCTGTTTTCCTTGAAATACGCGTTGCGCAAAAAAGCGCAAATGCACTGTAAAGCGGCTGAAATCCAGTGCATCCCGGTCAAAATGGCAGTTGTAAAAGCATTCCACTACCTGCACGCAGCCATCCACAAAGCGGGTGACATCGTTCACCACGCTCATGGTGGTGTTGAGCTCTGCGTTGACGATGTGCAGCGCAATGAAGCCGCCCTCGTCGTCCGAAAGGTCTGCATGGCAGCGCTGGCGGATGGCGGCAAGGCACTCCATGCCAAGGCGATACTCTTCCGGGTAGAATTCCCGAATGGGAGCCATCAGCGGGTTGGAAAAGCGAATCCCCTGCTCACTGCGCTGGATGGCAAAGCTGATGTGGTCAGCCAGCGTGATGAGCAGGCTCTCGTTCAGCGGGTAGTTCACCCGGCTGCGGATCATTGCCACCAGCTCGTCGGTGAGCAGCAGATGCTCATACGGGATCTGTTCCAGAAGTTCCACCAACTTCTGCTGCACGGCAGGGCTGGTCATGCGGTAGCTGCGCTCCACGGTTTCAGCCTCAATTTTATAGCCCGGCTTAACGCCAAAGCCCAAACCGCGCCCGGTGACGATCAGCTCACAGCCCGTGGGGTCCACCACGCGCAGAATATTATTGTTGATTGGTTTTTTGACGGTATATTGCATTGTTTCTCCTCCTTAGGTTGAAAAAGGCAATAAAAAAAGACCACTCTTGACACAGCAAACATACCGAAGGCTGAAACACGCTTTCGGCTTGTGCTATGCAGAGTTGGTCTAGCCCGCCAAACGGTAACAATCCAACGACGCTGCTCGCGTACAATTTTCTTTTTTGTAAGGCACAGACAAATTAAGCACTTGAATCACAATTTATTCTATGCATGATTACAGTACCATATTCTTTGCTGTGTGTCAAGACAGAAACGGGTTTCTTTTTCGCTTTGTTGATTTTGCCCAAACTTAGGCGATATTTTGCAGCAGAGCAACAAGGAAGAGCCTTCCTTATTTTATTGTTCCGCGTGGAACATTTTTTTACTTTTCGGGTTCCGGCTCAAAATAGTCGGCGTATTCGCCGGTCAATTTGGAGCCCAGGCGGCGGATGCCGCCGTACAGGTGCCGCTCCACCAGCGGCTCAAAGGCAGCCAGGTCGCACCGCTCAATGGCGTTGAGCAGGTTGCGGTGGTCGGCGATCACCTCGTCCAGTCCGCCGGTGGTCATGGTGTCCAGCATCCGGAAGCGGCTGTAGTCCGCGTGGGCGTTCTGCAGCGTGCTCCACAAATACATCTTATCCATAGCCGCAAACCAGGTCTCGTGCAGCAGGCGGTCGGCCTCGTACAGCTTGTTGTAATCCGGGGCCTCGGCCCGTGCAAGGGCTTCGTAGGCATCCACCCGCACCCGGATCAGCGCCCGCTGCTCCGGAGTGCATTTGGGGGTGAAGTCCCGCAGGACCTTTGCCTCCACCGCCGTGCGCTCGTAGATCAGTTCATCCACGATGCGGCGGTTCAGGCGGGTGACGGTGGTGCCCTTGTAGGGCACGATGCGCACCAGACCGCTTTCTTTCAGGCGCTGCAGCACCATCCGGATCAGGGTGCGCGGTGCGCCGAAGCGGGCACACAGCGGGTTTTCACTCAGGGGGGAGCCGGGGCGGATGGTCAGGTCGATGATCTCCCGCTCCAGCACCGCATAGATCTCAGCATCAGTTTTGTATTGTTCCATCGTTTTCACCAAGGCGCGGCATCATTCCGCGAACAGATTCCAGGGGGCAGTGTCCGGCAGCGGCAGCGTGAAGTTCATGATCCTGCCGGTGTCCGGGTGTACGAACTGCAGACCACAGCTCTGCAGGGCAATGGCACCCTTCACACGGCTGCCGTATTTGCCGTCGCCCCACAGGGGATGCTTCCGGGAGGCAAACTGCACCCGGATCTGATGAGTGCGGCCGGTGTGCAGGGTGATCTCAGCAAGGCAGGCATCCTGCGTCTGCCGGACAATGCGGTATTCCAGCACGGCTTCCCGCACGCCCTTGCGCGGGCGGATGACCGGGAACACCCGGCCTCTGCGGCTGTCCTTGAACAGCCAGTCCCGCAGGGTGCCTGCCGCAGGCAGGGCGTCGTTTGGCCCGCCGGAAAGCACCGCCCGGTACTGCTTGACAAAGCAGGGGGCCTCTGCCCTGCCCTCGGCCCGGCCGTCCTGCACCGCATAGGCTTCCTGGCTTTGGGTGATCTGTCGGCTCAAGGCCGCGGCGGCCGCCGGGGTGCGGGCAAAGACCATCAGGCCGGACACGCCGGTGTCCAGCCGGTGCACCACCCCCACATAGGCCTGGGGGCTGCCCCAGTGCTGCCGCAGGGCGGCGGTCATGCCCTCCTCGCTGGACAGCCCCGCAGGCTTGTCCAGCACCACAAGGGCGTTGTCCTCGTACAGGATATTCACAGCTTGCCCTCGTTCAGCAGGGCTTTCAGTTTCAGGATGCCGGCAATGGTCTTGCCGTCCTTGATCTCGCCGCGCATGACCATCTCGTAGGCCTTTTCCAGCGGCACCCGGTCCGGGGTCAGGAACTCGTCCGCGTCCAGGTGCATGTGGGTCTCGTGCAGGCCGGTGGCCACCCAGGTGTAGATGATCTCGGTGTCGTAGCCCACGGTGGGGTAGAACTCGCCCAGCGAGGTGTAGTGGTCGGCGGTCAGGCCGCACTCCTCTTCCAGCTCCCGCTTCGCAGCTTCAAAGGGGTCCTCCCCTTGTTCCAGCTTGCCGGCGGGCAGCTCCCACAGCTCCTGCTGCATGGCATAGCGGAACTGCCGCACCATGCAGATGGTGCCGTCGGCAAAATAAGGCAGGATGCACGCGCCGCCGTGGTGATGCACCACTTCGCGGGTGGCGGTCCTGCCGTTTTCCAGCAGTGCAGTGTCCTTGGTCAGGGTGATGACCCGCCCTTCAAACAGCGTCTCGCTGGACAGTGTCTTTTCAAAATGGACCGGATTGCTCATTTTCTTCAACGCCCCTTTTTCCGGCACAGCGCCGGTTTTCTGCTTCCCAGTTTACGGCAAAATGCGGTTTGTTGTCAATGATGAGATTCGCCCCGGAGCGGGCATTCCAGCCGGAATTTTAAAATTTCTGTAAAAGAGAAGGCTGCCTGTTGCCCAAAAACCGGAAAATCCGCGCCATTGCTCACTTTAACACGCTAAAGACGTACAAAAGCGCTAAAAATTTTTTTTTATTTTTGGTGCGTTTGTCGGGCGGTTTGCGTTTACTTTGCGAGCGGAATTTGCTATTATAGTATACAAGCAATAGTGCCTTTATGGGGTTCTCCGGTCCCATGTGGGGCATATTGCCCCGCGCAAAAGGTACCAAATTCTGAATAATGGAGGAAGAAAAATGCCTAGAGCAAAGCAAACTATGGATGGCAATACCGCTGCCGCCCATGTAGCGTATGCCTACACGGACGTGGCTGCCATCTACCCCATTACCCCGTCTTCTCCGATGGCTGACTCTGTGGACCAGTGGTCTGCAGCCGGCCAGAAGAACATCTTCGGCAATCAGGTCAAGGTCGTTGAGATGGAGTCCGAGGCCGGCGCCGCTGGTGCTGTCCACGGCTCTCTGGGTGCAGGTGCTGTTACCACCACCTTCACCGCTTCTCAGGGCCTGCTGCTGATGATCCCCAACATGTACAAGATCGCTGCTGAGCAGCTGCCCTGCGTGTTCGATGTTTCTGCACGTACCGTTGCTACCCAGTCCCTGAACATCTTTGGTGATCACAGCGACGTTATGGCTTGCCGCCAGACCGGCTTTGCAATGCTGGTCGAGAGCAGCGTGCAGGAAGTTATGGATCTGTCCCCTGTCGCACATCTGTGCGCCATCGAGGGCAAGGTTCCCTTCCTGAACTTCTTCGATGGCTTCCGTACCTCTCACGAGTACCAGAAGATCGAGAAGTGGGACTACGCTGATCTGAAGGAAATGTGCAACATGAAGGCTGTTGAGGAGTTCCGTGCCAAGGCTCTGAACCCCGAGCACCCCAAGATGCGCGGTTCCCACGAGAACGGCGACGTGTTCTTCCAGCATCGTGAGGCCTGCAACTCTGTCTACGACGCACTGCCCGCAGTCGTCGAGAAGTACATGGCCAAGATCAATGCAAAGCTGGGCACCAACTACGATCTGTTCAACTACTACGGCGCTCCCGATGCAGACCGCGTCATGATCGCTATGGGCTCTGTCTGCGACGTTGCAGATGAGGTCGTCGATTACCTGAACGCCAAGGGTGAGAAGGTCGGTATCGTCAAGGTCCGCCTGTATCGTCCCTGGGTCTCTTCCGCTCTGCTGAAGGTCCTGCCCAAGACTGCAAAGAAGGTCGCAGTTCTGGACCGCACCAAGGAGCCCGGCTCCCTGGGCGAGCCTCTGTACCTGGATGTTGCTGCTACCCTGCGTGAGGCCGGCATGAACGATGTCGTCCTGACCGGCGGCCGCTACGGCCTGGGCAGCAAGGACACTCCCCCGTCCTCCATCTTCGCTCTGTTCAAGGAGCTGGAGAAGGATCAGCCCAAGGAGCGCTTCACTCTGGGCATCACCGATGATGTCACCGGTCTGTCCCTGCCCGAGGTCAAGCCCGCTCCCATCACCGCAGCTGCTGGCACCAAGGAGTGCAAGTTCTGGGGTCTGGGCGGCGACGGCACCGTCGGCGCAAACAAGAACTCCGTCAAGATCATCGGCGACCATACCGACAAGTATGTTCAGGCATACTTCCAGTATGACTCCAAGAAGACCGGCGGCGTGACCATCAGCCACCTGCGTTTCGGCGACAAGCCCATCCGCAGCCCCTACTACATCAACCAGGCTGACTTCGTGGCCTGCCACAACCCCGCTTACATCCACATGGGCATGAAGATGGTCCAGGATGTCAAGCCCGGCGGCGTGTTCATGATCAACTGCCAGTGGTCCGATGAGGAGCTGGGCCAGCACCTGAACGCTGAGGCCAAGAAGTACATCGCTGACAACAACATTCAGCTGTACACCATCAACGCCATCGATAAGGCCATCGAGATCGGTATGGGCAAGCGCACCAATACCATCCTGCAGTCTGCTTTCTTCAAGCTGGCAGACGTCATGCCCATCGAGGACGCTGTCAACTTCATGAAGCAGGCAGCTCAGAAGAGCTACGGCAAGAAGGGCCAGGACGTCGTCGAGATGAACTGGAAGGCCATCGATGCTGGTGTTGACGCCATCCACAAGGTGGACGTCCCCGCTTCCTGGTCCAACCCCGAAGCTGATCCCGCACCCAAGGCTCTCACCGGCCGTCCGGAGCTGGTCAAGCAGATCCGCGACGTCATGGAGCCCATCGCTCGTATGGACGGCGACAGCCTGCCCGTTTCCGCTTTCGTTGCAAATGCAAACGGCGAGTGGGAGCAGGGTGCTTCTGCATATGAGAAGCGCGGCACCGCTGTCAACGTTCCGGAGTGGGATGCTTCCAAGTGTGTTGGCTGCAACCAGTGCGCATTCGTGTGCTCTCACGCAACCATCCGTCCCTTCCAGCTGACTGCTGACGAGCTGGCTGCTGCTCCCGCACAGACCAAGAGCCGCGACAACAAGCCCGCAAACGAGTACAAGTTTGTCATGGCTGTGTCTCCTCTGGACTGCATGGGCTGCGGCGAGTGCGTCACCGTCTGCCCCACCAAGGCCATCAGCATGGTTCCTCAGGAGAGCCAGGCCGACCAGCAGGCAGTCTTCGACTACTGCGTCGCCAACATCTCCAAGAAGCCCGGCAAGTTTGCTGACGACACCGTCATCGGTTCTCAGTTCAACCAGCCGCTGCTGGAGTTCTCTGGCTCCTGCGCAGGCTGTGCCGAGACTTCTTACGCTCGCCTGATCACTCAGCTGTTCGGCGAGAAGATGTACATCTCCAACG
>ERZ839741.3503-NODE-3503-length-12382-cov-47.644601_pt1 | contig 12382 bp, 9 predicted proteins | sample MGYA00519880_ERZ839741 | MGnify/ENA primary metagenome ERZ839741 (study PRJEB31850, sample SAMEA3708851) | human gut metagenome | biome: human gut; feature: human-associated habitat; material: faeces | place: China | collected 2014 ... | reverse complement strand
ACTTTTCGGGCCGTACACCAACATTCTTTTATCATCAGTCAGATTATTCATTACTTTTGTGGTTCGTCCTCCCAGTCTTCCTCTTCGTACTCGTAGTCAAAGTCATCATCCTCATCCACATCTTCATACTCATAGTCAAAGTCTTCGTCTTCGCCCATATCTTCCAGCTCCTTGCGAAGCTTGGTCATATCTTTCGGACGATGTACGATGGCTTCCCGACGTACTGCTTCCAACTGGTTACTGTCTTTATTCAGTTCGGCCCAAAGCAAGTCTTTCAACTGCTGGATACCCATTCCAGACACCGAAGAAATAAAGACATGAGGTATATCTTCAGGCAATGTAGGTTCCAGCATCTGCATCAGTTCCTCGTCCAGCATGTCACATTTCGTAATGGCCAACACCCGCTGCTTGTCCAGCATCTCCGGATTAAAGGTAGCCAGTTCGTTCAACAGAATCTCATACTCCTTACGTATGTCATCCGTATCACCCGGTACCATAAACAGCAGCAATGAGTTGCGCTCAATGTGACGCAAGAACCGCAGTCCCAGTCCCTTTCCTTCACTGGCTCCCTCAATGATACCCGGAATATCCGCCATCACGAAAGACTTTCCTTCATGATAAGACACAATTCCCAGGTTCGGTTCCAGCGTGGTAAAAGGATAATTGGCAATTTTCGGACGTGCGGCAGAAACCGAAGAAAGCAAAGTAGATTTTCCGGCATTCGGAAAACCTACCAAACCTACATCCGCCAATAATTTCAATTCCAAAATCACCGTCATCTCCTGCATCGGTTCACCCGGTTGGGCAAAACGGGGTGCCTGACGGGTCGCTGTACGGAAATGCCAGTTTCCCAATCCTCCGCGTCCGCCTTTCAGCAAGATGACTTCCTGTCCGTGCTCCGTTACGTCGCACACATATTCCCCTGTTTCGGCATTATATACTACCGTTCCACAAGGCACTTCAATGACTTTATCTGCCCCGTCCTTTCCGAAACTTTTGTTTTTCGAGCCGTTACCTCCATGTTCCGCAAACACATGACGGTCGTACTTCAGGTGCAGCAATGTCCAGTAATTGCGGTTTCCCCGCAAAATCACATGACCTCCTCTACCACCGTCGCCACCGTCCGGACCTCCGTTGGGCATATACTTCTCACGGCGCATGTGCACCGAGCCACGGCCTCCCTTTCCGGAGCGGCAGTAGATTTTTACATAATCAACAAAATTCGATTCAGCCATAAATTCAAGTTTAAGAACTGGCAGACCGTCACCGGCCCGCCAGTTTTTTATTATTTAAAGTTTATCAATAGCCGCGCAAATATCAGCGAAGATACCGTCCATAGTACCCAATCCCTGAATGTGGCAATATTTACCGTCGTTCTTGTACCAGTCAATCAACGGAGCAGTCTGAGAGTGGTATACTACCAGACGCTTCTTGATAGTTTCTTCATTGTCGTCAGCACGACCAGATTCCTGTCCACGTTTAATCAGACGAGTCATCAGTTCATCTTCAGGAACTTCCAGGTCAAGCATGATAGAAACTTCCTGTCCGCGTACCTTCAACATTTCTTTCAAAGCCTCAGCCTGAGCGATTGTACGAGGGAATCCATCGAAAATCACACCTTTGCTATCCTTGAAGCTGTCGAATACGCTAGCCAGAATATCAATCATCAACGCATCCGGAATCAACTGACCATTGTCGATATAACCTTTTGCTGTTTTACCCAGTTCCGTGCCGTTCTTGATTTCTGCACGCAATACATCTCCCGTAGAAATATGGTTCAAGCCATATTTTTCCACAATACGAGCACTCTGAGTTCCTTTACCTGAACCCGGAGCACCAAAAATTACAATATTCAACATGTTGTCTTATAATAAATAAAAAAATTATTCCACCACTGTATAGATGTCACGATAGTTCCGTCCGAAGCCATCGTAATCTAGTCCGTAGCCCACGATAAAATCATTCGGAATATTCATCGCCACATAGTTTATATCCAAATCTACCTGCAACTTATCCGGTTTCACCAGCAGCGTAGCAATACGGATTTCTTTCGGATTGCGTGCTTTCAGGGTTTCCAGCAAACGCTGCATGGTCAGCCCCGTGTCCACAATATCCTCCACGATTACCACCGTACGTCCTGAAATGTCTTCATTCAGTCCTACCAGTTCTTTCACCTTTCCCGTAGAAGCCGTTCCCGCATACGAAGCCAGCTTCACAAAAGAAATCTCACATGGAATCGTCAGATGTTTCATCAAATCGGCCGTAAACATGAACGAGCCGTTCAACACACTCAAAAACAACGGATTTTCACCCTCCAAGTCATGATTGATTTCATTGGCCACACGTGCCACCTCCTTCAGGATATCCGCCTCTGGGATAAACGTTTTGAAACGCTTGTCTTTAATCTGAATCGTATCCATGTTATAATCTAGTTTTAGAAATTGTGCAAATTTACGGATTTTCCCTAAAACCTCCACACTTCCCCCTGAGTATTTAAAGATATTTTCAATAGAATATATATCCCATTCGAGGCTTTTTTCGTACTTTTACCGACAAAATAGCTATTTTATATATACAATGAAAATTTTAAGTTGTACACAACAAAAAGAGGCAGATGCATATACCATCGCCCATGAATCTATATTGTCAATCAACCTCATGGAAAAAGCCGCCGGTCTGCTGGCACAAGCTATCAGCGAGCGATATGACAAGTCACACCGTCTTGTCGTATTTGCCGGTCCGGGCAACAATGGGGGCGACGCACTGGCTGTAGCCCGCATCCTTTTCCTGAAAAACTATCCGGTAGAAGTCTATTTGTTCAACGTAAAAGGTACCCTTTCTGAAGAATGCCTCACCAACATCCAGCGCCTGAAAGAAAGCGGATTTGCCAACTACACCGAAGTCAGCAACCAGTTCGACCCCCCTCATCTGGGCAGTCACGACGTAGTAATCGACGGTCTGTTCGGTTCCGGACTTCAAAAACCGCTGAGCGGAGGATTTGCAGCCGTAGTACAATACATCAATGCTTCTCCTGCCCAGGTGGTATCCATCGATATCCCTTCCGGACTGATGGGAGAAGACAATACCCATAATATCCGACAAAATATCATCAAGGCCGACCTGACCCTGAGTATTCAATTGCCTAAACTCTCTTTCCTCTTTGCCGAAAACGCAGATGTGGTAGGCGAATGGCAGTTGCTCGACATCGGTATCAGCCGCGAATTCATCGAATCAGCCAAGACGAACTATTACATCACCGAAGCCAGCGAAATGCGTGCGCTCATCAAGCCAAGAAAGAAATTTGCCCATAAAGGCATGTTCGGCCACGGCCTGCTGATAGCCGGTTCATACGGTATGGGAGGGGCCGCCCTGTTAGCTTCACGTGCCTGCCTGCGTTCGGGCATTGGACTACTCACCGTACACACCCCTGTATGCAACCATGACCTGCTACAGAGCAACGTGCCCGAAGCCATGGTACAGGATGACGTACACGACCGCTGCTTTGCCGAAGCTGCCGACCTCGACAACTTCCAGGCCGTAGCCATCGGCCCGGGATTAGGACAGGAAGAAATCACGGTGCAGGCGCTGTTCGACCAGGTAAGCAACTGCTATATTCCTTTGGTCTTAGATGCAGATGCGCTCAACATCTTCAGCAGCTACCGTAACTACCTGACCCGTATTCCACGCCACAGTATTCTTACTCCACATATCAAGGAACTGGAACGCATCATCGGACGCTGCAGCAACAGCTACGAGCGTTTGTCAAAGGCGAAAGAACTGGCGGCCCACCTGCAATGCTACATCGTACTGAAAGGAGCATGGACGGCTGTCATTACCCCTGACGGAGTAACTTACTTCAACCCTACAGGCAATCCGGGTATGGCCACTGCCGGAAGTGGCGACGTTCTTACCGGTGTCATCCTGTCACTGCTCTCACAAGGCTACACACACGAAGAAGCCTGCCGCTTAGGCGTCTATGTACACGGTCTGGCCGGTGACATCGCCTGCCAGCAAAAGGGAGTAATCGGTATGACCTCCGGTGACATTGCAGACGCATTGCCGGCCGCATGGAAACAACTAATGGAAACTAAATGACAGACAATATGAAAAAAGGAATCATTGCATTGGGACTGCTGGCCTCTCTGAGTGCCTACTCCCAAGAAAGCTATGTGCCACAGGCAGGCGAAGGCATCGTGTACTTCCTGCCCAAAACCAAAGTAGCCATTGACATCATTGCCACCAAGGTAGACTACCAGCCGGGCGACTTCAACCTTTATGCCAGCCGCTACCTGCGTCTGAACAATATCAGCTCACAGCCCGAAAGCCATTGGGAAATCAAAGATATTCAAGTCCGCCTTGTAGGAGTGCCCGACTCTACGAAAGCCTACATCATGAAGTTGAAAGATAAGAGTATGGCATCCAATGTAGAACTGACAGACAAAGGGATTGTAAAAGCCATCAATACGACCTCTACCGAAAAAGAATCTCTTCCTGACTACAAGTTAGAGAAGCCACAGCCTCATGAGAATGCCCGCAAATACATGACAGAAGACATCCTCATGGCTGGCTCCAGCGCAAAAATGGCAGAACTGACCGCCCGCGAAATCTATAACATACGCGACAGCAAGAACACCATCCTGCGCGGTCAGGCAGAAACCATGCCAAAGGACGGAGCTTCTCTTCAACTGGTTATTGACCAGCTGAACAAACAAGAAAAAGCGTTGATGCAAGCATTTACCGGTACTACCGACCGTACAGATAAAGTCTTTACAATATTGGTAGAACCCAGCAATGATACACAAGAACAGGTTGCCGCTCGTTTCTCCACCCAGTTAGGAGTACTTCCGACCAACAATCTGGCTGGTGACCCGATTTATGTTTCCATCCGCAACACTTCTACCCTTCCCATACCGGAAGAAGATAAGAAAAAGAAAAAAGCAGATGGTGCCATCTACAATGTACCGGGTAAAGGAAATGTTACTGTAACTTATCAGGGTAAAAAACTTTTCAACGACGAAATGGCATTTACCCAGTTTGGTTACACCGAAGTACTGGTAGACGGCTTGTTCGACAAGAAAGTAAACACCCGCGTGATTTTCAATTCCACCACCGGTGGTATTTTAAAGATTGACAAAGACTAAAATATTGAATTTATAAAAATAAAAAAAGGTCGTTCCTCACTCATTGGAAGAACGACCTTTTATATTTTCAGTATTTAGCCTTATTTCTGTTTCACCAGCTTCATATACACAGGAAGTCCGTTTCGCAACAAACAAGACACTTCCGTATTTCCATTCTCCATTGTTTTTAAGAACACACCTGGTACATTTCCATCCATCTGCCAGATACCTTTCAGTTCAATAAATGCAGGGGTAGGAATCTCCTTCCAGTTCTTCTTGTCCAGCATTTTAGGACGCAAGTTCGGATTGGCCATACCCAACGACAGACTACCATCCGTATTCTTTTGTTCTATCAGCAACAGTTCCGTAGCCGAAGAAACTACCTCACCTGCTGTCAATCCCTTCGTAGGAGTAAAAAATGAATAAGCCAGCACATTCTTCGGTGCATATTTAATGATGTGCAAGGAATCCTGCATTTCCACTACCGAGAATAATTCTCCTTTTGTCTGACGGTCGGCCACATCCTTCATCTTAGCTTCATCCGCTGCCGGAACTACAACAAAAGAATAAGACTTCTTCTCCGGTTTCACCCCGTGGTTCATATATGCTTTTGCCACCACTTCTTTAGCCGGTTTACCAGCCATACCTACAGAAGAAGGCGTCTCCTGTTCGTCATAAATCACCGTAAGTTCATCGTGACCTGCCGGAACAAAGAAACCGGTTGAAACAGGATTAATCATCGTCACAGGTTCTGAAGAAGCATAATTCTGGCGATTTCCCTTCGTTACCTCCTGGCCGTTCACAGTCAACTTATTGTACTGCTTACTTACTACCGACTGGAATAAGTTCGTAGCCGTAATCATGTTGTCCGCATAATCACCCTTTGCAGAAATACCATTTCCAATACTGAACAACATACCGTCAATAGCCAACACCGACTTACAGAAAGTCAAATTGGTAGGAGTAAATCGCTGGCTTCCCCAACGGTCATCCTGATCAAAAGCAGTAGCAAAGAGTCCGTAATCCTTCATCGATACAGCCCCGGCAAAATTGCTCTTTCTGGCCTTCTGGTCAAAACGATCCTTATCGTTCTTATAAGGCATCATTTCCGCCCAGTTGGTATAATGTACTGTCGTACTTCCCGGCATCATATTCCAGTCCCATCCAGCACCCTTGTTCTCATTGTTAGAAGGATAACCTGTAGGAACCAGTCCCCCATCGTACAGAATTTCCAGTGTACCGTGACTCTGGTAACGTCCGAAACGATTGGTCTTGTTATAAATTTCACTTCCCCACAACATAGCCGTAGGCGACTTCATCACAGCCACCCATCCCGGCTGGCGATACACTCCTGCCGAGCTGTAGTTATACTGATAGAATCCGTTGGCATCAGCAGCCGGTACCGGATACTTATCCGTCTTAAAGAAGTAATTATAATAAGCAGCCAGTTCCTTATCTAAATCCGTACCTGTGGCATCCGCTCCAATCTCAATCAACTGTTCAAACAGTTTCTGCGTAAAGGGCACCTCAATACTATAGAAAGGATGGCGTCCTGCCATACTGTTGGCATAAATCCGGTTCTTATCACCTTCTGCACGCACAGCAGTCATGTAAATCGTTACGACAGCCTTTTTCAGTCTTTCGTACGACTTAGGGTCAATCTTGAATGAAGTCCCCTTGAAACGATAGAAGTATTCCACCCACGTTTTGTAAGAATACATGTATCCGTTATAGTGCGCATTGTGGTGGAAACCTGTACCGTCCGGCTTCAAGATGTCCTTATTGCCCACATTATAGCGCGTACATACCCGCAGGAAGCCGGAGAGTAACTGCAAGTCCTGCACAGCCTGCTGGTCGTTCGGGTTAGCCAGTGCCAGATTAAACACGTATGGCACAATATTGAAAATATAGTCCGAACTAATCCAGTTCAGGATGGCCTTATCTCCCTGACGAATCACGTCCACTTCCAGTAATTTCTGTACGGCTGCAATCATTTTAGCCTTACGAACTTCATCACATACCGGAATGGCACTCATCAAATCAGTCGGAATCGTTCTCACATCACTATAGTTGCTATATACCAGCTTAGGCATACGAAGGAAAAAATTGTGTGTAAACAGATAATCCAGATATAAATCCAAATCGCCTTTGGCTGATTTACCGTATTTCTGCACTCCGTATGACAACGCACGTACCGTTTTTGCCACATCTCTCAGATGCTGGTTCATCACTTTCTCACCCCATAAATCTGCTCCTGTCACGGTATAGTCTCCCGTACGCTGCAGCATCAGCATCTTTAGCCCCATCTGGGCAGCCTTCAGCTCACTCTCAGAAGCCTTCGGTTCCGGAAACTTATATTTCTTACGGAACTCTGCAAGTTCTTTCAGCTTCGTTGCGTCCGCATCCTGATTCACTGTCTGCTGTACTGCCGCATCTGTCGTCATGTTACCGGCTGCATGCACAGCCGGAGTACACATTCCACACAAAAAAAGTAAATAAAGGTTTCGCGTTAAGTTCATGATATTTAAAGTTTATAATTATTTCAAAGCCTTCAACCAAACTGGAACACTACCCAAACGGCGTTCCAATTGTGCCTCATAAAGCGACTGAGGTTCTACCGGCATGCCATTACTTTCATCCAGCTTCACCTGCTCTTGTACAAACTTGACAGGATCACCATGGAATCCTACAATAACCGGCGGTAAAATTTTCCAATATTTCCAACCCGTACGCCACCAGTCAAACTCCCCATTCGCCGGCAGTGTACCATTGCCATTCAGTTTTGTATTCGTAGAGAACATATTCCAGATGGTCAGGTCATTCAAATGATTCGGCACTTGATTGGCGTCTCCGCCCTGTCTGGACTGCACAAAACCACCTGTACAATTATCTATCAGTGTAGCACGAGGCTGAGTGGCATGCGATTCAAAGCAAGCATCATCTCCCCACGTAACCTTCCAGATAACAGCCCCCATACTGGGTTTTGATACACCGCAGGCATGATACTGTCCGGTATTACTCTGGAACGTAGGATATTCATCCGCCAACGGACCGTCTGTACAATCACGCACCGCACCGATAAATACCCGGCTGGAACCTTGGGAACGGATAGCTGCATGACCGCGATTTCCAGTAATATTAATCTTATAAGCAGAAAAATTCGCACTCGAAATAATTGAAGCTGCCTCGCTCACATTCTCAAAATTCACACGCCGCATCCATGAATTGACAACGCGCATAAAAGCAATCGGTTTGTAAGCCCCATCGTCAATCCAGCTACGATGATGTTGAAAATCATCTACCGCATGCCCTACAAATGTCAAATCCTCTACTCCCACATTCTCATAATACGAATATTTACGCAGTTTCCAGTTCCATTGTGCATCCACCTCATGCATAATCGGTTCTTTAAAGGTAATTTCATCCCCGCTGATGTTCACAATCTGATGATAATCCTCCACCTGTACTCCTTCTGTCGAGATATTGGTCATCGTCGATTCCCAGGCATACGGCAACAGCTCCTGTTTCACCAGTTCCGGACTATTATCGTGCAAATACAAGCACACCCATTCACCTACTTTAAAATTCGATGCCCCGGCCACTTTTACCTTAAAGGTACCTTTCCCGGCATTTCCCGTCACTTCATATTCAGCTCCCAGCCATGCATTATGCTTGATGTTAATCATCACCGGAGAAGAATACATCACCTCCGTATCGGTTGGCAAATTCGGAGTATCCATTTTAATGAACGTTTTGTCGGGCCCGTCTCCTTTTATTACAAAGTTCCCACCATAGATAATGATAGACGAGCTCGTATTATTCCCTTTTCCATCGTACGCGGGGTTTTCAACATCTTGTCTCAGCGTATTATCCTCCTCATTATGCAGCACATATTCTCCTGCCGGAAAGTAGAACACCACTCCTGCATTGTCATTTGAATACGATTTGCTTTCGTCGTCAATGCGTACCAACTTTTTTTCTTTCAGCAATTTCAAAAATGCCTCCCGTGCAGTCAAATCAGGATGGGCATCCATATATTCCTTCACATTAATCGTTTTATACCCTAATGCAAATCCATCTGGTGCTTCTTCTTCCCCATGTTTGTAACCGGCATAAGAAAAATCCAGCAACACATTATCGGCCGAACCTGCCACAAATTTGTTCCAAGCATCCGTGGTACCTTTTCCCTGCACTTGTGTATTAATTTTCTTCTCTCCACAACGCAAAGATATAGTCAATGTTCCCGCATCCTCATCTGCCGAACATCCGGCAAAAGGAGAAAAAGCTGCAGCCGGCTCCTTTTCTACATCCCATACCTGACGGGTACCTATTTGCATCCATTGAGAACCGTTATAAGGAACTTCCCAGAAGTTTTTTTCTCCCACCCGGAACTGAGGAGTAAAAGTTCCTTTCCCTGCCGAACTTAAAGCCGCCGCCAACTGTCCGTCTGCAGTGGTCAGGTTTTCGGTTTTTCCATCCAGTTCACACACCCAATAACCATCTGCATCAATACCCACTAATGGGACGGAGTTCTTCTTTACCTGTTCCTCCTCTGCATACACGGTGAGCACATGTCGTTATCCAATTCTACCAGATAACGTCCGTTGCTTTCTTTCATACAAGTAAGTACCTTCACTTTTCCCTCAGCAATCTGCTGCATATCAGCCACATCACGGTTCATCTGAACAATTACATCACTCACTGTCGGTGTATTATCTCCTTCCGTGCTTCCGTAACCTTCATTACCTTCCTCACCTGCCGGATTTTCATCCGTACATGCACATACCATCCCTATCGCCATTAGCGCCCAGAAAAGCAACAACCTGCCAGTCAAGAATCTTAAACAAGTTTTTTTCATTCAAATCCAGTTCTTATTATTTTCTTACAACTATATGGCAAAACTACCCCGTAATAGCAATGCATCTACTACGGGGCAGTATTTCCCATATTATGATTATTTCAAGGCTTTCAACCAAGCCGGCACATATCCCAAGCGATTCTGAAGCTGCGCCTCATACAATGACTCTGGAGTAACCTTTACCCCCGTACTTTCTTCGTATGTAAGCTGACCTTCTTCTTGTGAGAAAGTAACGGCTTGCCCATGTGTACCTACCACTATAGGAGGATATATTTTCCACCAGAAACTTCCGGCATCCCACCATTTAAAGTCAGAAGCAAAGTTAATACCCTTCTCATCAATTGTACCCGTCACATACAAATTCCACAAAGTAAGATCTGACAAATGGTTGGGAGCTTCCGTTTCTGCTCCACCGGCATGATAGCGTACCAATCCCCCCCGACAATTATCAAACAACGTAGCACGAGGCTGAGTGGCATGCGATTCAAAGCAGGCATCCTGTCCCCAGTTACAATTCCACACTACGGTTCCCATACTTGGTTTGGAAACCCCGCAACCGTGCCATTGCCCATGACCTCGTGTGTCAAAACTTTCGTCACTCACCTTGCCAATAAACACACGGCTGGAACCTTGTGCACGCACAGCAGAGTGTCCGCGATTACCCGTAATCGAAATATTATAAGCCGAACAGTTGGCCGACTCTCCAAAAGTAACAGCCTCACTGACACTTTCAAAGCTTACATTGCGTACCCAGGAATTTACCACACGGCTCAACTGCAAAGGCATATAACTGCTATCATAAAGCCATGCATCAGGGGCATCCGGATCATTGTCCCCATGATGATAATAAGGAGTAATAGCTTTCCCGACAAACGATAAGTCTTCCACACCCACATTTTCAAAATACTTATAATCACGTATTACCCATCCACCATCATAATCATTATAAGCGATATCCACTTCATGCATAATCGGCTCATAGAAAGTCACCACATTACCATCAATAGACTTAATCTGATGGAATTCCATGACATTTACACCTTTCCCGTTCTCATTTGTTCCAGTAAGCCCTGGCTGTTGTGCCACCGACCATTTTGTTGTCATCTGACTATATATAGGTCCCACCTCTTTCTTTAGAAGTTCATCATTTCCGCTTCGCAAACGAAGCTGTACCCATTTGCCGACCGATAATTCATTGACCGACCCAACCTTTACACTGAAACTGCCCTTAGCCGCATTTTCCACCACAGTTGCCAGAATCTTAGAGTTATTAATATTCGCCGGACTATTGGTATGTTTAATAGTCAGCAATGGAGCGGTAGTCGATTCGTCTGTTCCAATCGGATTGTTCATCAGCAGGCGTGTCTTACCAGCTCCGTCACCTTTTATTACAAAATTTCCTCCGTAAATTTCAGGGAATTTATCTGTAACACCTTTCGGTTGCAAATCATAATCATCCGCAGGAAAATAGATTACAATTTTTGCAGTAGCATTTGTCGCATTCTGATTAGAAACACGCACCAGCTTATTTTCATCCAAGATTTTGATTAAAGCTTCACGTGCCGACAAATTATCTTTCTCCATACGTTCTTTCACGTTTATCACCTTGTATCCCCAGGCGAATCCATCCAATGGAGCACTTTCTCCGTGATTATATCCTGCATACGAATAATCCAGCAATACATTATCTTCACTCTTCATAAAGAACTTCTTCCATGCCTGAGCCGATGAAGAAACCGTAGCATCTATTGAAAGAACCATTTCACCTCCAGATAAAGCCAGTGACAATGTTCCATCTTCATTTTCCGTGACGGATTTAAACAAAGAATAGCTGGCCGCCGTTTTTCCTTCCAGTGAAGGAGCCGGAGTGTCCGACAGTTTTTTCCAATGCGCTCCGTTCAGAGACATCTGCCAACAGCCGTCTTCCCCTAAGGCCAGCTGAGGAATAAATGTACCCTTACCTAAACTCTTACGTGCCGGAACGGGATTACCGGAAAGGTCTGTCAATGTCTGTTTTTCACCTCCCAGCTGATATTCCCAATATCCATCCGCATTAATCGCAAAAGCTGGGATATCAGTATCGGTTTCTGCCTGTAAAGCCGCATTTACAATTTTCCCGTCACTTAACTCCAACGTATAGTTATGTTGTTCATCCGAGGTATAATCCACCACTTCCACTTCGCCATCCACCATCAGCTGAAGAGCTGCAATGTCTGAATTATACTGCGCTAATTGTTCTGCCAGTTCAGCCGGCTGTTTCGGTATCTCTGTCGGAGCTGGAGGGTTCACGGTTTCCTCGTCCGAACATGCTGTGATTGCAAATAAACAGCAACAGAACAATGCATTCTTCCAATATTGTAAGTTCATAGTATTATCTGTTTAAATGTATCCGCCATCCGATGCT
>ERZ839741.3499-NODE-3499-length-12404-cov-16.754798_pt1 | contig 12404 bp, 10 predicted proteins | sample MGYA00519880_ERZ839741 | MGnify/ENA primary metagenome ERZ839741 (study PRJEB31850, sample SAMEA3708851) | human gut metagenome | biome: human gut; feature: human-associated habitat; material: faeces | place: China | collected 2014 ... | reverse complement strand
GTCGTGGATACCGCGGCGAGGACTGGCGAGGTCAGCCGAGCAGCACCGCGATGATCGCGATGAAAATCGGCGACGACAACGTCGAGAACAGAATGCCGTCGCGTGCGAACGACAGACCCACGTTGTACCGCGCCGCGTAGTTGTAGACGTTCTGGCCAGTCGGCAGAGCGGCGAGCACCACGCACGCGTACAGCGTGGCGCCGCGGAAGCCCATCACGAAATACGACAGCAGGAACGCGATGATCGGCATCACAATGTTCTTCAAAGCGGCCACCGTGAACACCGCCGGAATATTCGACTTGTCCTGCAACGGCTTCGTGCCGTGCAACGACATGCCGAACGCCATCAGAATCATCGGCACCGCGGAATCGCCGATCATATCGATCGGGTCGTAGATGAAGCTCGGCACGACGAAATGCCCGACCTTCGCGGAGATGGCGGAGACGGCGATGCCCAGCAGCGAGCCGATGAGCAGCGGTTGATGCAGCGGCTGCTTGAGGATTTCCTTGGCGGACACCTTGCCCTTGGTGGTCACGTCGAGCACGGTCAGGCCGACGGGTGTGAACACCGCCTGCTGCATGACCAGGATCGGCGCCACCAACGCTGGATTGCCCAAGATGTACGTGGCGATAGGCAGGCCAATGTTGTTGGAGTTCAAGTACAGCGAGTTCAGCGCGCCGATGGTGGCGTCGGCCGCCTTCAAGTGGAAGAACAGCTTGTTGAGGATCAGGAAGACTACGCCCACGAGCACCGCCGAGAAGAACGCGACGATGATGGAGGAGTGGAAGATTTCGAAGATCTTCTCTTTGGAGAGGATGGCGAACATCAGGCACGGGCTGGAGATGAAGAAGCTGAACCTGTTGAGCACCATCTGCGCGGTCGGTCCGCCGATGCGCATGCGCGCTGCCACATAACCCGTGGCGATGACGATGCCGATGACGCAGAAACCTTCCATCGCGCTTAACAGACCCGGCATTGCACTCTCCTTTTCGTAGCGGCCGTCGCCTTCCGGCCGCTACCTAGTGTGGCACCATGCGCGCGGAAGCGGTGTGATTCGTCTCAAAAGCACGCCCGCTACGCGGCTGACGGCACGGCCTTGCCGGATAATGGACGGCATGAGCGAACTTACGATTGGATTTTCCGCTTCCGCCAGCAGGCAGGAGCAGTTGAACGAGCTGATGGACCAGATCATGGGCTCCTATTCCGTCAGCGACGACGAAGGCCCGCTGACGGACGCCGTCGAGGCTTTTCTGCGGAAGCAGCCGCATCTGACGGTGCGCAGGCATGGTGACACTTTGGTTGCGTCCACCGATTTCGGTCGCGCCCAGCGGGTGATCCTCGCCGGGCATCTCGACACGGTGCCGGTGATCGACAATTTCCCGCCGAAATGGCTGGAACCCGGCGATCCGCTGATTCGCGAGGACGTGGCCGCCGGCCATGAGCACGAGCGTGTGATCTGGGGTCGCGGCGCCACCGATATGAAGGGTTCCGATGCGGTGATGCTGTACCTGGCGGCCACGTTGACCGACGCGAAGTACGACCTCACATACGTGTTCTACGACCACGAGGAGGTCGCGGCCGAGAAGAACGGCCTGCGCAAGGTGGTCGAGTCGCATCCGGATTGGATCACCGGCGATTTCGCGATCATCGGTGAGCCGACCGGTTGCGGCATCGAGGGCGGCTGCAACGGCACGATGCGATTCGACGTGATCACGCACGGCGTTGCCGCGCATTCGGCCCGCGCCTGGATGGGCAAGAACGCGATCCACGCGGCGGCCGAGATTCTGAACCGTTTGAACGCACATGAGAACCGCGCCATCGAAGTGGATGGCCTGACCTATCAGGAGGGCCTGAACGCCACGCTGATTTCCGGCGGCAAGGGTACCAATGTGATTCCCGACGAGTGCCGTGTGCACGTCAACTACCGGTTCGCGCCGGACAAGTCGCTCGCCGAGGCGAAGGCGCTGATGATCGGCGCGGATGCGGGCGCGAAACTTGGCAACGGCGAGCATCAGGCCACTGGTGGCGTGTTCGAAGGCTTCGGCATCGAGATGAAGGACGAATCGCCCAGCGCGCGTCCGGGCCTCAATTCGCCGCTTGCCCAATCGCTGGTATCGCTTGTCAAGGAACGTACCGGTCGTGACCCGCTTGCCAAGCTGGGTTGGACGGATGTGGCGCGTTTTGCGATTCTGGGCATTCCGGCCGTGAATCTCGGCGCGGGTAGCCCGCTGCTGGCTCACAAGCAGGACGAGCAGTTGCCGGAGACCGATCTGCTGCTCATGGCCGACCTGCTGGAGGACTGGCTGCGTTGAATCGCCGTTGAGTCGTTGCTGAGCTGCCGTTGAATCGCCGGTAATTCGCTGCCGCGGGCTTGCCGCAGAACCACTATTGGTCCACCGTTGAACCGCTGCTGAACCACTATGCCGGCGCACGTTCATTCACGGCGTGTCAACGCGAATCATTGGAAAACGGAGCGTGTAGGGGGAATAAATTTCCCGTCCTGTCACGCTCCGTTGTTTTTTGTGTCATACTTATAGACGGTGGTTCTGCAAGACCGCCGACGCATCCGATGGCGTTGATCCCCTCGCGTGAATGTTCTGTGAGTCGCGAGCGCAGGTGTCCGCCGTCGCATGATGAAGACTTTTGACGGAAGTTGCTTCCTACGGGCGCCATGATGCGCGGCCACGGTGAGAGCGTGGTGTGAGAACCGTTGGGGCTTGAGTGAAGGCGATGCGATTGCAGCGCGTTGCCGAGGAGCGTTGTGCCTACTACCAATGAGGGCCTCGATCAGGTCGAGGCTGTTGTGTCATCCGATAATTCAACCAATAATGCGGCAAGCAGTGCGGGTTCTGTGTCTGCCGATCCGGCTCCGCGTCGTCGTCGTGGGGGTCGCCGCGTGGTGCGTGGCGTAGGTGCCGCGGGCGCGTCTTTGGAGCTGAAGGTCGAGGAGCATGCCAAAGCCCCCTTGTTTGAGGAGCCGAAGCTTGAGCCTGCCCAGCCTGCGCGTGATTCCGCCGATTTCAATGATGCCGATGACGCCGAGCCGTCGCGTCCGCGTCGTCGTCGCGTGACCCGTTACGATGACGACGATGAGATGCGTGACGAACGTCCGCGCCGTCGCCGTCGCCGTATCAGCGACGAGCCGCGTGATGACCGTGACGATCGTGACGATCGTGACGATTACGGCAATCGTGGCAATCGTGACAATCGTGACGAATCATCCGAAGACCGTGCGCTCGACGCCGTCAGCGCGCTGCCGGAAGGCCATGAGACGCGTCATAATCCGCGTCCGATGACGTCGCTGCTGTTCCAGGAGCCGATTCTGCCGGCCGCCCCCGCGGGCCGCGGATCGTCCGACGATGACGATGCTGACGATACGGGCCGCAGAGGTTCGGACGATGCCCGTGACAGCCGTGATGACCGCGACGATGACCGTCCGACTCGTCGCCGCCGCCGTCGCAGCCACGACACGGCCGACACGGACCGCACGGACGCTTCGAATGACGGTCGCGGCCGTGATGATGGCAATGACCGCAACAACGACGCCGAAGACGATGATCATGGCGATTCCCGTCGTTCCCGTCGTTCCCGTCGTCTGAACGCGCAGGAACGTCGTGCCGCTGCCGAAGTGGAGCAGATCGAGGAGGACCTGGTCCTCGATGGCATCACGTATGCGCCGATCGATGACGAGTCCCGCAATGGAAACGATGATGATGACGAGCAGCCGACGCGCACCCGTCGCCGCCGTCGCGGACGCGGCAACCATGAGGAAGCCGACGAGCAGCAGACCTCCGAACGCGAATCCCGTCGCCGTCATGAGGATGACGATGAGGAAGAGGGCACGGTGACCCGTCGCCGTCGCCGCCGTGGAGGGTCGAAGGCCGAGGAATCGGACGAGACGATGTCCCGTCGCTCCCGCAAGCAGCAGTACATCGACGAAATCACCGACGTCGAAGGATCCACCCGTCTGGAAGCCAAGAAGCAGCGCCGCCGCGACAACCGTCGTGAACGCAGCCGTCAGAACCAGCTCATGGAGCAGGACTTCCTGGCCCGTCGCGAACACGTCGAGCGTCTGATGGTGGTGCGCGAACGTGAGCGCCACACCCAGATCTCCGTGATCGAAGACAATGTGCTCGTCGAGCATTACGTGTCCGACATCCAGGAAGTGGCCACCGTCGGCAACATCTATCTTGGCCGCGTGCAGAACGTGCTGCCGAGCATGGAGGCCGCGTTCGTGGACATCGGACAGGCCCGCAACGGCGTGCTGTACGCCGGCGAGGTGAACTGGGATTCCGCACGTCTGGAAGGCCAGCCGCGTCGTATCGAACTGGCGTTCAAGTCGGGCGATCCGGTGCTGGTGCAGGTAACCAAGGATCCGATCGGCCACAAGGGCGCAAGGCTTACCTCGCAGGTCACCTTGGCCGGCCGTTTCCTCGTGCTGGTGCCGTCCGGCGGCATGACCGGCGTGAGCCGCAAGCTGAGCGAGCGTGAGCGCGCCCGCCTGAAGAACATCGTGTCGAAGATCGCGCCGAAGGATATGGGCGTGATCATCCGAACCGCGGCCGAAGGCGCTTCCGAAGAGGCCATCACCAAGGATCTCGAGAACTTGGTGCGCCAGTGGGAACGCATCACCGCCAAGCGCGACGAGTTCCTGCACGGCAAGCGTCCGAAGCTGTTGCAAGGCGAGCCGGACGTGGCTATCCGCGTGGTGCGCGACATCTTCAACGACGACTTCTCCAAGATGATCGTGGAAGGCGACCGCGTGTACGAGCGTATCGAGGAATACCTCGACACGATGGCTCCCGACCTGAAAGACAAGCTCGAGAAGTGGGATCCGGCCGAACATGACGGCAAGGACGTGTTCGACAAGTGGCAGATCGACTCCCAGTTGCGTAAGGGCATGGAACGTCAGGTCTACCTGCCGTCCGGCGGTTCGATCGTCATCGACCGCACCGAGGCCATGACCACCATCGACGTGAACACGGGCCGTTTCATCGGCCGCGGCAAGAGCCTCGAGGAAACGGTGACCCGTTGCAACCTCGAAGCGGCCGAAGAGATCGCGCGACAGCTTCGTCTGCGCGACATCGGCGGCATGGTGATGATCGACTTCGTCGACATGGTCATGCCGGCCAACAGGGATTTGGTGCTCCGCCGACTGGTGGAGTGCCTGGCGCGCGACCGCACCAAGCATCAGGTGGCCGAAGTCACCTCGCTGGGACTGGTGCAGATGACGCGCAAGCGCATCGGCCAGGGTCTGGTGGAGGCGTTCTCCGAGGAATGTCCGACCTGCAAGGGCCGCGGCTTCATCCTCCATGACGAACCGACCGTTTCGGCGGATTACGACGATCCGTACGCCCTGAAGGGCGGCGATCCGTTCGTCAAGACCAACAAGCATGGCCATGGCACGGACGTGCAGGTGCCGAAGGGCTCCTCGCCGGACGTGAAGGCCAAACTCGCGCAGATCGCGGCGGCAGCCGTGGCCGCCAACAATGCGGACCTGGGCGAGGAAGAACAAGAAGAATAAAGGAAAATCCCGGTATGTCAACTTGACACGCCGGGAGCAGACTTGCGGTTGTACGCGGGTATGTGTAAATTAGATTGCTGGTGTCTGGCCGCGAGGCTCGAACGTGCCGGGCAGTAAGCTTTCCAAGTTAATAAAGGAACGGATATGTACGCTATTGTGAAGGCCGGCGGCCATCAGGAAAAGGTCGAGGTCGGTGACGTCATCCTCGTCAACCGTCTCAACGCCAAGAAGGGCGACACCGTGGAGTTCCCGGCTGCCCTCGTGGTGGACGGCTCCAAGGTCATCCTCGGTGCCAAGGATCTCGCCAAGCTCACCGTCAAGGCTGAGGTTGTCAACGATGAGGCCAAGGGTCCGAAGATCAGCATCATGAAGTACAAGAACAAGACCGGCGTTGCTCGTCGCAAGGGCCATCGCCAGCAGCTGACTCTCGTCAAGATCACGGCTATCGCCTGATTCGCGTAGGGTTAGAGTCAAGGACCGAAAGGAACAGACATGGCACATAAGAAGGGCGCGTCCAGCTCGCGCAACGGTCGCGATTCAAACGCGCAATACCTCGGTGTGAAGAAGTTCGGCGGCGAAGCCGTCGTGGCCGGCAACATCATCGTTCGTCAGCGTGGCACCAAGTTCCACCCGGGCGAGAACGTCGGCATGGGCAAGGACCACACCCTGTTCGCCCTCAAGGACGGCAGCGTGAAGTTCGGCGTGCGTCGTGACCGCAAGGTCGTCGACGTGATTGCCGCCTGAGACACGCGCAAATAACGCTTTTGATGAAAGACCGCGCCCATATGGACGCGGTCTTTCTGTTATGTAAGGTAGATACATGAGTGATTTTGTGGATCGAGTGACCGTCCATGTCAAGGGCGGCGACGGCGGCAATGGTTCCGCCGGCATCCGTAGGGAGAAATACAAGCCGTTGGCCGGTCCGAACGGCGGCAATGGCGGCGACGGCGGTTCCGTGATCTTCATGGCCGATTCGAACGCCAACAGCCTGCTCGACTACCGTTTCATGCCCCATCGCGAGGCGGAAAGCGGCACCATGGGCCTGGGCGACACGAAGGACGGTTCGAAGGGCGCCGACCTGATCCTGCCCGTCCCGGTGGGCACGGTCGTGTTCGAAGCCAAGGGACCGCAGGGCAAGCCGAAGCATCCAGGCGAGCAGCTCGCCGACCTGCGTCATGCAGGAGACAAGTTCGTCGTGGCCGCGGGCGGCAACGGTGGTCTCGGCAATGCGGCGCTGGCCAATCGCACCCGTCGTGCGCCGGGCTTCGCACTGCTGGGCGAGCCGGGCGAGGAACGTGACGTCATCCTCGAGCTCAAGTCCATCGCCGACGTGGCGCTGGTGGGCTTTCCGTCCGCAGGCAAGTCGAGCCTGATCGCGGCGATGAGCTCCGCCAAACCGAAGATCGCCGACTATCCGTTCACCACGCTTGTGCCGAACCTCGGCGTAGTGGTGGCCGGCGACATGCGCTACACCATCGCCGACGTGCCGGGCCTGATTCCGGGCGCATCCCAGGGCAAGGGCCTCGGCCTCGAATTCCTGCGTCACATCGAACGTACTGAAATCATCGCCCACGTCATCGATTGCGCCACCCTCGAACCCGGCCGTGACCCGATGAGCGACTACCAGGCGCTCGAACACGAGCTCGCCGAATACGCCGGCAAGCTCGAACTGCCGCTCGGCGCGATTCCGATCCCCGAACGTCCGCGCATCATCATCCTCAACAAGGTGGATGTGCCGGAAGCCAAGGAACTCGCCGAATTCGTCAAGCCCGAATTCGAAAAGCTCGGCCTCAAGGTCTACATCATCTCCACCGCCTCCCACGAGGGCCTGAAGGAACTCAACTGGGCGCTGGCCGACCTCGTGACCAACATGCGCGCGGAAGTCGCCAAACGCGAGCAGGCCGAGGAAGAGGCCCGCGTGGTCATCAAGCCGCTCGAGGAGCCGCGCAATCGCCGTCGCCGTAACGACGAAGGCGGCAACGCGCTCGACTTCACCGTGGAACGCAAGGAGAACGGCAACGGCGAAGTCTGGTACGAGGTGCTCGGCACCAAGCCGGAACGTTGGGTCAGGCAGACCAACTTCGATAATGACGAGGCCGTCGGCTACCTTGCCGACCGTCTGGCCAAGCTGGGCGTCGAAGACGAGCTGCGACACAAGGGCGCCAAGCCGGGCGACGAAGTGCGCATCGGCCGTGGCGACCGTGCCGTGGAATTCGATTGGGATCCGACCATCGCGGCCGGCGCGGAAATGCTCGACGGCACCCAGTTGGGCGCACGCGGCGTCGACCTGCGACTGCAGGAATCGGATGGTCGTGCGCAGCGTCGTTCCAACACGGAACGCCGTCGCCAGTACCACGAGATGATGGACGCCCGTCAGGCCGTGCGCGAAGCCATGATGGCCGAACGCAAGGCAGGACACTGGGCCGATCCTTCCGTGGACGACGACCGTCACGACGAAACCAGTCTTTTTGGACGTGGCGAGACCACCGACGACGAGGATGTGGAACAATAGAACCATCCAACGAAGCCCGCTGATGTGCCGATGGCATGTCGGCGGGCTTTTTCAATAGCCGGTAACGGTACCGGGAGGAACTATGAACACGCCATCGCAAACGCAAGTGCGCAGGGCCATCGCCGAAGCGCAGACCATCGTGGTGAAGGTGGGCTCCAGCTCGCTGACCGAGCCGAGCGGCCACTTGGATCCGCAACGGTTGAACGCGCTTGTGGCGGCCATCGCCCGCGTGCGATTGATGGGCGGCCGCGTGGTGCTGGTCTCCTCCGGCGCGATCGCGGCCGGTTTCGGCACGCTCGGTTTCGACAAGCGTCCGACCGACGTGGCCGACCAGCAGGCGTGCGCCGCCGTCGGCCAAGGCCTGCTGATGGCCCAGTATGAGGCCGCTTTCGCACGGTACGGACTACGCGTCGGACAGATCCTCATCACCGTTTCCGACACGATCGCCCCACAGCAGTACCGCAACGTGCGCCGTACGCTCGACCGCCTGCTCGACTTGGGCGCGGTGCCGATCATCAACGAAAACGATTCCCTCGCGTCCAACGAGATCCGGTTCGGCGACAACGACCGTCTGTCCGCGCTGATCGCCAACATCGTCGTCGCCGACGCGCTCGTCCTGCTCACCGACGTGGACGCGCTGTACACCGCGCCGCCAAGCGAGCCCGGCTCGAAGCGCATCTCCTATGTGCCGAACGTCGAGGACGCGCTGGCGAAGGTTCAGGTCGGCGGAACCGGCTCGAACGTCGGCACCGGCGGCATGGTCACCAAAATGGAGGCCGCGCGCGTCGCCGCGGTGTCCGGCATTCCCGCGGTGCTGACATGCGCGTCGAACGCAGGTCCCGCGATGATGGGCGATCCGGTCGGCACCGCGTTCGCGCCGATCAACGACCGCGGTTCGTCACGTAGGCTGTGGATCGGCTTCGCCTCCCACCCGCAGGGCACGCTGGTGGCCGATTCCGGCGCGGCCAAGGCGGTGCGCGGGGGAGCGGCCAGCCTGCTTGCGGCCGGCGTGGTGGAAGTGAAGGGCGGTTTCGCCGCCGGCGACGCCGTCTGGGTTGACGACGAGCAGGGCAACCATTTGGCCAAGGGCCTGGTCGGCTTCGACTCCGAGGAGATCCCGCAGATGCTAGGACGCAATACGGCCCAGCTCAAGCGTTTCCTCGGCGAGGAATACGCGCATCCGCTGGTGCACCGCGACAATCTCGTACTGGTCTGAGCCAGTGCAAAAGGTGTGGTTAGGCCATCGATTTCGCTTCAAGCGAAGCGTTCGCGGCGAAATAGACGTGTGTCGTGGGGCTGTCGTTTTTCGCGTGGCAGGTCTAGCATTACAGGCATGACTATGGCTGACTGGCAGACTCTATCCGACCGTATCAATCACGTGGCTCCGAGCGCTACTCTGGCCGTCGATTCCAAGGCGAAGGCAATGAAGGCCGCCGGAATCGACGTCATCGGGTTCGGCGCGGGAGAACCGAACTTCCCAACCCCCGCACCAATCGTCGCGGCCGCGGCCGCCGCGGTGCAGGATCCGAAAAACTACCGTTACACGCCCACGGCAGGCCTGCCGGAACTGCGCCAGGCCATCGCGGACAAGACGTTGCGCGATTCGGGCTACGAAATCGACCCGAGCCAGGTCATCGTGACCAACGGCGGCAAGCAGGCCGTCTACGAATCGTTCCAGATTCTGCTCAACGAGGGCGACGAGGTCATCATCCCCACCCCGTACTGGACCAGCTATCCGGAAGCCGTGAAGCTCGCCGGCGGCGTGCCCGTGACCGTGTTCGCCGGTGCCGACCGCAACTTCGAGCCCAGCGTCGAAGCCATCGAAGCGGCCCGCACCGAACACACGAAGGCCATCATCGTGAACACGCCGAACAACCCGACGGGCGCGGTGTGGAAGCCGGAAACCGTCAAGGCCATCGCGCAGTGGGCCATCGAACACCACGTGTGGGTCATTTCCGACGAAATCTACGAACACTTGAACTATGACGGCGCCAAAACCACGTACATCGGCGCCGCGGTGCCCGAAGTGCGCTCCCAGCTGCTCGTGCTCAACGGCGTGGCCAAAACCTACGCCATGCCGGGCTGGCGCGTCGGCTGGATGATCGCCCCCGTGGACGTGGCCAAGGCCGCATCCAAACTGCAGGGTCACATGACCTCCAACGTGAACAACATCTCCCAGCGTGCTGCCATCGAAGCCGTCTCCGGCTCCCTGGACGCCGTCTACGAGATGCGCGCCGCATTCGACAAGCGCCGCCAGACCATCGTCGCCGCGTTGAACGACATCGAAGGCGTGAACTGCCCGACCCCGACCGGCGCGTTCTACGCGTTCGCCGACGTGACCGCGCTGCTGAACAAACCGATCGGCACCAACAAGACCACGTTCGCCAACACTTCCGAACTGGCCGCCGCGTTGCTTGACGAAGGCCATGTCGCCGCCGTCCCGGGCGAGGCGTTCGGCGCTCCCGGCTATCTGCGCTTCTCCTACGCGCTTGCCGACGACGATCTGGTCGAAGGCATGCGTCGCATGAAGCGTTGGGTCGAGGACTGAGCCGACCGGCCCCGCGCTCAACTGACGGAAAGTTCAGTTGATAGACGATATTTTTAGCGATTCGCGCTTCGGTGACATGCCGGGCGCGAATCTTTTTTTCGTTGGAAAATAGCGGTTTCTTGCGATTCGTCGTGAATCGGGTTGGACGAAGTCGCGAAAACCCGCTATTATTTCGACTTGGCGGTTTTGCCGTCTGCTTCTTGCGTGGTTTTGCATAGAATCCTCGCCGGCAAGTGGAGACGGCAGAGTTCACCTAGGGAAGTGGCGCAATTGGTAGCGCAACGGTCTCCAAAACCGTAGGTTGTGGGTTCGAGTCCCGCCTTCCCTGCCAAGCTTCTTACAACAAGCCCAGCGGAGGATTATTATGGCGAAGGCGAAGAACAGCGAGAAGGCCATTAAGCCGAACATCTTCATGCGCATTGGCTTGTTCATCAAACAGATTATCGACGAACTCCGCAAGGTCGTCACTCCGACCAGCAAGGAACTGTTCTTCTGGTCCCTCGCCGTGTTTATCTTCGTGCTGCTGCTGATGGCACTGGTCACCGGCATGGACTACGGTCTGGGCAAGCTGACCCTGTGGATATTCGGCTGATAAACAACTTGAAGGTGAAAGTGCATGACTGACGAAGTGTTTTCCGACAACCTCGACGAGGCTTCCAAGGCTGATACCGAGGCTGCTGCCGCTGTTGAGGCGCTGCCGGCCGAAGGCGAGGCCGTCCAGGCCGTCGCCGCCGATCAGGCGACCGATGAGCAGGCCCAGTCCGAGCAGGACGCTCCGGAAGAGCAGACCGCGGAAACCACTGAGGATGAAGACACTGAGCAGGATGCCGGTGCCAAGGCCGTCGAGGAATTCTCCAAGAGCCTGCGCACGCTTGAAGGCAAGTGGTATGTGCTGCACACCTATTCCGGCTATGAGAAGCGCGTGAAGACCAACGTCGAATCCCGCGTGGCCAGCTTCGGTATGGAAGACAAGATCTTCCAGGTCGAAGTGCCGATGGAGGAAGTCGAAAAGCACACCGAAAAGGGCAAGAAGGTCATCACCCGCGTGCGTGTCCCCGGCTATGTGCTGATCCGCATGCTGCCGGATGAGAACGCCCGTCGTATCGTCCGCGAGACCGAAGGCGTCACCGGCTTTGTCGGCCCGACCAAGGATCCGGCACCGCTGACCCGCAAGGAAGTCGTCTCCATGATGGCTCCGATGATCGCTTCCGAAGCTCTCAAGGCCGCCGGAGACAAGCCGGCCGCAGCCAAGAAGCGCAAGCTTGAGGTCTCCTACGCTCCTGGCGATCAGGTCACCGTCACCGATGGACCGTTCACCACCATGGCCGCGGTTGTCTCCGAAGTGGATCCGTCCACGCAGAAGCTCACCGTGCTCGTGTCCATCTTCGGCCGTGACACGCCGGTGGAGCTGGGCTTCAACCAGGTTGAAAAATTAGCCTGAACGTGCATGACGGAGCGTTAGCTGCGTTGCTCCAAGCTTGACGCACCTTGGTACGCCTGCGCTTGGGCGCCTTGCTACCGCACGCGTCACACCCATTCAGGAACCTGAAATCGTGATTCTTTTGAACCCCGCTTCGGCGGGGTTTCTTTGTATGTATTGCCATACGCGCAATGTCGTGGCGGAATCACATAATAGAAAAGTTGTGTCTGGAGGGTCTCGTGTGCCTGAACAAGGCGGCGGCACCTGCTAGCACAGCACAGCAATATACGTTGCGGAAGGAACCGGACGCGGGAGACCTACTCCGGTGCCGTTAACCACCGCTTCACAGAAAGAAGAACCATACAATGGCTCCTAAGAAGAAAGTCTCGGCGCTTCTCAA
>ERZ839741.3498-NODE-3498-length-12404-cov-32.586039_pt1 | contig 12404 bp, 16 predicted proteins | sample MGYA00519880_ERZ839741 | MGnify/ENA primary metagenome ERZ839741 (study PRJEB31850, sample SAMEA3708851) | human gut metagenome | biome: human gut; feature: human-associated habitat; material: faeces | place: China | collected 2014 ... | reverse complement strand
TCTTAACACAAATTCAATACAATTAGTATCAATCATTTACAATTTATATCTTACAGAGACACAATATTTTGTTATACTATAATCACGATAAGGAATAGTTCATAGGAGGATAGAATCATGAACAAAATGAACATCCCATGAACTTCATGAACAATTTGTTAATATTACAAAGCTTCACACAATCTTTACAACTAATATATTTTTCATTAACAATCATCATTAACTTATATGTTATAATAACCTTGTGAATAGTCCAGAGCAAGCCCCGGAAGGGCGGACGTGCGCAGCTCACGCAAGAAATTCACGGGCGGGTAATGGTTGGGAATTATTAATGAGGTGTAATATGATATCGGGAATAGATATAAGTCAATATCAAGGAAGCGCATTTAACACAGAGAAAGCAAAAGCTGAGGGGTTCGACTTTTGTATATGTAGACTTGGAGGAGGGCTTCCGGGATTTAATCAGGATAAGTATTTTTTGGATAATTACATAAACTGTAAAGAGCAAGGTTTGAAAGTTGGGGCGTATGTATACGCAAACGGCCTTAATGAAGAAAACTATTTTCTTGACGTTTTCGCATATGAGACAGCAAGCAGACTTGACACTTTACAGTTGGAATATCCAGTATTCCTTGATGTGGAAGCCGCCAGTTGGAGAAATCGCACCAAGGAAGTAAACACTGCAGTAATTAAGCGAATACTTGATAAAATGGAATCATATAATCTTTTTGTTGGCGTTTACTCCTCGCAGGATTGGTTCAAAAATTGTGTAAATTATGACGAATTATACGGTCGCTATGTATGTTGGGTTGCGAAATGGAGTACAACGCCTCCGACTATCGGATATGATTTGTGGCAGTATGGCGGAGAAACTAATTTAATACGTCCAAATCAGGTTGCAGGAGTAACATGCGACCAAGATTATAGCAAATATGACTACTCGGAGATAATACCGAAAACTAATTGTAATGGTTGGACGGATTTGACCTGTGATGTAAACGGAGACGGTAAAGTAAATAGTAAAGATATTGTTGCAGAGATGAAAGCGGTTGCAAATGGAACAGGTGGTAAGGATGTAAACGGAGATGGTAAAGTAAACAGTAAAGACATTGTGAAAATAATGAAGGAGATATCCGATAAATGACCTTTACAGATATTACTCAAATTATAGCAAATTTAGGGTTTCCTATTGCGGCATGTATAGCATTGTATATAATGAATACCAAAACAATTAATAAATTAACAGAAGCTGTTGAAGAATTAAAAAAATTAGTGGAGAGGTTGCACAATGGAAATTAACGATATATTTAAACTAATAGACGCGGGATTTACAAAAGAAGACATTATAGAAATGTCTAAACCCGCAGAAACGGTAGCGGATATTTCGCATGCGAAGTCTGAAACCATAACGCCGGAGGTGAAGACTGAATCAATAACGCCGGAAGAAACACATTCGGGGAATATTGATTATATAAAAGATTTACAGAAAAGCATTGATGATTTAAAGAAAACAATTATAGCGACTAATCAGTTAAGGAATTTAGGCGGAGATAAAACAACTACAATAGACGACATAAACGATTATATTATTAACGGAAGGAATAAGAAATAATGGCAAATGTAAACGAATTAAATTTTAAGCAAGTATCAGCGCTTTTGACATATATTGTTAATCAAGCGACAGGACAGAGCGCACTTACTCCTACTAATATGAGTGAATTTGTATCAGTAGCTACAACAGCGCTAAAGAATGGCGTTGACCCGGTAATGTCAGCAATCACACAGATGGTTTCACGTACTATATTTTCGATTAGACCATATTCCGAAAAATTCAAGGGTTTAAGAGTGTCTTCGGAACGGTGGGGCAATATTGTCCGCAAACTCAATATTGCCGACGGAGGATATATTGATGACACAGCATTTGCTTTGCCAGAGGACGGGCAGAGCGTAGATATGTATAAACTCCGCCGTCCAAATATATTGCAGACTAACTTCTATGGTGCGAATGTGTTCAGTATTGAACGGTCATATTTTAGGGAACAGTTGGAATGCGCGTTTACCGGTCCAGAGGAACTATCAAGCTTTTACAGCATGGTGACAGGTAATATTATGGACATGATAGAGACAGCACATGAAAACCTTAAACGTGCAACTCTTTCTAACCTCATCGGCGGAATTGTGAAGGGTGGCGGTGCTGAACAGAACGTTCATTTGCTGACTGAATATAACGCAAAGACCGGCGGGAAATATACAGCTGTAACCATTATGGCTCCGGATGTATACCCCGATTTCATGAAATTTGTATATGCTCGAATAGCTACAGTTTCAGCGCTTCTTACAGAACGTTTACAGCGTTATCATATCAATGTTACGGGCAAAGCTATTACACGTCATACACCTTATGAAAACCAGAGATTGTATATGTATGCTCCGGCAATGTATGAAAGCACAGCTCGCGCAATAGCCGATACTTATCATGACACATTCCTGCGTTATGCTGACCATGAAACGGTTAATTTCTGGCAGGCTGTAGATACTCCAGACACTATTAAGGTTATACCGTCATATTTAGCAGCATCTGGAAATATTATTACGCCAAGTGAAGCATTGTCGGTTCCGAAGGTGTTCGCTCTTCTTTGTGATGAGGAAAGCTGCGGAATGACAGTATGCAATGAATGGAGTGCAACAAGTCCGCTTAATATTTCAGGCGGTTATTATAATGTCGCATGGCATTTCACCGACCGTTTCTGGAATGATTTCACCGAGAACGCTGTAGTATTTACATTGGACTGATAATATGCAAGTTACGTTATATTCAGGATTTGGAAAGCGGAATAATTCCACTAAAACCCCCACAGGGGGGACTGTCTATACCGGAACGCTGAAAGATAATTGTACAATATTAAAACCTATCATTATCTTTCAGGCTGCCGGGGCGGATGATTATTTCCCTGCAAGCTATCCTGCAAGCTATAATTACGCTTATATTGATGTTTTTGAGAGATTTTATTTTGTGACGGAATGGGAATGGGTGGAACGGAATTGGATTGCAACACTTGAAGTTGACCCTTTGGCAACATATAAGGGTGATATTGGAACAGGTACACATTATGTCGAGCGTTGCAGCGGAGCATTTAACGGACGTATTGTTGATACTGTATATCCTGTTTTAACTAATCCTACTGTCAATATAACCGATATTGACTCACCATGGATTAATGAAACTTATTATATTGTAGGTATAAGTGGTGGTGGAGGTTCAACAGGGATCACTTACTATATTTTTTCATCCTCTCAATATTCAGCATTTATTCAGAACATATATAATAGTAATTCGTGGTGGAATGCTTCAACAGCAGATATTACTTACGACCCCTCAATATTCAATCCGTTGGACTTTATAAAATCAATTAGGATGTACAGAAGTTCATTTGGCGGAACTGCGGTAAACAGTGTAAATATGGGATATTGGAGCGTGCCTGCCACATGTAGGATAATATCTGATACACAAGCATATTCAAGCGTGCAAAGAAAAATTACATTGCCACAACATCCGCAGACTACAAGTCGGGGAAGCTATGTAAATTCAGATTTATATACTAAGCGTATATTATCAGTTAAACCCTTCGGTAAGATTCCTTTGGATTGCAGTTTAATTGCTAATGAAACGTCTATTAAAATTTATATTGGTATTGACGCATATTCTGGTCGGGGCTGGTTACGTGTATCTAATGGTTCCAATTCTATGATAATTGCTGAATCAGAGGCACAGGTTGGAGTTGATGTACTTCTTAATGTTCAGGCCGTATCGGAACTTTCACGAGCAACAGCGATAGTTAATTCAGCTTCAAGTATTATTAGCACAGTAACAGGAAGAGGGTCGAATATGACTATCGAAACAGGCGTTAGTAACTGGGCGGCAATTGCCGGAGTGCCGCTTATTCGTGAGACTGGAACAGGTGGGGATTTAGCAACATTTTCTTTTGCTGAAAGTAATAGATTATGTTCAGCATTTTATTCAATAGCTGACGAATATAATTCGGAGTTTGGCCGTCCATATTGCGCACCGGCGGTATTAAACACTGTTGGAGGATTTATTAAGTGTGCAAATGCGGAAGTAGAATTCCCATGTCTTGCAACGGAGCGTGCAAAAATTGAAGAATATTTGAATGGGGGATTTTTCTATGAATAGTGTGCCGTATTCATACGGTAATATCATGCTTGAAACGGCACCTGTTACGCCGTCAACAATACATGTAACGAATACAGCTTTATCAGCATTCTTCAGGCGTTATTTATTTTCTGATTTATTAAGTGTTTGGGAATGGGAAATCCCGGAGAATTGGGATAGCAATTATTTCAAAGCTGTACTATTCTCATGGGGATATTTTGCAATTATTGATACTCCGGCATTCGGTATAATTCCACAACAGGCGGGATTAAAAGGATATAATGTACAGTATCAACCTACTAATGCTGTAATTTCTAATCCGAGAATAAATCAAATACTTGAACCTGTAATCGGTGAAGAATGTGCGGTAATTAGAATACGTCCCGATTATTGCGGTATGCTTGACATTGTTAATTATTATGGCGATATGATGGCGTTGACTGCCGAAACACTCGATACTAATATACTGAATTCAAAACTTGCTTATGTCTTCGCTTCTGATAATAAAGCTGGAGCAGAAACATTTAAGAAGTTTATGGATAAAATTGCCAGTGGTGAACCCGCGGCATTTATAGATAAAAATTTATTTGATGAAGAACACAACCCCCACTGGGTAAAGTTTAATAATGAAATTCGAAATAATTTCATAGCAAATGATTTACACGGACTTCTTAAAAATCTATATAATGATTTTCTTAATCGAATAGGCATACCAACTGCCAATACTGATAAAAAAGAGAGGCTTATAACATCGGAGGTTGAAGCTAATACACAGCAGTCGTTCTCCGCAATGGATATGAGTTTAAAGGAAGTCCAGCGAGGTATTGAGCAGGCTATAGAGATGTTCCCGGAACTTGAGGGTAATCTTTCGGTTAAATGGAGGGTGGAACTTAATGGACGCATGTCTTTCAATAATGGGGATAGTCAATTCAACACTACCGACAACAGCGGATTTTGAGGATTTAGCTTCAAAATTTAAAAGCTGGTTTAATGTATCCAGTAGTTGGATGACGACACAACTCGCCGGATATATTCTTATAAATACTGCGGAGCTTGAATTCATATTTCCCAACCCTAAATTTGCTGAAATTGCTATTAGTGCATGGGCTCAAGTAAATGATGTGAGATTTACGGAATTATATAATACCACTACTGCGGAATTCTATAATTCGTTTGAACCTCTTGAAAATTACAATATGGAAGAGACAACTACGCAAAAAGATACTAACACTGGAACTGACACGCATACACACAGTGGCGGGACAACCAATGAAGATAGTATTACGACTAATGATACCGGAACAGTATCCGACAGCGGGGATGCCAGTCGTGACGGAACTACTACGCATAAAGTATCGGCGTTTAATTCCAATGCATTAGCGGATGCGCATAGTGACACTGATAATTTTAGTACTACTTCTACTAATACCAGAACTGACAATTTAACACATACAACCACAGAGGAACACACATTTAAGGATACACAAAAGCTTGATATTAGCAGAAATGATGTGTTAAATCGTACAGTAACGCTAAGTCGTCATGGAAACATCGGTGTAACTACAAGTCAGCAGATGGCGCAAAGTCAAAGAGACTTAGTTATGTTTGATTTTAATAAATATGTATGTGACGAATTTAAAAATGAGTTCTGTATTTTGTTATATTAAGAGGTGAAACAATGTACTATTTTCCTTATACAAATTTTCACGACTTAAATTTAGATTGGATAATTGAATATGTAAAATCCGCTAAAAGTGAAATAGAAGATTTAATAAATCAATTTGAAAACTTAATAGTTCAAACGACCGGCGATTCAACAAATAAGGTGATGAGCCAAAACGCTGTAACGGAACAGTTGAATTATTTAAGCTCCAGAATTAATACCCTTAATACTACCGTAGAAGAATTGACAGCGAAACTCAATGAGGATATTGCGAATTTAGCAGAATTTGAAACTGAAACAGCTTCAAATTTTTCATCTGATAGGAACAGACTATCAACTATTGAGAACGCTCTTACACGTTTTTATGTTGTTGTTAGACATACTGCAACGGAGGATACTATAAATGTATCGACGTCCGAGTTAATAAATTACCGAACCAGAGCTAACGTCCGATATTATATCCAAGATTCTGTCTATAATTTTGTCAGGTATGCATATGAAGCATATTCGCCACAATCAACGACAATGATGATTCAGACTTTGCCCTTTCCTAATGAAAATGCCGTCTATCGTGCAACGATTAACATTACATCTGGAGCGATAACATATTCTCCAGTTGGGATTGTACCGATATCTCAATCATCAGGTCTAAGTCAGACATCGGTGATGTCTCAAAGGGCTGTTACAGAATTTGTTAACGGCTCAACCCTTTTTGTAAGATTTGTTATAGATGCCAATACCTCACGGTGTAACTATAGTTTTGAAACAATACTAACTTATATTGAAAAAAAACTTTTTGTATACGGTGCCGTCACATTCGTCGAGCAAAATTACAGGTATTTTTGTAGTGTATATGCAGCGGGTTCTGAACGCATTATTTTTAGGGTAATTCCGAGTTATGATAGTAGTCAGTCAATTACGGTGATCTTAAGTTCCGACAATAAGGTTAGTTATACACAGCCAAAATTAGGTATTCTTCCCTATTACCCGCGTTATGTCATATCTTCAGACGGTGAAACAATCTCAGGAGCTCAGTTGTCAGTATTACAAAATATTTTAAATGCTATAGTCGTTAATTATTATTCACCACAAATTTATTTGCACATTATAACGGATAATGTGACTGAACAATTATATGTTGACAGTGCAAATAGCACCGGGTGTGTCCTCCGAAATAATAACTATATTATAACATATACTACCACACCGTCAGCAACTATAGAACCCGTTGAAAAAGTGTTTACTTCTTCAGTTACAGGAGTAGCCCGAATAGCTGAGGGTCCAGAAACAGGATATAACATATTAAAAATAATCGGAACGGATGTCGATTTAACAAATTATTATATTGTTGACGCTGATATTAAAAATTTAATAGGTGGAGTTTCAACATTAATTTCCGTGTCTCCCGTATCTGGACATCCTGTAATATTAATATATTCAAATGGCGTAGCGTTCTCCGGAAGTTGGGCTGTAACGTGTAGACATAAATAAAGCGGGCGCAGCCCGCTTTATTTTTTAAAATGAACAATAATCGTCGTCATTAACATTTGGCATTTTAGAAGCTGTCTGAGGCTCATCGTCCGTTTCATCCGGCTTGATACCCCGGACTATATAGAGCTTATCAATAAATAATCTAAGGTTATAATCTAATGATTTTTTGGGCTTTTCTACGACACCCTCAATAATTACTTCTGCACCTTTAGGAATAAATTGCAGCACATTTTTTAATTGTTCCTTATTACCAATAATATCATAAAATACTGTATTTTTGAATATTTGGCAGGCCAGAGAGTTTGCAACCATAACTTTGGTACTTGTTTTAACCTCGCTCCACTCCTTACACAATCTGCCTTGAATTACTGTTTTGTTATACATTTTCTTTCTCCTTTAATAATTAATATTTATCTATATTTAAAATATAAGATACAAATTAAAATTACCGTAATAATGGTAACTATAAGTAATCGAGCAGCCCAGAATTTCAACATCTCTATCCATGTAAAATTATTTTTCATTTATACACCTCAATACATTTTTATATATTTTAATAACAATTTTAATAAGTACCCTTTTTCCGCTTCGGCTTCTCCGAAATACACAGCGTTTACAATACTTCGGTATTTATTGCGGAACACCAAGATGTCATATTCATTAAGCTTAAATTCTTTAGGTGCTCCGCTTTTATGTGTCGATAAGTAATACGGCTTTTGTCTGGATTTATGCCGGTATACTGTAATCTCTCCTATTGTTACGACCGGGATATACTCTGCAAGCGGACGTGACACGTCTAAGAAGCTGTCCATATCCTCAAACAGGTTATCAATAGCTTGATTTGCAAACGCTGTATCTTTAGTATATTTGTATAATGCCGTTTTCTTTTTGCGCTCGCTTATTGGTGAATTTAGATATAACGCTATTAGCCGTTCGTGTTCGCGGTCTATTTTCAATTCCTTCTTATTACGGTACATTTCCATTATAGGACTTATCATATTAAGAGTTAAAAAATAGTCGTTATTTAAAATTGTAGAATTGCATATGCTTATAACTCTAAGTGCCGGACGCCCTTCCAATTCCCTATTACGATTGATAGTTTCATAAGCATTGAAGAACGTGAAAGCCTCGCCATTCATGCTTTGACCCTTTAATGTTTGAGGTATCGCCTCATCCTGTATTATAAAATCAATATCCGTCATATCACCGCCGCGAAAATTCGCAAAGGTTGACAAGCTCATCATATATCCGAGACATTCCCCCCACGCCTTGCCATCCTCATCGGCATAATAAAAACTATAGCAGTCGTCACCGTTAGGATAAGGTCGAATATCTATCCCTTTATCAGAATTCAGTTTTTTGAATACGTTAAAAGCTTCTGTAGAAAGCTTCTTAACCTCGGAAGCTTTGCGCCGAAGTAATATGAATTTTGTATGACGATTTAATACTATTGTTTCAAGTATAGTATACGTCTTTCCAATTCCTCGACCGCCAATTAACCACATAAACGGCAATCCCTTACTTAACAGATATTCAATATCCGGATATCCTGACGGTTGATATAATTTGCTTTTCTTTACTCTATCCATCGTATCTTTTCCATATCAAAATAATTTTTTCGTAACCACTCAAGGGATGAATTGCTGATACGTTTCAAAATATCTTCTATATCTATACTTGTACTAAGCTTATACGTTGTTGGAACTATTGCAACATTAGACGATATGTGAAGATTATGCCCATCAATTTGTAGATCTATGTCCGTATCATTATCATTATAAATAGCCCGAGTCCCTCCGGCTTTACTCCAGATGAACCCGTCTTTGAACTTTTCAATATCTCCGAGTTCTTCTGCGCCGGACGGATTATTGCCTTTTCGGAATTTATTCACCCCTGCCACAGTCACTTTTAATTCTCCGTCCTTAACCTGTGCGTATTTCTTCGCCCCCAGAGTGGCGAATTTTTCGCTTATTCCCTCGTTTTCATATACCCCCATATAATGAGTGCCCCCCTTTATGTCAACCGCCTTGTAGCCCATTTTTTGAGCCTCTGCGACCATGCGGTTATTATAATCGGCAGGAGTATAATTTCCGATATATTTTACACTGTCTGTATCCGCATATACAAAATCTCTTCCGACTATCCACATAAAAGCTTTTAAGTCCTGCCGGGCATAAGCTGTAACCCACACCCCCACAGCATACGGGAGAAATGGCGCTTGCTTCATTTTAGCAAGTTTCTCCTCTTTCGTGTCTATAAGATAGTATTCGTCAGTTGAAGAAAGATACGCTATATCATCTTTCAAAGTGTTTTGTACGGTCATACCATACAATGCGTTGATTTTCTTTTTTGACTCTGCGTATGAAATTTTATCTTCTCCGCCTTTCAACTCTGTCTTTTTTATAAACAAATCAATCACCAACTTTCTAAATTCGTAGGGTAAATATCGTTTGAGAGACTTATAACATTCTATTATTGTTATATCGTGCAAAGAAATGTTATAATCCTCTAATAAAATCATTAAGTCAATTTCTGTTATTGTTGTCTCCAAACTTTCTGCGTATAATATTCGCCCATTATCGAGCAAATAGTTTTTTATGTTCCTACACTTACTGAACGATATATACGGTTGATGACATTTCTTAAGTTCTACATGTTCCAATCGTACACGGAATACGTATCCGAATTTTTCCGAATTTGATAGTAGGGTTTTAATATCGTCTGTCGTTTCTCTAAACTCGGTCAGCGGAAATTTTTTATTAACCAGTTCGTAAGGATATGAGCTTTCACGGTCATAGCTTCCAACATTATATAATATCTTTCCAACATAGAAACGGTTAGCGTGAGTATCTCCACCTCTAAACGCTTCACGCAACAATTCAAACACGTGTAAGGTAGGCACTAAACCTCGTAATATTCCGTTATATGGGAATAATACCTTTTTTGCCATACGCCGGACATATCCAGTTGAAGTATACGGGATTGTGTTTAGTGTGTCGCCGTTAGCTTTTAACAGTGATTTAATAGCGCATGATAACCCTACAACATCATTTCGCATATAAATTAAATCTTCAGTTTCTATTTCCGTCCAAGGATAACGTACTACGTCGTAATTCATTTCCGTTTTCTGTAATGCTTTAGGAACGTTCATATCTTTCATAAACCGTTCAAGACCTGTTCCCGCAAGCTTGTAACTACAACGAAATTCCACTTTATCCCACACACAGTACAAAGGTTCTCGAACGTCAACTAAAAACACTTCTTTTCGGTCAAACTCATGAATGCCCTTTAAAAATTGGAATTCGTGAGCTAAATTGTGAACATATATAATTAATCGTTTCTTCTCTGGAATTATTCGGTTTATTTCGTCAATCACGTTTATGAATTCTTCCCAAGTTCGGCCATATATTGCTGACATTCCCCATATATGAAGTTGCCATATGTACATGAATGAATGTATTTCTTCTTTGTATTCTATCTTACTCGTTTCTATATCCCATGACGATATTACTTCGAGATATTTTTTGTTGTTAACTGAGTTCGTCAATAATATTTTGGACAGTTTTTCGTTTTGAGTCTCCGTTAATATATGCACGCGCTAATTCCTCCGACGAGTAAAGATCTATTAATTTTGTATTCTTCGCCGTTGCCATAAAATCCGCAAATTTATTATATTGCGCTTCGGTTATATTATAGTCATGACTTTGAAGCTTCTTAACAGCCTTTTTTCTAATTTGTCGCAGTCCTGCAATACTCGCGAATTTGTTTTTGTATAAATTCTCTGCAATTTCACGATAAAAGGGTAAATCCTCATCTGATATATCCTTAGGGGCTTCTAAATCAAATAATCCGCTTTTAAGTACTTTGTCATAATCCGACCATTCCTTAGACGCTGAAAACCTTTGCTCGCGCTTCTTAAGAATATAATACAATCTCCGGTATTCCTGTCTATCTGTCATTTGTGTTATCCTCTGTCATAATATCTAAACATTCTTTAACTGCCGACAGCTTCGCTTGATAGAGATCAGTTTCCAAACTATTCTTGCAGACACTATAGTGTCGACGGTACATTATTTCATAATAATTATATAATTTAATCATTTTGTCTGTTTTTGTCATAATGTCTTAATACCTCCTCTATCGCTTCGGATATGCTCTCTCGTTCTCGATCATAATCATCTTTAGTCGCAAGTTCGAAATTACTATCAATGTCTTTTATATACAAAGAATTGTTATAAGTATAACACTCCTTACATAACACATATAATACCGATTCTTTAAATTTTGTCAAATCTATTAGCAATGTAAATGTTTCATGGTTCTCGACATCTTCAAATATAATTATCCCAACATCGCCCGCGCGGCTAACATCTTTTATATCGTATTTGTTAATCATCTGTAGCCTCCCATGATATTACATTATATCCCTCAACTCTACACATCGCTAACCCTGTAATACTATTTACAATCTTTCTAATGCTCGCTAATTCTAATGCCGTTGCTTCACCTTCGCAACAGTATGTATACCATGTAGCATGACCTTCATCTATAAACTCAATTACTTCTTCTCCGTCATTAAATCTTAACCCTACTGGCTCTAATAACATATGTTTATATTCAAGGTTATTTATAAACTTTCTGTACATAATCATCACCTCATCAATCGTAGTCGCTGTATATCAGTTCAATAGGTTTGATAATATGCATTATCTTACTAATTCTTTCTGTATCGTCCAACTCCACCCGCACATATTTCCCCTGAATTTCATCTAAACAATAACTGTCTGTAACATCCATAATTTTTAACATCATAGCGACCGATGGCCTTACTACATTAGAAGTGTTTCCGTCAGAAATGCATTTAACAACATTTGTTCCTGTTCCATTCTCAAATAATATTCGTATTTCCCACCAGTACCATCCTTCAGATTTGTATAACATACAACTTGATATTTCAGCATTCATAATTGTCATTCTTCAATCTCCTTTCGTTGTGATTATAGTATAGCATAACATTATGTCTGTGTAAGATATAAATTGTAAATGATTGATACTAATTGTATTGAATTTGTGTTAAGA
>ERZ839741.3497-NODE-3497-length-12405-cov-2.838300_pt1 | contig 12405 bp, 12 predicted proteins | sample MGYA00519880_ERZ839741 | MGnify/ENA primary metagenome ERZ839741 (study PRJEB31850, sample SAMEA3708851) | human gut metagenome | biome: human gut; feature: human-associated habitat; material: faeces | place: China | collected 2014 ... | reverse complement strand
CGTTGGACAGGACCTCATACGCCTCGTTGCATTCCTTAAACCGGGCCTCGGCCTCTTTGTCCCCCGGGTTGCGGTCCGGATGGTACCGAAGTGCCTGTTTGCGGTAGGCTTTTTTAATCTCATCGGCGCTGGCAGACTTCTCCACCCCCAGCACCTCGTAATAATCGCGTTTCTTCTCGTCGCTCATGGCTTCTCACCTCGCTTAGATGTACCGGCACAGATAAGCGCAATAGCGGAGGGACGGTTTGCGTCCCTCCGACTTATGCTCCAAGGGCCTCTCAGTCCTTGACTTCCTCGTAGTCTGCATCCACCACGCCGTCGTCAGGCGTGCCGGGGTTGGGGCCTGCCGCGCCGCCCTGGGGGCCGCCCTGCTGCTGGCCGGCCTCCTCTTTGGCCGGAACTACGGCAGGGCGCTCCGCGCCGCCCGGCCCTGCACCGACCAGAGTTACCGTTTCCGTCATGTTTCCTCCTCCGCCTGTCTGCGCAGGCGTTCCGCGAGTATGCAGCCGAGCTGCTCGCCCGTCTCCGGTGCGCCTGTCAGCTCTCCCCTGATCAGGCTCCGCTCATCCGCGCTGACGTACAGTCCGCGCAGGCGCAGCGTCCCGTTTTCGAGCACGGCATACGCCGCCGCCGGGGAAAAGCAGCCGCCGCCGAGCGCCCGGATGAACGCCCGTTCCGCCAGAGCGCAGACGCGCGTCTCCGCGTCATCGAGCAGCTGCGCCGCCGCGCGGCACTCGCCCTCCCGCGCCTGCACGGCAAGGATGCCCTGCCCGGCCGCCGGGAGCATTTCCTCCGGCGAAAAATACCGGCTGATGCGGTTTTCCAGTCCCAGGCGGTGCAGTCCGGCCGCCGCGAGCACCAGTGCGCCGTATTCGCCGCTGTCAAGCCTGCGAAGCCGGGTCTGCACGTTTCCGCGCACCGGTTTTACCGCGATACCGGGAAACAGCTGTGCCAGCTGCACGCGCCGCCGTGCAGACGAGCAGCCGATCGGCTTTTCCCTGTCCCAGTTACCGTTCTCCGGCAGCACGAGCGCGTCTCTCGCGTCCGCCCGCTTCGGGAACGCGATGAGCGGCAGACCGTCCGGCTGCTCCATCGGCACATCCTTCAGGCTGTGCACCGTGAGGTCAACTTCGCCTGCGGCGAGCGCGCGGTCAAGCTCCTTGACGAACAGCCCCTTGCCGCCGACCTTGTCCAGCGTGCGGTCGAGGATCTTATCGCCCGTCGTTTTCATCGTCACGAGCTCGCACTCGCCCAGACGGCGCATGACCTCCTCCGCCTGCACGACCGCAAGGCGGCTGTCCCTGCTGCCAACTTTTATCATGTCATTTCCTCCAGTACCCGTCGGATGCGCCGCGCCGCCTCGGCAGTCTTTGCGTGCGAGGTGCCGCGCGAGACCACGCCCGCCGTCAGCTCCGTGCCCTCACAGACCGCCGGAAAAAAGAACGTCGACTCCAATGCGCTGTCCGCAACGCTCACCGGAATGCCGAGAGACGCGCAGTCCTCCGCGATGCGGTGGTTGACCGCGCGGTCATCGGTCGCCGCGACTGCCAGAAAAACCCCCGAAAGATCGCTTTTCTCGTAGCCGCGGCACAGATTTATCTCGATTTCCGCGCGTTTTTCCGGTGCTATGACCGTGACGCACGCGCCGAAGCGCCGCAGCACAGCAGTACGCCGCGCCGCGATTTTTCCTGCGCCGAACACCGCGCACCGCCTGCCCTCGAGCGGCACGAACAGCGGAAAGCGCGGCGGCGCCGTCTGCTTTTTCTCCTCCGCAAGACCGAGCTCTTCGCGCAGGAACGCCTGCATTTCTGCAAGGCTGCGGCCGCTCTCCTCGCGCGGACGGGCAATGATGAGCGTTTTTATCCCGGTCTCGCGCGCGGCCGCAAGTTTTTCCGCAAAGCCGCCTGTTGCGCCCGTGTCCTTGGTGACAAGGATCTCCGCGCCGGTCTGACGGATGAGCGCAGCGTTCATCCCGGCAGAAAACGGCCCCTGCATCGCGATGATGTGCGAGCCGGGAAAACCGAGGGACGCGCATTTCTGTATCACGCCGACGCTCGGCAGCACACGCGGATACAGCCGTTCCGCAAAGTTCTCGACCGCCGTATACGCCTCAAGCTCCTTGCTCCCGGTCGTCAGCAGCACCTTTCCGGGGTGTCTGCTGAGCCACGCAACAGCGGCCTCCGTGTCGGGTACGGTCTCCCCCTCGCCGTGCCGCAGCGCCGGACGGAGCAGCCGCTCGTACCGCGCCCCCGTTTTCGCGCACGCCGTGCGCAGATTGTCGGTCACGAGCGCGGCATAGGGGTGCGTCGCGTCGATGAGCAGCGTGTCCGCATCGAGCCGCGCCGCGATCTCATTTTCGTCCAGACGCCCCTCATGCACCGTGATGCCGGGCATCGGCTCCATGACCGCCGCGCCGTACTCGGTCGCGACAAAAACCTCCGCCGGAACGCCGTTTGCGGCGAGAAAGCGGCTGAGCTCGTGCCCCTCGGTCGTGCCCGAAAAAACGCAGATTCTCATACGCCGCGGTACCCCCGGGGCGTTACCATGCGGCCGTCGATGACGACCGTGCGGCTGTTGCCGACAAAGACCGTCGTGAGCATATCGACCGGCGTGTCGCGCAGCGCGCCGAGCGTCGTGAGCGAAAAATGCTCGCCCTCACGGCCGATGCTGCGCACTGTGCCGCACACGGTCTCGGGCGGCACGGTCTCGAGCAGAATATCACACGCACGCGCGAGATGGTCCGCACGCCTGCGGCTGGAGGGATTGTAGAGCGCGATGCAGAAATCCCCTGCGGCCGCCCCGCGCAGACGCTGCTCGATCTTGTCCCACGGCGTCAGCAGGTCGGACAGGCTGATGCACGCGAAATCGCAGGTCAGCGGCGAACCGAGCACCGCGCCGCCCGAGCAGGCCGCCGTGATGCCGGGAATGACCTCGACCTCGACACCCGTTCCGGCTGCCAGCTCGATGAGCAGTCCGGCCATACCGTATACACCGGCGTCACCCGACGAGACCACCGCGACCGTTCTGCCCTGCTTCGCGCGCTCGAGCGCCGCCGCACAGCGGTCCACCTCGCGCGTCATGCCGGTCTGGATGCGCTCCTTTCCCTCGATGAGGCCGTCGATGAGGTCGAGGTACAGGCCGTAGCCGGCCACGCAGTCGCATGCTTCGAGCGCACGCACCGCGCGCAGCGTCATCTGCTCCTCTCCGCCCGGGCCGATGCCGATACAGTAAATTTTCATCTCCCGCTCCCCTTTCCGATGTGTTCGAGACAGGCTTTCATGGTTTCTACGTCGATCTTTTCCTTCATGCCGCCGAGGACAAGCTCCACCGCGCGGTTTGCGGCCAGCTCCGCGAGCGTTTCCGCGTCCCCGTCCGCAACGAGCGCATCATAGTCCCGAATGCGGCGCACACGAGCTGCGACCGCACGCTTGAGCTGCGCGATGAGCGGCAGGGCGGCGCGGTAGTTGAGCCACGCGAAAAACTCGCGCGTCTCCTCGTCGAGAATGCGCAGCGCGGTCTCCCGCGCAGCGTTGTCTGCGTCACCGAGCTCACCGAGATCATCCAGATTGAACAGTGCCGTGTGCTCGCTCGCCGCTGCGCTCTCGATGTCGCGCGGCATGGCCAGATCGAGCAGCAGGCGCGGCGGATGGCTGAGCGCGGCGATCTGCTCCGCCGTCAAGGTGAAATGCGGACTGGTCGTAGCGCTGACGACGAGATCCGCGCCCTCGATGCGCTCCATGCGCCGGTCATACGGCACGGTGGCGCAGCCCTGCGGCACGACGGTCTCGCCGTGGCGGTAGGTACGGAGCGTGACCGTGACCGCGCAGCCAGCCTCCACGAGCGCACGCGCCGCGAGCCGCCCCATCTCGCCGTTGCCGATCACGACCGCGCGTTTTCCTGCGAGCGTGCCAAAAAAGCGTTCCGCCCTGCGCACGCCGGCCTGCGCCGCCGAGGCCGGCACCCCGGTCAGCCGTGTCTCGGTGCGCACGCGCTTGCCCGCGGTGACGGCACGGCGGAACAGCGTATCGAGCACCGCATCCGTCGTTTTCAGCTCGCGCGCGAGTGCGGCTGCATCCTTGACCTGCGAAACGATCTGATCGTCCCCGAAGATCTGCGACTGCATCCCGGCCGAGACCTGCATCAGATGACGCACCGCTTCGCCGCCTGTGCGCTGCACGAGGAACGGACGGCACGCCGGCGCTCCGGCTGCTTCGCACAGCACCTCCGCCGCGTCAGGCAGCACGCGCTCCCCCTCTGCGTGCAGGTACAGCTCGGTGCGGCTGCATGTCGCGAGCAGCACCGCCGCGCAGCCGGTCCGCTCTGCGATGCGCAGCAGAACCGCCTGCACCTGTCCCCGCACCAGAGACAGCTTTTCGCGCTGCTCAAGTGCTGCGCTCACATGGTCAATGCCTGCCATACAGAGTTTCACGTTTGTTCCTCCTCGGTCATTCTTCCAGGCAGACGCGGTATCCGCCTGCCGCAAACGCGGCTGTTACGCCGTTTTTCGCGTATTTCCGCGCGATGATCGTGCCGTTCCCGGCATTTACGACGGCAGCGCGCTCGCATACGCTGTCGACGCCCACCGTGCTTTTCACGAACTCCGACGCCGTAAATTCGCCGGGCGCGGCGTTCAGTTCTTCTGATGAATACACGGCAAGCGGCAGTCCGTGTGCGGCGCAGAAGGACACAAGGCCCGGCTCCTCCTTCTTAATGTCTATGCTCGCGACAGCGTTCACCGCCGTCAGCGGCAGACCTGCCCGACCAAGCGCCTCGCGCACGGTCTGCTCGATCGCGCCCGCCGATACGCCCTTCCGGCAGCCGATGCCGAGGCTGATCACGCGCGGCACCAGATGCAGCGTATGCGGGAACGGCTGCACTTCGGTGTCAAAACCGATGATAAAACCGCTTTCTGCCGCTGTTTTCGTGTCGATATGCGCCGGGAGCAGGCCGTCGACCGGAAACGCCGACCGCAGGCCGACCGTGTCGCCGCGCAGCAGCGCGCCCGAAATGTATTTGATGTTTTCCGGGTCGAAGACCACGCATTCATGCGATTTCGCCCAGCTGTCGACCGCAAAAACCGCGCGGCCGTCGGTCGCCGTCGTGATGATTGCCGTCGCGCCCAGCCCCTCCGCCAGCCGTTCGGCAAGCTCGTTCGCGCCGCCGAGATGGCCGGAGAGCAGCGGGATGACAAACCGCCCCTGCTCGTCGATCACAACGACCGCCGGGTCATACGCCTTTCCGGCGAGATACGGCGCGGCCGCGCGGACCGCGATACCTGCCGCACCCACAAAAACGATCAGGTCGCAGTCCACCATCGCCTGCTGTGCAAACCGCGAGAGCGAGGTGTTCGAGAGCGACAGATCGACCGCGCGCGCGTAGCGCTCACACAGAAAATCCGGCAGCAGCCGGGCAGCTTTCGCGGCCGTCTGTGCACCGACTTCGGTAAAGGAGACGAATTTCGCGTGCTTCATCGGCTTGCCTCACGGAAACCGGTGGTGAACGCCGGGTCATACAGCTTAGAGCGGTCGTAGCTGTCGCCAAGGAAGCCGCCGACCGTGATGAGCGCGGTTTTGGTAATGCCCTCTCGCGCGCCTGCCGCCGCAAGCTCGCCCACGGTCGTGCGCACGACCTTTTCGTCCGGCCACGTTGCCTTGTAGACGATGGCCGCAGGCGTTTCCGGCGCGCAGCCGCCCTCGATGAGCCGCGCGGACAGCTTTTCAAGCTGTCCAGCCGACAGGAAAATGACCATGGTCGCGCCGTGCGCGGCAAGACTCTCGATCTGCTCGCGCTCGGGGACGGGCGTGCGCCCCTCCATGCGCGTCAGGATGACCGTCTGGCTGACGTTCGGCAGGGTATATTCTGCCTTGAGCGCCGCCGCTGCGCCGCAGAACGACGAAACGCCCGGGCAGACCTCGTATGCAAGCCCCAGTTTGTCGAGCGCGTCCATCTGCTCGCGATGCGCGCCGTAAACGCAGGGGTCTCCGGTGTGCAGGCGCACGACTGTCTTTCCCGCACGCGCCGCAGGCGCCATGACCGCGATGACCTCCTCGAGCGTCATTTTGGCGCTGTCGTAGATCGCACAGTCCCCTTTTGCGTAGTCCAGCAGCGCCGGATTAACGAGCGAACCGGCGTAAACGATGACATCCGCCTCGCCGAGCAGCTTCGCGCCGCGCACCGTGATGAGGTCGGGCGCACCTGAGCCGGCGCCGACAAAGTAAATCATTTGCGCTCCTCCTTTACCAGAATGATGGAAAAATAACCGGAAGGCTCGTCGAGCTCGTCCAGATCGCATATCACGCGCTCGCCCTCCATGCCGCAGCGCTCAACGAGCGCCGCCTGTTCGAGCTGGCCGCTCTCACGCAGCTCATCGCGCACGCGCAGCACACCGCGGCCTGCCTTCATGAGCACCTTGCTGCCCGGCAGGGCGAGACCCTCGCGCTCTCTGCCGTGCGAAGCCGGGATGATGTGCAGCATTTCGCCGTCCTCGCACAGGGCGCGGCCGAGCCTGGCCGCCGCCGCACAGAACGACGGTACGCCGGGGATAAGCTCCGCCTCACATCCGCGTGCGGCCACGCGCTTATGCACATACCACGCGGTCGAATAGACCGTCGGGTCGCCGAGTGTGAGGAACGCGACCGTCTTTCCCTTGTCGATGAGCGCACAGATGGCGTCCGCCGCCGCATCATGGCTTGCGTTCCGCGCCGCCCTGTCGTGCGTCATGGGCATGGCGAACGAGCGGATTTCCTTACCTTTCATATGCTGCGCGGCAATATCGAGCGCGGTCTGGCCGCCGCCGTCCGATTGCGGCACCGCGACGATGTCGCACTCAGACAGGATGCGGATGGCCTTTGCAGTCAGCAGCTCCGGGTCGCCCGGACCAACGCCGACGCTGTATAACTTTCCCTTTTTCATAAATTCTTCCTCAGTTTTTCGCAAAGCCGCGCCGCGCCTGCCGACTGCGCAAGCACGCCGTATTTCGTCGTAAACATGATAAATTCCGCCGCTGCACGCCCTTTGAGGCGCCTCGCGATGCGTTTTTCCATTTCGTCCTGAATGCGCGCCATCACGCGCTCCCGCACGCCCTCCCGGTCGAGCAGCTCGATGCACGCATCGACCGAGACCGCCTGCATGAGCAGCTCGAGCGTCTCGCGGCCAGCCCCGCACAGCGCCGCATGCGCGGTGAAGATCTCCTGCCGCGCGTCCGCGACCGAGGAATGCGTATTCATCACGCCTGCGGCGAGCTTGACGAGCTTTCCGGCGTGGCCGACGAGCAGGATCTCCGGATATCCGCATACGACCGCATGATCGAAGGCTTCTCCGATATAATTTGAGCACTTGACCGCGCGTTCCAGATCGAGTTCGAGCGTTTCGCGCGCGAAATCCGCGCCGTAGTTGCCCGGACAGAGGAACGCGACGCGCTGTCCGGCGGCGTGCAGACTGTCCATTTCCAGACAGATCGTGTCCACGAGCGCTTTCTCGCTCATCGGCTCTACGATGCCGCTGGTACCGAGAATCGAGATGCCGCCGATGATGCCAAGGTGACTGTTATAGGTCTGGAGCGCGAGTTCTTCGCCGTTTTCGACCGAGATCACAACCGAAAATCCGCCTTCATAGCCATTTTCCTGTGCCGCACGCCCGAGCGCCGCCTTGATCTGCGCACGCGGGCCGGGATTGATGGCGGCTTCGCCGACCGGCTCCGCGAGTCCCGGACGGGTCACACGGCCGACACCGCTGCCGCCGTCGATGACGATTCCGCTGTCCGCGCGCCGGACGGCCGACGAAATGAGCACGCCGTTCGTGATGTCCGGGTCGTCGCCCGCATCCTTGCGCACCGCACAGACCGCCTCGCCGTCATGCAGGCTCGCCTGCTCGACCGGCAGGTTGAACGTCACGCCCCCCGGTGTGAGCAACCGGATTTCCGCCGGTGCACTCCCCGTCAGCAGCAGGATCGCCGCCGCCTGCGATGCCGCCGCAGCGCACGAACCTGTTGTCCAGCCGCGCCGCAGCGCTTCCGTGCCGCGGTAAACCGTGAGCGGACCCGTCATCGCGCTCCCTCCTTTTTCGATAGAAATGCAGTTTATATTATAGCACAGAGATAGATTTTTTTGAATACCGTTCGGCAGTTTTCGGACGATTTTGATAATTTGATAGATCACAAAGATAAGCACGAAAAATCCCCCATCCAAAAGGACAGGGGATTTACATTCATATCATGTGCTTTCGAGCGGATCAGCCCCGGTCGAAGGCACCTTTTTGACAGGAAGGACCGGACAGATCGAGGAAGGCGGCGAGGCCGCGTACATGTGTACGCAACGAACCACTTGACGACGAGCTGCGCCGGTATTTCGCAGTCAAAGATTACTTAGCTTCCTTAGCAGCCTTGATCGCGTCGATCATCATCGGAACAACCTTGAACAGGTCGCCGCAGATGCCGTAGTCAGCTACGTCAAAGATCGGAGCGGAGTCAGACTTGTTGACTGCTACGATGCACTCGGAATCCTGCATGCCAGCCTTGTGCTGGATAGCGCCGGAAATGCCCAGAGCAACGTACAGCTTCGGATGTACGGTCTTGCCGGTCTGACCAACCTGGTGGTCAGCAGACAGCCAGCCGGAGTCGATTGCAGCACGGGAGCCGCCAACAACGCCGCCGAACAGGCCAGCCAGCTCTTCAGCCAGCTTGATGCCGGTGTCAACGTCCTTGGAGATACCACGGCCTACGGATACGACTACCTCGGCGCCGGTCAGGTCGACCAGCTCCTTAGCTTCCTTGACGACCTCGAGAACCTTGGTCTTGATGTCTGCATCGGACAGCTCGAAAGCTACCGGCTCAACAACTACTGCGTTAGCCTTAGCCTCGTTGTACTCGCCCTTCTTCAGAACGCCCGGACGAACGGTCGCCATCTGCGGACGGAAGCGCGGGCAGATGATGGTAGCCATCAGATGGCCGCCGAATGCCGGACGGGTCATCTTCAGGTTGCGATCCTCACGATTGAGTGCGTCCAGCTGTGCCTGCGGCAGGGTGGAAGCCTCCTTGAGGAATGCTGCATACTTCTCAACGTCAACGTCGAGGTGGGTGCAGTCTGCGGTCAGACCGGTGTGCAGACGAGCTGCGCAGCGCGGGCCAAGGTCACGGCCAATGTTGGTAGCGGCGATCAGCAGGATCTCCGGCTTCTTAGCCATAACGGTGTCGCAGATAACCTTTGCGTAAGCATCGGTGGTGTAGGTGTCGAGCAGATCGGACTCGCAGACGAGAACCTTGTCAGCGCCGTAAGCGCCCAGCTCCTTCGCCATGGAATCAGCTACGCCCTTGCCGCCGAGCAGCAGGCCGCAAACCTCGGTGCCCATGTCGTCAGCCAGCTTGCGTGCCTCGGAGATCAGCTCGAGTACGGTCGGCTGCAGCTTGCCCTGACGCTGCTCACAGAATACCCATACGCCGGAAAAATCGGCGAGGTTGGTGTTATTGAAATCAGCCATTGTAAGTGTTCTCCTTTCGATCAGATAATGTGCTTCTTCAGCAGTTCAGCTGCGAGAGTCTCGCAGGTAGCCTTGTCAGCGCCCTCGAGCATCTTGCCCTGACCCTTCTGGGGAGGAGTGAACGACTTGAAGATGTTGGTCGGAGAACCCTTCAGACCGATGGTGGTCGGGTCGATCAGCGGATCGTCCTTCAGGGTGTTGTAGTCATAAACTGCAATCGGCTTGTCGTAGCAGCCCATGATGCCCTTGATGGACATATAGCGGGGCTCGTTGAGCTCCTTGATGCAGGTCAGCAGGCACGGGGTCTGGGTCTCGATGGTCATGTAGCCATCCTCGAGTGCGCGCTTAACGGTTACGGTGGTGCCCTCGATCTTTACGTCAGCAGCGTAGGAGACCTGCGGGATGTTCAGCTTCTCAGCGATCTGGGAACCAACCTGAGCGGTATCACCGTCGATTGCCTGACGGCCGCAGAATACAACGTCGTCAGCGTCAACGCCGTACTTCTTGATTGCAGCAGCGAGGATCTGGGAGGTAGCGAAGGTATCGGAACCGCCGAACTCACGTGCGGAAACCAGGATGCCCTCATCAGCGCCCATAGCCATCAGCTCACGCAGCATGCCCTGAGCCGGGGGAGGACCCATGGTGATAACAACGACCTTGCAGCCGGTAGCATCCTTCAGACGCAGAGCAGCCTCAACAGCGTTCTTGTCATCCGGGTTGATGATGGTAGCCATGGATGCGCGGTTCAGAGTGCCATCGGGATTAACAGCAACCTTACCGGAGGTATCCGGAACCTGCTTTACACAAACAATTGCCTTCATAGTTCAGTTTTCCTCCTTTTCTTAGCGCAGCACCTGACCGGCGATGACCATTCTCTGAACCTGAGAAGTGCCCTCGTAGATCTCGGTGATCTTAGCGTCGCGCATCATGCGCTCCATCGGGTACTCACGGATGTAGCCGTAGCCGCCGTAAATCTGTACGCACTTGGTGGTGACGTCCATTGCGACCTCGGAAGCGTACAGCTTAGCCATAGCAGCTTCCTTGGTGAACGGCAGGCCAACGTCGTGGTTGAATGCAGCGCGGCGAACGAGCAGGCGTGCTGCGTCGATCTGGGTAGCCATGTCTGCTACCATCCACTGCAGGCCCTGGAACTTGTCGAGGGTCTTGCCGAACTGTACGCGCTCCTTCATGTACTGAACAGCCTTGTCCAGTGCGCCCTGCGCGATGCCGAGTGCCTGAGCCGCGATGCCGATACGGCCGCCGTCCAGGGTCATCATAGCGATCTTGAAGCCGCCGTTCTCCTTGCCGAGCAGGCGGTCTGCCGGAAGATGTACGTCCTCGAAGATCAGCTCAGAGGTCTGAGAACCGCGGATGCCCATCTTGTGCTCGATCTTGCCGATGGAGAAGCCCGGATCGTCCTTGTCGACGATGAAGGCGGAAATGCCGTGGTTGCCCTTGCTCTTGTCGGTCATAGCGAATACGACATAGGTATCAGCGCGGCCGCCGCCGGTGATGAATACCTTGGAGCCGTTCATGATGTAGGAGCCGTCCTCCTGCTTGACAGCAACGGTCTGCTGTGCAGCAGAGTCAGTGCCTGCGTTCGGCTCGGTCAGACCGAATGCGCCGAGCTTAGCGCCTTCCTTGGCGGTGATCAGCGGACGCAGCCACTTTTCCTTCTGCTCCGGGGTACCGAACGCGTAGATCGGCCAAGCGCCCAGAGTGCCGTGTGCGGAAATGATCGCGCCGGTGGTCGCACATACGCGGCTCATCTCTTCGATCGCGATGGTGTAGCAGACGTAGTTGCCGCCCGAGCCGCCGACTTCCTTCGGGAACTGAATGCCCATCAGACCGTACTTCATCAGCTTCTGAACGGTCTCTTCCGGATAACGCTCCTGCTCGTCGATCTCTGCCGCGATCGGCTCTACTTCATTCAGAGCGAACTGACGGCACATCTTCTGGAACAGTGCTTCTTCTTTTGTAAGCCTAAAATCCATGCCATAAACCTCCCAAAAATATAAATCGTGGGTAAAACACAAAAATACAGCGTCCATCAGCCTCTCTGCCGCAGGACACTTTTCAGGTGCTGACACCCTACTTTGGAGCATGTCTATTCTCTATTATACTGTCCGAAAGTCATTTGTCAAGGATTTAACATTCTTTTTTTCCATAAAAACCTCCCCCCATTTTTATGCATATCTTCTATAAAAATGTGCGTGCGCTATATATAAATGCACGCATTTGTTGCATTTGTGATTTTTTTGGCAAACTCTTGGTGAACTCTTTGCATATTACTGGTTGCTTTGGAATACAAATGTTAAGTCCCGGCAAAATAAATTTTACAGGAGGAAATTTTTCATGTGCGGAATTGGAGGCTTTGTCGATTTCGACCGCGACGCGCGGCGCGGCGGCCCGGTGCTCAGCGCGATGGACCGCAGGCTCCGGCCGCGCGGGCCGGATGCGTCCGGCGTCTATACCGACCCCGACGCGGCGCTCGTGCACCGCAGGCTGATCGTCATCGACCCCGAGGGCGGCGCGCAGCCCATGCTCTCGCCCGACGGGAACACCGTGCTCGTCTACAACGGCGAGCTGTACAACACAGACGAGGTGCGGGATTCGCTCGCCGCCCTCGGCCATGTTTTCCGCAGCCGCTCGGATACCGAGGTCGTGCTGCACGCCTTTCTCGAATGGGATACGGACGCCTTCGCGCGGCTCGACGGCATTTTTGCCTTCGCGCTCTGGCAGAAGGCCGAGCGGCGGCTCGTCCTCGTGCGCGACCGTCTGGGCGTCAAGCCGCTGTTCTGCTGTCCGACGCGCAGCGGCCTCGTGTTCGGCTCGACCATCGACACCGTGCTCTGCCACCCGGAAGCCGAGCCGGTGCTCGATGAGGACGGTCTGCGCACCGTGCTGCTGCTCGGCCCTGCGCGGCCGCCC
>ERZ839741.3485-NODE-3485-length-12440-cov-5.411062_pt1 | contig 12440 bp, 11 predicted proteins | sample MGYA00519880_ERZ839741 | MGnify/ENA primary metagenome ERZ839741 (study PRJEB31850, sample SAMEA3708851) | human gut metagenome | biome: human gut; feature: human-associated habitat; material: faeces | place: China | collected 2014 ... | reverse complement strand
TCATTCCGTCCCATTCGTTTGTCAGCTTTTCGCCGCTTCGGTAGGCGGCTGCGGCTACGGCGGATTTGCCTTTTCCCCGGCTGACGATCTTGATGCTGAAATGGTAGATTGCGATGGTATCACCTCCGTTTCGCTCGTTCGGACTTGACGGGAGAGAATGGCTTGCGCGTCAAGACGTTCCCTCGCGGCAAGTGTGCAAAAGGGTAGACGGCGCAAGCCGTTGCAGGGAAAATGCAGTTTTCCCTGTTCGCGGCAGCGCCGCCAAGCTCGGAACACGGCAGGGCTGTGTGGAGAGGTTCAGCCCTCGGCAGAGCGCACAACGCCCGTCAGGGTGTATAAGTGCGCCCTTGTTGCCAAGGGATTATTCAGCTTGTCGTTTCCTCAGCTCGTTTTCTCAAAAACTCCCGCGCCGGTTCACTCGTCAAAGCAAGTCGGAAAAAGGTCTGCGCGTCCTCGTCCGTCATGGTGATAAGCTCCGGCACGATGCTTTCAATAAAGCCGCCCCGCGAACAAAGGCGGTGGTTGCGCTCCTTGCGCTTCTCAATGGCAAGCCTGCGGTCAAGCATCTTGCTTCGGTTCTCATACTGCCGGATTTTCTTCTGCGTGCGTTCCAGCTCGGCGTTACATTCCTCGATGGTCTGCGGCATTTTCTTCTTTGTCATGGGTGCTCGCTCCTTTCTTGATTTTGGGTAAAAGAAAAGCCCGATCACTTTTTACGGCAATCGGGCTGATATCAGAGGGAATTTATCCTTTGACTTCAACTTAGTATTCGTTTGAAGAGTTCCTCTACTTTTATAAATTCCTTATCCTTTTCATCTATTACCTTACCTTTTCCTCGAAGAATCTCTTGCTTAACGGCTGCTGCAAGTTGGACTTTCCAACCTTTCTCTAAACGGATGTTTTGGCTTTTTGCAAAACCTTCAACCTGATTGCAGAGAGGGATATTTTCTTCGGCTACATCTTCAAATTCATCCTCTGCTTCTTCAGGTCGCGGCAAGAATTTTGAAATCAGTTTGGACATTTTCTCCAAAGGGAAAATATCTTCAATTTCGCCGTTCGGAACATTTGCGTACTCCGAAATATCAATAACCTTGTTTGGCTCAGCAACATAAAAATCTGATAGAAGTTCTTTCTTTATTTTTTGCCCGGGTATATCGCCATCGATGATAACAAAGGGCCTCTCATTGGACTTGCTTGCGATTATACTCGAAGTTGCCTTGATTCCCTTTACTCCACCAGTAGTAATAAAAACAAGTTCTTTCAAAGGCGTAATTTTTCCATGTGAAATCAACAGGTTTTTTAGAGCCGATAGATATAGCTGGTCAGATTCTCCCTCCACAAGCACCGGTTCGCAGTTTATGAGGAGAGTATCAGAAACCGTAAGCCCTAAAGCTGCGTGTGCCGGGTAAATAGATTGGCTCTGATTTATTCCATATATGCGCTCTGATGAACGCAGATTTGAACTGACAACGGTCTTTCCGTTCTTATCAATATATACAGACCGCACCCTTTCTAAATGATCTGAATCAACCATGAAAGGGGAGTGTGTTGTATAAATCATCTGGTTTTTTGTGCTCAAGCTTTCAAAGAAAGCGAATAAATCTTTCTGAGCAAGCGGATGGAGCGTCACACCCGGCTCATCAAGAAGCAAAACTGCGTTTCTATGCTGCCGTTCGCTCTCAACAAGAAAAACCAAATAAAAGCTAAAAAACCATTGTAAGCCGGTGCTTCTTGCCTCAAGCTCAATACGCTCAGGCCGAACCTTGTCCGACACCCATATTCTGAAAAAATCTCCATCTGCCTGAAATTCAAAAGCATAATCGCCCTGTTTCCACCACTCCTTGAACGCTTTTGTAAATGAAGACGATGCCGAAGATAGGAGAATTTCACGCTCCTTCTTCTTCCTTGCAATTCGTTCAATTTCTTCGGGAGACGGGTTGCTGGTCGGATTCATACCCATTTCAGTAATCTCTTTTGGATCAAGTCCCACAAACCTGAACAGAGTTTTAAGTGTTCGCGCTTTTGCAGCATCCTTTAATCCAAGGTTATCCCTTGAAAGGTTTTGCAATACTTGTGGCAAGTAAATTTGAGAATCAAGATTCCCGTAGTTTGAGTAATATACATACTTCGGCATTGTATCTTTCAAGTACCCTATTACCTTGTCATTATCAGATAATGTTGGAGCAGACAGAGCCTCAATTTTTTCTTTAAGTAATTCTTTGAGTTCTTCAAGCTTGATAATAGAAGCAGAACGCGGAGCATCAACATCAACGCCATCAAGTTCTTCCAAAGCGTTTTTAATTTCATTGATAAGTGAGGATTCACCAATTAAGCGTTCTTCTGCAAGGCGAATAGCAGATACGACTTTCTCCCGACGCTGCACTTCAGCTTTTGGCATTTCTCCCTGTTCGGACAATGACCGTACATATTGATTCAAGGTGTTCTCTAGTTCTGAAACCGATGTTGCGGGCTTTTCGTCCGCAGCGGGAAAGCTCCAACTATATTCCCCATCAAAATTTCTTGAAACGCACACTTCACTAAAACTTTCAGCTTCAAGTCCGGTCAAATTCGACAAGTGAGATGCTTCTTTGTCTTCAAGTTTAAAGAAGGCTGTTATGAATGTTGGCATAGGCTTTGAATTTCGATACTCATGATATTTATCCCTTGGCAGATCATCCTGAAGATCAAGTTCTCCTTCATCGGCAGGATTTAGTTTCCACAAAGGCAGAAGAATATTGGTCTTGCCAGATTCGTTCGTCCCAATAAGAGTAGTAATATTCTCAACCTCTATCCATCCACTATCAAGGACAGAACGAAACTCGGTGACTCGAAACTTCAGTAATTTCATGTTGTTTCTCATTTTTGTTTTTTATTTCTTCTTTGCTCGTTAAACAGCCAATCGTTCCTATGGCAACAGTCATACGATATGAGCATCCATAGGATAGCTACAAAACACTTCCTGCCATGACATTGGGCTATCAGTCATCATCGCTGCTGCCGTTGTTTTTCTCATACTGCTGTTGCAGTAATTTTACGGCGCGGTCAAAATCACTTTCAAGCTGCCGCATCTCCCTGGCTCGGTAGATTTCAAATTCTTTCTCTGCTTTTTCGACGGCCTGCTTATGAGAAACTCGCCCCTTACCTTCCAGGAGCTTTCTTCTGTTTGACACGATCTGATTATCAAGAGCGTCGATCCAGTTCTGCATGGTCATGGGTATCTGCTCCAAAGCCTGCAATTCCGCAAAATCAAGGAATTGAGAGACGAGCAGATTCAGCCGCTGCAATTCTATCTCGGAGAGATAGTTTTTCGCAATCTTCACGTCGTCCCTGGTGATGTAATCGCCCTTGAAATTGGTCATGCCCACGAGCGGCTTTTCATTATCCACCCGGTCGTAGATAACCTCTGCCGCAGTGTGTTCATGGACGGCGTAATGGAGCTTGTTCTGGACGGTGGCAAAGAAAGCTCTCGTCAAATCCGATCTGGGGTCATAGTCCGTAGCCGTTGCGTAGATGTCCGTCACCTGCTGGTAGAAATTGCGTTCAGAGGAGCGAATATCCCGGATGCGCTGCAAAAGTTCCCGGAAGTAGCGGGAGCCGCCCTGCTTCAGACGGTCATCATCCATCGTAAAGCCCTTCTGGATATATTCATGCAGCCTTTCCGTTGCCCAGCGGCGGAAGCGGGTGGCAATCTGCGACTGCACACGGTATCCGATGGCGATAATCATGTCCAGATTGTAGTGGTCAATGTTTCGCCTTACTTGCCGGCTGCCCTCGGTGCGAACCAACAAGAATTTCTTGTTAGTTGCCTCCGGCGCAAGCTCGCCGTCCTTGTATATCCCGTCTATATGCTGGCTGATGTTCTGCTGCGTGGTGTCGTAGACCTCCGCAAGCTGCTGCTGTGTGACCCAGATATCTTCATCGGAGAAACGGACAGAAACCTTCGTGATTCCGTTCTCATCTTGGTAAATCATCACATTGTTATCGTTCATGAGCAATACCTCCGTCTCTTTCTTCTCTGTTACTTTCCGTTAGGCTGTATGTTTTTCATGTCAGTTTTTTCTATTTTGCACGGGTATTTCGTACGGCTTTCCGTCCTTGTTGTAGGTCAAATTAAATACAAGGTCGGACAGCCATTTCTTAAATGATGGATTGTCCTGAAACTGCTTGAACAGCTCCATATTGTCCGCCATAATCGAAAAGATGACCTGCTGCAGAGCACGTTCGCTTTCCAAGCGTGCACTCTGCTCATCAGAGTTTTTCATGGCATTCTGGTATTTTTCGTCCTTAGACACCATGGCCGGTATCTCAAGGATCTGCCTCCGCACGTTATCCGCATCATTCCAATTGATGTTACCAAACATATCATTGAAATTGGAGAGAATGACAGACAACAGATCCATTTCCGGTTCAACGATGTGCCCGACCTTTCCCGCCGGTACTGGAGCCACCTCCGTATCGGCATCTTCCAGGCGAATGGACATGACCTCGCGCGCCTCGTTGCGGTAACTTTCGAGGTCAATCGTTTCAAGAATCCCCTGCGAAAGATCGTCCTCCCGCGGAGACGGCAGCTTTGGTATCAGCAAATTAAGAAAGATGGATAGCCGTTCCCAGTCTGCATTACCATACGGCAAAATCGCTCCGAGGAAGCCATAGGTACGCACAAACGCCTTGGCAGCGCTCTTGAACTTAATCTGATCATCCATGTCAAGCTGCTTGTAAACGGCAGTACAGGCATCTAATGTGGGATCAAGTTTGTCGCGATCCGCTCCATCCAGGTACAAATTGACCAGCCGCTCGACATCTTCGTTGGAGAACACCTGGTATTCCTCCATTGTTGCAACAAGGTCGTACAGCTTGTTCGGATCGGTTTCGCCGGACAGAATCGTGGTACGGTAGTAGCGGGAGAATGATTCCTGAATTATCTCCGGCTTATTGGCAAAGTCCAAGACGAAGGTATCGTACTTTTTCGGGCAGCAGCGGTTCAAGCGGGAGAGCGTCTGTACCGCCTTGATGTCATAGAGCATTTTGTCCACATACATGGTGTGGAGCAGCGGCTCATCAAAGCCCGTCTGGAACATATCCGCAACGATGAGAATGCGATACGGGTCTTTTTTGAACTCCTTCGGTATCTTAGCGTCCGGGAAACCGTTCAATCCGGCAGAGGTAAGCGGCGGTTCCTGACCTTGATACTTGTTCTCGCCGGAAAAGGCGATAATCGTTTTATATGGACTGCGCCTATCCGCAAGGCATTTATTGATGGCGTAATAATATTCGATACAGCGGGGGATGCTGGAGGTCACAACCATAGCGCGAGCTTGCCCGCCTATTTTTCCTTTGGCAATGACTTGTTCGTGAAAATGATCTACCATCATAGCCGCTTTCTTGGCAATGGTATAGCTGTCGCTTTCCACAAAGCTGCGCAGCTTCTTCTGCGCCCGCTTCTTATCGAACATCGGGTCATCCTCGACGGTCTTCATCAGCTTATAGAAGCTGTCGATAGGCGTATAGTATTGCAGCACATCCAGAATGAACCCTTCTTGGATTGCCTGTTTCATCGTATAAACATGGAAAGGTCTGTGCTTGATATCGTCGCCGTCCTGATACGGAACGCCGAAGGTTTCCAGCGTTTTATTCTTCGGGGTTGCGGTAAACGCAAAGTAGCTGGCATTGTTCAGCAGTTTACGCCCTTCCATCATGGCGTTGATCTTATCCTCGTTATCCATCTCGTCATCAGAAGCAAGCCCTGAAAGTGCAAGGTTCATCTGCGCAGAGTTTCTTCCGCTCTGTCCGGAATGAGCCTCATCGATGATAATGGCGAAATGGTTATCCTTGTGTTCCGCTCCAATCTGCGGAACGATGTACGGGAACTTCTCAATCGTGGTCACGATAATACGCTTTCCATCTGTAATGGCTTTCGTAAGATCGCCGGAGTGCTCCGCCCATGCGACCGTGTTGCCGACCTGCATGAACTGCTTGATAGTATCCCGAATCTGCTTGTCGAGAATCCGGCGGTCAGTGACTACGATAACGGAATCCAGCATCGGACGACCGTCCTGTTCAAGCCCAATCAGTTGATGAGCAAGCCAAGCGATAGAGTTGGATTTGCCGCTACCTGCGCTGTGCTGAATAAGATACTTTTTTCCGACACCATTTGTTTTCACATCGGCAAGCAGCCTCGTTACAACATCGAGCTGATGGTAGCGGGGGAAAATCTGTTTTTCCTTTTTCTTCTTGGTATCCTCGTCCACCTCGACGACGACCTGCGCGTAGTTTTCTATGATCAGCGTCAGTTTTTCCTTGGTGAGAATATCCTTCCAAAGATAATCGGTCATAAGACCGTCTGGATTAGGCGGGTTACCTGCTCCATCATTATATCCCTTGTCAAAGGGCAAAAACCAACTGTCTTTCCCTGCAAGCTTCGTGCAGAACTTGATGCGGGCATCGTCTACGGCAAAATGCACCATGCAACGTTTGAACTGGAATAGCATCTCTCTGCAATCACGGTCATCCTTGTACTGCTGAACGGCATCATCAACATTTTGCTTTGTGATCTGATTCTTTAGTTCAAATGTAATAACCGGGAGGCCATTGATAAATACGCACAGATCCAGTGCCAGTTTGGCTGCATCCTGTGAATAGCGGAGTTGTCGGGTGACGCTGAAAATATTCTTTTGGAACAACTCCTTAGCTTTTGCGTTGCCCTCAGAGGGAGTCAGGTAAAACATGATCAGGTCGGCGGGGTATACTTTGATGCCGTTTCGCAGCACGTCAACTATGCCGCGCTTAGAAATCTCGCCCTGTAAACGGTTGAGAAACTGTGCGTATTTTTGATGACTTTTCCGGATGCCCAGCTTCTCTAATTGCTCCGGTTGCGTATCTTGTAGGAACCGAAAAAGCCGTGTCTCATCAATGGCGTATTCTTTGTTGTAGTCGGTGTTGGATCCTTCTTCATATCCGTTGTGCTCAACAAGCCAGTTTACAATGAGAGCTTCGAATCCGCTTTCCTTGGTGTTGGTCGGCATTACGCTTCCTCCTCTTCTGCTAAATGAGGCATCTCATATAAGTTGCCCAATAGCTGTTTTATAAATACGATAACCTTATCGGCATCTTCTTGGGTTGCCATCTCCATTTCGTGTGTATATTTGTTTCCGATCTTTCTTATTTTATCAACCCATGCTTTGTTTTGACGTCCAATATAGCCATTAGTTTCCAGATAGTTTATGTACTCGGCAAATGTTTTCCCAGCATCTGCACCTTTGTCCACTGCAATGTACATCAACAATGTCCGCGAGACCATAATGACGGAGTGATAGCATTCGTTCAAAAAGCACTTTCGACATTCGTTATACAGTTTTTCTACATTTGCAGGGAGAAAACGCACATCTTCGTAGGGCAGCAGCTGTGACTGCGGTATTATTTTTCCGTCAAGCCCAATGATGACCGGCATGAAGCATTCCGGACATTTGTGAATTTGATACTTAATGGCGCCGGTAGCTGTATCGACAATTCTGGTAGTAGAACTTGCCTGCACACGCACACCGCAATATGGACAGGTTATTGTTTTTGCAGTCATCTCTTTTTTGGGAATGGTCTTCCAAGTCCATTCTTTTATCTCTATCATACCTATTCCTCCTCAAGAGGCTCGTTCACACCTTGCTCCATAACTTCATCTGCATTGTCTATATCTTCATCCACAAATTCATATTCGGGAATCTCAATGCCACGGACATCGATTTTGCCAGTGACGGTATCAGCAATAATCTTGTTCTTATATTCTTCCAGCACAGCAACTTCTTCTGTCAGTTTTTTTATCGTAGCATCAAACTTATTGTTTAAACCATCTAAATACTCGACAATTTCCATTTGTTCTTTTTTTGAAGGAATTGGTACAACAACACGTTTTAGCGCAGACCAGTAGAGGTTTCTTTGTATAGAGCCAACCCCACGCGAGATTACCAAATATTGGTCAACCATGCAACGAGACCGAAATAAGTAGTTTGCATAATGACTATCAAGGGTATTGTTCAATGAAAGCACAATATATGCCGGACTAACAATCCCAGAATGAAACGAAACGCCTACCGAACCACGCCACGCTTGCTGATTATTCAGAACGAAATCTCCGGGATCAACACGCTGATAGTTGGTCAAGTCCTTGCTTGTTGCGTTAGTTCGTTTCTCCTCTCTTTCAACAAATGGAACCACGCCAGCATCAAGATAGACTGACATTAGTGGCAAATCTATGCAATTGTTAATAGACTTAACCTGTGCAATTGCATATAGCGGAACTGTGTACCATCTTTGTGGAATATCTCCCAACCACTTAACGCCACTATACTTCATGGGCGCATCTGCTGTCAGCCCACGAGTAATCGCATGGCTTACCATTGACCGCTTCAGTGCATCAATCTCTTTGATTTCTTTCTTTTTGATATTGATCAGCTTATTGATGCTCGAAACCTTCCAATCCAGAAAGCGTACAATCTGATCCTGTTCCTCGCGGGGCGGAACAGGAACTTTTGTGCTTTGGAATGTGTTAATGTTTATTGTTTTTCTAAGCCCAGTATACAGTGGTCTTAGCATCTTACCGTTGTCTAAGGCAAGATAGTAATAATAGATGAATCGGGCGTTAATGTTGCTAACGCGCATAATTGTGTATGCGCCAGTAAGCATTCCATTGTAACCAGACAGACCAACTGTGCGTGGCGTTTCGTCAATATCAAAAAGGCAAAATGCCATATCCCCGTTTTTTACGATTTTGTATTTGTCAAATGACTCCGGGAATTTACCCCCTCCATCCATGTCACGGGGAATAATACCATTGAGCGTCAATGAGAGTAGTGTGTAATCTGCTGACCTTTCGCCAACAATCTCTTTCTGCTCTGTGAATATATTTTTGTTTCTTCGTATCTCCCAATGAGCCGGAACAGCTTTCAACCACGGAAGATTTACTTCACGATATTCCGCATATCCGCTCATTGCACACCCTCCATGATACCCGCCAACAATCCGTCGGCTTCCTGCTCCAAGTCGTTTAGACTTTTCAAAATTTCATCCATGGGGCGCAGCTCAACGGGCTTGTAGAAATACTTCGTAAAGCTGATCTCATAGCCGACCTGCGTTTTCTTCTCGTCAACCCATGCGTCCGGTGCGTAGGTCAGCACCTCGTTTTTCATAAAGGCATCAATACCGCCTGCATAGGTGAAGGGAATGTTCTCGGTGTCACGCAGGTCAACATCCGGTTCACCCTCGGTTGGCTTTGCAGTCGGGTCTTTCTCGGTGATAAAGGGGCGTATCTTTTTCAATGCGGCGGCTTTCAGCTTGGTAGCCTTGGCAAAGGCGGTCCAATCGTCCAACGGCGCAGTTTTTGCAGCTTTTTCAATCGCCGCAATTACGCCGTCGTATTCGTCCGACTTCTTGAAAGTATCTGCCGGAATCGGTCTGCCGGGATACACGCGCAGGCGCAGCGGCCGCTCCACCGTCACGCTCCAATAGCCGAAGTCCTCGTTGTTCAGAATCATGCTGACTTCGCTTTCCTCCATTGCGAGGAAAATGCGGACGATCTCTTTTCGGATTTCTTCGGTAAATTCGCAGTTTTTCTTGCCCATGTTCTTACGCAGTGCCGACTTCATCGCCGTTGCGTCGATAAGCTGAATTTTACCCTTGCGGCGTTCTTCTTTCTTGTTGGAAAGCACCCAAATGAATGTGCCGATGCCCGTATTGTAGAACATATTCTCCGGCACGGCGATAATGGCTTCCACAAGATCGTTCTCAATCATATAACGGCGGGCATTGCTCTCGCCGCTTCCCGCATCGCCCGTGAAGATGGACGAGCCGTTATGCACCTCCGCAATGCGGCTGCCGAGAGGCGTATCCTTCTTCATCTTCGCCACATTGTTCAGCAGGAACAGAAGCTGGCCATCGCTTGTGCGCGGAATCATCGTAAGCTGCTCGCCGCAGTCCAGATAAGTGTTGAAGCGGCTGTCGAGGATTTCCTTTTTGCCGCCTAATTTTTCGGCGTCGGTTTTCCAGCTCTTGCCGTAAGGCGGATTTGAGAGCATGAAGTCAAACTGCCGGGTGGCGTTGCCGTCCAAGGACAGCGTTGAGCCGTAGCTGATATGTTCTGCCTGGTCGCCGTCGCCCTTGAGCAGCATATCCGCTTTGCAGATGGCATAGGTTTCCGGGTTGATTTCCTGCCCGAAAAGGTGGATGGAAACATTTTTGCCGCGCCGTGCAGCCAGTGTTGTAAGCCGATCCTGTGCAACGGTGAGCATACCACCTGTTCCGCAAGCTCCGTCATAGCAGGAGTAAGTGGCATCCTTGATCTGATCGGCAATCGGCATAAAGATAAGGTCTGCCATCAATTCAACAACATCGCGGGGCGTCCAGTGTTCACCGGCTTCCTCGTTGTTTTCTTCGTTGAAACGGCGAATCAGTTCCTCGAAAATCGTGCCCATGCCGTGATTGTCCAGTCCCGGATGCTTGGGGATGGTTTTCTCTTCATTCTTATAAATCGGATTGGGACTGAGGTTAATATCCGAGGACACGAACTTTTCAATCACCGCGCCGAGAATGTCCGCTTCGATCATGGTATCGATCTGATTGCGGAATTTGAACTTCTCCAGAATCTCCTGCACATTCGGAGAGAAACCGTCAAGATATGCTTCAAAGTCCGTTTTCAATGTCTGCTTCTTCGCACGGCTGGTAAGGTCACGCAGACGGAACGGCGATGCATTGCAAAAAGCCTGTCCGCCACGTTGCACAGCGCAGGCCACTGATTGTCTATATGGGCTTCATCCAGCATTTTCTTCATATTTAGAACGGCCTCCTTGCTGTCCTCCAAAAGGGCGTCTAAACGGCGGATAACCGTCATCGGCAGAATGACATCGCGGTATTTGCCGCGCACATACACATCTCGCAGGCAGTCATCTGCAATGCCCCATATAAAACTAACTATTTGATTATGCACCTGATTGTCCATATTACTTCGTTTCCTTTCGTACTGTGATGAGATTCCGGTGCATTATTTCTTTCATATCGCACGGTGCAGCTCATCCCGTTCCTGCTCTTTCTTTGTATCAATCATCGGTCGTATGCTCCTTTTCCTCAGGTATGAACTCCAGAATATCATCCACGCCACAGTCAAGGGCATAGCAGATTTTTTCAATGCTGTCTAACGCCACATAGTGGTCACGCTTTAATCTGGTTATGATGTTTGCGCTGAAGCCCGCCTTTTCCATCAGCTCGGCGTTGGTCACGCCCTTGTCGATCATCAAATGGAACAGCCTTTTATAGCTTACCGCCATTTTTCGCCCTCCTTTTTTCGCGATTGACTTAAAATTTATTATATCACGCAAATGTGAAATAATCAACATATACGCCGTAATATTCGAGTTATATTCCTTCTTTGAAATTGCAGCTTCCGCACGGTCAAGGCAGGGTATGGATTTATACGCGCTCATACGCTCACGGTCAAAAAAGCTGGTGCAGATGCTGCGTTTTGATTGTAAATGCACCCTAAACGCCGCATTATTCTGTCCGACTCTTGAAGCCGTTCTGTTTGGCGTTCTCGCTCGCTTTTTGTCTGCGTTCCACGCTCATGGGCGGGTGCAGACGGATGGATAGTCGGGACTTGTCCAGCACATAGGAAACGCCGTCTTGCTCATGGGTCTTTTCCTGTCGGCAGAAGTCGGGGTACTTCTTGGCGAACATCGCCAGCCGCTTTTTCAGCCCGGCATTGAAGGTGTAGATGCTTGCCGTGTCCTCTCCCTCGTTGAACAGAATGATGGTTTCTTTCTCATATTTTGTCAGCTTCGCCATAGAATCCTCCTTAATCTCCGAAAATGAAAAGCGGCAGGGACTTCACAAGGAAATGCCTGTCGCTTTTGCTGCGGTATGAAATTAGCGGGTCTGAACTTGGAATATCAGCAATAAATCAGCTCATGCTTGATGATTTCCTCGGCTCGGCTGCGGATGGAGTTCATTGACTGCACCCATAGCATCTGGTCAGACGCTTTCAGGGCTTCGTCCACGCCCTCGGCTTCTGCCATCTGCTCAATGATAAGGCTACATCTTTCCGTTGCCTGCTCGTTCAGGTCGGCAAGGTAGGTGTGTAGCTTGCAGGAGAGAACGAGTTCACTGTAAAAACCGGGACGGCACATCCGCAGGTAGGCTTGATGCAGTCTGCCCCAATGCCCAACAGTGCGTATTTCCTCCGGCAGCTTCCAGTCCGGCACATAGTAATCGCCCACAAGAATGTAGTCGATGCCGTTTTCGTGGATTTGAGGTTTCAATTCCTTCATAATTATCATGCTCCTTTCGGTTTTGCGACTTTTGGCTCTGCTCTCGGCAGCTGGCAAACGGGAATGAACACGCCCTTTGCAATGTCCTCCGCACGAATGGCGGCTTTCTTTGCGTCGACGTCAGTTTTGCGCTTGTCC
>ERZ839741.3461-NODE-3461-length-12542-cov-5.860014_pt1 | contig 12542 bp, 10 predicted proteins | sample MGYA00519880_ERZ839741 | MGnify/ENA primary metagenome ERZ839741 (study PRJEB31850, sample SAMEA3708851) | human gut metagenome | biome: human gut; feature: human-associated habitat; material: faeces | place: China | collected 2014 ... | reverse complement strand
GCCTTCCTCTCCAAGGAGATCACCCAGCTCGGTGTTAAGGTATCGTTTATCAACATGAACGACATTGACGCGCTCAAGGCTGCCCTCACCGATAAGACGAAGGTCGTCTACTTTGAGACTCCCTGCAACCCCACCATGAAGGTCATTGACATAAAGGCCGTTGCGGACGCCGCCCACGCTTTCAACAAGGATATCAAAGTCATCGTTGACAACACGTTCTGCTCTCCCTATCTCCAGCGCCCCCTCGATCTCGGCGCGGATGTTGTTGTTCACAGCGCGACCAAATACATCAACGGTCACGGTGACGTTATCGCGGGCTTTGTCGTCGGCAAGCCTGAATTCATCAATCAGGTCCGCGGCGTCGGCGTCGTACATATGACCGGTGCGGTTATGAGCCCGTTCAACGCGTTCCTCATCGCCCGCGGCCTCAAGACGCTGAGCATCCGCATGGATCGCCACTGCAAGAATGCCATGAAGCTTGCAAGATACCTCGAGGCTCACCCCGCCGTTGCGAAAGTGTACTACCCCGGTCTGGAGAGCTTTGAGGGTCACGAGATCGCCAAGAAGCAGATGGACAAGTTCGGCGGCATGATAGCGATCGAGCTGAAGGCCGACAAGGAGACCACGGCAAAGGCTATAAACAAACTGAAGCTCTGCACCATCGCCGTCTCTCTCGGCGACGCCGAAACTCTCGTCGAGCACGCCGCCTCCATGACCCACTCCACCTACTCCGCCGAGGAGCTGGCCGCCGCCGGAATTTCCGAGGGTCTTGTCAGAATCAGCGTCGGCCTTGAGGATATCGAGGATATCATAGCCGACTTCGAGCAGGCTTTCGCCGACCTCGCCTGATATTGTCAGCATGCCCCGCGGCGTCGGATAAAAAGAACAGCAAAACCGCACTGATTTTATAGAAATCAGTGCGGTTTTATTATTTCTTTACTGTTACAGCTTCCAGCCGGCGGCCTGTTCGCGGCCGGTGATGAAGCGGCGATAGATGCCGTCCTGCCGCAGCAGCTCCTCATGCGTGCCGCGCTGGATGACCTGCCCCTTATCCACCACGATGATCTTGTCGGCATGGCGGACGGTTTTGAGCCGGTGGGCTATCATGATAACGGTCTTCTCCCGCGTCAGCTCCGATATTGCCTCCATCAGCTCCTTTTCATTCTCTGGATCGACATTTGCCGTGGCCTCGTCGAGAATGGTTATAGGCGCATCCTTCATTATCGCGCGGGCGATGGACAGCCGCTGGCGCTCACCGCCGGATAATGAGCCGCCCGCTTCGCCGATGACGGTCTCATAGCCCAGCGGCAGCTTCATAATGAAGTCATGGCAGCGCGCTTTCTTCGCCGCCGCGACGACCTTCTCCATCGGCACGTCCGACTGGCCGAAGCGGATGACGACCATCAATCTGAAGGACTTTTACGCTTGGTACACCCATGATGAATACATCGAAGTTTCCGACGAAGTGGCCGCCGAGCTGAAGGCGGACAAGCTGTATGAGGCAGCCTATCAGCGGCGCACGACCCGCAACAAGGCGCAGTATTCCCTCGACTGTGACGATGGGATCGAATACTCGGCCTGCCTGCATGAGCCGACGCCGCAGGAACTTCTGGATCGTATGGAGCTGTTCGTCCACCTCTGGAACGCCCTCAATTCTCTGCCGGAGGTGCAGGGCGTCCGGGTGGAGGCACATCTGATCCTCGGCAAGAGCTACCGCCAGATTGCCCGGGAGCAAGGCGTGGACAAGAGCGTTGTCCGGCGCTCGGTAAAGCGCGGCATGGCTGCTATGAAAAAATATTTGAAAAAAGTTCTGTGAGTGAGGCTCCATTTGCCCGATTTTTGTCCTTGGTATATGAGAGGTAGTTTTCACCTCTCCGCAGCAAAGTAGTTGATGCTCCGTCACGGATCGTCGCTGTCCGCTGTGAGGGAGCGCCGCATTGAATATGAGCTGTCTTATGACAGGCCAACAGGAGCGGGTGCGGCGCTCCCGCCTTTCAAAAACACCTTGGGACATTTCGTCCCAAGGTCATAAGCCGCAGGCCAGCGCTTTTATGAGGCGCTGGCCTTTCCCTGTTGCCGAGAATTGAAAAGGAGGTCTTTATGCAGCAGAGAAAACAACATACCGCATTTGCTGTGGATGGCTACGCCATCACCGCCAGCTTTGCAGACTGCAAAAATGCGGCAGCGCTCCATCATGTAAAGCAGATTTTACTATCTTCCTTTGCCAACAATACGGCAAAAAATAGCTCCGGCGACATCCTTGCAATCCCTCCCGAACAGAGGGATAATAATAGTGGGGGTAGTCCCTATGTACCTTGAAAACTTCATATTCCCCGCGTATTGATTGCGTTTTTTCATTGACCCATCGACAAATGAAAGGACGGATCAATATGATGGAAAACAGAATGATGACAGGTAATCGAGTCGATTGCCTATACCGCGTGTCCACCGACAAGCAGGTGGACTACAATGACAAAAGCCAAGCCGACATTCCCATGCAGCGCAGAGAGTGCCATCGCTTCTGTGAAAAAATGGGATGGACGATTGTTCACGAGGAGCAGGAGGACGGCGTATCCGGGCATAAAGTTAGAGCCGAAAACCGGGACAAGCTGCAAATCATCAAGGAACGAGCCAAACAGGGAAAATTCGATATTCTGCTTGTGTTCATGTTTGACCGCATCGGGCGTATCGCTGACGAAACGCCTTTTGTGGTGGAATGGTTTGTTAAGAACGGCATCCGGGTCTGGAGTACGCAGGAGGGTGAGCAGCGTTTTGATAATCACACGGACAAGCTCACCAACTACATCCGCTTCTGGCAGGCTGACGGCGAAAGCGAAAAGACTTCAATTCGCACAAAAACCGCTCTCGGCCAGCTTGTCGAGGACGGCGGTTTCAAGGGCGGTCTTGCTCCTTATGGGTATGACCTTGTAAAGAGCGGGCGCTTCAATAAACGCAAGCACGAAGTTTTTGAGCTGGCTGTCAACGAGGCCGAGGCCGCTGTGGTACGGATCATCTTTGACAAATATGTGCATGAGGGTTTCGGTGCTCAACGGATCGCCACCTACTTAAATAACCTCGGCTATCGGGCGAGAACGGGTAAAATGTGGCATCACGCCAGCATCCGGGGTATCATTTGCAATCTGACATATACCGGGGTGCTTCGCAGCGGCGAAAGCCGCTCCCAAACGCTGCCCCATTTGCAGATCATAGCGCCGGAGCTGTTTGAGGCCGCACAGCACATTCGTACCTCCCGCGCCAACTCCGCCGAACAGGAACGGCGTGTACCGCTGAATACCCGTGGTCAGTCCTTGCTGGCCGGGAATGTCTTTTGCGGGCATTGTGGCTCCCGGCTGGCGCTCACCACCAACGGCAAGGCTTATCCATGCAAGGAAGATGCTCACCGCATTGTAAAGCGTGTACGGTATATCTGCTACGGCAAGACACGCAAGCAAACCGAATGTGACGGGCAGACTGGCTACACGGCTCATATTCTTGACGGTATCATTGATAAGGTGGTGCGGCAGATCTTTGAACGGATGAAAGCGATCCCCAAAAGCGAGATCGTCAATATCCGCTATCGTGAAAAGATGGAAGAACGGAAGGCACTTCTCAAAAGTGCAAAATCAGACTACGCCAAGGTCGCCGCCGAGCTTGATACGCTCCGGGCAGAGGTCATTAAATCTCTCCGGGGCGAAAGTGCTTTTTCGCAGGATTTGCTTGGTTCTTTGATTTCTGACTGTGAGACAAAATGTCTCGAAGTTCAGCACACTATGGAGGCGGCGCAGGCGGCCTACGACGAGGGACAGGCCATGCTGGACGCCTTAAACGCTCAGTATGACGATATTATTTCATGGGCGGATATGTACGACAGCGCCAGCACGGAGTCAAAGAAAATGATTGTGAGCTGCCTGATCCGGCGTGTGGAGGTGTATCGGGACTATCGGCTGCATATCGACTTCAACATTGACTTTGAGCAGTTCAGCGCTGGGCTGGACATTTCGGCAATCGCCGCATAAAAAAAGCCCGCTTCAAAAGGGAAGCGGACATAAAACAAAAAACTTGCTTTTTTCAAAGCAAGCATTTATTAAGAATACTCAGCGCACCCGATTGGTGGAGATAAGCGGGATCGAACCGCTGACCTCTTGACTGCCAGTCAAGCGCTCTCCCAGCTGAGCTATACCCCCGTATAAGGGGTGCGCTGAGTAATTTCTTATTCAATTAGTGCGGGGGTTGTTTACCGCTTCAACCGGGCTCCCAGCTGAGCTAATCCCCCAGGTCAGTTCGTTTTGAACTTGTTTCGTTCGCTCGGAACAATAGCTAGTATATCAGGGCACCCCCTCTTTGTCAACACTTTTTTTATTTTTTTCAAAAAACTTTTTTCGCCCACTCAGAGGGGGAAAATCGGAGCCTGAAGGGATGGCGATCGGGGAGCGGCTCATAGGAGTTTCCGGCAGGTGAGAGAGGCTGCTGTATTTACACAGTTCGCTATCTTATGGAAAGGATAACGAATGATAGAAAGAACCGTTGCGAAAACAGACAGTCTATTATATAATAAGTTCAAGAAATAAAAGGTTGACCTTTTGAAGGGGGGACCCGACATGGCTGTTTTTACGGTAAACGGCAAAACGGTAACCGCTGAGAAAAATCAAAAGCTGCTGCGGTTCCTGCGAGACGAGCTGCGCCTGACCTCGGTGAAGGACGGATGCAGCGAGGGCGCCTGCGGCACCTGCACGGTGCTGATCGACGGCAAGCCCACCAAGGCCTGTGTTCCGCAGACGGATAAGCTGGAGGGAAAAACCATCCTGACGGTGGAGGGCTTGTCCGATTGGGAGAGGGAGGTCTACACCTGGGCCTTCGGCGAGGCGGGGGCCGTTCAGTGCGGCTTCTGCATCCCCGGCATGGTGATCTCCGCCAAGGCGCTGCTGGACACAAACCCGGATCCCAGCCGGGAGGAGGCGGCCTTTGCTATCCGCAACAACATCTGCCGCTGCACCGGCTATGTGAAGATCATCGACGGGATCCTGCTGGCGGCAAAATGCTTCCGGGAGGACAAGCTGCCGGAGGCACCGGTGGACTGGAAGGTAGGCAGCCGGGTCCACCGGGTAGACGTGGAGGAAAAGGTCACCGGCACCGGCCAGTACCCTGATGACGTATATCTGGACGGGATGCTCTACGGCAGCGCCGTCCGCAGCCAGCACCCCCGTGCACGGGTGCTGGCCATCCATACGGAGGAGGCCAAGGCCCTGCCCGGCGTGGTCTGCGTCCTGACGGCGGCGGACATCCCCGGCATCAACAAGGTGGGCCATCTGAAAAAGGACTGGGACACCATGATCGCCGTAGGCGATATCACCCATTATCTGGGCGATGCCATTTGTCTGGTGGCAGCGGAAACGCCGGAGATTCTGGCTCAGGCCAAGGCGCTGGTGAAAGTGGACTACGAGGAGCTGCCTGCCGTCCATAACCCGCAGGAGGCCATCCTGCCGGACGCGCCGCTGGTGCACCGGGAGGGCAATCTGCTGGCCCATAAGCACATCCAGCGGGGAAACCCGGCGGAGGCACTGGCCAAATCCAAGTATCTCATCACCCGGCGGTTCTCGACCCCCTGGACGGAACACGCCTTTCTGGAACCGGAGTGTGCCGTGGCCTGTCCCGATGGGGACGGCGTTCTGGTGCTCTCCACGGATCAGGGTGCATACGATACCCAGCACGAGATCATGGGAATGCTGGGCCTGCCTGCGGAGCAGGTGAAGGTCCGCAACTGTCTGGTGGGCGGCGGCTTCGGCGGCAAGGAGGACGTAACGGTCCAGCACCACGCCGCGCTGATCGCCTATCTCACAAAGCGCCCGGTAAAGGTGAAGCTCACCCGGGCGGAAAGTTTGCTGATCCATCCCAAGCGTCACCCCATGGAGATGGAATTCTCTCTGGGCTGCGATGAAAATGGCATCATTCAGGGCGTGGCGGCGGAGTGCATCGCCGACACCGGAGCCTACGCCTCTCTGGGTGGGCCGGTGCTGGAACGGGCCTGCACTCACGGCGCGGGGCCTTATCAGTACGAAGCCTATGAGATCGACGGCTGGGCCTACTATACGAACAATCCCCCGGCGGGAGCCTTCCGGGGCTTTGGCGTGACCCAGACCTGCTTCTGCATTGAAACACTGCTGAACGAAATGGCGGACAAGGTGGGCATTTCCCCTTGGGAGATCCGCTACCGTAATGCCATCCGACCCGGCGGCGTCCTGCCCAACGGTCAGATCGTGGACGGCTCCACGGGACTGGTGGAAACGCTGGAGGCGGTGAAGCCCTATTATGACGAGGCTGTGAAGAACGGCGACCCCGTGGGTCTGGCCTGCGCCATGAAGAACGCGGGTGTGGGCGTGGGCATCCCCGACACCGGCCGGACACGGCTGACAGTACGGGATGGAAAGCTCCACATTTTCGCTGGCGCCTCCTGTATCGGTCAGGGCTTGGGCACGGTGCTGACCCAGACCGTCTGCGGCGAGACCGGCATCCCAAGGGAAAACGTGGTCTACGAGCGTTCCAACACCTGGATCGCGCCGGATTCCGGCACTACCTCCGGCTCCCGCCAGACGCTGTTCACCGGCGAGGCCTGCATCCGGGCCTGTCAGGACTTGAAAAAGGCCTTAGAGGAACATAGCTTGGCAGACCTTGAGGGACAGGAGTTCTACGGCGAATATCTGGGTAAGACCGACCCACTGGGCGCAGATGTGCCCAACCCGGTGAGCCACATCGCCTACGGCTACGCTACCCAGCTCTGTGTGCTGGATAAGGACACCGGACGCATCAAACAGATGGTAGCGGCCCACGATGTCGGCAAGGCCGTGAACCCCCTCTCCGTGGAGGGACAGATCGAGGGCGGCGTGGTGATGAGCATGGGCTACGCCCTGACGGAGCGGTATCCCATTGACGAAAACTGCCGCCCCACGGTAAAATTCGGCACACTGGGCCTATTCCGGGCCAACCAGATCCCGGAGATCAAGCCCATTATCGTGGAAAAACCGGGATTGAACGTGGGCGGCGGGGCCATCGGTATCGGTGAGATCACCTCCATCCCCACGGCCCCCGCCATTGCGGAGGCATACCGCCGCTATGACGGCGAGCTGCGTACCGAGCTTCCCCTGAAAAACACCCCTTACGCAAAAAAATGACAGCGGCATAACCGCTGTCAAGGCACATATACTTCACGCATTAACCGACGCTTCCGGCTTGCTTCAAAGCCTCCGGGGTGTCAATGTCCGTCAGCTCCAGAGCGTCTGTCTCTAACAAAATGAGGTCGGCCTCGTGGTTGCGGATGACGGCGCTGCCGCCCCGGTCCCCATTGAGGGCCAAAAGCTCCGGGTAGAACCGAGCGGGAAAGAGGCAGGGATTGCCACGGACACCGCCGTGGGCCATGGCAGCAATCTTCGCTGGGTGCTGGGCCCAGAGCGCGGCCAGCGCTTCGGCGCTGTCCCGCTTCAGCCACGGCTGATCGGCCACGAGGAACAGAACCCCGCCGCAGTCCGTGAGTCGTTCCAGACCCAGACGGACGCTGCGGCTCAGCCCTAGATCCGGCTGATCGTTCAAAACGGCCTCAAAGCCGTATTCCCCGGCCAAGGATAAAATCTCCGGGTATTGACTTACCACCACGGTCACAAGACCGCTGGGAACGGTCTCCAGCGCCCGGCGGATGAGAGATTCCCCGTCCACCTGTACCTGCAGCTTATTGGAGCCGAACCGGCGGGCGTTCCCCGCCGCCAGCACGACACAACCGATTTTCATAGCCATCACCTCATAGGAAAATTCCAGATCTCTCTCAGTATACCCAATTCAGACCCTGTCAGTCAATATGAGCGATAGAAGGAGGGATGCTCCATGAGCATAACAGTAGGAAAAAGCGTGGCCCGTGTGGATGCCTTTGACAAGGTGACCGGCCGCACAAAATACTACGAGGACCGGATGCCTGCCGGTGCTCTGTACATCCGGATCAAGCACGCGGAGATCGCCCACGGCTTCGTGAAGTCCGTGGATACGGCGGCGGCGGAGGCCATCGACGGCGTGGTGAAGGTGCTGACCTGCTTTGACGTACCGGATATTCCTTTTCCCACGGCGGGCCATCCCTGGTCCATGGACCCCGGTCATCAGGATGTGGCGGACCGCCACCTGCTGAACCGCCATGTCCGCTACTACGGCGACGATGTGGCTGTGGTCATCGCGGAGAACGAGGTGGCGGCCATGCAGGGTGTCCGGGCGCTGAAGGTGGAGTATGAGGAACTGCCCTTCGTGCTGGACGCTCAGAAGGCCATGGAGCCGGACGCGCCGCAGATCCACGAAAATTATCCCGGAAATATCCTCAAACACACGGACATCCGCAAGGGCGACTATGCCGCCGCCATTCAGGAGCCGGGTCTGATTAAAGTGGAGGGCTGGTATGAGACCCCCACGGTCCAGCACTGCCACATTGAGAACCACGGCTGCTACGCTTACGAGGAAAACGGCCGGATGGTGGTGGTTTCCTCCACCCAGATTCCCCATATCATCCGCCGGATTGTGGGGCAGGCTCTGGGCCGCCCCTGGGCGGATATCGAGGTCATCAAGCCCTATATCGGCGGCGGCTTCGGCAACAAGCAGGATGCCCTGTACGAGCCCCTGTGCGCCTGGTGCTCTACCCAGGTGGGGGGACGCTGCGTCCGCATGGACTGCGCCCGGGAGGAGACCTTCGTCTCCAACCGCGTCCGCCACGCCATCCGGTTTCATATCATTTCCTGGATCCGGAAGGACGGGCAGCTGGCCGCCCGGAAGGTAGAGTGCTTTTCCAATCAGGGAGCCTATGCTTCCCACGGCCACTCCATCTGCGCCAAGGCCATGGGCTCCTTCGCCCAGATCTATCCCTGCGCCAACATGGAGTGCGACGGCTGGACCGTGTTTACCAACCGGCCCGCGGCGGGCGCCATGCGTGGCTACGGTATGCCTCAGGCCAGCTTTGCTGACGAGGCCAACATCGACGAATGTGCCGCCGCCGTGGGCATGGACCCGCTGGAATACCGCATGAAGTTCATCATGCCCAAGGATTATCACGACGCCTTCTCCGGCAATACCAACTATTTCGACTCCTTCCGGGCTTGCCTGGAAAAGGGCCGAGACGCCATGGACTATGACCGCCGCAAGGCGGAATTCGCCAAGGATACCGGCCCCATCCGCCGGGGCATCGGCGCGGCGTCCTTCTGGTACAACACCGGCGTGTATCCCATTTCCCTGGAAACGGCCTCCAACCGGATGCAGCTGAATCTGGACGGCACCGTTACCATGCAGTGCGGCGAGACGGAGATCGGTCAGGGCGCGGACACCGCCTACGCACAGATGACCGCAAAGGCTGTGGGCCTCAAGAGCTATAAGGATGTTCATGTGGTGTCCTGTCAGGATACGGACATCACCCCCACCGGCTTAGGCGCTTACGCCAGCCGCCAGACCTATATGGAGGGCTTCGCCATCGACCAGACCGGCCGCCTTCTGCGGCAGAAGATCCTGGCCTATGCCGCCGAGATGCTGGGCTGTTCTGCGGAGGAGCTGGACATCGTGGAGGGCAATGTAGTCCGCAAGGACAGCGGCGCGGTGGAGATGGACCTGTCCCATCTGGCCATGACCGCCCAGTATAACCCGGTCCACTCCGAGCATATCACGGCGGAGAGCACCGCCACCATCCGCTCCAACGCCTATTCCTTCGGCTGCACCTTCGCGGAGGTGGAGGTAGACATTCCCATGTGCAAGGTAACGCTGAAGCGCATCATCAATGTCCATGACTGCGGCAGCCTCATCAACCCCGCCTTGGCGGAGGCGCAGGTCCACGGCGGTATGTCCATGGGCATCGGCTACGGCCTTTCCGAACAGCTGCTGTTCGACGAAAAGACCGGCAAGCCCCTGAACAACAACCTGCTGGACTACAAGCTGTCCACCGTGATGGACCATCCGGATCTGGAGGCCCTGTTTGTGGAGAACGCAGAGCCGACCTCTCCCTTTGGAACGAAGGCTCTGGGAGAGCCCCCGGCCTGTTCTCCGGCGCCGGCCATCCGCAGTGCTATTTACAACGCCACCGGCGTTTCCATCGACACCACGCCCATCACCCCCCATGTGCTGTACCGCGCATTTAAGGAGGCCGGGCTGATCCATGACGAGAAGGAGGGTGACTGACCATGTATGATATGAAAGCCCTGTATCAGGCCGCCAGTGTGGAGGAGGCCGTGGCGCTCCGGCTGGAGCACCCGGCGGCCCAGATCATCGCCGGCGGCAGCGACGTACTGGTGCAGATGCGAGAGGGCAAGCGGGCCGGCGCGGAGTTGATCTCCATTTACGGCATCGACGCCCTCCGGGGCGTTTCCATGGAGCCGGACGGCACGCTGCGGATCGGCTCTCTCACCAGCTTTTCCCATATTACCAGGGATCCCCTCATTCAGAAGTACATCAACGTGCTGGGCGAGGCTGTTGATCAGGTGGGCGGCCCCCAGATCCGCAACATCGGCACCATCGGCGGCAACACCTGCAACGGCGTGACCTCCGCCGACTCCTCCTCCACCCTCCACGCATGGGACGCCGTTATTGAGCTGACAGGCAAAAACGGCGTCCGCCGCCTGCCCATCCGTGATTTCTACATCAAGGCGGGCAAGGTGGACATCCGGGCGGAGGACGGCGAGATCCAGACCGCCGTGCTGATCCCCAAGGAAAGCTATGAAGACTGCTTCGGCCACTATATCAAGTACGCCATGCGCAACGCCATGGACATTGCTACTCTGGGTACGTCCGTGAACGTGCGGCTGTCGGCAGATAAAAAGACGGTGGAGCGGGCCCGGGTGGCCTTCGGCGTGGCGGGACCGGTGCCCCTGCGGGCAGCCACGGCGGAAGCGATGGCAAAGGGCCAGCCCGTGAGTCCGGAACTGGCGGAGCGGTTTGCTCAGGCGGTGACGGCGGACATCAACCCCCGGGATTCCTGGCGGGCCGCTAAGGATTTCCGGCTGCACATCGCAGTGGAGAGCGCCAAGCGGGCATTTATCGAATCGGTGAAGCTGGCGGGAGGTGAGCTGTAATGGCACAGTATCAGTTGGTCCATTTCAACCTGAATGGCAAGGATGTGGAACGGATGGTGGACGTCCGGGCCAGCCTGACCGATATGCTTCGGAATGACTACCACATGACCAGCGTGAAAAAGGGCTGCGAGGTGGGGGAGTGCGGAGCCTGCAACGTCATCATTGACGGCGAGTGCTTCAACTCCTGCATCTATCTGGCTGTCTGGGCAGAGGGCAAGCGCATCCGCACGCTGGAGAGCCTGATGGGGCCCAACGGTGAGCTGAGCGACATTCAGCAGGCGTTTATCGAGGAGACTGCCGTCCAGTGCGGCTTCTGCACCCCCGGCTTTATCATGACGGCGGTGGAGATTCTGGAAAGCGGAAAGCTCTATACGGACGCGGAGCTGCGCAAGCTCCTCTCCGGGCACCTGTGCCGTTGCACCGGCTATGAGAACATCCTCCGGGCGGTGAAAAAGACCATGTACCGCCGTCTGGGGCTGCCCATGCCTGCGGAACCGGAAGCCTGATAAAGCGCTGATAGAATCATCAAAGGTCCGCCCATACGGGCGGACCTTTTTCGGGCGGATTTTCGTTTGACGCAGATTGGAAACCGTGGTAAAATATAGCACAACGGTTACGTGCATGTCCTTTGACAGAGATGCGATCCCGCAGAGGCAAAGAACAAGGAGGAATCTCTATGAAAACCATCATTACCATCGGACGGCAATTCGGCAGCGGCGGCAAGGAGGTCGGTATCCGGGTCGCGAAGGAGCTGAGTATTCCCTTCTATGATAAGGAGCTGCTGCAGGAGGCTGCGAAGAAGAGTGGCCTGTGCCAGAAGATCTTTGAAAATTTTGACGAGCGGCCCAAGAGCCTGCTATACGCCATCGCCATGGATGCTTACCCTCTTGGCTTTTCCGGCGCTACCGGTGAATCTCTGGAGCAGCAGGTGCATCTGGCCATCTTCAAGACCATCCGCCACATTGCAGAGGAAGGCCCCTGCGTTATCATCGGCCGCAGCGCCGATTATGCTCTGGCGGAGAACCCCAATCTGCTGAGCCTGTTCATCAGCGCCCCGCTGGAGGACCGGATCGCCCGCGTGGCCAAGCGCCAGAAGGTGACGCCGGAGGAGGCCAAGAGCCTGATCCAGAAAACCGACAAGCGCCGGGCATCCTACTGCGAATACTACGCCTCCAAGAAGTGGGGCGCGGTGGACGCATACGATTTCTGCCTGAACAGCAGCGCACTGGGTCTTGGCGGCACGGTGGAGCTGATCCAGGCCATGGTTGCTCACAAGGAACATCCCATCCCCAGCCCCACGGAGATCGACCCCACCCAGACCGAGGCATAAGCACTTTTCAGAACGGCCCCAAAGGGGCCGTTCAGCGTGTCGAAAAAGTCTTTTCTCCCCGCATGGAGCAAGAATACACCGTCGGCCCAGCCGGTTTCCGTGCGCTTTGCACCCGAAAACCGGGGGCCTTCCTCGAAACG
>ERZ839741.3458-NODE-3458-length-12556-cov-3.952564_pt1 | contig 12556 bp, 13 predicted proteins | sample MGYA00519880_ERZ839741 | MGnify/ENA primary metagenome ERZ839741 (study PRJEB31850, sample SAMEA3708851) | human gut metagenome | biome: human gut; feature: human-associated habitat; material: faeces | place: China | collected 2014 ... | reverse complement strand
CCGCACGATGGGTGCTGTGAGAGAGGGGCGGGGAAACCCGTCCCCCTACTCGATTTATCGGCGTGTAAGTCCAAGGGCTGGGACTTGAAGAAAAAAGGCAGAACGGTTATTCCCGCCTGCCTCAATTAGGAAGTGGTAGACCTTAGTCTGAAGACTTCTGATTTTAGGAAAAGAACTAAAAACTAATGTTTATGCCTGAGAAGATCTGCTGAGCATTGAGTCCGGCTTTGTCAGCAAAAAACGGCAGAGAGCTCCCTGCACCCGGAACAACGACATAGGAAGATTTCTTTTGATTAATTACAGCCGTGTAACCGGCGTATATGGTCGTTCGTTTACTAAGCGGATAGTCGTAACGAAGTCCAAATGACCAGGCATTCTCATCTTTGTTGGTTTGATTCCTCAGGTAGGCTGCTGTAGTAAAGAGCTTTCCTCCGGCGAGCGGAGTTGAGGCGCCGAGTTGAGCAGCCCAAAGATTGGGAGTTTCAGGGGAGCCTTTGGCAAATTTCTTGAGAAAAATCAGCGAAGGCTTGGTTCCCCCTAAATCATAGGAACCTCCAAATAAGACCGTTTGATAGAGGTCTTCTCCTTGAATTTTCAGGCTTAATTTGTCGTACAGGTAAACGCCTCTTAACATAACGTTATGGGAAGCGTACTCAAGAGCAATGCTGTAAGAGTTTCCCAGAGAATTGCTTTGTTTTCCCGAGTCCTTTACTTGTTCTCCTAAGGAAACAAACAATTCGGCACTTAACCCTTTGAAACTTGGGGTTTTGTAAAGAAATGAGTTGTCTCTTCGTGCCAGATCAATATTCTTGTTTAGATCACCTCCTAGAACGCTTGCAGCCCCAGGCCAACAAAAGTTTTCTATTGCTCCTCCCAGCGACATGTTGGTCGGATCGATCATGATCATGGTTAAGAAGTAGGGCGTGTACTGTCGGCCGAATGAAAGACTTCCAAAGTTTTCGTTGCTTACTCCCAACCAGGACTCTCTGTGCCAAGCGAGTCCGCCGCCCGCGCCTCCCGGGGTGGCTTCACCATTGTCAAGAAGGAAACCTGCTTCCAATTTGAAATGGGAAGACCAGCCGTTACCTAAATCCTCACTTCCTTTTATCCCCCACAAGGAAGGTTTTGCGCCGCCGCTTTGAATGCCGCTCTTTAATTGGCTGCCAGCTATGTTAACAGCGACATAACCGTCGACAACGCCATATAAAGTTATCTCTGTAGATGACGCGGGCCGAGTAAAAGCAGTAAGAGCGGCAACCAGCGGCACGAGAAGAAAGTATTTGCGCATTCTTTGCTCACTTAGCTAATTTTTTATCCTGTAGAGCTTGGAGCGCAGCATGTCTTCCGGAGTAGGAGGACCACCCGAAAGCATGGCCTGAAGTCCAGACAGGGTAAGTGTCACCGTAGAGGCCTCCTGCATCAACGCCGGCAGCGTATAAACCATCGATCGGATGATTGTTTTTATCGAGAACACGGAAACCTTTGTCGATTTTGATGCCGCCCAGAGAGGTGTAGCTGAAGGGGAAGAGTTTAATTGCGTAGTAAGTAGTACCGGAAATCGGTCTCAGGTACTGGTGAGATTTGCCTAAGAAGGTGTCCCTTCCATCTTCGGCGAGTTTATTGTACTGAGCTACCGTTTTTTCGAGGTTTGCAGCAGGAACACCCATCTTGTGGGCTAACTCTTCTAGGCTATTTGCACTTACGAAAGTAGAGTTGCCTGCTGCCAGAGCTGTTTTGATTTCTTCTTTAAGTTTGGGCAGCTTGTCGAGAACCGGCACGATCACGCCGATACCGTTATCAATTCCTTCTTTTTGGACGTAATCGATGGAGTTGTTATCCCAAATTGCCCATGCGGTGCTTCCGTGCTGCGAGGCGATTGCGTTGCCGGCGTTCGGGAAACTAAATGTATTAGCTTCGTTTGTGAAGCGTTCCCCTTCATTATTCACCCAAAGATTAAACGGCTGCCAGGACATGCAGTAAATAGCGCCCGGGAAAGAGATGCCTTTTCCTTCTACACCGGTATGCAGCATCAAAGTCATCGGTGTTTTCTCACTGCCGGCCCTCCATGCCATTTCAATTCCATCGCCTGTCTTGTTCAGAGGCACGCTGGCCTTAAAGACATCCGGATTCCAACCTAACCATTTTTGGACTTTTTCCGGACTGTTGCCAAATCCTCCGGTAGAAATAATCGTGGCTTTGCTGTGGATAATGACATCATTTCCCTTGGAATCTTTTGCTTTGACGCCCACAACCTTGTTGCCATCCTTAAGCAGCTCTTTGGCGGGTGTTCCGACCAAAATTTCAACGCCTTTTTCTTTTGCAACATCAGCCAGCAACTTAATGTAAGCGGCGCCATGTTCTTGGCCTTTGTACTCTCCGACCACGTGCCAGGTCGGCGCATCATAAGGGGTCATCTGGACTGGCTCAAACTTCATTCCATGAGAAGCAAGCCAATCTAAGTTTTCTGCTGAGCCCCAAACAAATTTTTTCGTCAGAGCAGGGTCCGCTTTATAGTGAGAGTGTTCCATAAGGTAATTGAAGCACTCTTCTCGAGTCAGACCGATGCTTTTTCCACGCTGCCATTTAGATTCGACACCAAAGAGGCCTTCGGCAGCATTAGCGCCTCCGCCTAAGTACGGATTCTTTTCTACCAAGATAACCTTGGCGCCTTTTTCAGCAGCCTGAACTGCGGCAGGAAGACCGGCAGCGCCTCCGCCGACCACTACCACGTCTGCGTTTTTTGAAATTTCAGCCGCCAAAGAAGTCGAGGAAAGAGCAACAAAGACGGAAAGTGCGATGAGAGTTTTTTGCATTTTATTTCTCCTAAGGGTGATGAAGTTGTCGAACTCACGGAGAAATATTAGAACCGGACACACGGTTGGTATAGATCCCCTTCTGTTGCCTAGACAACGATTAGATATCGGTAGATAACCCAACTGTTGTCTACACAACGAATTTGGTTAAAATTTTCTTAAAGAAGGGAGGGTTTAATGAGACAAGTTTTCTATTCCAGTCCGTGGATACACGAACCTGAACCGGAAGAATTATTCAGAATTTATGCCGCCTATGGAGAAAGAATCAAAGTTAAAGCAGGAGCCGATCTCCCGTATTCAGGAGAAGATGCGCTTGTTTGCTATCTAGAAAAAGGGCTCGGAGCTTTTTCGTACCTTGATAAGTCGGGACATAAAAATTACTTTGCGATCATCGTTCCGAAACGAACCTTTGGAGACTTGGTTTCTTTGACACAAAATAGGATGTGTTTAAAAGGTGAAATTTTGCGGGACTCAACTCTCATTATTCTGAAGAGGAAGATTTGGGAAGAACAGGTTATGAAGTCAGTGGCAACATTATCTTGCTATGTCAGAAATGCAATTAGCAAAGAAGAGTCACACATGGAAGGGATGATTGCCAACTCCACCCTTGAACTGCCGGAGAGAATCCTGTCCTTCTCATACGCATTAATTAACGCGTACTATCCGCCGAAACTCGAAGACTGGAATCCTCTGCCGGTGACGCTGACATTAACGGAGATAAGCAGAGTAGTTGCTGCAAACCGAACGTCTGTGAGCTTGATTATTTCTGACTGGATTAAAGATGGGAATGCCCAGAAAAAAGGAAGGCAGCTCTTAATTCACGGGAGACTTTTCCAAAATCTTTATGACTGGAGCTGCAGTTTCGATAAAAGTAGCAGTAATCCATGAGGGGAACCGGTTTCAGAATCCAACAGATCTGCGTAAGAATGCATTTTTAGAAGTAACATTTAAGAACCTCATACCTAAGGAAATTAAATGAAAAAAGTAAAAGTCGGCATTGTGGGCGGTTCCGGGTATACCGGCATTGAATTACTTCGTCTCCTGGCACAGCATCCGCATGCGGAAATTGTCACGATCACGGGTCGAAAGGACGCCGGAACGCATGTCGCCAAAATGTTTCCATCACTTAGAGGACGCGTGGATTTGGTTTTTGAAGATCCTGCTTCCGCACCTCTGGATCAATGTGATGTCGTATTCTTTGCAACGCCGCACGGCGTAGCGATGAGCATGGCAGAAGAGCTCACTTCCAAGGGCATCAAAGTTATTGACCTTGCCGCAGATTTCCGCCTGAAAGATAAAGAAGTTTTTAAGAAGTGGTACAAGATGGACCACAAATGCCCCGAGATTTTGGCTAAAGCCGTCTACGGTCAGCCGGAAAGTATGCGGGACGAAATGAAGAATGCAGACGTTCTCGGTATGGCAGGCTGCTACCCGACGACGATTGAGCTCGGACTTATGCCGCTGCTCAAGCTTCACAAAGAAGTCGGCGATATCGTGAATCTTGATGTTTCGATTATTGCGGACAGCAAATCCGGCATCAGCGGTGCCGGACGCAAAGCCGATATCAGTCTGAACTGCGCCGAGTTCTCCGATAATTTCAAAGCCTACGGCGTTGCCGGTCATCGCCATGAGCCGGAGATGGTTCAGCAGCTGAGCCTCTTTGCCGGTGAGACTGTTCCCCTGACGTTTATTCCTCACTTGCTGCCGAATATCCGCGGCATCTTTTCCACGATTTATGTGCGCTTGAAAGAAAGGGGCATGGGCATCGATTATCAAGCCCTCTATGAAAAAGCCTATGCAGAAGAACCGTTTGTTGACGTCCTGCCGGAAGGTTCGCAGCCAGAGACGAGAATGGTACGCGGCTCCAATATGGTCCGTATTGCGCTCTACCGAAAAGAGCCTGACCTCTTGGTGATCCTAGTGGTTGAGGACAACTTAGTAAAAGGTTCGGCCGGTCAAGCAGTGCAGGCCATGAATCTTGTCATGGGACTCCCGGAAACAGAAGGTCTGGAGCAAATCGCTTTGGTTCCGTAAGGAAGCCGTCCATAAAAACCGAAGGGCCGCGAAAAGCGGCCCTTCGAGTTTGTGCGATTAAGAATTTTTGATCAGCTTCGGATTCAGCGTGTAAGTTCCGACGGTGGAAGCAGATGCGAGGATATGACCTTTCATGGCTTCTTTGACATCTCTGCCGTTGAAATTGCCTTTGAGAGGCAGCAGCGGGAAATCCACTGCGTAGACGGTAAAGACGTAGCGATGTACGCGTTCATCGTTCCACGGGGGGCAAGGACCGTCGTATCCGTAATAATGCCCCTCGTTGTTCGGATCGTCTTTGAAGGCTTCGGTATAGTCGTTGAGCCCTTGACGCATGCCGTTGGCGCAAGCCGGTCCTCTTTTGCCGCGAGGAGAAATTCCCTTAGAGAGCGTCGCGGCATCGATGCACGGCTCTTCCGGCACGATGTCGACCAACACCCAATGAATGAAACTTGTTCTCGGGGCGTCCGCCGGAATCGTTTCTCCTTCGACATTGGCCTTGGAGAAATCCGCAGGAACATCGTTGTCTTCGCAAATAACGATTAAAGACTTTGTCCCGAGGGGCGGATTAGACCAGGCAATCTGAGGATTTCGGTTGCCTGCCGGCAAGGTATGCTCTTTTCCCATCGGGTCGGGTTTTGCAAAGGCAAAACCTTCGGGAATCGGCTTGCCGTCTTCAAAAGAATCGCTCCAAACGCGAAAAATCGTATCCATCATTTTTTTAGTCTTTCTTCTTGGGGTAGCAAAGGCGGAACGTCACAGGGCCGTCGTTTACGAGACTGATCTGCATATGAGCGCCGAAAACACCGGTCACCGGATTAAATCCGAGCGACCGAAGCTTTTCGAGGAAGCGCTCGTAAAGCGCTTCTCCGAGGGCCGGATCGGCCGCCGGAGAAAAGCTCGGGCGCGTGCCGCTGTTGGTATCGGCAGCCAGAGTGAACTGGGAAGCGACGAGGATTCCTCCGTTGACGGTTTTTAGGCTCAGGTTCATTTTGCCGTCGGCATCGCTAAAAACTCGATAGCCGACGACTTTTTCCGCGAGGGCGTCGGCATACTCGAGCTTATCGTTTTTTTCTCCGCAGACCAAAACCATTAAGCCCTGACCGATACTTCCGCGGAATTCACCGTCGGCAGTAATCGACGCTTCCGAGACACGCTGAATCAATGCAATCATGGCAGCAGGTTACTTCAGAGTGACCTTAGCCCATTTCCTCTTGCCGACCTGGAGCGTATAAGTTCCGGGCTGGACCTGAAGGGCTTTGTCCGTGACTTTTTCGCCGTTCAAATGAACGCCGCTCTGGGTGACATTGCGGCCGGCTTCACTGGTGGAAGGCGCCAAACCGGCTTCTTTGATGAGCTTGAGGATGCCCATGGCTTCGCCGCCGTTTTCAAGCGTGACTTCAGGAATGTTTTCAGGAACGGCGCCTTTGCGGAAGCGGTTGATGAATTCCTGTTCGGCAGCGTCGGCAGCTTCAGCATTGTGGAAGCGCGTGACGATTTCCTTAGCCAGCATGACCTTAGCGTCGCGCGGATTACGGCCGGCTTCGCACTCTTTCTTGAGCTGCTGAATTTCTTCGTTGCTTCTCATAGAGAGCAGGTCGAACCAGTTCCACATCAGGTCATCGGACAAGGACATGACTTTGCCGAACATTTCGTTCGGTTCTTCAGTAATGCCGATGTAGTTGTGTTTGGACTTGCTCATCTTGTTGACGCCGTCCAGACCGACGAGCAAAGGCATCGTGATGATGCACTGAGCTTCTTGGTTGTACTGACGCTGCAGTTCGCGGCCGACTAAAAGGTTGAAACGCTGGTCGGAACCGCCGAGTTCGACGTCGGCTTCAAGTGCAACGGAGTCATAGCCCTGCATCAGCGGGTAGATCAGCTCGTGCATAGCAATCGGAGCTTGGGAAGCAAAACGCTTAGCGAAGTCGTCGCGTTCGAGCAGACGGGCGAGCGTATAGCGGGAGGCGAGTTTGATGAAGCCGGCGGAGCCTAATTTATTGCACCATTCGGAGTTAAAGCGAACCTCGGTTTTGTCCTTGTCCAAAACTTTGTAGGCCTGATCGAGATAAGTCTTGGCATTGGCCTCGATCTGTTCACGAGTGAGCGGCGGACGCGTGGTGTTGCGGCCGGAGGGGTCGCCGATCGCGCTGGTGAAGTCGCCCACGAGGAAGATCACGGTATGACCGAGGTTTTGGAATTGGCGAAGTTTGTTCAAGACGACGGTATGACCCAAATGAATGTCGGGAGCCGTGGGGTCAAGACCTAATTTAATTCTCAGAGGTTTACCGGTGGCTTTCGAACGAGCCAGTTTTTGTTCGAGCTCTTCTTCAACGAGAAGCGTGTCTGTGCCGCGCTTAATCAGCGCCATCGCTTCTTTAATATCTTCCGTTACCGGAAACTTTTTTTCCTGAGCAGTATCTGTCATTTATTGAAACATCCTGAAATTTTAGGTGGAACCCCTCGAAGACTTGAGAAAATTAATGTTTTATAATCAATCGACTCAAATCCGAAGGGCAGATTTCCAAAACAGCCCTTATTCTACTTTCTCTACCCGACGTTGTCAGATATCGGGGATGTGGGAGTGTTCGTTTTTAATAGAGAGATCAGAGTGAAGCCGTTTAAAACCAAATTTACGAAGATTTTGACTGGTCTGGGCGTGACTGCGGCTTTACTGTTATCCATTCCTTCACCGGCCGTTTCTCAGGAAGCTCTCCCCGGAAAAGGCGAAGTGGTCTTAGAGAAAGCCGGCGAGATTGAACTCGGGGATTTGATCCAGCAGTGGGCCAGTGAGATGGACCACGTTTACGCCGAGACCCGCATCCAAGCAAAAGACTCGAACAAAAAGATTTTCGAAAGACTGGGCATTAACGACAAAGCGTTTGTTCGTTATGTGAACTCCATCAAAGGCAAAGAGAATCCTTTTGCTCGCCTCCAGAAAGGACGCTTAATTCAGGCTCGCCTGACGCCGACCGGAGAAGTCATTTCTCTGCGCGTCTTACGTCCGATTGACTCCTTGTCTCGCGACGTCGCTTACTTCCAGGTCAGCAAAGAATCCGGAAAATTTAAGCACGCCAATTTAAAGAGCGAGATCGATGCCTTCCCGATTGCCTCTTCCGCAGTAATTAAGACTACGCTGGAGAGCGCAGCCGTTTCGGCAAATATTCCGGCCAATGTTTTGGCTCAGATTAAAGAGAGACTCAGCACGTCGATGGACGTGAACAAGGGTGTTGCTGCCGGCGACTCTTTCAGCGTAATTTATGAACGCCGTCAGATCGACGGAGCCGACCTCGGTTCCGGCAAGCTTTTGGCAATTGAGTATTTCTCCAAAGGCAAGACGATTGATTCCTACTGGTACGAGGGCGAAGGCGTCGAAGGTTATTTCGACTCCGAAGGCAACAACACAGACATTACGTTCCTGCGTATGCCCTGTGAAGCCCGCGTAACTTCCACATTTAACCGCGTTCGTAAGCATCCTGTGACAGGACGCCTGCGTCCGCACTGGGGCGTTGACCTCGGTGCACCGCGCGGAACACCGGTTTACGCAGCCGGCGACGGAGTGATTTCTTCCAAGAAATATCAACGCCGCGGCTACGGTTACTGGCTTGAGCTCACTCATGCCGGCGGTTATAAATCCCTGTATGCCCACTTAAGCAAGTACGCTCCCGGCATGGCCGAAGGCGTCAAAGTTAAGAAAGGACAGCTGATCGGATATGTCGGTACTTCCGGAATGGTGACCGGTCCGCATCTTCACTATGAACTGAAGAAAGACGGTCAGCAGATCAATCCGCTTATCGCCGATCTTCGAACCGGAGAAAACCTGAAGGACGATGCCCTCGAGGATTACAAGCTTGCGATTTCCCCGATGCGTCGACAAATCGCAATGCTGAGCCGACTTCAGCTAGCGCAAAATTCAGCTTCGACAGGTTCGGACTAAACGACTTGTTAGAATTTGAGGCCTCAGTTGTATGAGGCCTTTGTTTTTATGTGCACTCCAAATATTCCTATTTACGTCGGCATGATGTCCGGCACCAGTATGGACGGCGTTGACGCGGTCGCATGTGTCTTTAACGAAAAGGGCTGTCAGTTCATTGCCCGCAGTTTTGAGCCGTATTCGGACATGCTGCGCGAAAGCCTGCTTTCTTTGTGCCGCAGCGGTCCGGACGAAGTTGTTCGTATGCAGAACGGCGCCAATGAGATTGCCAAGATTTATGCAAAGGCCTTCAATAAACTGCTGACTGACAGCGGACTGAATTACAAGAACATTCGAGCAATCGGAGCGCACGGTCAGACGATTCGCCACAATCCGCAGATCGGAGCGAGTACGCAACTGATTAATGGAGCATTGCTGGCAGAGCTGACAAAAACCGACGTCATTACGGATTTCAGAAGCCGTGACTTGGCCGCAGGCGGAGAAGGGGCCCCGTTGGTTCCCGCTTTTCATAAATGGGTACTGAGCGGAGACGTGCCGCGCGGCATTTTAAATATCGGCGGCATCAGCAATCTAACGATACTCCCCGAGCGCGGCAGCGAGGATGAAGTCTTAGGTTTTGACTGCGGTCCCGGAAACGTACTGATGGATGCTTGGATCGAAAAAGTCAATCATGTTCGGTACGACCGGGACGCTATGTGGGCGCGCAGCGGCAAAGTGATTCCGCAGCTGCTGGAAAGTCTGAAACAGGAAAAATTCTTTTCTCAAGTTCCGCCGAAGAGTACCGGGCGGGAGCTCTTCAACCTGCCTTGGCTGGAAGCCCGATTAAACGGAGAAAAGCCGGAGGATGTACAGCGGACACTGGTTTCGTTTACCGCTGAAACGGTCACGGATGCGATTCGCAATTTTGCGCCGCACATTAAGGAGCTGAGAGTTTGCGGCGGAGGTGCTAAGAATCCGCTGATGATCAGCGAACTGGCGCTTCTCAACCCCGATTTGCTGGTGACAACAACCGCGGATCTCGGCGTAGATCCGCAGGATGTGGAAGGGTTAGCCTTTGCGTGGCTCGCCTATCGTTTTGACCGCCGCGAGACGGGAAATCTGCCGAGCGCCACCGGAGCCTCAGGTTCAAGAATTTTGGGCTGTTTGTACCCCGCCTAAACGAAAAGACCTCCTTGCGGAGGTCTTGATTCAGTCGTGCTCTGATGCTTAGACGGAGAAGCTGGAGCCGCAGCTGCAGGTTGTCGTCGCGTTCGGGTTCTTAATCACAAACTGCGCGCCTTCGAGGTCTTCCTTGTAGTCGATCTCGGCACCGACGAGGTACTGGTAGCTCATGGAGTCGATCAAGAGTGTGACTCCGTTTCTGACCATCACGGCGTCGTCTTCGTTAGTGGTTTCATCAAAAGTGAAACCGTACTGGAAGCCGGAGCATCCGCCGCCCTGAACGAAAACTCTGAGTTTGAGATTCGGGTTGCCCTCTTCGTCAATCAGTTCTTTAACTTTGAGGCTGGCAGCATCGGTGAAGATAATGGGGTCGGGAAGCTTGATCTGATCCTGAACATTGTTTTCAGCCATTATTTTTCCTTGCAATAAGTAAATTTAGTGCTATGGATTATAAAGAATCCGTCAATAGCACAAGGCCGTATTAGGTCATGATTTGTGAAAACAAACGGATTCGATCTATCAGATTAGGCTGTTTGATTTTGCGAACAAGGGTCAGTTCAGCGACCTTTCAAACTTATAATCCTTGAATAAACGCCTGCGGACAAACCCCCGCAGTTTTATGGCTTACTTATGGGAAAAGCACATGTTCGACAAGAATTCGACCATCGAAATATCTGACCCGGCTGTATGGGAAATCATTCAAAAAGAGGGCAAACGTCAGGAAGATCAGATTGAACTGATTGCCAGTGAGAACTACGCCTCTCCGGCTGTTATGGCAGCACAGGGCTCGGTGCTGACCAATAAGTATGCCGAAGGCTATCCCGGCAAACGTTATTACGGCGGCTGCGAATACGTAGACGAAGCCGAAACACTTGCGAAAGAGCGTGCACTAAAACTCTTCTGCGAACCGGTCGGTGTGGAAATGGCGGTCAACGTTCAGCCGCACTCCGGTGCTCAGGCCAATATGTCCGTTTTCTTCGGTTTGCTGAATCCCGGCGACACGGTGATGGGCATGTCGCTGGCCGAAGGCGGTCACTTGTCTCACGGCATGAAACTCAACATGTCCGGCAAGTGGTTCAATGTTGTGAGCTACGGCTTAAACGACAAAGAAGAAATTGACTACGACCAGGTTGAGAAACTCGCCGTCGAAAACAAACCCAAGATCATCATCGCCGGCGCTTCCGCCTATTCTTTACATATCGACTTCAAGCGTTTCAGCGAAATTGCTAAGAAAGTCGGTGCCTACTTGATGGTGGATATGGCTCACTACGCCGGTTTGATTGCTGCCGGCGTTTATCCGAGCCCGTTCCCTTACGCCGATATCGTGACGACAACGACGCACAAGACCCTTCGCGGTCCGAGAGGCGGCATGATTTTCTGCCGTCCGGATCTGGAAAAACAGATCAATATGGCTGTGTTCCCGGGCGTTCAAGGCGGTCCTCTGATGCACGTGATCGCCGCCAAGGCCGTGGCCTTCGGTGAAGCATTAAAACCGGAATACAAGGAATATCAGCAGCAGGTTATTAAGAATGCCGCGGCAATGGCCGACGCTCTGACTAAACGCGGTCTTCGTATTGTTTCCGGCCGCACCGAAAGCCATGTGATGCTCGTGGACCTTCGTTCTAAGAACATTACCGGTAAAGAAGCTGAAACCGTTCTTCATGAAGTCGGCATTACCGTCAACAAGAACTCCATTCCGAACGATCCGCAAAAACCGTTTGTGACGAGCGGTATTCGTTTAGGCTCGCCTGCTATGACCACTCGCGGCTTCAAAGAAAACGAAGCCGTTGAAGTGGCCAATCTCATTGCTGACGTACTCGATGCGCCTAAGAATGAGCAGGTTCTTGCCAACGTGAAAGAGCGTGTTGCCAGTCTCGTTGCCCGATTCCCGGTTTATCTGGAAACTGTGTAAGGCTGATTCAGGAGCGATCCTATGCTTTGTCCCTACTGCAAAGAACCCAACACTCAAGTTATTGATTCCCGCACCTGCGAAGAAGGTTCGGCGATTCGCCGTCGGAGAAAATGTCCGACCTGCGGCGCCCGCTTTACAACCTACGAGAAAGCGGCACTGCAGATGCCGCTCATCATCAAGAAAAACGGCAGCGTTCGGGAAGCCTACAACAGCGATAAACTGCGCCGCTCGATGCAGATTGCACTGCGCAAGCGGCCGGTGAAAGCCAGCGAGCTCGACTCTGCGATATCCCGCATTGAAAAGCAGCTTCAAGTGTCCGGGGAGGTATTCTCCCACGCGGAGGAGATCGTCGCCGCGGGCCTCGACATCCCGATGATCACTAAGGTCATGCTCGAGCTGAAAAAGCTCGACAACGTGGCCTATGTCCGCTACGGTTCGGTCTACTTTAACTGCGGTACGCTGGACGACATGATCAAGCTTGTTGAAAACGCCCGAGAGGATCAGGGTAAGGAGGGAAAATGAGTTTTTCCGATTGTTCATATATGCGCCGTGCGCTGGAGCTGGCCAAGAAAGCTCGTTTTAACTGCCCGCCGAATCCGGCTGTCGGCTGCGTGATTGTTAAAGACCGCCGCATCATCGGCGAAGGCTTTACTCAAAAGACCGGCGAAGCCCATGCCGAAGTCATGGCCCTTCGTGATGCGGCTT
>ERZ839741.3453-NODE-3453-length-12568-cov-2.612723_pt1 | contig 12568 bp, 13 predicted proteins | sample MGYA00519880_ERZ839741 | MGnify/ENA primary metagenome ERZ839741 (study PRJEB31850, sample SAMEA3708851) | human gut metagenome | biome: human gut; feature: human-associated habitat; material: faeces | place: China | collected 2014 ... | reverse complement strand
GATATGAATATCTTGCGGACACTACCGTTAATTCACTATTGGCATTCTCAAAAAAAATTTCCTACAAAAACTTGACACGAACCTTTTTTTCAAGTTACTTGACATTTTTTTCACAAAGCATTATTATATGTATTGTAATAATCCCGAAGGGGGGACCGAAATGGGCAGCAATATTTCCGATTCGGTAATAAAACGGCTTCCGCGCTATTACCGTTTTTTAGGTGAGCTTAAAGCTTCGGGCATGACCCGCATATCCTCGCGTGAGCTTTCCGAAAGGATGGGGCTTACCGCAAGCCAGATACGGCAGGATCTGAATTGCTTCGGTGGCTTCGGTCAGCAGGGCTACGGCTATAACATCGAGCTTTTACAATCCGAAATAGCGCGAATACTCGGCATTGACGCGCCTAAAAACGCGATTCTTATAGGTGTCGGCAATCTCGGAAAGGCAATAACCATGCATATCGGCTTTGAAACAAAGGGCTTCAGGCTCATAGGTCTGTTTGACTGCAAGGAGTCGCTTATCGGGCAGATGATAAAGAACCTGCCCGTCCGCAATATAACCACGCTTGATGAATTCTGCCGCGAAAATCTGCCTGAGGCGGCGTTTTTGTGCATACCGAAAAAGGCGGCTGTTCAGATTTCAGATCAGCTTGTAAGGCTCGGAATAAAGGGCTTTTGGAATTTCAGCCATTATGATTTGGCACTCAAATATCCCGAAATCAAGGTGGAAAATGTACATTTCGGCGACAGTCTTATGACGCTGTCATACCGTCTTCACAATGAATAACAATAGAAAAAAGCGGTGATTTGAATATTTTCCCATATTTCCGTCCACAATATTTACAGCTTGAAATAAGGGGCGAAAATATGGTAAAAGGTGTAAGCAAGACGGTAATTGTCGTAAATAACACGGGCAGTAAGCTTTTTGAAAAAATTGTGTTTTATGTCACGCCGGAGTACGGCACATTAAGCGCAAAGCAGCTAAAAAAAGCGGCGAGCAGCTTTTCGTTTCACTATGACGACAGCTGCCGCCCGAAGACGGTCAGAAACAGAATAAGGCGCAAAAGGCAGATACACCTTTTAACAGCCGCCGTTTTAACGGTAATTATAGGCGCGGTGGTTTTAGCCATAATTTTGTAAATAAACTATTAAAAATGCGGGAAGACGGTTTGTCCTCTTGCATTTATTTTTTTTTTAGCTTATAATAGATATTAACTAAAATGAGGTGCTGAAATGAAGGAAAATTTTAAAACCGGCGCAAAGCTTTTTTTAAAGCTTATAGTCGTTAACATTATGTGCTTTTTTGTTGTTATGTCGTTCAGCGTGCTGGCAACGGCTGCGTTTACCAAAAACGTGGGGTATAAGGCTTACGGTACTTCAAGCGATTCGAGCGAGCCGCAGGAGCTTTATACATATTATTACGCCGACGGCGAGGACACAAAAAAAGCGGAATACGAGGGCAGGGGCTTTACCGTAAGTGAATCGAAGATTCGCTCGGAAATGACAAGGGGCGGAACGGCGGCATTCCTCACGGTATCGCAGATATTCTGTATTTTAATACTTTTCTCATTCATTTACCCGAATATCTGGCATATCGGCACGACCGACAGCAACCTTGTGAAATTCAAGCATAAGGCGGAGGATAAGCTGAAAGGTCTTAAAATCGGGCTTATAGCGGTTGCTCCGGAATACTTGTTTTTGCTCTTTGTGATTATTGCAAAGGCAGGCGCTGCGCCTAAATTCCCGGTGGTGCTGCTTAAATTTTTAAACGCGGCGTTTTATTCGCTTACACAGGTAATTTGCGGCAGCGCCGTCCATGTTTCCGAACTTTCGGTTATAAGGCTTATACTTTTGCTTTTACTGCCGCTTGTAATACCGGCGGTAAGCTGTGTTTCGTACATTTTGGGCTATAAGAATTTCTCCGTGGGAGAAAAGCTTATCTACAAGAAAAAATAAGATAGGGGAAAATTAAATGGCAGGCTTTTTCGGCTTATTCAATTATGAAAAGGAAGGACCGGGAATTTCAAAAAACGCGCCCAAGAAAAAGGGCTTTATAGTATTTTTTGAAACCTTTTTCCGCAATTTCTGGAAATTCATAGTAATAAATCTAGTTTACGGGCTTATATCACTCCCGGTTTTAACAAACGGGCTGGCGTCTGCCGGGCTTACCAATGTAACGCGCAATATCGCGCGGGATAAGCATTCGTTCGGCGTGAGCGACTTGTGGGATACGGTTAAGAAAAACTGGAAACAGGCATTGCCCGCGGGCATAATAAAGCTCGTGATTTATATAATTCTCGGGTTTGACATTTATTTCTTCTATTTCGGCAGCAAGGGCATAATGTCAACAATAGGTCTCGGCATATCGCTTTGCATGCTTTTTATATTTACGGTGATGGATTACTTTGTATGGACACTTATAATCACCTTTAAGTTTTCGTTAAAGCAGATTTACCGCAACAGCTTTAAATTTGTTTTTATAAATATGAAAATGAATTTAGTCTGCTTTTTCGCAATTCTGCTGGTATACGCCGCAAATGTGGGAATACTTTTCCTGGCGTGGAGTTACAGTATTGTTGTGCTCACCTTTGAAATATTGCTTTACATTCTTTTGTTCCCGTCGTTCAGGTTCTTGCTGGTTCAGTTCTGCACATTCCCATCAATCAAGAAGTGCATAATCGACCCGTATTACCGCGACCACCCCGACGAGGATTTGGATAAACGCCGCGATCTTGGTATTGAGGTTGAGGAAAAGAAGCCCGAAAAAACCGAGGACGGGGAAGAAAGCGACGAAGAACCCGAAAACGTTTTTGAAGACTAATTTTAAAGACTTGCTCATATACTCAAAACAGGGAGTGAGAGTATATGAATTGCAAAATTGCGGATCTTCGCAACAAACAGGTGGTCTGCGTTAAAAACGGCTGTGTTTTGGGTTATGTTTACGATGTGGAGTTCAACACGGCAAGCGGCGCTTTGAGCGCGCTTGTAATACCGGGCAGACCGCGCGCCTTTGGACTTTTCGGGCATGAGGAGGATATAATAATTCCGTGGTCGGAAATTGAAGTTATAGGGCAGGAAACAATACTTGTAAACACCGATTCCGATCGGTATATTACCAAACCGCAAAAGGGCTTTTTCGGCTGAATGAAAGAAAATTAAGGTATTGTCTATCTAATCTTTAATTTATAAATAAGCTTTATTCTTTGGCAATCCCTCAGCCGCTGACAGCGGCGGTCCCATCTGTCGGCTGTGTTGACATCTCCCCACACCGTGTGGAGTCACCATAAACACCTGAAGCTTATGATTTGCAAAGCTTTACAGCATAATAATTATTATATATAAAAGCAGCCTGCCGCTATCGGTTTTCGGATAGCGACAGGCTGTTTTTAGGTTATAAAGCAACGGAAGTCACGGCTGCCGGGGAATCGGAGTATAAATGCTTCGGTTATTCTGCGGCGGCGGGGCACTGCTTGCCGGTGTGGTCTATTGTGTAGTTATCCTTTAAAATAAGGTCGCTTATAAATACAAATTCATAGCCCTGCTCCTTTAGACATTTAAGTATTCCGGGCAGCGCTTCGGGGGTGTGGTCGGCATCGTTATGGAAAAGCACTATGCTGCCGTTTGTTACCCTGCCTGTGACTCTTTTAAAAATGCTGTCGGGGGTGGCGCTTTCCTTCCAGTCAAGGCTGTCAACCGACCATTGGATGGCTGACATGCCGAGGCTGTCAACCGTTTCTATAAGCGCATTGTCATAATCGCCGTAGGGCGGGCGCAGAAGCGTAGGGCAGACGCCTGTGATCGCTTTGATCTTACTGTTGCAGCTCTCAAGCTCATCGCGCATTTGCTGCTTAGATAATTGCGGCATATGGGGGTGGGTGTTTGAATGATTCTGTACCTGATGCCCCGCGTCGGAAAGCGCCTTGACGGACTCGGGGTATTTATCCACCCATGATCCGACTACAAAAAATGTCGCCGGTACATTGTATTCCTTTAAAATATCTATAAGCGTTTGGGTGTCGTCGTTGCCCCAGGCTGCATCAAATGAAATTGCAATCTGCTTTTTCTCGGTCTCCACGCAGTAAATAGGCAGCTTTCGGTCGTTTCCGGCAAATGCGGCTGCAGAGCCTATAACAACGGCGATTACCGCAATAAGCGCGCATATGCCGAGCATAAGCTGTTTTTTGGTTATTATAAGAAATCTCATTTTAACGGTCTCCCTTTTGTTTTCTAATAAAGGATATGTTTGCCTGCTTGTATACTATTCTTTAAAATTTACATATTGGCAATTGACTTTATAAGGCGGTTATTGTAAAATAAATTAGATAAAATGTTGCCGTACGGCGGAACGGAGATAATATAATATGAAACCTGTTTATAAACGGATACTTTTAAAGCTCAGCGGCGAGGTGCTTGCCGGCGAAAAGGGCGTTGGAATTGATTTTGATAAGGTGCTTGAAGTGTGTGCAAGCGTTAAGGAATGCGTGGATATGGGGGTTGAGGTCGCCATTGTTGTGGGCGGCGGAAACTTCTGGCGCGGGCGTTCGAGCGGCAAAATGGACAGAACCCGAGCCGACCATATGGGCATGCTTGCAACCTCTATCAATGCGCTGGCGCTTGCCGACGCGCTTGAGCAGTTAGGTGTTACCGCACGAGTTCAAACCGCCATTGAAATGCGGCAGATAGCCGAGCCTTATATAAGAAACAAGGCTGTAAGACACCTTGAAAAGGGCAGAGTCGTTATTTTCGGCTGCGGCACGGGCAATCCGTTCTTCTCAACCGATACCGCCGCGGCTCTCCGCGCCGCCGAAATAGGGGCGGATGTTATATTCAAGGCGACCAATGTAGACGGCGTTTATGACAGCGACCCCAAGCAGAACCCCGAAGCGAAAAAGTATGATACTCTGTCTCACATAGATGTCTTAAAGGACGGTCTCCATGTTATGGACAGCACCGCCGCATCTCTTTGTATGGACAACAGCATTGAAATACTCGTTTTCAACCTTAACGACCCGCATAATATTGTAAAAGCGATAACCGGCGAGCATATCGGAACAATTGTTAAATAATATATTAGTAAGGAGAATGAAGCTATGAAAGAATTACTTAAGAATACCGAGGAAAAAATGAATAAGACAGTTGCAGTGCTTGAAAGGGACTATAAGTCAATAAGAGCGGGCAGAGCGAATGTCTCGGTGCTTGACCGCATTACGGTGGATTATTACGGCTGCCCGACGCCGATACAGCAAATGGCGGCGGTATCCGTTCCCGAGCCGCGCATTTTAATGATTCAGCCGTGGGACGCCACCACTTTAAAGGATATTGAAAAGGCTATTTTGACATCGGATATCGGCATAAACCCGCAGAACGACGGCAGGGTTATCCGCCTTTCCTTCCCGCCGCTTACAGAGGAACGCCGCAAGGATATTGTTAAAGAGGTGCGCAAAGCAGCCGAGGAAAACAAGGTTGCGATACGCAATACCCGCCGCGACGCGATTGAAAAGCTGAAGGCGCTTAAAAAGGCGAATACCATAACCGAGGACGACGTTGCCGACGGTGAAAAGAAAATTCAGAATTTAACCGATAAATTCTGCAAGGAAATTGACGATTTGGCAGCTCTTAAAGAAAAGGAAATAATGGAAATATAATAATTTGCGGGCTTATCCTATGGTAATGCCCGCTTTTAAAGCAGGTGAAAAATTGGGTCTGTTCGGCAAAAAAGAAAATACCGTGCGCACACTGCCGCGCCATATTGCAATTGTTATGGACGGCAACGGCAGGTGGGCTAAAAAGCGCGGTCTGCCGCGCTCTGCGGGGCATGTATCGGGCGCTAAAACCTTTAAAACAATAGCGCGCTACTGCAATAAAATAGGGCTTGAATACTTAACCGTTTACGCTTTTTCAACCGAGAATTGGAAGCGCCCGAAGGAAGAAGTAGACGGCATTATGAACCTTTTGCGCGACTATTTGAAGGACGCGGAAAACTTTAAGGATGAAAACATAAAAGTTCGCTTTTTAGGCGACCGAACGCCCCTTGCCGATGATATTAAGGCGCTTATGCTTAAAAATGAGGACGGCTCAAAGGACGCCACGGGCTTGAACCTCAACATTGCCATAAATTACGGCGGACGGGATGAAATAGTACACGCGGTTAAAAAAATTATTGCCGCGGGAATACCCGAAAGCGAAATTACCGAGCAGCTTATATCGGATAATTTATACACTGCAGGTATGCCAGACCCCGATTTTATTATAAGACCGAGCGGAGAGTACAGAACCTCAAATTACCTTTTGTGGCAATCGGCTTATGCGGAATACTGGTTTTCGGATATTCTGTGGCCCGATTTCACACCGAAGCAGCTTGAAAAAGCGATAGAGGACTTTAATCACCGTAACCGCCGATTCGGCGGTGTGTAAAAGGAGCGTAGAAATTTATGAAGACCCGAATTATTTCAGGCGCGGTTATGATAATTATAGCGGCGGCGGTTATAACCTTAGGTATGACGGTAAACCCGCTGTTTATAACCGCCTGCATTGCGTTTATTGCCGCGGTTGGAATTTACGAGCTTTTGCATAACGCCGCGAAAATTGAGTCTAAGGCGGCAATAATCGGCGCCTGCACCTATGTGGTGCTTATGGTGTTCGCAATAGACGGGAGCACGGGCGCCAGGCTGCAGCAGGCATTTGACGGCACGCACAGGGCGTATATAAAGCTTACATTCACACTGGCGTTGAGCGTTATTTATTTTATATATTCCGCTGCGGTGACGCTTAAGAATCACAAGACCTTTGAGCTTTCGCATATTGCCTTTCTTTGCGGTATGCCGATACCTATCGCCTTTGCGTTCAGTTCGCTCGGCGTTGTTATAAACCACGAGCACGGGCTTTATTACCTGTTTATGCTGCTTAACTTTTCAAGCGTATGCGATGCAGGCGCATATTTTGTGGGCAGCACGCTGGGCAGGCATAAGCTTTGCCCGAATATAAGCCCGCATAAAACGGTTGAGGGAGCAATAGGCGGAATAGTTTCAAGCGTTATTGTGACATATATTTTGGGCTTTTCATTCTCGTTTGAAAAAAATCTTACAAACGCGGCGCTTTTAACCGTGCCGTTCTGCATTTTGGGTATGATAGGCGATCTTTTCGCCTCTGCCATAAAGCGTGCGGCGGGAATTAAGGATTACGGAAATTTAATCCCAGGTCACGGCGGAATACTTGATAGGTTTGACAGCATAATTATGACCGCCCCGCTTTTGTATTTGTTTATAGCTTTAGGGGTAATATAATGAAAAGGCTTTCAATTCTGGGCTCTACCGGCTCAATAGGTACGCAGGCGCTTGAAACCTGCGAAAAAAACGGCTGGGAAATAACGGCGCTGGCGGCGGGCAGGAATGTAAGACTTGCCGAAGCGCAGGCAAGAAGGTTTAAGCCGCAATTTGTTGCAATGTTTGATAAAGACGCCGCAGCCGAGCTTAAAATAAAGCTTGCCGATACGGATATTAAGGTGTGTTCGGGCGAAGCGGGCGTTATAGCCGCGGCAGAGAGCGATTGCGATACCGTGCTTAATTCCATTGTGGGTATTGCGGGGCTGAAACCCACGCTTGCGGCGATAAATAAGGGCACTACCGTTGCCCTTGCGAATAAGGAAACTCTTGTGACCGGCGGAGAAATCGTTAACCGCAGGCTTAAAGAAACCGGCGTAAGGCTTTTGCCGGTGGACAGCGAGCATTCCGCAATTTTTCAGTCGCTTCAGGGTGCACCCGAAAATTCACTGAAAAAAATATTGCTTACAGCCTCGGGCGGGCCGTTTTACGGCAAGAAACGAAAAGACCTTGAAAACGTAACGGTTAAGGACGCGCTTAATCACCCCAACTGGTCAATGGGCGCTAAAATAACCGTTGACTCCGCAAGCCTCATGAATAAGGGGCTTGAGGTCATTGAGGCAGTGCATTTATTCGGCGTTACGGCGGATGAAATTGAGGTTTTGGTGCACAGGCAGAGCATTCTGCATTCGGCGGTGGAGCTTTGCGACGGCGCGGTTATAGCGCAGCTCGGCACGCCCGATATGCGCCTGCCGATACAGTATGCGCTGACCTACCCCGAACGCGCCGACAATGCGTTTGAGCACTTAAGCCTTACGGATATCGGCACCCTTACCTTTGAAAAGCCCGATATCGAAACCTTTAAGTGCCTGCCGCTTTGCATTAAGGCGATAAACGAGGGCGGGCTGGCGCCAACCGCGGTAAACGGAGCAAATGAAGAAGCGGTCGCGCTGTTTTTACAGGGCAAAATTAAATTTCTGCAGATAGCCGATTTGGTCGAAAAGGCGCTTGCGGAGGTTAAAAATAAAAGGGATTATACGGTTGAGGATATTTTTGAGACGGATAAAGCGGCAAGAAAACTTGTAAGGGAAAGTATTTTTTAGAATCGGGTGGTTATTATTTCGGCTTTACTTAATGTTTGGAGCAATGTGTGGCCGTATCTTGTGGCTATAGCTCTGTTTTTGATCTTAATTGTGATTCATGAGTTCGGGCATTTTATTGCCGCAAAGCTTTTGGGTGTTCGCGTCAACGAATTTGCCGTGGGCTTCGGTCCCAAGCTTTTCTCAAAGCAGGGTAAGGAGACAAAATACTCGGTAAACCTTGTGCCCTTAGGCGGCTACTGCGCCATGGAGGGCGAGGACGAGGAAAGCGGCGATGAGCGCGCTTTTTGCAATAAAAAACCGTGGCGGCGCTTTATTATAGTGGCAATGGGTGCCACCTTTAACCTGATTTTAGGGCTTATAATCGTAGCCGTAACTTTAGCCCCGCAAAAGGCGTTTAATTCCACCGTTGTGGCGGAGTTTAAGAAAAACGCGGTAAGTGAGCAATCGGGACTGAAAGCAGACGATAAAATAATTGAGGTGGAGGGCAGAAAAATTTTCTCCACCTATGATTTAAGCTACGCCTTTACAAATGTCAAGGGCGGTAAAGTTGATATGACCGTAAAGCGCGACGGTGAAAAGGTTGAGCTTAAAGACGTTAAGTTCGATTCTTCCGAAGAAAACGGAATAAGCTATTTAAATGTGGATTTTTATGTTTACGGCATAAGAAAAACCTTAGGCTCATATATCAAGCAGACCTTTGCCACAGCCGCGTCATACTGCGCTGTTGTGTGGCGGTCGCTTATAGATCTGATAAGCGGAAAATACGGAATAAGCGCGGTTTCGGGGCCTGTGGGCGTTACCGCGGCGATAGGCTCTGCCGCAAAGCAAAGCCTTGAAAATCTGCTGCCTATTATGGCGCTTATAACAATAAATCTGGGTATATTCAATTTATTGCCAATACCCGCGCTTGACGGCGGCAGACTGCTCTTTATTTTAATAGAAATGATCTTCAGAAAGCCCGTTCCGCAAAAGTACGAGGCGATAGTTCACGCCGTGGGCTTTGCGCTGCTGATAGGCTTTATGCTGCTTATAACCGCAAAGGATATTTGGACGCTGATTGCAGGGTGACTTTAAATGCAGGAATATAAGACAAAAAAGGTATTTGCAGGCGGGGTAGCAATCGGAGGCGGCGCGCCTGTTACAGTGCAGTCGATGCTTAATATACCCGCGCACGATATTGCGGGGAATGTTAAGCAGGCAAAAGCGCTTGAAAAGGCGGGGTGCGATATTATACGCATATCCGTGCCCGATAAAGAGAGCGTTAAAACGCTGGCGGCGCTTAAGAGCAATATATCAATACCCGTTGTAGCCGATATTCATTTTGATTACAGGCTGGCGCTTGAAAGCGTGGCGGCGGGAGCTGATAAAATACGAATAAACCCCGGCAATATAGGTGCGGACGATAGAGTAAAAGCCGTTGCGAATGCCTGCAAGGCGGCGGGCGTGCCTATAAGAATTGGGGTAAATTCAGGCTCGCTTGAAAAAAATATTTTGGCAAAATACGGCTCGCCCACACCCGATGCTATGGTGGAAAGCGGGCTTTACCATATATCACTGCTTGAAAAATTTGATTTTGACGATATTGTGCTTTCCCTTAAAAGCTCAACCGTTGCCACAATGTATAACGCATATGTTTTGGCGGCGGAAAAATGCCGCTATCCGCTGCATTTGGGCGTGACCGAGGCAGGCACCGCAGCAAACGGCACGGTAAAATCCGCTGCGGGTATAGGCGGGCTGCTGCTGCGAGGAATAGGCGATACAATTCGCGTTTCATTAACAGACGACCCCGTGCGCGAGGTTGAAACGGGCAAGCGGCTTTTAAAGGCGCTGGGGCTACGCACAGGCGGTGTTAAATTCGTTTCCTGCCCCACCTGCGGCAGAACGAAAATAGACCTTATAAAAATTGCAAACGAGGCAGAAAAACGCCTTAAAGACTGTGATAAAAATATAACCGTTGCCATAATGGGCTGCGTTGTAAACGGTCCGGGCGAAGCAAGAGAAGCCGATATAGGCATTGCCGGGGGAGATGGCTGTGGTGTGCTTTTCAAAAACGGCGAAATAATTAAAAAGGTGCCGGAAAGCGCGCTGCTTGACGAGCTTTTGGCGGAAATAGAAAAATTATAAACGGAGTGTAAAAAAGTGGGCAAGGCAAAATTTTCTCAAATATTTGATACAGGGCTGTCGGCCGATATTTCAGAAATATTCGGCAGCACCGTTATAGAAAAATGCTCGCTTGATACCGACGAACGCGCCTTAAATGCAGAACTGAAGGCAGAAAAATACATACCCGCAGAAAAGCAGCACGGGCTTGCAAACCAGCTTAAAAACGCACTCAAGCTAAATGAATGTCATATCTCCTGCGTTTTTTCTGAGGACGCCTTAATACCCACTGCCTGTGCCGATATTACGGCGGAATTAAGGCTTAAAAACGCCGCGCTTAACGGCTATTTCAACGGCGCGGAATTTAATCTTAATGATAACAATGTTAATATTACGCTTAAATACGGCGGATATGACACCATAACCGACTGCGGCTTTGAAAACGCCTTTAAGCGCATTATAAAGGACCGTTTCGGGCGGGATATCACCGTCTCGTTTGACGGTCAGCTTGAAAAGGTGGAAATTGACCTGCCGCCCGCAGAGCCTGCACAGCCTGTCAGAAGACCCGAAAGGCAGACTGCCGAGCCTAGGCAGAGCGCGCCCGCGCGCCCCGCTGCGTCGAAAAAGGAAATTAAATTTGAAAAGAGAGAGGGCAGACCCGATAACGGCATAGTCTACCTTGATAATCCACAGCAGTTTTACGGCAGGGGCGGTATTTCGAATCGCACCCGCGATATGATAAGCATTACCGGGGACGATACCGAAATTGCCTGCTGGGGCGAGGTTTTCGGGCTTGAGACCCGCGATATTAAGACGAAGCGCGGAACGGATATGACAATAGTCAACTTCTCGTTCAGCGACCATACAAACTCGCTTAATGCCTCGCTGTTTATTGATACCCACCGCATGGGCAATATTGCCCCATTAAAGGACGGTGCGTTTATACTTGTAAACGGCTCATATGAATTTGATAATTACAAAAAGGATTTCGTTGTAAAGCCGCGCGCTATGGCGCTTTTGCAGAAATACACCGAAAAGGATGAGCACGAGGGCGAAAAGCGCGTTGAGCTGCACTGCCACACCAATATGTCCGCAAAGGACGCGGTTTCCTCCGCCGACGCTATTGTAAGGCAAGCCTACGAATGGGGGCACAAGGCGATAGCCATTACCGACCACGGCGTTGTTCAGGCATACCCCGCCGCCGCGGGCGCGGTTAAGGCAATACGCAAATCGGGCGGCGATTTTAAGGTTATTTACGGCGTTGAGTCTTATTTTGTGGACGACGTTAATAACGACGTAAAGGATTTAAATGCAAAGCAAACGGCGAAATTCCGCTATCACCAGATTATACTTGTTAAAAATCTCACGGGGCTTAAAAACCTTTATAAATTAGTGTCCGAGGCGCATTTGCACGATTTTCGCGGCAAGCCGCTCACAATGCGCAGTAAACTTGATAAGCTGCGCGAGGGGCTTATTTTGGGCAGCGCCTGCGAGCAGGGCGAGCTATACCGCGCGATAATCGATGAAAAGCCCGAGGAGGAGCTTTTAAGAATTGCCGATTACTACGATTATCTCGAAATTCAGCCCCTCGGCAACAACGCGTTTATGGTGCGCGAGTCGTCATACCCCGATAAAAAGGATAAGAAAACGGGAGCGGTTATACCCAACCGCTTTAAAAAGGTTACCGATTTTGAGGTTATAAAAAGCTTTAACCGCAAGGTTGTTGAATTGGCGGATAAGCTGGGCAAGCCCGTTGTAGCCACGGGGGACGTGCATTTTCTTAAAAAGAGCGATGATATAATCCGTAAAATACTTATGGCGGGGCAGGGCTTTGAAGATTTTGACAATCAGGCGCCGCTGTACCTTAAAACGACCGACGAAATGCTTGCCGATTTCGATTACTTCGGTGAGCGCGCACGCGAATTTGTAATCGATAACCCGAATAAGATAGCCGATATGGTAGACGACGATGTTATCCCTGTGCCCGACGGCAACTATCCCCCTGTAATTGAGGGGTCGGACGAGCTGCTGCACGATATCTGCTGG